>Ga0180216_1002169_pt1 | contig 16702 bp, 18 predicted proteins | sample eDN3rd37CBELigMG_FD_128879 | JGI IMG/M metagenome (GOLD analysis project Ga0180216, IMG submission 128879) | Enriched Miracle-Growth compost microbial communities from Emeryville, California, USA - eDNA 3rd pass 37_C BE-Lig MG (version 2)... ... | reverse complement strand
TGGACGGCCGCGAGCTGGCGGCGCGCGTGCGGGCGCGGCGCCCGGAGCTGCCGGTGGTCTACGCCTCGGGCCGCTACGATAGCCGCGACATCGGCCAGTTGGTGCCGCACTCGGTCTTCATGACCAAGCCCTATAATCCGAACGAGGTCTGCACGCTGTTGTCGCGGCTGACCCATTGCGACGAAGGCAACGCGCACTGACGCGCTTTGCCCGGTACGGTTCGCTCGCGCTGTCTGGAATAAAGACATCGTAAATTCGAGCGCGCCCGCGCTGCCTCCGTCATTGAAATCTGTAATATGCCGCCGGGCATCCGGACGGACGCAGCCGTCCGAGGGCGATGCGTCGCCTTTCACACCGGGGATGCGGGGGCCGCACGGCGTTCGCAATGCGCAAGAACGGCATTTTCCTTCCGCTGACCACATTCGTGCTCGCGGTGGCGATCTTCGCGCTCGACACGCTGACGCGCACCGAGATCACAGCGTCGATGCTCTACGTGTCGGTGGTGCTGCTCTCGGTGCGCTTCTGCACGACGCGCGGCACCGTTGCCATCGCCGTCACCTGCATGCTGCTCACGGTGGTCAGCTTTCTGATGACGACCAGGTTTCACCTGGTGTGGTCCTCGCCGATGCTCATCAACTCCGCTCTGAGCCTGATCGTGCAGGGGGTCACGACCTATCTCGCGCTCAAGATCGAAGCCGTGCGCGATGCCGCGCGCGATCTCGCCGAGACCAACCAGCTTCGCGACGCGCTGCTCGGCTCGGTGTCGCATGAGTTGCGCACGCCGCTCACCTCGATCGTCGGCGGCGTGTCCGTGTTGGCCGATGCGTCCGTGCTGGCGCAGGACAAGCGCCTGACCTCGCTCGCCAAGGGCATCCGCGACGAGGCGATGCGGCTCAACGCCGACATCCAGAACATGCTCGACGCCGCGCGTATCAGCAGCAAGGGTCTGCAGGCGCGGCAGGACTGGACGGAGCCGAGCGACGTGATCGGCGCGGCGATCGACCGCGTCGCCAACCGCTACGGCCGGAAGATCGAGTTCGAAGGCGCGCAGAACCTGCCGCTGGTGCATCTCGATCCGGTGCTGGTCGAGCAGGCGCTCGGCCAGATCATCGCCAATGCCGCGAAGTTCTCGCCCCCTGAGTCCAAGATCGCGGTCTCCGCCAATGTCGAAGACCGCAAGCTCGTCGTGTCGGTCGGCGACACGGGTGTCGGCCTCACCGCGACGGAGAAGTCGCACATTACCGAGCGCTTCTTCCGCGGCGAGCGGCACCTCGGCAAGATCCCGGGCTCGGGCCTGGGGCTGTGGATCGCCGACACCTTCATCAGCGCGAGCGGCGGCCGGCTCAAAGCGTTGAGCGCCGGCGAAGGCCAGGGCACGACGATCCAGGTGATCTTCCCCAACATCCGCTACATCGAAGAGACGGACATTCCGTCCCAGGACGCCTGAACCGTCGCGCGCATTCAGTCTTCATTAACCATAAATGTCCCATAGATTACGGGCTTTTCGAGTTCGTAAAGGGGCGCGCATGACCGCAGCGATCGGATCGAGCACCGTCGGCGGTACGGCTGCCTACACCACGACGACGACGCTGATCGCGAACGATGCGGTCGCATCCGCGGCAAGCGACACCAGCCGCCGCGACAGCGATACGGTCACGCTCTCGGATACGGCGAAAGCTTATCTCGCGACCAAGACTGCGGACGCGGCGGCGCTGGCGACGCAAGCGCGCGCCTTCCTCGACGAGCAGTACCGCGCGCTCGGCATCACCTCGCCGCTGATCGACGGGCAGGTTGCGGTCGACTTCACCAGTCAGAGCCGGGCGAGCCTCGGCGCGGTGGCCGCGAATGCGCAAGGCCTGTTCAGCGCGGACGAGCAGCAGGCCGCCACGCAAGCGCTGCAGTCGCGCTTCGAGAGCGCGATGGCGTCGCACGTCGTGCTGGCGCGTCACTCCGGCGATTACGCGGGCCTCTATCAGGCGGCATCGGACTATCTCAGCGAAGCGGGCGCCGACGAGCGGGCCACGCCGGCATGGCAACTGCAGAGCCAGGCGGTGGCGACGGGTCTTGCGGCCGCGTCAAAGAGCTGGGGCAAGGCGCCTTCGACCGGCGACGACAACGATCCCGTCCGCGCGCTGCTCGCCAAGACGACGCAGCACGCGGCGACCGCCGATGCCGGCGACGCGGCGAGCCTTGCCGCGCAGGCGCGCGCCTGGCTCGACGCGCAGGCCAACATGGCGCGCGACAACGGCAGCGAACTGGTGTTCGACAAAGCCCGCCGCGTCGGCACGCAGGCCGACTTCTCCGCCTTCGACAACCAGTCGCTGGCGCTCGTCGCCTTGAACCAGGATGGTTCGTTCTCGAGCGAGGAAGCGCGCGCCGCGCGCAAGGAACTCGACCAGCGCAATCGGGCGACGCTGATGAACGCGTTCGATGCGTCGAACGGCGGCGGCGTCGCGGGCGCTTCGCTCGCGCTGTTGTCGCTGTATGCCGGTATGAGCGCGGCCGAGAAGGCGGCGCTCGGCTATCGCGAGCGGATCCAGAACCAGATCGTGCAGAGCTACCGGACGATCTCCAGTTTGCGGCAGAACTCGGCCGATAGCGGCAGTGATAGCGCGACCCCGAGCCTGAGCTCGTATTTCTAACCGCACTCCCGCTCATTCCCGCGCCAGCGGGACTCCAGCGCCGAGTTCGGGACGAGCAAGTGGCGGCGCCCTGTCTGCGCTTAGCGCTTCGGCTTCGCCGTATTCAGCGCCACGGCGGCGCGGATCAAGGCCTTGAAGGCCTTCTCGTCGATCGTCTCGCCTTCGGCAATGTCGATAGCGCGCCGCAGATTGCCGTCGAGGCTGGAATTGAAAAGGCCGGCGGGATCCTCGAGCGCAGCCCCCTTGGCGAAGGTCAGCTTGATTTTGTCCTTATAGGTCTCGCCCGTGCAGACGATGCCGGCGTGCTCCCACACCGGAACGCCCATGGGATTTGACGGCTTGCGCCACTTCACCTCTTCGGCGATCTCTGGATCGGCGGCCCTGATGAGCGTGCGGATGTGCGCCAGCGTTTCGCCGCGCCAATCGCCAAGGGCTTTGATCTTGGCGTCGATCGCTTTAGCGGGTGAGGGCTCGGCACTTGCCGGTTTCGCGACGGTCTTGCCTTTGTTCATGGGCGCCACTCGCCGCTATTGATTGATCTCGGGCTCGACGAGGCGGGCGAGATTGCGCAGCGACTCCTGCCAGCCGAGATAGCAGGCTTCGGTGGGAATGACGTCGGGGATGCCGTCCTGCACGATGCTGACCTCCGTGCCGACCGAGACCGCCTTGAGCTCGACCGTCACGTGCATCTCGCCCGGCAGATTGGGATCGTCGAACGTGTCGGAGTAGCGCAGGCGCTGGCCGGGCACGAGCTCTTGGTATGTGCCGCCGAAGGAATGGCTGAGGCCGGTGGTGAAGTTGCGAAACGACATCTTGAAGGTGCCACCCACCTTCGCGTCGAGATGATGCACGGTGCAGGTGAAGCCGTTCGGCGGCAGCCATTTCGCCAAGGCGTCGCCTTCCGTGAAGGCGCGATAAATCTTCTCGGGCTTGGTCGCCAAGACGCGGTGCAGGCGCACGGTGTTGGGCATCGTTCGTTTCTCCCCGGAGGCACGTTGTCGGCCGTGTTTTGAGTGGCCGTTATAACGCGTTACGCCGGCGGCGCGAAGCGCGCCGGGCTCTCCGGCTCGTTCCCGCGCATGCGGGGAATCGAGCGCTGCGTTCGCGGGGGAGCGAAGCGGATCGATGTTGGGAGCCTTTGCGGCCCGGATGTCGCGGCGCGTCATCCGGGCTCAATCGTCAGGACGAGAGCGGCTCGCTCTGCATGCCGCCGCTGGCCAGGAACTGCTCGAGCCAGTGGATGTGATAGTTGCCGTCGATGATGTCGGGCTCGGCGAGCAGCGCGCGGAACAAAGGCAGCGTCGTCTCGATGCCGTCGACGACGACCTCGTCGAGCGCGCGCTTGAGCCGCATCAGGCATTCCTGCCGCGTCTTGCCGTGCACGATCAGCTTGCCGACCAGCGAGTCGTAATAGGGCGGGATCGAGTAGCCCTGGTAGACCGCGCTGTCGATGCGCACGCCGAGACCGCCCGGCGGATGATAGTGCAGGATCTTGCCGGGCGACGGCCGGAACGACACCGGGTTCTCCGCATTGATGCGGCACTCGATGGCATGGCCGTGGAAGCGGATGTCGCTCTGCTTCAAGGTGAGCTCGGCGCCGGCCGCGACGCGGATCTGTTCGAAGATCAGGTCGATGTCGGTGATCATCTCGGTCACCGGATGCTCGACCTGAATGCGCGTGTTCATCTCGATGAAGTAGAACTTGCCGTCCTCGTAGAGGAACTCGACCGTGCCGACGCCGAGATAATTGATCTCGCGCATGGCCTTGGCGACGATCTCGCCGATGTCGTCGCGCTGCTTGACGTTGAGCGCGGGCGAGGGGCTTTCCTCCAGCACCTTCTGGTGGCGCCGCTGCAGCGAGCAGTCGCGCTCGCCGAGATGGATGGCGTGACCCTTGCCGTCGCCGAGCACCTGGATCTCGATGTGGCGCGGCTTGGTCAGATACTTTTCGATATAGACGGCGTCGTCGCCGAACGCGGCCTTGGCTTCGCTGCGCGCGGTCGAGAGCGCGGTCGACAGTTCGTCCGCGGTACGCGCGACCTTCATGCCGCGTCCGCCGCCGCCGGCGGCCGCCTTGATCAGCACCGGATAGCCGATCTCGTCGGCGATCTTCTTGGCTTCCGCGTCGGACGTGACGCCGCCTTCCGAACCGGGCACGACCGGAATGCCGAGGCGCTTGGCGGTGCGCTTGGCTTCGATCTTGTCGCCCATGATGCGGATGTGCTCGGCCTTCGGGCCGATGAAGGCGAGGCCGTGATCGGCAAGGATCTCGGCAAAGCGCGCGTTCTCGGACAGGAAGCCGTAGCCGGGATGCACCGCATCGGCGCCGGTGATTTCGCACGCGGCGAGGATCGCCGGAATGTTGAGGTAGGAGTCTTTCGCCGCGGGCGGGCCGATGCACACGCTCTCGTCGGCAAAGCGCACATGCATCGCGTCGGCGTCGGCGGTGGAATGCACCGCGACAGTCGGGATGCCGAGCTCCTTGCAGGCCCGCAGGACACGCAGCGCGATCTCGCCGCGATTGGCGATGAGGATTTTATCGAACATTGATCTTTCGAACCTCTGACGGCCTCATGGTGAGGAGCGTCGCGCAGCGACGCGTCTCGAACCATGGGGCCGCCCCCATCCTTCGAGACGGCCGCTGCGCGGCCTCCTCAGGATGAGGGCGGAAATGCGCTGTGCGCGACGGCATCACTCGATAATCACCAGCGGTTCGCCGAACTCGACCGGCTGTCCGTCTTCGAACAGAACCTGGATCACGGTGCCGCCGCGCGGGGCGGGGATCTGGTTCATCGTCTTCATGGCTTCGACGATCAGCAGCGTCTCGCCGGCCTTCACCTTGCTGCCGACTTCGACGAAGGGCTTCGCGCCGGGTTCGGGCGCGGCATAGGCCGTGCCGACCATCGGCGAGGTGACGACGCCGGGATGCTTGGCCGGATCGAGCGGGGCCGCGGCGGATTCACCGACCGGCTGGGGCGCGGCGCTCGGCAGCGGACGGGCCGGCACCACCACCGTCTGCGCGGCGGCGGTGGCGCCGCGGGCGACGCGGATGCGCTGGCCGTCCTGCTCGATTTCGATTTCGGTGAGACCCGTCTCGTCGAGGAGCTTCGACAGCTCCTGGATGAGTTCGCGGTCGACTAAGGTCTTTGGCGATTTGGCCATAGATGATCCGTCTTCAAGTAAAGAGAAGGCCCGGCTGAAGCCAGCCGCGCTATTGCGTTTCCTTGGCGCCGACAATGCCGGCGAGCCCGATGATGCCGAGGCGGTAGCTGTCCACGCCGAATCCGGCAATCACAGCCTTCGCCGCCTTCGATACATAGGAATTCTGACGAAAGCTTTCACGCGCGTGGATGTTCGTCATGTGGATTTCGATCGTGGGGACCTGCACCGCGAGCAGCGCGTCCAGGATGGCGATCGAGGTGGTGGTATAACCTGCGGCATTGAGCAGGATGCCGGCGGCGCCCTTGGCCTTCGCCTCCTGGATCCAGGTGACGATCTCGCCCTCGAGATTCGACTGGCGGAACACGACGTCGAGCCCGAAGCGCGCTGCGGTGGCGGCGCAGAGCTTTTCCACGTCCGCGAGCGTGGCGTGGCCGTATTTCTCCGGCTCGCGCGTGCCGAGCAAGTTCATATTGGGCCCGTTAAGGACGTAGACGGTCTGCGGCATGGGGGTCCGGCTGGTAAGCGCCCGCTTTGGAGGCGCGAAACTCGGCCGCTTTATAGGGGGACCGGGGGGTGAGGGGAAGCCCGGACGGTGGGTAAGCCTTAAAGGCCGGCCCCTTCATCCCAGCCGGCGCGCCTGCGCCTGACCCGGAATGCAGATGCGGGCCGCGGCATTCGCTGCTGGATTCCGGCTCCGCTCGTTGCTCGCGGGCCGGCATGACTGACGGCCTCCCGCGCCGTCTCAGGCCCGCAAGGCCGTCGCCGCGCCGGCCCAGTCCACGACCTCCTTGAGCGCCGTTAACCTCTTGGCCCCGGTGCCACGGCTGGCGCCGAAGATCTCCATCTGCCGGTCGGCGCTGGTGCCTTCGGCAAGGATCGTCTCGAGCCGCCGGACCTCGGCCTCGCAGCCGAGCGCCATCATGTCCGGGGCGATAAGATCGATGACCTGCTGGAGCCATTCCCCCGCCGACAGCGGCGAGCGCGAGAACGGGTCGATGAAGGTGGCATGGATGCCGTAGCGCTGCGCATGCCATTTGTTCTCTTGCGTGATGGCGCGGCCGACACGGTCGAAGCCGGCGTTCAACGCGCGGTCGCGATCGAGCGCGCGGGTGAGGCAGCGGAATAACGCTGCGATCGCCAAGGCGTCTTCGAGTCGCGTGCAGCTGTCGGCGATGCGCAGCTCGATGGTCGGATGCGCGAGCGAGGGGCGCAGCGCCCACCAGATGTAGCTCGCGTCCGGAATGATGCGCGCCCAGGTGAGCGCTTCGATGTACTCGTCGAACTCCTGCTTGGTCGGCAGCAATTCGGGCAGACCGGTGCGCGGCAATTCGTCGTAGGCGGCGAGACGATAGCCATAGAGTCCCGTCTTCTGCCCCTGCCAGAACGGCGAGGATGTCGAGAAGGCGAGCAGCAGCGGCAGGAACGGCGTCAGCCGGTTCATCAGGTCGATGCGGCTGTGCACGTCCGGCACGGAGACATGCACGTGCATGCCGCACAGCATGTTGCGGAAGCCGATCATCTGCAGGTCCTCGAGGATCGCGTCGTAGCGATCCTTCGGCGTGACTTCCTGCTCCGGCCAGTAAGCGAGCGGGAACGTACCCATCGCCGCGATGCCGAGGCCGTGGGCGCTGGCCGCTTCGCCGAGCACGCGCCGATAGCGTGACAAATGCGCGCGCGCCTCGTCCATCGACGCGCACACGGGCGACATCACCTCGATCTGCGACTGCAGCATTTCGGTGGTGACGTGCTTTCCTAGTTCTTTCTGAATCTGCGCGAGGAATTTCTTGTTGAGGCGGCGCACGGCCCGACGCGTCTTGGCGTCGAACACGAAATATTCTTCTTCGATTCCCAACGTGTACATGGCCGCTTACAACGACGCGGCCGGAACTTGGTTCCCCATTGCAGTGCAAAACCGGCGCGGCTTTATCGCGTCGCAGCGAACACAAAGGCGCGGATGCGGCCTTGGATCGGCCCGCCACCAAACCGCTCGGCCAACGCTGTCGCCGCGGCTTTCGTCGCGCCTTCCAGCGCCGTCACATCTCGCGCTTCGATTTCGCCGCGCAAGGGAGTGCCTTGGCAATAGGCGATAGCCGCATCGAGCGGGGAAGCTGCTTTGCTGATGGCCTCGACGGCTTCCACGGTGGGATCGGCGAAGCCCGCGCTGCGCAGCTCATCGCAGATCCCGTCCGTGTCGCAATAGCCATGCGGCGTCCGCGCGAGGAAACGCGGCGGGTCCGTGGGAAAGACGCCGGCCAGGGACCGCGTCACCACATCCGCGAATTCGTTCTCGGCTATGCGATCCCACACGTTGAACAGAAAGCGCCCGCCGGCTCTGAGGACACGCCGCGCTTCGCGATAGGCTTTGACCTTGTCCGGAAAGAACATCTCGCCGAACTGGCACACGACGAGATCGAAGGATTGATCGTCGAAGGGCAGGGCCGAGGCGTCCGCTTGCCGCCATTCAATGCGCGCGCCCTGCGGTTGGCGGCCCGCGGCAAAGGCGAGCATCGGCTCGCTCAGGTCGGTGGCGACAAGGTGAGCGTTTGGCACCGTCGTCGCAAGCGCGCGCGTGACGACGCCGGTGCCGGCAGCGGTCTCCAGAATGGTGCGCGGCCGCACGAGAGCGGCGCGGCGCGCGAGGTCCTGCGCATAAGGCTCGAAGATCAACGGAACCATCATGCGGTCGTAAAGCGCCGGCACCGATCCGGCGAAGACAGCATCTTGCGTCGCCATGACGGGCTCCTCTGAAGCGAGCGCCCCCGGCAATCACAAGCCAATCCCGCGCAGTCGTCCAGTCCCGCGTGAGTGCTCCCAGGCACAAAAAAAGGGAGACGTACCGCGGTACGTCTCCCTCTGCGCTGTCCTGTCATCCCCCGTGCAAGCGGGGATCCAGTCCGCCGCAGCCTACCCATCGCGCGGCGTTACCGAAGTCCGGGTCTCGCGGCTGACGCGCTTGCCCGGCGATTTGACGAGGCGGTTCGGCTCAGCAGCTCGGCTTGCCGCAGCGCGCGTTGTTGATGCCTTCCTGCAGCGAGGGCAGGCCGACGGCGCCGACGATCACCTTGTCGCCGATCACGTAGCTCGGCGTGCCGTTGAGGCCGAGCGCTTCGGCGATCTTGAAGTTCTCCTGCAGCGTCGCCTTGACCTCGGGGCTCTGCATGTCCTTTTCGAGCTGCGCCATGTTCAGCCCGATCTCCTTGGCGACGGCGAGGGCGCGCGTGCGATCGGCCTGGCCGCGGCCGCTGAGCAGCTTCTGGTGGAATTCAAGATACTTCTTGCCGGACTTGTCCTGCATGTGCACGGCGACGGCGACCTGCGCCGCTTCGACCGAGCCCGGCCCGAGCACCGGGAATTCCTTGAGCACGACCTTGAGGTTCGGGTCGGCCTTCAGCAGCGCCATCATGTCGTCCATGGCGCGCTTGCAGTAGCCGCAGTTGTAATCGAAGAACTCGACGAAGGTGACGTTGCCCTGCGGATTGCCGAGCACCACTTGGCGCGGCGAGGAGAACAGCGTGGCGGCATGCTCCTTGACGGCGTCCTTGTGCTTTTCCGCTTCGGCGGCGGCCTGGCGCTTCTCGAGTTCGGCCATCGCCTCCTGCAGCACCTCCGGATGCGAGACGAGATAGTCGCGGACGATCTTTTCGATCTCGCCGCGCTGCGGGTCGGAGAATTCGGCGGCGCGCGTCGCGTGCGGCGCGGCAATGGCCAGCATCGCGGCGCAGACGGCGGCGATTAGGCGCGGGCTCTTGATCATGAGTCGTAATCCTTTGCGGTGTTCAATTGCCGGCTCTGATATTGGCCGGTTTGACGTTGACGATATCGTCCGCGCGGACCCAGGCGGGCGAACCGACCGGGAGGCGCGTCTTGGCGCGCGTCGCGAGCTGACGCGCGGTGACGAGGTCGCCACTCGTGAAAGCCGCCTGCGCGGAAGCGAGGTCGGCATTGGCGAGATCGCCCTTGCGGCCATAGGCCATGGCGAGCTGCGTATAGGCGGAAGGTACGTCGGGGTCGCGGCTGACGGCGTTGCGCAGCAGGCCGACGGCCTCTTCGGCGTAGGCCTTGTTGCCGGTGGCGTTCAGCGCCTGCGCCAGCATGACGTCGATCAGCGGCGCATGACGCGACATCTGCGCGGCCTGCCGCAGCGGCGCGATCGCCTCGGCCGGGCGGCCGCCTTCCAGCAGCGCCTGGCCTTTGAGCTCATAGAAGTACGGATTGCCCGGCTGCGCGCTGATCAGCCCGTCGATCATTGCGATGGCCTGGCGCAGATCGGAATGGCGATAGGCGGAGATGGCGCGTGCGTAGCGCGCCGGCATGCTGTGGTCGCTCAGCGGATAGCGCCGCGCCACCGTGCCCGGCTGCTCGAGGAAGCCCGACAATTTGGCGCGCATCATGTCGTGGCGCATCTGCAGTTCGGCCGGATCCTTGCGGTCCCAATAGGGGCTCGCCTTCGCCTGCGTCTCGAGCGCGGCGACGCGATCGGACGGCATCGGGTGCGACTGCAGATAGGGATCGACGTATTTCGAGGCGAACAGGTTCTCGCCGGCCAGACGCTTGAACAGGTCGACCATGCCGCGCGGCGATTGCTGCGTGGCGGTGAGGAATTTCAGGCCCGCGTGGTCGGCCTGGTCTTCCTGCGTGCGCACGTAAGCCAGCAGCGAGCGCTGGATCGCCGACTGCGGCGCCATGATCGCGGCCATGCCGACGTCGCCGCCGCCTCCGCCGGTGCGCGCGCCGGCGGCAAGGGCGCCGATACCGGCGAGGAGCGCGATGATCGATGCGGTCTGCGCGCTCGCAAGCTGCTCGCGCAGGCGCTGCAGGTGACCGCCGGCCATGTGGCCGGTTTCGTGCGCGAACACGCCGATGACTTCGTTCGGCGTCTTGGCGTCGAACAGCGCGCCGGCATGAACGAAGATGTGACGCCCGTCCATGACGAAGGCGTTGAAGGAGCGGTTGTTGAGAACGACGACCTTGACGTTCTGCTTGGCAAGGCCCGCGGCGCGCAGGATCGGCGACGCGTAGTCGCGCATCAGCTGCTCGATCTCGGTATCGCGGATGATCGGCATGCCGCCCGACCCCTGGGCGCGCGCGGGCGGTGCGGCGGGGCCCAAGGTGGTGAGCGCGACGGCCAAGGCGGTCGCGATCGCCAAAGCGCGGGTTGCTGGCGCCCGGCGCCCGCGGCTGATAGGTGTGCCTTTACTAGTCATTTTTCCGCTTTTACCGGCTGGGCGCGAACGTAGTGACACGCCTGCAGGCGGTCAACGAGAGGCCCGATCACGAGTGAGTCTGGGCACAAGACGCGCTCAGGAAGGCGGGGGAATACGGCAACAGCGGGGCGGGGCGTAGAGGTTGTAATTCGATGCTCGACGTGGCGAAACGGCTCCTGATTCCCTCCAAACGCAGCGATGTACCGCCATTTATCGTCATGGACGTCATGGCGGCGGCGGCGCAGCGTGAGGCGGAAGGGGCGCATATAATTCACATGGAAGTCGGCCAGCCCGCCGCGCCGGCCCCGGCGAGCGCCCGCGAGGCCGCCATGGCCGCCCTCGCGGCTGGCCGGCTCGGCTATACCGAAGCGCTCGGCATCCCTTCGCTGCGGGCGCGAATCGCGCGCCATTACGGCGAGGTCTACGGGTTCGATCTCGACCCGGCGCGCGTGGTGGTGACGACCGGTTCCTCGGGCGGTTTCATCCTGGCGTTCCTGTCGCTGTTCGAGCCGGGCGACCGGGTGGCGCTCGCCAATCCGGGCTATCCGCCATACCGCCACATCCTGACCGCGCTCGGCTGCGAGCCGGTGCTGATCGAGACCGATCCCGAGACGCGCTGGGCGCTGTCGCCGGAGCGGCTGATCGCCGCGCATCGCAAGAAGCCGCTCGCTGGCGTGATGGTGGCGAGCCCGGCCAATCCGACCGGCACGATGATGGACGCGGCCGCGCTCAAGGAACTGATCGACACGGCGGAGGCGGAAGGCATCCGCGTCATCTCCGACGAGATCTATCACGGGCTCGACTACGCCTTCCGCGCCGAGACGGCCGTGAAACTGTCGCCGTCGGCGCTGGTGATCAACTCCTTCTCCAAATACTTCTGCATGACCGGCTGGCGGATCGGCTGGCTGGTGGCGCCCGAGCCCCTGGTGCGGCCGATCGAGCGGCTGCAGCAGAACCTCGCCATCTCGGTGCCGACCATCGCGCAGATCGCGGCGGAGGCGGCCTTCGAGGGGCGCGAGGAGATGGAGGCCGTCAAGCACGGCTATCAGGAGAACCGCCGCATTCTCAGCGAGGGATTGCCCAAGGCCGGGCTCGACAAGTTCCTGCCCGTCGACGGTGCGTTCTATCTCTATGCCAACATCGCGCGCTTCTCCGACGACAGTCTCGACTTCGCCAAGCGTATGCTCAACGACGCGGGAGTCGCGGCGACCCCCGGCATCGACTTCGATCCGATCGACGGCCGGCATTACCTGCGCTTCTGCTATGCCGGCTCGGCGCAGGAGATGCATGAGGCGGTGGCGCGGATCGGAAAGTGGTTGAAGAAGTAACGATGTCATTCCGTGCGAGCGCGCTTTAGCGCGCGAGACCCGGAATGCAGTAATCCGAGTGCTATGGACAAGCTGCTGCGTACCGGATCCGGGGTCTCGCTTCGCTTGCGCGGGATGACAGCGCGTCAAAACTCCACGTCGAGTTCGACAACTTCGTCCGGCTCGGCTTTGGCGCCGTCGATCCATTCCTGCATCGCCGGCAGGTTCATGATCGTCTGCGCGTAGGCGGCGCAGTCGCTGTCGAGCTTCACATCGTATGTGAGGAAGCGCGTGACGACCGGCGCGAACATGGCGTCGGCCATGCACGGCGAAGCGCCGAACAGGAACGGCCCGCCGGCCTTCGACAGGCACTCGCGCCAGATCGACATGATGCGATCGATGTCGGCCTGCGCGCCGACCCAGACCTTGAAGCCCGGATGGTTCGCCTTGATGTTCATCGGCAGCGCCGAGCGCAAATTGGTGAAGCCGGAATGCATCTCGCCCGAGATCGAACGGCAATGCGCGCGCGCCGCGCGGTCTTCCGGCAGCAAGCCGGCCGCGGGCAGGATCTCGTTGAGATATTCGGCGATCGCCAGCGTGTCCCACACCTTGATGCCGTCATGCGTGAGGCACGGCACGAGGAACGAGGGCGACAGCAGCAGCAGTTCGGCGCGCGCGGAGGGATCGTCGCTGCCGACCATCTGCTCCTCGAAGTCGAGGCCGGCCATCTTGCACAACAGCCAGCCGCGCAGCGACCAGGAGCCGTAATTCTTGCTGGCGATCGTGAGGGTAGCCGTGGCCATGGGGCGCTAATGTCCCTTGTCAGTCGTGACCCGGCCGAGAGAGCTTAGACGAAAGCGCAGCGCATTCAACAGTTTCTCGCGCCGAAAAGGCGCATCGCTCAAGCGCGTGGCCGCTCGGGCCGCCCATAGCGATGCTGCAGCCACAGCAACAGAAAGCCGAACAGCGGGATCAGGATGTCGGTCCAGAAGATCAGGCCGGCATTGCCGGGCGCGAAATTGTGGGCGGCGAGCATCTGGCGCACATGGCCGACCGCCGCGCCGAGCGTGAAGACGCTCGGGCCGAGGATGGCGGCAAGGCGCATGTCGAAGCTGCGGAAGGCGGCGACGAAGCCGACCACGGCAAAGCCGAGACTGGCCACCGCCACTTCGAACTGGAAGGGGCTGTCGGCCCAGCCGATGAAGCGGGCGGTCATCTCGCCGAAGAAGGCGTGCATGATGAAATTGTAGAGGTTGCTCAGGCCGATGCTGAAGAACACGTGCCAGGCCAGCAGCTTATCGACGATCATCGCCCCGCTGCGTGGACGGCCTTCGCGGGCGATGGCGATAAGCGCCACCAGCAGCCCGAGGATGAGGAACGTCAGGGTGAAATTGGTCAGGACGATCCGGATCGTCTCGGCAATCACGCCAGCCATCGGTGTTTCGGCTCCCTGAAATCGAGTCCGTCGATGCCATAGGGCGGCGGTGAGACGCCGCCCTGCGCGCCTGTTACAAGCGCATTTTTGCTCTCGCAGCGCAACATTTTATGCTCTAGGCTGTTTGTGCGGTCTGCCGGGACCGCCGGGGAATGGATGCTTTATCAGGCGTATCAAGCGCATTCCGACATCATGATGCCGGTGCGCGCACTGGCCGGCATGGCTGCGACGACCTTGGGCGCCTATATGAACGGCGTGCGCCCGGCGACGTTGAGCAATCTCTCGGCCGCTTATGAATTGATCTCGCGCGCGGGCCTGACGCATACGCGTCCCGCTTACGGCATCGACACGGTGACCGTCGGCAACGAAGAGGTGGCCGTCACCGAGGAGGCGGCCGACGTCACGCCCTTCGGCACGCTGCTGCATTTCAAGAAGGCGACCACGCAGGAGCAGCCGCGCGTTCTGCTGATCGCGCCTTTGTCGGGCCATTTCGCGACCTTGTTGCGCGCGACCGTGCGCACCTTGCTCTCCGAGCACGACGTGTACATCACCGATTGGCACAATGCGCGCGACGTGTCGCTGGCCGACGGGCGTTTCGGCTTCGACGACTATGTGGGCCACCTGATCCGCTTCCTGGAGACGATCGGGCCGGGCGCGCATCTGGTGGCGGTATGCCAGCCTTGCGTCGCCGCGCTGGTGGCGGCGAGCGTGATGGCGCAGGGCAATCATCCGGCGCAGCCGCGCTCGATGACGTTGATGGCGGGCCCGATCGACACGCGCGTCAATCCGACCAAGGTGAACGAACTCGCCAAGGCCAAGCCGATCGATTGGTTCGAGCAGAACCTGATCGCGCGCGTGCCTTATCGCTATGGCGGCGCATCGCGCCGGGTCTATCCGGGCTTCGTGCAGCTCACCGCCTTTATGAGCATGAACATCGAGCGCCATATCAAGGCGCACCGGGATCTCTACGACAACATCGCCAAAGGCGAGACGGCCAAGGCCGCGCAGATCAAGGCGTTCTACGACGAGTATTTCGCGGTGCTGGATCTGACGGCGGAGTTCTATCTGGAGACCGTGAAAATGGTGTTCCAGGACCATCTGCTGCCGCGCGGCGAACTGACCTATCAGGGCGAGAAGGTCGAGCCGGCGGCGATCAAACGCACGACGCTGTTCACGGTGGAAGGCGAGAAGGACGACATCTGCGCCGTCGGCCAGACGCTCGCCGCGCACGATCTGTGCTCAGGCCTGCGGCCCTATCGCAAGAAGCATCACATGCAGGCCGGCGTCGGCCATTACGGCGTGTTCTCCGGACGGACCTGGCAGAACCAGATCTATCCGATGGTGAAGAACGCCATCCTGCAGAGCGAGTAGGCGGGGGCTACTTCTTGAAGCCGCCGAGCACGGCCTTCATGCGCGAGCCACGCTGCGTGTCCGGGCCGAGCGGGTCGCTGCCTTCCGCATTGAGGTGACGTTCGCAATTGACATAGCCGTCCGGCGCGACGGCGCCGGTGAAATTGTCGAAGCGGTGCACTTCGCAATCCGCGCCCTTGACCGGCACGTAAGTGATCGAGCCGATGCGGAAATCGTCGATGGTCGGGCCGGGCGCCTCGGCTTCCTTCTGCGCCGCGCGCGTCTCGATCAGACCCGTGAACCAGCCGCCCACAGCCGCCGTGGCGATGACCAGCGTGAACAGCACGAGCAGGCTCACGACCTCGATGCGCTGACGCGCCTCGGGCGCCTTCCGGCGGTGCAGCCGTCCTTGCCAGTTCTTGATGGGTTGCGCTTGTGCCACGTGAGGGTCCGTCCGTAATTCCGGAGTAACCGTAACGGGCGGGGATTGAGGAATGCTAAACAGGATGTGAACATTTTGCTGCGCGGAACCGCGCGTGCGCGCACGGCTGCGCGCATGACGTGCAAAGCAATACAAGAATTCGAAAAAGGGTGGCGGGCACTGCCGCCAGTCGCAAGCCGCCTTCGGGCAGATCGCGTCAGAGAACGGCGCGGCGTTTTCAACGCCGCGCGGTTCGGTGTCTCACGTCACGAACGTGACGAGCGGAAGGAAGCTTACTCGTTCTCTTCCGCCGGCTCGGCGTCGGCGGCCGGGGCCGCGGCGGGCTTGGCGGCGGCGGTCGGCTTGGCCCCGCCCTTCTTCATCGCGTCGCGGCGCGCTTGCGGCTCGTAATTGCCGCCGGCCATGCAACGCTTGATGAAGGCCTGCTGCTTCGCGCCGGTGAGGTTCTGGCTCTCGGCGCCGACCTTGCAGGTTTCCATTTTCTCTTCCTTCGTGGCGGCCGAAGCGGGCACGGCGAGAAGCAGCGGCAGGAAAGCAGCGGCGATCAGCGTTCGGGACATCATGCGCGGGTCCTTATTGATGCGAGGGCTCGATCAAACCTAGCACGGTTCATCACGGCAGTGATGGCGCCGGGCGGGGTGGCAACCTTATCAGCCGGTCAGGCGCATGCTAGCGCTCGTCCGTGCGGTCGCGTGGTCTGGCCGACCGTATAAGGGGATTCGCACAGATGCGGAAATCGGCGGTAGTGGCCGGGTAGGGTAGCCGACAGTTCCCGGCGCGCTGTTGCGCGCCGGAGACGTGACGCGGAGCGCGCGGCTCAGAAGAAAGCGAGCGTGCGGATTTCGATGCTCTCGCGCGGGCGCGCATTGCGCGGTGCGGTCGGATCGTCGAACGAGGTGTGCGCGGTCCAGCGGGCGCGGCCGTCTTTGGCCGAGTCGTAGACTTTGAACACCAGCGCTTCGTTGCGTTCCTGCCGCGGGAACCAGAACCACTTGTGCTTGGGATTGTACGCGACCGCATAGGTCTGGCCGACGCGGTTGGGATAGCGGCGCTCGGACAGGATGAAGTCGTCGAAAGAGACGGTGCGCGCGTCGGCGATGGCGAGCGGATGGTTCTCGATCGCATAGCGGATCGGGCGCCACGCCTGGATGATGGCGAAG
>Ga0180216_1002167_pt1 | contig 16712 bp, 10 predicted proteins | sample eDN3rd37CBELigMG_FD_128879 | JGI IMG/M metagenome (GOLD analysis project Ga0180216, IMG submission 128879) | Enriched Miracle-Growth compost microbial communities from Emeryville, California, USA - eDNA 3rd pass 37_C BE-Lig MG (version 2)... ... | reverse complement strand
GTCGCCCCCGCGTTCGATCCACGGCAGCCGGCCCTGGAGTTTGAACTGAAGTTCGCCGAGTTGATCAGCCACGACGACGTGGTGAAGCTGCTCCAGAATTCGGCTCTGCCGCCGGGCACTGAGGTAACGGTGACCAATCCGGAGTATACGCCGGGCAGCACGGTCTCGTTCGACACCTGGACGGTGAGTATCCCGGCTTCCGAAGCCGAGGCCCGCGCCGCCATCGCCGCGGCCAACGAAGCTCTGCTCGCGCAGCCGTACTTCCCCTCGATCGACAACATTCAGGGTAGTGTGGCTGCCCGCACCGCTGGCCAGGCCATTGCGGCCATCATCGCCAGCCTGGTGGGCATCGTGATCTACATCTGGATCCGGTTCCAACGGGTGTCGTACGGTCTGGCGGCGGCGATCGCCCTGGTGCACGACGTGCTCATCGTGCTGGGTGCGGTGGCTATTTCGGCCTACCTGGTTGCCATCCCGTTCATCGATCCATTCAAGATCTCGCTGGACATGGTGGCCGCCTTCCTCACGATCATGGGTTACTCGCTGAACGACACGATCGTGGTTTTCGATCGCATCCGTGAAGTGAAAGGCAAGAGCCCGAACATCACCATGGGGATGATCAACCGCAGCATCAACCAGACGCTGTCGCGTACGTTGCTCACCTCAGGCACGACGTTGCTTGTGACAGTCATCCTCTTCTTCTTCGCCGGCCAGGCGATCCACGGTTTCGCCTTTGCCTTGTGCGTGGGTGTGGTGTTCGGTACCTACAGTTCGATCTTCATCGCCTCGCCGCTGTTGGCCTGGTTCTCGAAAGCGCCGCAGGACCAGCAGGCGACCGCAACCGTTCCGGCCAAGCCGCTGCCCAGCAGCGTGTAGGCTTCGCGGGTAGCGAACGCTGACCGAAAGTTTGACAACCCCAGCAGCCGGGTTTGCCTTAGCAAGCCCGGCTGTTTTTGTTGCGCTGCCTGGTCCGATTGGCGCGGTTGTGCCGAACGATGCGCCGTGTGGCGGAGGCGGCAGCCCGTGCTGACCTCCCGTGCAAATGCCCCAACAGGCGGGTAAGCTGGCAGTTAGGTTGGGCGTCGGCGTCGCTTGTCGCCATGAAGTAAGCTTGCCGTACCGACTTGTTATCCCGTTCCCGCTCCACATCTGCTCAGGCGAGGAAGGCCATGAAACGTTCTACGTTGATTCCTCTGGCGGTCATCGCGTTGGTTCTGTTGGGCACCAGCTACACCATCGCCCAGTTCATTGAACCAGTTCCGCCGCTGCGGCCGCCCGGCGGCCTGCTGAACCAGGCCCGGCCGGAATACTCACAGGCGATTGAGCTTCAGCCTGGCCAGTCGTTCCTGATTCATGGAAGCGACGATATCGCCGTCGAGGTCTACGTAGACGTGCCGATCTCGGTCAACGAAACCCTGACCTACGAAAACCCGGTCACCGGCCGCCGGTTCGTGATCCCCAACCAGGCCGCGGTCCGCTTGCAGGGGCCCGTCGTCATCTCCCGGGCTGCCGACAGTGCCACCGTTGCCAAGTGGTTCTTGCGGTGGCGGTACGTCGATACGATGTTCAACTTCAGCCGCAACCAGATTCTCAACGCCGGTCCGGCGGGGCAGTAGGCGCCGCACAGGGTGATGCCGGCGGCTGCCTGGCTTGCCAGCGAATGCAGCCGCCGGTTAACGGTTGCACGCTGCCAGGTGGCAACTGCCGTTTATTTGACTGGCAGTTGCTCACCCAACTTAGGATGCGTGAAGAGCGCGATCAGAGCTTCCACGCCTGGCGGCTTGACCAGGTGTTCGTCGAAGCCGGCCGCCTTGGAACGGCCAATATCCTCGGCTTGCCCATATCCGGTGACCGCTACCAGCAACGACCCGGTCAGCCCCAAGTCGCCGCGGAGCCGCCTGGCAACTTCGTAGCCGTCCATCCGGGGCAGGCCGATGTCCAGCAGAATAATGTCAGGCTGATGGGCCGCTGCCGCCTGGAGTGCCTCGGGGCCGTCGTGCGCGAGGTACACTTCCTCGGCGCCGCAGTGCAGCAGTAACAGCCGCAGCATCTTGGCGGCGCCCACATTGTCGTCCACCACGAGGAAACGCCGCTTAGGCATCGGAGATGTGCTGCGGCGTTGTTCTGGCGATTCGCTGGTCGCCGCGTGGATCGGCAGGTTCACCACAAACTCGCTTCCCTGGCCAGTGCCGCGGCTAAAAGCCGACACGGTGCCGTCGTGCAGCTCAATCAGGTTGCGTACCAGGGTCAGCCCCAATCCCAGCCCGCCGAGCGAGCGATCGATCGTACGTTCCGACTGGACGAACAGTTCAAACACCTGAGGCAACAGCGACGGCTCAATGCCGATGCCGTTGTCTTTGACTGAGATGGTGATGCCGTCGCGGCTGTGGCGGGCCGTCAACTGAATCTCGCCGCCGGCATCGGTGTACTTCGCCGCGTTGTGCAGCAGGTTGGTCAATACCTGGGCCATGCGGACCGGATCGACATACAGGTACACCGGCTCTGGCGGTACTGAGACATGCAACCGTTGGCACCGCTCAAGGATCAGCGGCTTCACTGTCTCCAATGCCCGGGTAACGATCGTTTGCAGCTTCACCGTCTCGCGCCGCAGTTCGATCCGGCCGGTGACAATCCGCGACACATCCAACAGGTCGTCTACCAGGCGGACCACATGGGCGACCTGTTCCTGCATCAGTTGGATGGCTTCGCTTTCACCGTACTCAATCGCCAACAGGTCCAAGCCGCTGCGGATGGGCGCCAGCGGATTGCGCAGCTCGTGGGCGAGCATCGCCAGGAACTCGTTCTTGCGGCGGTCGGCCTCGGTCAGTTCCTCCGCCCGTTGCCGCAGCGTCTGCTGGCTTTGCCGCCGTTCGGTCACATCGCGGAACACCAGCACCACGCCGATCAGGCGGCCGTGAGCATCGCGAATGGGCGCGGCGCTATCGTCGATGGGCCGCTCCGTGCCGTCGCGGGCAATCAGGATCGTATGGTTGGCCAGCCCGACGATGTTGCCCAGCCGGAGCACCTTGTCGACTGGGTTCTCAACCACCTCGCGGCTCATCTCGTTGACGATCCGGAAGACTTCTTCCAGCGGCCGGCCGGTGACCTCAATATTGGTCCAGCCGGTCAGTAATTCAGCGGCCGGGTTCAGGAATGTCACGTTGCCATTGGCATCGGTGGTGATGACGGCGTCGCCAATGCTGGAAAGCGTGACTTGAAGCCAATCGGTCTGTTCGCGCAGCCGCTGCTCGACCAGGCGACGCCGCCGCACTTCGGCGTTCAGTTCCTGGATCTTCTGATTCAGGGCGAGAAAGCGATTCTCAGGTCCTTCGCGTGAAGTCAGCCGCAGCAGGATTTGCGTGTTCTTGCCCTGGGGATCAAAGTGCAGCACGGCTCCATAGCAGCGGCATTGCGAAACGCGGCCGTCTTCGCCGCGCACTTCGGCGGCTCCGATCACCGGGCTTGCCGAGCGCGCACACATCCGCAGGTAATCGTCCAACCGAGGCGCGGCGGCAAACTCGGTCAGATGCCGGCCAGGCAACTGCTCAGGCACAAGGCCCAATTGGCGCATCTGCCGATTCGCCGCGAGCACGCTGCCTTGCCGGGAAAGCAACAGCGCAGGTTCGGCGGTCAGATCGGTCAGGCGACGGAAGTCGTCGGGGGACATCAAGAGCGTCCTTACCCTTTGAAATACTCGCGTCCCCAACCGGCTTGTGCCTCTTCCGTCGGTTTCAGATACACGACGACGCGGCAGCCCGCCTGGCCCTGAGCGATGGACTCTTGAATGTCGACTTTGGCATAGCCGAGGTTCTCGGCCGCAATCACGCCAAACACGTTGGACGTCATCATGCACAGGGCAGGGCGGTTCACCACCTTGTCGCCAAAGGGGCAAGCCCGATTGCCCAGCACGATCTTTTCGTCATCTTGCTCGATCAGGTAGAAGTCGCCCTCGATCCGCCGTTTGAGATTGACCAGCACCTGGGCCACCTGTGTGGCGCTGAGTGACTCCACGGCCAAGGCCCGGGTATAACTGGCGTTGATCTGGTCACCGATCCGCTGGCCCACCACGCTGATGTAGCCGGCGGCTTCTTCGTGCCCCACCACTTCTTCCAAGGTGCCGGCAAGTTCCCGCAGCAGCGAACGCAAAAAAACGTCGCGGTCCAGGGGCAGATCCAGATTGTTAAGCACGGGCAGTTCGGTGGCTGAGGCTTGCTCTGTCATAATGGTGAGCGAGGGAGTGCGAGGTGCGTCGGCCATGGGCAACGCAAGCGAGCGCGTACGCTCGCGATGCCAGCCATAACGCTAAATGAGATAAATGGGGGAGGGCTCGTCAGCCCAGCATGTGCCAGTGAGGGCACGGGCAGCACCATAAGCGATGCGACGACAGCAAGGGGAAGCAATCCCGCGGGAGGAGCGCACCGGAAGCGGCGCTACCCTCAACGTGTTCCGTAAGAGAACTGGCCCTTCTACCTGGTTCCGCCACACACAATTCTGACAACCGCACCTGACCGAAAGAGCTAGTGGAGAGTAGGTGCAGTCGCGTGTGGAGATTTGGCTGTCGTCGCCCGAGCACCTACGGGATAGTTCCAATTCATCACCATATCTGCCCCGGCGGACGGTCCAACGGGGAACATTGAGCCAAGTGCGATGCGAGTTTTCCCCACGGACAAAAGTGGCCAGCCACCTACCACCAGGATGTGGGGGGCCGGCGATTTCGTCATTTCAGGCTTAGAGCGGGTACCATAGGGCGAGCCGACAAATTGTCGTGCTGGCGAAGGCTTGGTTTGGGGCCGGTCACAACTCGACAGGGCACTTTCGTAGCTCGGCAGGGGGCTTCGCTGGCCATGGCCGATACTGTGCTAATAATGACATAACAGGCTTGACCGGGTGCATGCAGTGCTGGCAATGGTGATTTGCCAATTGGAGTGACCAGCCATTCCGCACATCGCCTGCTAGGCCCCGGGAAAATATCCATTCATCACGGGAGGTTAAACTCGTGGAACGAATCGACGCGCTGCGGGAACAGATGCCGGAATCGTGCCGAGACATGCGATTGAACCTGTCCTCGGTGCTGCAAAGCACGGTGCTTTCGCCCAAGCAGGCGTTCGCCGCGGCCCTGGCATCGGCCTACTTCCTGGGCGCGCATTCGCTGGCCGAGGCACTCATCGCCGACGGCCGCGACCTGCTGGGCGATGACGACATCGCCGACGCCCAGGCTGCGGCGTCGCTGATGGGCATGAATACCGTGTACTACCGCACGCGGCACATGCTCAAGAACGAGGCCTACCAGCAGCGACGGCCGAGCCTGCGGATGAATCGGATGGCCAACCCCCCCGGCGGCAAAGCACAGTTTGAACTGTGCGCCATGGCGTGTGCGGCGCTAGCCGGTTGCGAAGCATGTCTCAACGCACACGAGGCCAGCCTGCTGAAGGAAGGCCTGAACGAGGACCAGGTTCACGAGGCGATCCGGATTGCCGCCGTGATTAACGGTTCGGCCATCGCGCTGCGGCTGGCCGCTCCCGCGGCCGGCTAAGCGGCACTGGTCCATGAAGGATCCACGAACGCCTGCCCCCTGGGCCACGTAAGAATTCCCGGCGGGGCAGGCGATGCGATATCGGTTCTGCGGCGCCCCCCCAGGCATAAGCCCACCCAGGCTCCCGCCGCAAACTTTGCTGTGCTACAACGCGTTGAAGCAAACTGCGTTACTTTTTGTATGGCCGCATAGCCAAAACTTCGTCGAGGCCAAGCTGGTGAAGCTGTTCCGCAGTCTGGAAGAACTGCCCGAGAAATTCCGATCCGGCGCGGTAACGGTGGGCAATTTCGACGGTGTCCATCGCGGCCACGCTCGGCTCGTAGAACGCCTGTTGGCGGCCGCGCGCCGGGCGGGCGGGCCGGCGCTGGTGTTTACGTTCGATCCGCATCCGGTACGGCTGTTGCGGCCCGAGCAATGCCCGCCGCCGCTGACCTGGACCGATCGCAAGGCCCAACTGCTGGCCGAACTGGGGGTCGATGCCACGCTGGCGTACCCGACCGATCGCCGCCTGCTGGAGCTGTCTCCCCGGGAGTTCTTCAACCACCTGCTCCGCGAACAGCTCGACGCCAAGGCCCTGGTCGAGGGTCCCAACTTCTATTTTGGCCGCGACCGGGCGGGCGACGTCCAACTGCTGGAGCAGTATTGCCGCGAGGCAGGCATCTCGCTGGAAGTGGTGCCGGCCCTGGTGGAGAACGGCCAGACCGTTTCCAGCAGCCGTGTCCGCACGCTGATTGCCGCCGGACATATCGACGAGGCCACGGCCCTGCTGACTCGGCCCTACCGCATCCGCGGAATGGTGGTTCACGGAGCCGGCCGCGGGGCCCAGATCGGCTTTCCCACGGCCAACATCGGGGCGATTGATACGCTGCTGCCCGGTCCGGGCGTGTACGCCGGTCGGCTGCAACTGGGCCAGGAAACCTGGCCGGCGGCGATCAATGTGGGCCCCAATCCGACATTTGGCGAACAGGCCCTGAAGGTCGAAGTGCACGCCATCGGCTACCACGGATCGCTGTATGGCGAGGCGGTCGAGGTTGACTTTCTCAGCCGGTTGCGCGACATTCGCAGCTTCGAAGGAGTCGATGCTTTGCGGGCTCAGTTGGCGAAAGACGTCGCAGAGGCCCAACGCATTGCCGCTGCCTGATCGGGGCCGAGGATTTTGGGGGGAGCCGTCACCGACCGCCTGTCGCGGCCGGACCGCTTCCCTGGCCGGCACCTGCGCCAGTTGCTTCTCCTTCCCCGCACGGCTTACCCGAACAGCTCCCTTATTCAGCGCCGGATTGCAGACACGCCATGACCATCAACTGGCCCCGTTTTGTGGAAATCGTCAAGCAGCATCAGCGGTTCCTGCTGATCAGCCATATCCGCCCCGACTGCGATGCCCTGGGCAGCCAGCTTGGCATGGCCGGCGTGTTGGACGCGCTGGGCAAAGACGTGCGGATCGTCAACGGCCACGCGGTGCCACCCAACCTGGCGTTCATCGACCCGAACAAGCGTATCAAACAATTGGGCACCGACGTGCAGCCTGAGTCGCTGGGCGATGTCGAAGTGATCATGATCCTCGACACCAGTGCCTGGCAGCAGCTCGGCGAAATGGGCCCGGTGATCCGCAGCAGCAATGCCCTGAAACTGGTCCTCGACCATCACGTGGGCGAGGACGATCTGGGGGCGGAACTGTTCAAGAACACGCAGGCCGAGGCCACCGGCCGGCTGGTCTTCGAGGCCGCCGAGCAGCTTGGCGTGCCCGTCGACGAATCCATCGCCAATGCGTTGTTCGCCGCCGTGGCGACCGATACCGGCTGGTTCCGCTTCAACTCGACCACAGCGTACACGTATGCCTTGGCCGGCAAACTGGTTGCCGCCGGGGCCAGCCCCAGCCGCATTTATCACGACTTGTACGAGCAGGATACGCTCGCCCGGCTGCAACTGCGGGGCCGGATTCTAGCCCGCACGCAGGTCGAGATGGACGGCCGTCTGGCCCACACGGCGGTGCTCCGCGAGGATTTTGAAGCTACGGGCGCCCTGGCTTCCGACACCGAAGACGTGGTGAACCTGACGCTCGCCATCAAGGGCGTGGAGGTCGCCGTAATCCTGGTGGAGCAGGCCACCGGCGGGTTCAAAATCAGCTTCCGCAGCCGCACCGTCGCGGTCGATTGCAGTAAGCTGGCCAGCAGTTTTGGCGGCGGCGGGCATAAGGCGGCGGCCGGGGCATTTGTGCCCGGAACCTACGACGAGGCCAAGGCTAAAGTGCTTGACGCTGTGCGCGCGGCGATGCGATAATTCGGCAAGTGGTAATGCGTCGTTTTCCCCAGATAAGTGCGGCGGTTACGCGTTCTGACGTGCAGCCGCGCCGGCGGTGAAAACCGCGGAATCGGGCAAGGGGAACAGCGCACCGCAGGCCACTCACCACACGGCGAGGCCGGCGATTTCGGCCCCGATTGCCGCACCAGCGCCCGCCGTTGAACCCTCCCACCGCAAGCATTCCCTCCCAGTGTGTTACGGCATCTCCTGTAGCTCAGCCGCGCCGGATGAACCGTGGTCCGCGGTGCCAGCGGCAGACGTGTTTGCCGTTTCTCGTGCTTGCCAACTACCTTGCGATCGAGAGCCATGACGACTTCGAAAAGCTCCGGTTCTTCCGCTTCGCCAGGCGAAGCAGCGGAACGCGACGACCGCCGCGGATTCTTAACCAAGCTGTTAGCTGCCGTGTTCGGCGCGGTGCTCATTACGGTACCGCTGGTGACGGGCCTGATGACGTTCTTCAGCCCGCTCCGCCGTCGTGGTAACGGTGGCGGCCAGGACTTCATCCGAGTGGCGTTCCTGGACGAAATCCCCCAGGACGGCACGCCGCGGCGGTTCCAAGTGATCGCCGATATGTGGGACAAGTGGACCTTCAGCCCGCAGCAACCGATCGGTTCGGTATTTCTGGCGCGGGCGGAGCCCTCGACGGATAACTTGCGCTGCTTCAACACGACCTGCCCGCACGCGGGTTGCTCGGTGCGTCTGGCCGACAGTGGCGACCAAAAGGAGTTCAAGTGCCCGTGCCACAATAGCGCCTTTCACCTGGACGGCAGTGTGATCCAGCCCACCCCCAGCCCGCGCGGCTTGGATACGCTGGAAGTCGAGCTGCGTCCGGGCGCGGACGGCCGGCAAGAGGTATGGGTCCGCTACGAGAACTTCTACACCGGCAAAGCCGAGAAGGTCGCCAAGGCATGAGCAAGTTCACCGATTGGCTCGACCATCGCACCGGGTATCGAGCGCTGCTGCACGAAGCATTGTACGAGAACATCCCCGGTGGCGCCCGCTGGCGCTACGTATGGGGAAGCACGCTGGTTTTCGCGTTCACGGTGCAGTTGATCACCGGCGTGTTCCTGTGGATGGCGTACAGCCCCAGCGATAATACCGCCTGGGAAAGCGTGTACTACATCCAGACGCAGATGGAGGGCGGCTGGCTGCTCCGCGGCATCCATCACTTCATGGCTCAGGCCATGGTGGTGCTGCTGGGGCTGCACCTGATGCAGGTGGTTTGGGACGGGGCCTACAAGGCGCCGCGCGAAGTCAACTTCTGGGTCGGTTTGATCCTGATGCTGATCGTGCTGGGCCTGTCGCTCACCGGTTACCTGCTGCCGTGGGACCAGAAGGGGTACTGGGCCACCGCCGTGGCCACCAACCTTTCAGGCCTGACCCCGGCGGTTGGCCCCGAGGTGCAAACCCTGGTGGTGGGCGGCGAGAAGTACGGCCACCATACCCTGACGCGGTTCTTCGCCCTGCACGCCGGCGTGCTGCCGGGCTTGCTGATCGCCCTGCTGGTGGTCCACCTGGCGGTGTTCCGCCGGCATGGTTTGCATGCCAAGCAGCCGATCAAGCGGGCTGACCAGGCGTTCTGGCCCGACCAGGTACTCAAAGACGCCGTCGCGTGTCTGGCCGTGCTGGCCATCGTGATGCTGCTGTCGTTCTACTTCAAGGGTGCCGAGCTGTACGCCCCGGCCGACGGCGCGAAGGAATACTCCGCGGCCCGTCCCGAATGGTACTTCCTGTTCCTGTTCCAGTTCCTCAAGCTGTTTGAGGGACAGGGCGAAACGGGCGAGTTCCTGGGGGCGATCGTCATCCCCGGCGTCGTGATGCTGGTGCTGTTCTTGATGCCGCTCACCGGCCGCGCCAAGGCAGGGCATTACTTCAACGTGGCCTTCATCCTGCTGCTGCTGGGCGGCGCTGGCTTCTTGACCTACGAAGCCATCAAGGAAGACATGGGCAACCAGGATTACGCCAACGCCGTGTGGGTGGCACACCAGAACCGCGACTTGGCGCTGCACCTGGCCGAGGACGGTATCCCCTCCCAAGGGCATCGCTACCAGATGCGCAACCATCCCAAGGCCGTGGCATTGACCACCATCACGGAAACCTGCTTTGCCTGCCACGGCTACTCCGATAGCCAAGGTCACGGGTTCGTGCTGGGCGACAAGTCGGCGGCTCCCAACCTATACGGCTTCGGCACCCGCGAGTGGGTCAAAGGCCTGCTCGATCCCAAGCGGGTGGATGGCCCCGATTACTTCGGCAATACGGCACTCAAGGAAGGCAGCATGGTCACCTTCGTGAAGGAGGACATGCAGGATCCTGAGAACGGCTACACGCCCGAGGTCATCGAGCAAATCGCCGTGGCCCTGGCGGCCGAAGCCGGCCACGAGCCGGAAACCCAGGCCGACAAGGAACGGCTGGAGAAGGGCCGGGCCATACTCAGCGACGAGGAAAAGTGTGCCCAGTGCCACAAGTTCCACGACGCCGGTTACGAAGGCAGCGCCCCGGACCTCACCGGTTGGGGCTCGCGGGAATGGCTCATTGGCATGATCGCCAACCCCAACGCCGAGAAGTACTACGGCCACGTGTTCAATACCGATCCGAGCAGTAACCAGCAGATGATGCCGGCGTTCGGACACGTTGAAGACGCCGACTTCCCGACCGAAAACCTCAGCCCCGAGGTGATCGGTTACATGGCCGATTGGCTCCGTGGCGAGTTGCTGAAGCGTCCCGCAAAGGATAGCGCCGGTGTGGCCCAACCTGCCGCCGCTGCTCCAGGCGCGGACGATGACGCGGCTCCGACCGAGGATCCGACCAAGGCCAACTAGCCGCTACAGCCAGGGGCAACGGGCCCCAGTAGCATCTGTTAAAAAACAAACGGCTCCGCGGCGCTGATGCACCGCGGAGCCGTTTTGCTTTGGGCTGGCAGCCAGTTAGTCCTCGGCGCGGCTGCCGTCGCCGCACATTTTGACGATCTTGGGCTGGAACTGGGCCACGACGTCGACCAGGTCCTGCTGTTCGCGCATCACTTCACGAATGTCCTTGTACACGCCCGGCACTTCGTCCGCGCCGGCCGAGAGGACTTCGATCCCCTTGGCTTGCAGCTCCTTCTTCACGGTGCTGAAGCGGTACATGTTTTTGGCCGCCGTGCGCGACATGCGCCGCCCCGCGCCATGCGAAGCCGAATTGATGCTTTCCGGGCAACCGCGTCCGCGGACCACGAACGCCGGGTCGGCCATCGAGCCGGGGATCACACCCAGCACGCCTTTGCCCGCCGGGGTTGCTCCCTTGCGGTGGACGATCACTTCCTGGCCGTTGTGGACTTCCTTCCAGGCGAAGTTGTGGTGGTTTTCGACACCGGCCACGATCTGGGCCCCCAGCAGCTCCGACACGCGGCGGTGAATCACCGCGTGGTTCGCTGCCGCGTAATCGCCCATCAGGTTCATCGCCGCCCAATACTCCTGGCCTGCCTCGGTATCAAGTTCCAGCCACGCCAGTTGACCGGCTTCCTTGTACTGGCTCGGCAGACGGCTGCGGGCGATGTTGCTGTACGTGGAGCACACTGCCGCCCCCGCGCCACGGCTGCCGCTGTGGCTCATCAGGGCGACATAGCGGCCGGCTTCCAAGCCCAGCTCGGCGTCGGATTCAGGCAGCGTCAAGATGCCGAACTCGACAAAGTGGTTCCCCGAGCCCGACGTCCCCAACTGCCGCCACGCCGTATCCTTCTTTTCGCGGGTGATACGGGTTACGTCCCAGTCCTGGTCCATGACCGGGTGGTACTGGGGCTGATGGTACTCGGCCCCCACGCCAAATCGCGTTCCCTTCTCCAAGGCCATCTTGAAGCGTTCCGGCCGCTCGTGCAGTTGGTCCACCGGCACGTCGAATACCGACAGCTTCATGCGGCATGCAATGTCCACGCCCACCGCGTACGGAACCACGGCGTTCAACGTGGCCAGTACACCGCCGATCGGCAGCCCGTACCCTACGTGCGCGTCGGGCATCAGAGCCGCGGCCGCCGCGATGGGCAGCGCGCACGCCTGCCGCATTTGCTGGTGCGCGGAATCATCGATGTCCGTGCCCCAGGTGCGGTAGGTGATTGGCTCCGTTTGCGCAGGCTGGTCCGTGCGCATCAGCTCAGCCGCCAGCGCCCCAAAATGCGGATCGCCGATGAACAACTGCGGTTGCTGTGCCAGTTGCTTCAAGCGTCGCTTGGCTTCCTTACCGCGCATTCCGGTCGAAACGGCGTGCTGAATCCCCTGCACGGCCAGCGACACGCACTCGCGCGGAATCCCCAAGGCTTGTAGTTGTTTCGCGTTCATTGTTTCAGACATCCTGCCCCGAATGCCGGCAGCCTTGGCAAGGCGCAGCCCACTTCAGGGCATGCGTGCCGCAAGCTGCCGAAAGGACTGCTTGGTAGACGAAGCAAAAATAAAAGAACTTGCCGGCAACACACCGGCACCCGCCGGCCGAATGACCGGCCAGAGTTATTATGCCACAAAGCCCATGCGAGGTTATCTTTGCAGCTACGGCCGAGAATCGCCAAACCGCCCATCCCTGAGGAGAGCGGCCGGAGCCGGCCGCCGGAGGCTCGTCTACCTCCTCCGTGGTGATCGTATCGACATCGCCGGCTGAGACAAGGTTCACCCCGCTTTTGGTATTAACAGGATGAACCGTTGAGTAGCGGCCGTGCAAGTTACCGTGGCCGCACAAAAAAACGGGGAGCCGCGGTCACCAGGCCGCGGCTCCCCGACGTTTGTCGGCAAGTCAATTCTGGCTAGTGGGCGGTGGTCGACACGGCGGCATGAGCGCCATGAACAGCACCGTTGGACGAGTGCTCTTCGTGCTTCTCTTCGGCGACCGGGGGCCGCTCACGTTTGCTGAAGAACTCGCCCGTCCGCTGGAAGATCACAAAGAACACCGGCACGAAGAACACGGCCAACACCGTCGAGGCGATCATACCGCCAAACACGGCCGTACCGAGTGCACGTTGGCCGGCCGCACCGGCACCTTCGGCCACCACCAGCGGCACCACGCCCAAGATGAACGCGAACGATGTCATCAAAATCGGCCGGAACCGCAGCCGCGAGGCCTCCACCGCGGCATCGATGATGCTTACGCCGCGGCGGCGGATTTCGCGGGCGAATTCCACGATCAGAATCGCGTTCTTGCTCGCCAGGGCGATGATGAGCACGATCCCGATCTGGGTATAGATATTGATATCCATCCCCCGCAGTGACACGGCGGCGATCGCACCCAAGAGGCCCAACGGCACCACCAGAATCACGGCGGCCGGCGTGAACCAGCTCTCGTACTGGGCGGCGAGCACCAGGTACACCAGCAGCACGGCCATGCCGAACACCAGGATCCCTTCGCCGCCTACCTTCTTTTCCTGGTAGGCCATGCCGGTCCAGTCGTAGCCCATCTGCGTGGACAGCGTCCGGTCGGCAATCTGTTCCATCAACGCCAAGGCGTCACCAGTGCTATACCCTTGGGCAGGTTCACCCGTGATCGATGCCGAAGGATACAAGTTGTACCGGTTAATGGTTTGCGGTCCGAACGACTTGTGCACCGTGGCCACAGCTCCCAGCGGAACCATCTGGCCATTGCGGTTGCGGACTTCCAACTTCTCGATGTCTTCCGGCACGGCGCGGAACTCGGGGTCAGCTTGGACGCGCACCTGGTAGATGCGGCCGAACTTGTTGAAATCGTTCACGTAGGCCGAGCCGAGATTCGCCTGCAACGTGGAGAACACGGCTTGCAGCGGGATATCCAGCGCTTTGACCTTCTCGCGGTCGATGTCCACGTACAACTGTGGCACACCGGCCCGGAACATCGAGTTCACCTGGTACAGCCCCGATTGCGTCTGGGCGTCCTGCACGATCTGCTGCACCGCCTGGAACAGGGCGTTGCGGCCGGCGTCGGCACGGTCTTCGACTTGCATTTCGAAACCACCGCGGACACCCAAACCGCGAATCGACGGCGGCGGGAAGGCGAAGGCATTCGCCTCTTTGATGGTGGACAGTTTGCCTTGGATCTCGCCCAACAGCCGTTCGAGCGTCAATCCCTTCTCAAACCGCTCTTGCCAGGGCTTGAAGGAGATAAACAGCGTACCGGCATTGGACGCGCTACTGTTATCCAGCAGCGACAGACCGCCGATCGTGATCCAGCTATCGATGCCTTCCATGCCCGTCAGCATGTCGTCGATCTGACGCATCACTTCGGTGGTGCGTTGTTGCGAAGCGCCATCGGGCAACTGCACGGCGACCATGACGTAACCTTGGTCCTCAGTCGGCAAAAACCCGGTCGGCACGCGTACGTACCACCAGCCGGTGAGGGCGATTAGGCCGCCGAAGATCAGCATCACAAACACCACGTGCCGCACGAATACACGCACGATTGCCGTGTATAGAGCTTCGAACCAGCCGTAAACGCGGTTGAAGCCGCGGGCAAAGATGTTCTTGTGGGCCTTAGGCGGACGCAGCCACAAGGCGCACTGGGCAGGCTTCAGCGTCACGGCGTTGATGGCGCTGATGATGGCCGTGGCGGCGATCGTCAACGCAAACTGCCGATACAACTGGCCGGTGATACCGCCCAGAAACGCGCTGGGCATAAACACCGCCATCAACACCAGCGTGATGCCGATGATCGGCCCCAACACCTCGCCCATGGCTTTGATGGTTGCCGGCTTGGGTGCCATGCCTGCTTCGATGTGGTGGGCCGCGTTTTCCACGATCACGATCGCGTCGTCGACCACGATACCGATCGCCAGCACCAGGCCGAACAGCGTAAGCATGTTCACCGAGAAGCCCAAGGCCGCCATCGCCGCAAACGCGCCGATGATCGTCACCGGCACCGTGGTCGCAGGAATCAGCACGGCCCGCCAGTCCTGGAGGAACACCAGGATCACGATCAGCACCAGCACGCCGGCTTCGATCAGCGTCTTATAGACTTCGTCGATCGAGGCATCGACGAACTGGGTCGTGTCCAGCGGGAAGGTGTAGGTCATGCCCTGGGGGAAGGAGCGGCTCAGCCGCTTCATCGCCTCACGCACCTCGTGGGCCACGTCCAAGGCATTGCTGCCAGGCAACTGGTAGATACCGATGTTGGCCGTCGGCTTGCCGTTGTACAGGTTGAACTGGTCGTAGGACTGGGCCCCCAGTTCGACCCGGGCCACGTCCTTGAGCCGCGTCATCTGCACACCGTCGCCCGATTTAACGATGATGTTCTCGAACTGTTCAACGTCGCTCAACCGGCCCAGCGTGGTGACGGTGTACTGGAAAGCCAGGTCGCCGTCGTGCTGCGGCGGCTGGCCGATCTGACCGGCGGCCACCTGCACGTTCTGCTCGCGGATCACGGCCATCACGTCTTCGGTAGTGAGGCCGCGGACCTTGAGCTTTTCGGGGTCCAGCCAGACACGCATGCTGTAGTTGCCCGTGCCGAACACGGTCACTTCGCCCACGCCTGGCACACGGCTCAACTCGTCACGCAGACGGAGCGTGGCGTAGTTGGCCAGGAACAGGCTGTCGTAGTCGTTGTCTGGCGAGATCAGCGAAATCACCAGAATGATGTTCGTCGACTGCTTCTTGGTGGTCACGCCCTGGCGGCGGACTTCCTCTGGCAACATCGGTTCGGCGATGGCGACGCGGTTCTGAACGAGCACCTGGGCGTCGTCCAGGTCGGTGCCGATGTCGAACGTCACCGTGAGCGAGTACGAGCCGTCGCTGGACGACGTAGACGACATGTAGAGCATGTTTTCCACGCCATTGACCTGCTGCTCGATCGGCGCGGCCACGGTGTTGGCCACCACGTCGGCGTTGGCACCGGGGTAGTTGGTTGTCACGCGCACCGTGGGCGGCGTGATTTCCGGGTACTGCTCAACCGGCAGCGACCATAGCGACACGGCGCCGATCAGCACCGTGACAATCGCGATCACGTTCGCGAAGATCGGCCGTTCGATGAAAAAGTTGGAGATCATCGCGCGCGGGGCCCTTGCTGTTGAGAAAGCGATTGGCTCGGGGAGGGCGCGCGTCCGGCCGCCACCGATCCGGTTGTCTCATCCGACTGGGCAACCATCGAAGTCTGCTGCGGATTCACCACCGCGCCCGGCAATGCCCGTTGCAGACCGTTCACCACAACCCACTCGCCAGGCTGAACGCCTTCCTCGATCACCCGCAACGCGCCGACGCGGGCGCCCAACCGGACCGGGCGGTACTCCACCTTGTTCTCGGCGTTCACAACCAGAAGGTAATCGCCGCGTTGGTCGGCCCCCAGGGCCACTTCACCGACCAACAGCTTGGGCGTGGGCTCGCCAACAGGCGCCCGGACCCGCACGAACAAACCAGGCACGAGCTGGCCGTCCTGGTTGGGAATGCGTGCCCGCCGCAACGTCGTCCCCGTGCCCGGGTCGACGCCGAACTCGCGGAAGTCCATGGTGGCCTGATAGGGGAAGCTGTTCTGATACCCCAAGCCCACGTACAACACCGGCGGCTTCTGATTGGGGTCGGGCAGTTGGTTATTGCGCATCATCTCCATGAACTGGAGAAGCTGGCTTTCGCTCACGCTGAAGTAGACGTGCATCGGGTCGACGCTTTCGATCACCGCCAGCAGCGTCTGCTCGCGCTGCACCAGGTTGCCTACGTCGACCAGGTGCTGGCCGATCCGGCCCGACATTGGGGCGTAGATCTTGGTGTAGCTGAGATCCAGTTCGGCCCGGTCCAGGGCGGCTTGGGCTGCGGCGACGTTGGCTCGAGCCGAAGCCAGCTCGGCCGACTTCACATCGCGTTCGCTGGGCGTGATGGCTCCGCGGCGATAGGCGTCTTCAATGCGGTTCCATTCCGACTCGGCAAGCTGCAAAGCCGTCTGCATCTTCTGCAGCTCGGCCGCGGCCGAG
>Ga0180216_1002166_pt1 | contig 16728 bp, 13 predicted proteins | sample eDN3rd37CBELigMG_FD_128879 | JGI IMG/M metagenome (GOLD analysis project Ga0180216, IMG submission 128879) | Enriched Miracle-Growth compost microbial communities from Emeryville, California, USA - eDNA 3rd pass 37_C BE-Lig MG (version 2)... ... | reverse complement strand
GGGCAAACGGCGTTCACCGTCACCCCGGTATCGGCCACTTCGATGGCGGCGGCTTTGGTCAGACCGGCCAAGGCGTGCTTGCTTGCCGTATACGCCGCACCGTGAATGCTGGGCACCTTGGCGTTGATCGAGGCAATGTTGACGATCCGCCCCCAGTGCCGCTCGATCATCTCCGGCAACGCCAACTTGGTCAGCAAGTAGGGCGCGGTGACGTTGATCGCGAAGGTGAGATCCCAGAAATCGTCGTCGAAATCAACCAGGGGCTTGGGATTATTGCTACTGCCTATGCCGGCGTTGTTGACCAGGATTTCAATCGGGCCGAGTGCTTCGCGGACTTGCTGAAGCACGGCAGCCGGGGCCGCACGGTCGGCAAGATCGGCCACAATCGCCACGGCGGTCCCACCGGCCGACTGAATCTCTTGGACCAGGCTTTCCAGTTCCTGCTGGCTCCGGGCGGTGACAGCAACGCGGGCCCCTTGCGCCGCCAGCGTCTTCGCCGACGCGCGGCCAATTCCCCGGCCAGCACCCGTTACCAGTGCAACACGATTCTGCATGGCTGCTCAATCCCTGGTGCATATCCGATGGTGATGCGTTGGCTGGTCGTGCGGCGGTGAACCTCCCGTGGGTTACTGACCGCCGGCCGAACCGTTCAGGGTGGCCGTCACGACCTCGTCCAACCGCTTGAGCCCGGCATTGCGATCCACTTCGTAGTGGCCCACGTGATAGTGGACGATCTTGCCGGTGCGATCGAGCACGACGAACAGCGGCAGCGGCGCGCCGAGCGTCTGCGGATCACCAAACCGCGACAGTACACGGCCATCATCCAGCAACACCGGGTAATCGAGATTCATGAAGGTCACGAGCTTCTTGACGCTGCGCACCACCTGGCTGCGCGTGGCCGGGTTGGCCAGGCCACGATCGACGGCCACGCCGTACACCTTCACGCCTTCGCCCTTGCGCTTCTGATAAAGAAAATCGAGATAGCCCACCTGGCCGTACGGCTCCTTCAGCGGAGCATCGCGATACTCCCAGAAGTGCAGCACCGTCACCTGGCCTTCCAGCTCCTCGCTCCGCAGGGTTTTGCGGGCGGTGCCTTCCAGGGCGAACTCGGGCGATTTCTTGCCCACCTGTTCGGTCGCCAGTCGATCAACCGCCGAAGCCCGGCTGGTTTGCTCTTCCAAATCGCGCTGGGCGGCCGACAGCACCTTGGCCACCGAACCGGCCGTAACCTTGCCGCTCAGCCCCGGCAGTTCCTTGCTCAGTAGGGCAAGCTGCTTGGGGGTGAAAGCAGGATCATCCTTGCGGTTAGGGCGATCGAGCTTGCCGCGCAGGTCCAGCAATGCCTGGTAACCCTGCGTCACCGATTCCAGTTCCTTGCTGTCGAGCTCCTTGACGTCGGTGAGTTGCATCTCCAGACGGTATTCTTGGCCCATGCCCATGAACACCCGCTGGCGTACTTGCAGTGCCAGCGGCGAATCGTTGTCGCGCCAGTAGATGCGTTGCCAGCCATAGCTGTTGCTGGCTTCGACCTCCCAGGCCGGCTTGCCGTCGAGCTTGGATTGACGCTGCACCAGATAAGAATAGTGGTCGTCTTTCCATTGCTTCTGCGGTTGCAGCGGCTCCTTGGCTGCCAGCAGTGGCGACGCCAGCGGGATGATCGACATGCCTTCGCCGCGGTCGTACAGCAGCGAGGGGCCCAGGCCCGCGAAGTGCCAATTGCCGTCGGCCGTCCAAACGCCGAACCGCTCGCTCCACGGCCAACGGCCGCTGCCGTTCTCTTCCACGTGCCAGTACACGCGGGCGGAGTTCTCGGCCACTTCGCCGAACACCAGCACCAGGTCAAACGACTTACCCGGCGTGCCAACCGTTCGCAGTTCGGTCAGCGGCGCCACCGTGCCTTTATAGGTGGCTTGGATGCCCGTTTGCGGCGTGGCCGCTGCCACGGAACCGGGCCCCCAGATGGTTAAGGCGGCTAAGACAACAGCCAACGCGGCGGCGGGAGAAGTCGTCATGGAATGCGGTTCCGATAGCGGAAGGTGCAGGGCAGGTTCTCGCGGCCTGCCGCAACAGGCCGGCCAGGGAGAGATTGCATTGCCTGCGCAATCGGTTACGGCAGGCAACTTGGGCAAGCCGCGACATTCTACTCTACTTTGAAGGCCGCAGGGAGCATTCTCGCCCGACAAGCCCAGGGCCACGCCCGGGCATCTACCTTGGCGGCCTGAGACGGCCGTGGAAGCTTCCTCGGACCATGCCGCGCTCTTGAGCAGCAGGCCACCGCTGGCGGCCTTAGCACGCCGTAGAATCCGGACTTGACGGCATTTCAGTCGCTATCTATCCTCCCGCCCTCTTGCCTACCTTTCTTGCATGAATTCGCTACAAAACGCTGCCTCGGCAGGCAGACCGGTTCCGGTCCGCCATGGTCGGCGGGAGCCTTGTAGGGCAAGTGCGTTACCGCGTTTGCCACCCACAAGGTTCCTGATCCGCACCAGGCAAGCGAGCGGCCGCAAGTCGGCATTTGGCCCAGTTGCCAGATGCCTGGCCTGTACCGCATCGCCCCGGTTTCCGGCCCGAGCCTGCCGCAGGGACAAGCGGGAGCCACGTCGGCATGAAGGCAATACAAACCGGGGCGTTCGTCCTGATCCTGGCCATTGCAGGTTGCAGCCCCTTCCTCAGCAACCGCGCCCAAAGTCCAGAGTCGTCGGAGCTGGATGAAGTCGATTCGACGCTTCTGGTGGGCGACGTGGCGACCAGCTATGGGCCTGGCGCGATCGCGGTCGAAGGAATCGGCCTGGTGGTCGGTCTGCCTGGTACCGGTAGCGACCCCGAGCCCGATATCTTCCGGGCGATGCTCGAAGACGACATGCGTCGTCGCAACGTCGAGAACATCAAGCAGCTTCTGGCGCGCAACGATACGTCGTTGGTACTGGTGCGTGGCTATATCAAGCCGGGTGCGCAGAAGGGCGATAACTTCGACCTCGAAGTCCGCGTTCCCAACGGCAGCGAAACCAAGAGCCTCCGCGGCGGCTACCTGATGCAGGTCCGCCTCACCGAGAAGCGAGTTATCGCTGGCGACATCAAGGAAGGCAACCTGCTCGCCGTGGGCGAAGGCCCCGTGCTGGTGGATCCGGGCGCCGATGAAAAAGAAGACCGCGTGAATGCCACCCGCGGACGCGTGCTGGGCGGCGGTCGCACGCTGCACGATCACAAGCTGGGCTTGCTGCTGCGGCCTGACTACCAGGCGGTGCGGTACTCGTACCAGGTGGGCCAGGCGGTTAATCGCCGTTTCCATACCTACCAGGGTGGCAGCAAAGAGAACGTAGCCACGCCCAAGAACAACGAGTTCATCGAACTGGCCGTCCATCCGCAGTACCGGCACAACATTGCCCGTTACCTGCGTGTCGTGCGTGCTCTGCCGCTGAACGAAACGGCCACCGATCGGCTGGCTCGCCTGGAAACGCTGGAACGGCAACTGCTCGATCCGCTCACTTCGGCTCGGGCGGCCCTGCGGCTGGAAGCCATCGGCAACGAAGCCGTGCCGGTGCTGCTTAAGGGCTTGGAATCCGACTCGCTGGAAGTTCGCTTCTACTCGGCAGAAGCGCTGGCTTACCTGAACCACGAAGAATCGAGCAAAGCGGCCCAACCGCTGGCCCAGGCAGCCCGCGAGGAATCGGCCCTGCGTGTGTTTGCTCTGACGGCGCTGTCGGCCATGTCCGACTTTGAAGCGCACCAACAGTTGATGCAACTGTTGCACGTGCCCAGTGCCGAAACGCGGTACGGTGCGTTCCGTTCGCTGTGGGCGATGAACAAGAACGATCCGGTGATCCGCGGCGAAATGCTGGGCCGCGACAACCAGTTCAGCTACCACATTCTGCATACCAGCGGTCCGCCGATGATTCACGTCACGGCGAACTTCCGGCCCGAGATCGTCATCTTTGGCAACGACCTCACGATGCAAACGCCGCTGCTGCTGGAAGCCGGCAAACGCATCATGATCACCGCCCCGGCAGGCGGCCCGGTCACGGTGAGCCGGTTCGCGGTGGGCGAGCCTGACCAGAAGCGGCAAGTGCCCCCGCGGGTCGACGACGTGATCCGTGCCTGCGTCGAACTGGGAGCCAACTACCCCGACGTGGTGCAAATGCTCCAACAGGCCGCCCGCACCAAGTCGCTGGGTAACTGCCGGCTCGAAGTCGATGCGATCCCCCAGGCGGGCCGCAATCTGAAGCGTCCGTCGGCAAGCAGCAGCGACGATGCCGAAGGCGCAGACGAGGCAACTTCGGAAGACGAGGCAGACTTTGTGGTCTCCAACCCGCTGCCCGACCTGTTCCCGAGTCTGAAGCGTAAGGAGTCCGACTCCGGACCGCGATATCGCAACGCTCCCGTGGAGAAAAAGCGAGGTTTCCTGGGCTCAATCTTCCGTAAAATGGGTTCAGACGGCTAAGGCTCCTTTGCTCGTGGCGGCTAGCGGCCCCCTGGCACCAACCAGGGGGCAAGGCCGGCGAGTCCGGCACCTGCGGCAACGACAAGCCGCATGGCGCGTCGAGGCGGGGAGCAACGCACGCCTGGCGGTGGCCAATCCACATCAAGTTGCTATATTTGCAATGCTTGCGCCGCGCTGGCCATTCAAGCCAGGCGGCGCATTCGCCACGGACCAGCATCATTGCACGTGCGTCTAGCCGGCACGATGCCTGCTCGCTCCCCCACGTTCAACGGTCTGCCTTCAAACGATGCTCAAATCGCTGGAACTCGCCGGCTTCAAGAGCTTCGCCGACAAGACGCGGTTCGAGTTCGATGGTGGCGTGACCGTGGTCGTTGGCCCGAACGGCTCGGGCAAGTCGAACGTGGTCGACGGCGTCAAATGGGTGCTCGGTGATCAGAGCCCGCGCAGCATGCGCGGCAAGGAGATGACCGACGTCATCTTCAACGGCTCGGCGGGCCGTGCTCCGCTGAACTCGGCCGAAGTCACGCTGACGCTCGATAACCGCGACCGGTTCTTCGACATCGACACCGACGAGGTCCACATCACCCGTCGCGTGTACCGCAGCGGCGAAGGCGAGTATCTCATCAACCGCCAGGCATGCCGCTTGCGCGACATTCGCGATTTGCTGGCCGGCACCGGCATTGGCGGCGGGGCCTATAGCATCATCGAGCAGGGTAAAGTCGATAGCCTGCTGCAAGCTTCGCCCCGCGATCGCCGGCTGATCTTCGAAGAGGCCGCCGGCATCGCTCGTTTCCGCGCCAAGAAGGTGGAAACCCAGCGGCGCCTGGAACGTGTGGAGCAGAACCTCGTCCGGTTGAAAGACATCGTCGACGAGGTGGATAACCGTCTCAAAGCGGTTCGCAACCAGGCGTCGAAAGCGCGGCGCTATCGCGAGTTCACCGACCGTCTGCAAGCCTTGCGCACCCAAGCAGGGCAGGCCGATTGGCGAAAGCTGAGCGATCAACTGACCGCGTTAGAAACTGAACTGGAGACGCTTCGCGCGCGGCGAGATGAACTGCAACAAACCATCGCGCAGCTTGAAGCCCAGCACGCGGCCCAAGAGAAACAGCTAACGGCCGTCGAAGAGGCCATTCGCCAGCGCGAAGGCGAAGCCGCCCAGGATCGCGAACGTATCGCTGCGCACGAAAGCGCCACCGAGCACGAACGCGCACGCATTCGTGAACTGGAAGACCAAATCGCCCGGCTTCGCAACCAACTGGCCGCCACCAACATGCGGGCTGGCGACTTGCACGCCCAGTGGCGTGAAACCAGAGCAGCGGCAGCCGCCATCGAAGAAGAACGCCAGGCCCTCGAACAGCAGTTGGCCGAAGACGAAGCCGCGCTGGCACAGGTGAACGAGCGGCTGTCGGCCCTGCGTGAAACCAACGAACAGCGCCGTGCCAACTACGTGGAGCGGATGCGTGCCTGCTCCGTGCTGGGCAAGGAAATCAGCGTGGCCGAAGGCCAGTTGGGCGCGGTGGTCGCCGGCCGCCAACGGGCTGAGAACCGCATCGCCGAGGCCGAGCAGCGGCAGGCTCAACTCGAAGATGAGCTGGCCCAGATTAAAGCCCAAGGGCTGCGCATCCGCGAGCACACCGAGAACTGCCGCGATGCATTGGCCGTGGCCCAAGCTCGACTGGCCGAGCGACGTCAGCAACTGGCTGCCATTCAGGAGCAACTGGCCGAACTGGGGCAGCAGCGCACGGGCTTGCGCGAACGTGCCTCGCTGCTCAACGAACTCGAGCAACGTCTGGAAGGGCTGGAAGCCGGCACGCAAGCCGTGCTGCTTGAAAGCCGCGCCGCCCAAGGCGGCCCGCTCAAACACGTGCTGGGCGTGGTGGCCGAACTGTTTGAGGTCCATGTTCAAACGGCCCCATTGATCGAATTGGCGCTCGGCGAGGCCGTCGGCCGGCTCGTCGTCGAGCCGCATCCCGAGTTTTGGGCCTACCTGCGCGACCGAGGCGGCGAGCTGCCCGGTCGCGTGAGCTTTCTGCCGATGCCGGCTCCCTCGGCCGCCAAGCTGCCCAACCTGGACGGCGAGCCGGGCGTCATCGGCCGGGCCGATCGCTTTGTGGATACGGCTCCACGGTTCCGCCCTCTGGCCGAGGCGCTGCTGGGTTCTACCTGGGTCGTTGAAAGCCTGGAACATGCCCTGCGGCTTTCGCCGTATTACGGCGGGTCGTCGCGGCATGCCGGAGTGTCATTGGTTACGCTGGCCGGTGAACTGGTCGCCCCCGATGGCACCGTGACAGTCGGCCCGGCGGCCCCGACGGCCGACCATAGTTCGCACACGCACTTTTCGACGGGCCTCATCACGCGGCGAAGCACGCTGGCGGAGCTGGAAAAGCAGCTCCAGATCGTGCAGCAGGAGATCGCCGAGGCCGAAGCGGAACGCGACCAGACGGCCGCCCTCATCGAAGAAGAAGAAGTACGCGCCGAAGAACTCGCTGCCCAGTACACCGCCGCCTCGGAAGCCTGGGGCGAACACCGCCAGAAGGTGCAGGCGATGGAGCTGCGGCTGAATCAGCTTTCGCAGCAGCGCGAAATCTTCGACGCCGAGTTGGCTGCCGCCGAAACGCGTTACCAGGCCGTCGAAGCCGAACTCCAAGCCGCCCGCGATAAGCTGCAAGCGGCCGAATCGGCGCTCGACGATATGGAAGCGACCATCGCCCAAACCGCCCGCGAAATCATCGCCATGGACCAGGAGCGGCAGGACGCCCTGCAGCAGGTAACCACCTCCAAGGTGAGCCTGGCCAAGTGCGAAGAACGGCTAGGGGCACTCCAGCGCCGGCTGGCTCAGTTCGAACAAGACCAGCAAGACCGCAATCGGGCCGTGGCCGAGCTGGAACAGGAGCTAGCCAACTGTGCCGCCCGGGCGTTGCAATCGGAACGAGCCATTCTCCGCGCCGAAAGCCTGCTGGCTCTGTTGTATCTCAACAAAGAGCGTTTGCAGCGAGAAGTCCAGGACTTGGCCGTGCAGCGCGAACGGCTGCGGCGCGAACGGACGGCGGCCAACCAGCAGGTGACCAAGCTCAACACCGAGCTGCGGCGTGTCGAAGATGCGATCCATGCCAAGGACCTGGAAGCCGGCGAGATCCGGCTGAATCGCGAGACGCTGGCCGTCCGGCTGCGCGAAGATTACGGCATCGAGATTGCCGACCTGGAAGCCGCCACCGAATCGGAAGACATCCAGCAGCGCGAAGCGGTCGATCGCGAAATTGCCGACCTGCGGCACAAACTAGCTACGCTGGGCAGCGTGAACATGGAGGCGCTCAACGAGCTCGACGAGCTGGAAGAACGGTTCGCCCGGCTGTCGGCCCAGTGGCAGGATCTCACCCAGGCCAAGCAATCGCTCGAACAGATCATTCAGCGAATCAACGCCGACAGCCGACGGCTGTTCGTCGAAACCTTTGAAATGGTCCGCGGCCACTTTCAGACCCTGTACCGCAAGCTGTTCGGCGGCGGCCAGGCCGATCTGGTGCTCGACACAGGCGTGGACATTCTAGAGGCCGGCGTCGACATCAATGCTCGCCCGCCCGGCAAGGAACTGCGCAGCATTTCGCTCTTGAGCGGTGGTGAAAAGACGCTGACGTGCGTGGCCCTGCTGCTGGCGCTCTTCCGTAGCCGGCCTAGCCCATTCTGCATGCTCGACGAAGTGGATGCCGCGCTCGACGAAGCGAACGTCGGCCGCTTTATCGAGGTGGTGAAGGAGTTTGCCGCGGAGACGCAATTCATCGTCATCACGCACTCCAAGAAGACGATGACCTGCGCCAACACCTTGTACGGTGTGACGATGCAGGAGTCGGGCGTGAGCAAACGCGTTTCGGTCCGCTTCGAGGACGTGAGCGACGACGGCGAGATCTCCGTCCGCGACGACGCGCAGGCTGATCACGAAGCGGCGTAATCACTCACCGCGCTTGGACAACGCTTCAAGGGCTCGGACCGCGCCGTTGCTATTTTGGCCAGCCCGTTACTGCAGTTCCGTAATTGGCTCGCCGTAGGGCAGAATCGGCATCGGCCGACCGCTGTGGTCGGGGAAGGTAGCCTCGTAATCGATGCCCAGGTGCCGGTAGACCGTCGCCCAAAGATCGTTGGGCGTGAGCGGCCGTTCCTTGGGACGTTCGCCCTTGGCCGTGGTAGCGCCGATCACCTGGCCGGTCCGCATCCCGCCGCCGGCCACCAGGACCGACATCGCCGAAGGCCAATGGTCGCGGCCCGGCTGCATCACTCCTGTACGACTGCCAATCTGGCTATTGATCCGCGGGGTGCGGCCGAACTCGCCGGTCACGACCAGCAGGACCTTCTTGTCCAGGCCGCGGTCGTACAGGTCCTCGATCAGGGCGGTGACCGCCTGATCGTAGATGGGCAGCCGTACGTAGGCGTCGTCGAAAATATGGGCGTTCACGCCGTGCGAGTCCCAGTTGTATACGCCTTGGTTAAGCTGGGGCACGCCTGACTGGTATGGGTTTTCCATCACCATGGTGACGAAGCTCGCGCCGGCTTCCACCAGCCGCCGCGCCAATAAGGCACGCTGCCCCCAGGCATGGCGGCCGTAACGGTCGCGGAGCGCGTCGGGCTCATGCGAGAGGTCAAATGCCTCGCGGGCTTTGGGACTGGTCAGCAGGTTGATCGCGCGTTGGTTGAACTCGTCCATGGCGCCCATCATGCCGCTGGTATCGATCTCCCGCCGCAACTGATCGAATCCCTTGAGCAGCGTGACGCGGTCGTCTAACCGGTCCGATAGCTGCGGGGCCAGCGCAAGGTTCTTGACCTCGAACTTGGGATCGCTGGGATCGCCAAGCACATTGAACGGCACATACGCGTTGCCCAGGTACGCCGCGCCGAAGCTATAAGTATCCACCGCGGCCCGGCCCGGATTGGTGCCTGAGATATAGTTAGGAACGCCCACGTTCCTCCGTTCGCGAACCTTGGCCACGATGGAGCCGACCATCGGATGGTCGTTGACGAAACCGGTCGGCTCGGCCGGTTCACGGCCTGTGAGGAATCGCTTGTGCCCGCCGCCGTGATCGGCGAACTCGTGGGCAATCGAGCGAATCAGCGTGAATCGGTCGGCCACCTTGGCGTGTAACGGCAGCAGTTCGCAGACGTCGATGCCGGGCACGTTGGTCCGAATTGGCCGGAACAGTCCTCGATATTCTTCTGGGGCATCCGGCTTCATGTCATAGGTTTCCATGTGCGGCGGACCGCCCGGCAACCAGATAAAGATCACCGAGGTATCCAGGTCGCGGTGGCCGTTGGCAGGGTTGCCGCTGGCTGCCGCCCGCACTCGCATGGCATCGGCCAGGCTCAGGCCGCCCAGGCCAAGTGCGCCCCATTGCAAGAAGCTGCGGCGGGAAACAGGACCAGCACAAGAAACTGAGGCACGGCGGGAAGCGGCGTTCGGCATCGGTGCGGTTCTCGCTCAACAATCCAGATGAAGCGAACCAACGGTCGCGCTAACAACGTCGCGATTACTTCACCACACGATTGCCAACTTGGGCCGATTGGTTACGCTCGGCGGTACGCAATGTGAAGGGTGACCGCTAGGGGTAAATGCCAGCGCCATGCAGCGCGCAGGCGGTGTGCCGCGGTTGGCCTATCTACCGTTGCGACAAGATATTACACGCCATGCAGTTGCACCGTTTGCCCTTGATTCCCCCGTTGCCGAATCGGGGCCAAAACGCTTTGATGCAATAGGAGCCGCCGATAAAGCAGGGGCTTTGCGGGAAACAGCCAACTTGCGCGGCGGCGATCGTTCAGCAAATAGTGAAGGCGGGGCGGCCCGATTACGCGGCCCTAGCCCTTTAAAAAAACGAAGCGTTCTATGCCTGCCATTTACGAGCATCACCACCGGGTGACCCCGGAAGAAATCGACGGCCTGGGCCACGTGAACAATCTGCGTTACCTGAAGTGGACGCAGGATGCGGCCCTGGCGCACTCGGCCGCACAGGGCTGGCCGCCGGAAGCCTACGTGCAACTGGGGGCAGGCTTCGTGGTACGAGCCCATCGCGTGGAGTATCTGCGCTCGGCGCTGGTCGACCAGGAATTAGTCATCCGTACCTGGGTCAGTCGGTTTCGCCGCGTGACTTCACTGCGACGGTACGACATCATCCGAGCGGAAGATGGCGTTCTGCTGGCGCGCGCCGCCACCGATTGGGCGTTCATCAACTTCACCAGCGGCTTGCCGTGCCGCGTTCCGCCGGAGATCTCGCAGGCGTTTGAGATTGTGGAAGACCCGGCCAAGTTTGAGGTGTAATCGCCGCGGGGCTCGCCCGCTCACCGCGTCATCTGACCTCTACTTGCCGCCCAGGGCCGCAGGCCAGCAGCGGAGCACCATGTCTGCCACTTCGGTGAGCTGCTCTCGCGTGGCACCGCCAGCCGCTTGGACTGACATGCCCCACAGCACCGTGGTGATGTATCGTGCCAGGTGCTCGGGGTTCACATCAGCCGGCAAGTCGCCGGCCGCCTGAGCCTGCTCAAAACGGCCGCGAATCAGCATCTCCGCGCCGTGACGTTTCTTCTTCAGCTCTTCTTTGATCGGCTCAGCCAACGGGCCGGAAACCAGCGCGCCTTGCACCAGCAAACAGCCATCGGGATGGCGAGGGTTCATCACCATGTCGATGGCGCCCTGAAATAGACGGGCGACCACTTCGCGAGCAGTGGGCGCTTCGAGTGCCTTGGGCAGATACGAAGCAGGCCGGCTTAGATACCGCTCGACGGCCAGGCGAAACAGCGACTCCTTATTACCGAACGCCGCGTACAGGCTGGGAACGTTGATGCCCATCGCCTTCGTCAGCGAGGCCAGCGACGTACCTTCGTAGCCATGCTTCCAGAACAACAGCAGCGCCGTTTCCAGCGCCTCTTCTGCGTCGAACTCCCTGGGTCGTCCTCTGGCCACGTGTGGGTCCCCTGTTTTTTTAGCGGTCGATACATTATATCCCTTGACCGCCACCAACAAGGGGCGTATTTTTGTATCATTCACTAAATAATTCGGCCGCCAGGGTGAATTTAGGCAGTATTCGCAAAGGGGAGAACGACACCATGAACCAGCACCTAACCACAGCCCCGGCGGATGCACCGGCACGACCGGGCCTGGCCCGGGTTTGGACCGGTCGTGTGATTTCAGGGCTGCTGAGCTTGCTCCTGGCGTTCGATGCGGTCATCAAGATCGTGATGATTCAGCCGGTGATCGACGGCAGCAAAGAACTGGGGCTGCCCCCGGAATACAACCCAGCGATCGGCATCACGCTGGCAGTTTGCGTGCTGCTTTATGCCATTCCGCGCACGGCGGTACTGGGCGCGGTGCTGCTGACAGGTTATTTAGGCGGGGCGGTGGCGATGCATGTCCGCATGGGCGGGCCACCGTTCACGATTGTGTTTCCGGTTCTGTTCGGCGCCCTGGTCTGGGGCGGTCTGGCACTCCGCGACCGGCGGATTCTGCCACTGATGTTCTGGCGTGACTGACATTCGCCAGGGGCAGTTGCTCATCTCCGGCTAACCAACCGGAATGTCTCTGAAAACTCAAACTCGCTTTGCACGCCCCAGCCGGGCCAGCGGTGCGAGTGCGCCTCGGCCCGTGCGCCGGCCGCGGTCGGCACGCCTTGCTCGAATCGACCACGCGACGTCTCGTTTCACCCCATTGATGAAAAGGATCGCACTGATGATTGTGCAGCCGTACCTGAACTTCGACGGCCGCTGTGAAGAAGCCTTGAACTTCTACAAGCAGGCCCTCGGAGCCGAAATCGAAGTCATGATGCGGATGAGCGAAGGCCCGGAGGAGTTTGAATGCCCGCCGGAACAAGCCAACCAGATCATGCACGCCTGCTTCCGTGTAGGCAAAAGCAGCATCATGGCATCCGATTGCCACGGGAGCGGCAAGCCGACCTTCGCGGGTATCTCGCTCACCATCACGGCCGATTCAGGCGAAGAAGCCACGCGGCTGTTCAACGCCCTGAGCGATGGCGGCAAGATCGACCAGCCGCTGTGCGAAACCTTTTTCGCCAGCCACTTCGGCGTGGTGACTGACCGCTTCGGCGTCTCCTGGATGATTTGCGTTCTGTTGCCGCAGCCGGGGCACTAAGTGTCAATCAGGGGCTTCTCGTACGTTTCTTACCGATTGATTACCCACTTGAGCATTGAGGGTCGTTCATGAGCGGGGTTCGTGTATTAGTTGGCACGCGCAAAGGGGCATTCATCCTCACTTCCGACGACAAGCGGCAGGACTGGAAGGTCGATGGTCCGCTGTTCGGCGGCTGGGAGGTGTACCACATGAAGGGCTCGCCGGTTGATCCCAACCGGATCTATGCGTCGCAGTCCAGCAGTTGGTTTGGGCAGATCATCCAGCGTTCGGACGATGGCGGCAAAACCTGGTACGCGCCGGGCGGCGAAGAACTGCCCGACCCGTATGGCCCGCCCGCCGGAATCAGCAACCGCTTCATCTACGACACGTCGGACGAAACCGGCAAACCGCTGACCACGCACCAGTGGTACGACGGCACGCAGCATCCGTGGGAGTTCAAGCGGGTGTGGCACTTGGAGCCGTCGCTGACCGATCCTGACACAGTGTACGCAGGCGTCGAAGATGCGGCGCTGTTCCGTTCGACCGACGGCGGCAAGAGCTGGCAGGAACTGGCCGGCCTGCGCGGACACGGCTCCGGCGAACAATGGATGCCCGGCGCTGGCGGCATGTGTCTGCACACGATCGTGCTCGATCCCTCGAATCCCAACCGGATCTACGTGGCGATTTCAGCAGCCGGGGCGTTCCGCAGCGACGACGGCGGCCAAACCTGGAAGCCGATCAACCGTGGTCTGAATTCACAATTCATGACCGACCCCACCGCCGAGGTTGGACACTGCGTTCACCGCATCGACATGCACCCCTCGCAACCCAACGTGCTGTTCATGCAAAAGCACTGGGACATCATGCGGAGCGACGACGCCGGCGAAAACTGGTACGAGGTCAGCGGCAACCTGCCGACCGACTTCGGCTTCCCCATCCAGGTGCACGCCCGCGATCCCAACACCATCTACGTGGTGCCGATCAAGAGCGACTCGGAACACTTCCCGCCGGACGGTAAGCTACGTGTGTACCGCAGCCGCAGCGGCGGCAATGAATGGGAGCCGCTCACCAACGGCCTGCCGCAGAGCGATTGCTATGTGAACATTCTGCGTGATGCGATGGCCGTCGATCGGCTCGACTCGTGCGGCGTGTACTTCGGTACGACCGGCGGGCAGGTGTATTGCTCGCCGGACTCGGGCGACCACTGGTATCCGATCGTCCGCGACCTGCCGCCGGTGGTCAGTGTGGAGGTACAAACGCTGTCATGAGCGAACCCGTTTCGCAGGTCCGGGTAGAGCTGCCGTTTCACCTTCGCAACCTGGCGAAGGTCGATGGCGAAGTCCGCTTGAGCGTGCCCGAGCCGGTCACGATCCAGGCGATACTCGACGCCCTGGAGGCGGCCTACCCGGTACTCCGCGGCACCATCCGCGAGCACGGCACCGGCAAGCGACGGCCGCTCCTGCGGTTCTTTGCGTGCGCGAAGGATTACAGCCACGAACCGGCCGATACCCGGCTGCCCGATGCCGTGGCCTCGGGCAAGGAGCCTTTCCTGGTGGTCGGCGCGGTAGCTGGCGGTTAGCCAGTCACCGTTCAACCGCGCAAGCCGAAACGCGGCTCCGCCAAGTGTCCTTTCGGCACCCTGCCAGTCAGGCAAACCTTGCGGCCGTCGCGTTCGGCGGCATCGGAACACTTTCTCAGATTCGCCGCTAAGCATTGCAAGCTAGCTGCGAACCGAGTGAAGCGGCCGTCGAATGCAGGACGATCCTTCTTGTGTCAGGCAAGCAGTTGCAGCCTGGCAGCAAGTAGCCGCCGGGCGTTCACCGCGCAGGGCGGCGCTTGTAGCGCAAGGCACGAGCCATACCAAGTCTTGCAAAGGCGAACCGGGCAAGATAGGATTGATTAACTACTCGGTGCCCAAGTACTAAAAACTGATAGCATGAACATTGCTTTCACGAATCGCTGCCTCTGTTGTTGCCGGAGGGACGGCTTCCGTCCTCTGGGGAGGCGTGCATTGATTTAGATGGGCTTGGGCCCGCATCAACCGCACATAACCCAAAGGGTTGGAAGCCAAATCGCTGGTTTCCAACCCTTTTTTTGTATCCACACGCAACGGATCACGATGGCTCGCGAGCAGTCCGATCGCCTCCAACCGACGCAACAGCGCGATGAACCACCTGCGGAACCCAATGCCGACGACTCGCTCGCCGCTCTCGAAGCGATCAGCCGAACGCTCAAAGGGCTTCGGTACGGACACGTTACGGCAATTGTCCGCGACGGCGTCGTGGTCCAAATCGACCGCACCGAACGCAAGCGCTTGGTCTAGGAATCAGCCGATGGTGGCGCGCAATAAAAACACGGCACCAACACCGCCCCGGAGCTTGCCGGGCTCGGCAATGGTGCCGCGTCGAAATCTGGCTGATTGGCCGATTGCGCTAAGACTAGCAGCAGCCGCAGCAGACGGGGGTGCCGTTGAAGCACACGTAGCAGCAGCCGCCTTCCTTGCAGCAGCAGGCCAGAGCATCGCAGCAGGCCTGGAGGATACGGCAGCAAGCTTCATCGCCGCTGAGGCAGGTGATGCAGCAGCCGTCCTTGGTGTACTCGCACTTGGTGATCCCGCAGGTGAGGTTGCACTGGCAAACCACCACCCCGTTGATCGTGCAGCAGCACGAGCACATGCCACCGGCGAGCATCTTACAAAGATTCTGCAGGGTGGCGCAGGCGACGTCGTCGTCGCAGCGGCAATGGATCTTGAAGCCGCCTTCGCACTTCTCGAACTCGAGGTCGCACCGGGGCACGACACACCAGTTCTGAGCGGGGGTGACGCCGGTGGCGCCCACGGGGGTGGCCGAAACATTGCCCGACAGCAGACCACGGTCCATCACGACAGCACTGGACATCAGCACAACTCCTTTCGGTTAGTAGATGCCTCCGGCCTATCCAGTCGGCAACTGCGCTGGTTGAGAAGAGATGGCCTCCCCTTCCTGGGGTTGGCAGGCGAAACGCCAGCAAGCGCAAGATTACGTTTCGATGGCGAGAGCATAAACATCACTGCCATCAAACGTCAACCTGAACTCTAAAAATTCTGTAAGCAGTTTTCCCGCAACATTGAAAAAGGTTCAGCCATGTATACCAATCGAGTTAGCGCCTATTTTCAACAGCCTACCCAAACTACACCAACCAAGCCTGCATCGAATCTCCCGGCGGGCTTCGCTCCGCTGCCGGGCGCCCTGGCCCAAGGCAGCGATTTCCAGGAACAGTTGTATCGCCACGCCTTGGAGCAAGCACGCCAGCAGATCCGGGCCAAGCTGATCGACCTGCTGCGCTCCCGTGCTCGCCTGCTGGGCCGCGACGACGCCTAGTAGTGGTACGAACCATTCCGAACATCTAACATTGCGGCAAGCCACGCACCGCAGGCGTTTTCACGCGGCGGGGTTTGGTGTATTTGGCCGCCCTCAACAGCATTTGCATAACAAGTCACTCTCCATGATCCAGACGCCGTTGTACGCTCGACGCTTTGGTGCCGCCGTGGCGATGTGTCCAGTGCGCCGGCCGTGTACCGGCCGCTAAAAGGCGACCGGCCGATCAGGTGACTCCGCAAGATTGGCCGCGGCGCCATCCTTGCCGCGCTCCCATGCTCATCTCTTGGATGCCGCTCTGCATCCCACGCTACTTAGCCCACCCCACGCTCTGATTGCCACGCGCATCACTAGACCAAACAACGGGCAGACCCAGCTTGTTTGCTGCGGCTCGCTGGTTTGCTCTCACTACGGCCACCTCAATGCTTTTGGGCAACCCTAGAAATTTGCCCATGCGCTGATGGGGAGTCTTCGGTCACCTCACCGCCCCCTCACGCACGCTGCGGACAGTAGTCGATTCGCAGGCATGGCCGTACGATGTTGTGGTAACAGAACCCAATCTTTCCGACCATGAATGGGGCCGATGCAATGGATAACCCGACCGCTCAACGTCCCGAAGATCAGAATCCTCCGGCCATGGCTCATGGCTGCCCGGCCGGCTCGAACCACGACCGTGAAGTTCCGGAAGTGGACCTGCTTAGCCCGTTGCGAATCCGCGACGTGACGTTCCGCAACCGGATCGTGATGTCGCCGATGTGCCAGTACATGGCCACCGATGGCCTGGTCAACGACTGGCACCTGGTTCACTTGGGCAGCCGAGCGGCCGGCGGTGTGGC
>Ga0180216_1002164_pt1 | contig 16731 bp, 15 predicted proteins | sample eDN3rd37CBELigMG_FD_128879 | JGI IMG/M metagenome (GOLD analysis project Ga0180216, IMG submission 128879) | Enriched Miracle-Growth compost microbial communities from Emeryville, California, USA - eDNA 3rd pass 37_C BE-Lig MG (version 2)... ... | reverse complement strand
CTGTCCATGCCGCCCGTGGGGTCGCGCGTGAGGAGGGTCGCTGCAACGTGGGTACGCCGCCGCGCCCCAGCAGGTTGCGGTCGTTCACCGCGTGAGCCGTCCGCGCGCGCCCCTGCTCCAGCGTGCGCGCGACGCGGGGTGCGCACCGTCGTGTAGTGCCTTGACCAACGACGCGTCCAGCCCCAGCTGCAGCGCGCGCTGCTCCGCCATCTGCTCGATGTACGCCCAGTGCGCCTCCATGTCCTTCCGCCGCTGCCGCTCCCTGGGGTTTCGCACGCCGTCGTCCCAAGCGCCGCCGTCGGCACGGGCCAAGCGTGCGTGAGCCCTCCGCGGCGGCCGGCCGGCGCAGCGCGCCGAGGCGGGGCGGAGCGGAGCGTACTGCTGGCGGATCTGCTTGTAGCTGACCGAGTACGCCTCAAAGAGCTCGGGGTCCATGTGCATCATGACGCGCAGCGCCGTGTACGCCAGCCCGTTCACGTTGGCGTTCCAGTGGTGCTTGGAGCTCTTGTACAGCGCCGGGAAGACGATCGGCAGCACCTCGGGCAGGTTCTCGTGCACAAGCTCCACAAAGTTGGGGTTTTGCCAAAAATGGAGCACGCGCTCGGCGACCTGGGCGGCACGGCAGCGCGCGGCGGCGGCGGCGGCGGCGGCGGCACAAGGCGAGGCTCGCGTGAGCGGCCCGGCCACGCCCACGGCGCATTCCGGCGCCAGCGTCGGGCACGCACCTGGTAGTGCGGGCTCGCGATGCACCGGGCCAGCTGCCGGAACACGGGCTGGACGAGGCTGCGGAACGTGTCCGAGTAGACGCACTCCAGGACCTCCTCGAGCTCGGCCACAAAGAGGACCTCCTTGGCGCCGTTGGTCTTGGGCCAGTACCGCAGGAGCCCCAGGATGACCTGTAGCGGCGCCGGGACGCTCGGCGGGTAACCGCGCCAGCGAGGCCGGTCAGCACGAGGGCCCGGCCAGCGCGGTGCCACGGCGCGCCCGGCGCCCGCCCGCCGTACGTCCTCGCAGATGGACGGGTCCTTTTGGCTGAACTGGATGACGCAGTAGGCCAGCTCGCCGTGGTACTGCGTAAGCGCCTTGGGCTTGTGCAGCGGCATGAGCACGCGCACGAGGAAGAGCCGGTGCTCCTTCTTCAGCGGCAGCGCAAAGCCGTTGATGATCGAGCCCAGGATCTCCAGCAGCTCCGGCAGGCCGTTGTGCCGCTCCGTCTCGTAGATGAACGAGTAGAAGACGTCGTTCATGCACAGCCGGATGAACGTGCGCAGCGGCAGGAACTTGCCGTACATCCGGTGGAGCGTCGTTTTCAAAAAGTCGCGCTCACGGGGGTCCTCGCCGTCGAACAGATCCAGGAGCTGCGGGGGGCGCGTGCCCAGGGTGACGGACGCGGGGTTCAGTACGCTGGCAGCAGCCGCCGTGCACGCGCGATGGGCGGGTGCGACCCAGGGCGGAGGCACGTACCTGGCGCACAAAGCTGTGGTCGATGTACCGCACGGCAATGTTGGCGTCAAAGTCGGGCGACTCGAGGAAGCGAAGGAACAGCTCGTACACAATTTGCAGGTGCGGCCAAGCCGGTTCCTGGGTGGGACCACGCCCCGCCCCCAACCAGCGCGAGGGCATGGCAACGCCTGTGAGCGCGCTGCGGGCGGGGGGCTTGCGCCGGCTGCGGGCTTGGCGTCCACGCACCAAAATAGGTTCGTCTTCCTCGGGGTCGAACGCGTCGCCAAACGGATTGAGCTGCGGCGGCATCGTGCGGAAAAGGTTGTCCGAAAACTGCGCCGCGCCCCGGGCCCCGCACACACGCACTCCACCGTCTCCCGTGAGCACGCACGTTGGATGCGATGGCGTCCACGCCGGCCGGTGGCGGGACGCACCATGCGCACGATGGCTGGGTAGACCGGCTCCGTGAGCACGCCGCGCTGGGTGGCGATGTACTGCATGATGTCGGCGAGCGCCTGCGTCTTGAGGTGCTTGCCGCGCATGTCGCTCAGCTCGTCCGTAAAGTCAAAGAGCACGCGCGTCTGGTCCAGCTTGCGCAGGAGGAGCTCCTCGCGCGCCGCCGGCTCCACCGCTGCGCACGCCAACGGTCCCCCCCTTTGCGGACGCAGCCAGGCGGCAGGTTACCTCACGGGCGCTCTACAGTCCCCGCGCGCGCGCGCGCGCGCGCAGAGCGGCGCGGGCGCCGTACACATGAGCGCCGGCAGCTCCTCAAACTCGCGCGTGCTGTTGATGTGGAAGCGGGAGGACGAGCGCCGCATCCGGTTCACGGTCGGGATGTTGGTGCCGTAGTCGTTGCTGTACGTCCGCAGCCGAGCCGGCGCCTGCGCGGGACGCGACGCCCCCGCCGCGTTGACGCAACGCAAGTGCCACCCCGTGAGCACCGGCTAGGCGCGTTCGTACGGCAGCGCCCACACCCCCGCGGCTGCACCTTGGGCGACGCCTTGTTGGGCGTCGTGGGGCTGGGCGTGATCGAGAGCCGCTCCCGCTCGCGGTCCCGGTCGCCGCGGAACGCGCGCTCGTTCGCCGAGTTGGTGACGCTCGCGCCCGCCACCGGCCCGCCGCCTAGCCGGCGCACGCCCATGAACTCGGGCGTGTTGATGCTGAGCTTGGGCGGCAGTGGCGGCCCCGCGGCGTCTGGCGGCCTCCCGTCCTTGGGCGGTACGGGCAGCGTCGCTGCGTCGGCGGCGCTGCCACGCCCGGGGAACGGCGCTGCTGCCGGAGGCGGCGCCGCCGGCGCGGGCGCCGCCGCCGCGGGTGGACCAGGAGTGGGCGGCAGCGGAGCGGACGTCCGCGACGCAGGCGCATTGCCGCCGTGGTTGGCCGGCGCTGCTGCTGCTGCGGCTCCTCCTCCTCCTCCTCCTGCTGCGGGGGCGGGCGCCGGGGCGGGGGCCGCCGCCGCAGTCCGGGGGGCGGCGGCCGGGCGGTCCTTGCCCCCGCCGTGCGCGGCAGCGGCAGCGCGGGCGTCGCGGTCCTTGCTCCCACCGGCGCTGCTGCCGGAAGGCGGCTTGAGCGGGATGCGGCCCAGGGACGGCGACGCTGGCGGTGCGGCGCCCGCCGTCGCCGCGCCCGCCACGGCCGCCGACGCGACGGCTGGCGCCGATGCCGGCGCAGCGGCCGGTATGGGCGCGGGCGCCACAACCGCCGACGCGGACAGCGACGATCCGGAGGACGACGCGGAGACGACGCTGGCCGCCGCCGCCGCCGTCGCCGCTGCGGCCGCCGCCTGGCGCTCCTTCTCCTTGTCTTTGCTCTGTGGCAGGCGGTGCGCGTGCGCGACGGCGAAGCGACGCGGTGAGGCCCCAGCTCCCCTCGGGATGCGGCGGCGCACGCAGCTCCCCTCCCCCGGTCCCGACGGCGCACCTTGGTTAACTTGATCATGCGCATGGTGGTGGCAGCGGAAAGCGCCGGCCGGCGCCGTTGGCGGCACGGCACGCGCCCCGTCCACGCGAATGCGGCGGCGATCGCGCGAGGAGCACGCCCACCCGACGCGGGAACCAGCGAGGCCGGCGGCCTCCGCCGCAGCCGGGTCCGCTCGTCGTGGGGCGCCCGCTCGCGCTTCCTCCACCCCTCTTCCTTACGCTCGTTCCACGGCACGCCGCGGGTCGTGTCTGCCCTCCTTTTTTTCCACGCCGTGGCGCGTGTTCCGATGCGCCCGGTCCGCTCGATGCCGGCGGCGCGATGCGGCCGCGCCCCGTTCGGGTTCGCCGCGCCGTTACGGGAAGAAGCGGGCGCGTTCAGCCTTGGCGCCAGCGTCCGCTTCGTCGGTCCTATGCGCGTGCGCGAAGGGCGACCCGCGCCTGCCGGCCCGCCGCATCCGCCGCGTAACCGTCGCAAGGCGACGCCGAGCCGCGGTTAGCCCGTGCCCCAGCGTGCCAGGGCGCCGGTGGTGGCGGCGGAGGGGTGCGTGCGTGGGGTGCCCGTACCACGTTCCGCGCGTGCTGCGCTGAGGGGAGGGGGGCGCCGCCGTCCGGCCGGCCCTGTTCGTGTGCGCGCGTGCGTCCGACGGCGCGTCGCGATGCGCGATGGGCGGTGACGCGCTCTGGAGCGAGCGGGGCCTCCAGCCACGCGTGCTTGCCAAGGGCGCGTGCGCAGGCGTGCGTGCGTTGCGGGGCGCGCGCGACGGCGCCGCGAAGGGGGCGGGCGCGCGCAGGGCGCGGCGCACGTCGTCCACCCCGCTTCAGCCGTTGGCGTGCGCGGCTCCGTTCGCGGCGTGCGCCCCGTGCGCCCGCGTCGCCGCGTCGCGATGGCACGCCGTCAACGCGCCCTCCGCCACGTCCTCGGCACGTCCCCCCCTCCCAGTGCCCTCGGTCGCGACCCCCCCTCTCTCGCGCGCGCGCGCGCTCCGCCGCGGCACCGTCGCCGTGCGTGCGTGCGTGCGCGCGCGTGCTCCGTCCGCCGCCCGCGTCGATGCGCGTCGATCCAACGCGCGCGCCCGCGATGCGTCGATGCCCTTTGAACCCTATAAACCACGTCGGCCGCGCGCGCGCGCGCGCGCTGTGGCGACGCGCGTGTAGACGACACACGAGGAGGAGAGGCAGGGCGGAGAAGGGCGGGTGGGAGGGATGGTCCTCACTAGGCGCCGCCGTCGATGCGCGCGATAAACAGCGGAAAACGACGAGTGCGCCGACACGCGATGCCGACGCCGCCTTCATAGAGACCAGACGCACCCACCGACGCTGCCCTCCCCCTCCCCTGAGCGCCGCGCTATCAACGCGCGACGCGCGCGGCGACAGACGAGGCGCGCGGTTCACGTCGCGAGCGTGGCGCGTCCAAGCATCGACCATGGGCATCGCCCGTCGACCAGGACCATCGACCCGGACCGTCGCGCGCATCGACCATCGACCAACGCGCACACACCGTGGACACGGAGAGCGCAACCCGCAGCGACCCCTTGGCCGCAGCACACCGGCACGCCCCCGCCGCGCGATGGTCCCTCGGCTGAGACGTGGTGCTTACGGTAAGCGGCCGCGCGAGGGAGCGGCGACCGACCGCGTCCACGGCGCACGCGGTCCTCCCGCCCCCCGCCAACGACGCGCCCGCCGACCCCCGTCGCGTCCTTGGCGCGGTGGGCGGTCCTCCGGCGTATGAGCGGCGGCCGATGGGGCGCGCGTCGTTTGGCGGCGGCGGACGGCGCGGGTGCGGGTGCCGCGGCCCGTCCACGCGCGCGTCCGCGTCCGCGTCCGCGTCCGCCGACGTCCTGCCGCCCCGCGGCGTCCTTGTCCCGCCGCCGCCGTCGACCGACCGCGGTCGCCCCCCGCTTCGCGCACCGGCCTACTACTAACTAGCTGGGGCGCCTGCCGGGTGGACGTTGTTCTCTTTGGGCGTGCGCATGCGGCCGCCGTCGCCGCTGACCGCCCCCGCGTTGCCGCATGCGCAACGCCGGTCAGCCGCCCCGCCGCCGCCCGCACGCCGCATGCCGCACACGCAGGCATGCAGCGCCCAGCATGCCACGCCGAACCCCCCCACCCCACCCCACACATACACCGCCGACCCACCCGCGGGCAGGCACAGGCGCAGACGTCCTAAAGACCCACCGGCGGGGGAAGCGCAGGCGCAGGCGTCCTAAAGACCTGCGGGCGGGCAGGCGCAGGCGCAGGCACACGGGGAGCGATCACTGCGATAGGCCGGCAATGGCCCGGCATGCAGCATCGACGCGCTGCGCCACCGCCACGCGCTGCGTCGGGCGCGTCCTCATGCGGCGCCCGTGGCTCGCGCCGCTAGCCCACGCCAAACGACACGCCGCGTAGTATTGGGCCGACACAGCAGGGGTCAGCGCCCCGAGGCGCCGCGCCGCGTGGTAGCGTACAAGCGTCCGCGACAGCAGCAAACAAGCAAGCAAAATAGACGACATGGAACGACGGACATGCATGCACTGTATAGGAGGCGGCGGCCGCGGGGGGGCCTAGTCCGCCTTGCGGTCGTCGCTGGCCTCGGCGGCCGCGATGGCAGCGCGCGCCTCCTCGACCATGCTCTTGGGCCGGCAGTGCGGGCACGTGCACTTTTCCGGCTTGAAGTCGCGCGGCCCCTGGAACGTGCCGCCGAGCCTGTCCACGATGGAGAGCACAAAGCCCGTGTTGATCGCCTTGCCAAAGTGCGAGTGGTGGTGGTGCTGCGGCGCGAGTGCGCCCGCGCGCGCAGGGCCGGGGTGGGTTAGCGCCATCGCGGGTCTGCTCCGCCCGCGCCAGCGGCGCTGGGGGCGAGCGGGCGTACGTGGTTGTGGTGCCACGCGGTGATGAGGTACGGGTGGTGCGGCGAGCAGATGTCGTACGGCCAGTCAAAGCCCGCGTGGAGGTACGCGCCGTACGCGTAGTTGACGAGGGCGAACGTCAGGTAGAGCGTCGTGTCGTGGATGGGGAAGAGGAACGGCACGGTCAGGATGGGCGAGGACTGCACAAAGATGTCCAGCGGGTGGTTCGAGATGACCGAGATGGGCGACGGGTTGTGGAACTTGTGGTGGATCTTGTGCAGCTGCCACAGGTACTTGTTCTCGTGGCAGAGCTTGTGCCAGTACCACTGGAAGACCTCGTTGAACAGGAAGAGGCCCACCCAGCTGGCCGCCCAGTACGCGTAGCCGTAGTCGCTAATGTTGCTGTAGAGCTTGTTGTAGTGGTGCGTCTGCCGGCCGGGAGCGCCCAAGCGGCAACGGCGCGGCCGGCGAGCCTTAGTCGCGCGCGGCGGCCGCCGCCGCCCGCGCCGGGCCGCAGCCGCACCTGCAGCCAGATGGAGAACGCGGGGTTCAGCACGGCCGTGCACGCGCCCACCATGGCCCAAAACACCTCGCGGCGGATCGTCTCGTCCGAGGGCCACCGGAGCTGCGTCTTCCAGTTGAAGGCGGGGTCCCGCAGCGCCGTGCGGTACAGCGGGTAGTAGAAGCCGAAGGAGAGGATGAACAGGAAGCCGAGCGAGGCCACCAGCAGGACGAGGTACATCTGCCAGAACGGCAGGTGGCCCACCAACTGCGCGATCATGGTCGCGGTGCTGCCCGCCGCGCGGCGGCGAAGCCGAGAAAGCCCGACGGAACCGCGTAAACAATCCGCGCGAGGCCCGACGCGTCGGAACGTGGCCGATGCCGTGGAGTGACGCGGCCGCGGCGCGGATTTCCCCTGCGTCCCAGCGGCCACCCCCGCACGCCGCCACGCCACCGTGTCCCGCGCCGACGCTGACGCGAGCGTGAGTCTGCGGGCCCCGCCGGCGCTGGCCGGGACGCGTGGCCCCCCCGTCGCATACCAAATCAATCGACCCCGCTCGGCCCTCGGCGCCCTGCGCTCGTGCCGCTGTGCCGCTTCACGGGCCGATGCCGGCGGTGCGCTACGGCGTGTCGGCGCGCGTTCGTTGCAGGCGCCGGCCGCGGCGATCGGCGACGGACGACGACGACGAAGCGCAGGAAAAAGAACAAGACTTAGTGTTTTGTTGTTGAATTTGCCGCGCTGACGTAACGCACTTGCCTTTTCAGGCAATGTCACAAGTCGTGCGCCACATGGCGCGCGCGCGCGAATTGCCGCGCCGGTCGACCGCGGCCGGACGCGGAGAGCTACATAGCTCTGCATGCCGCCGCGCGCACACAGTACGGCGCGCGGATGGATCAGCATGCAGACAGCGCTCCGGCGCGGCTGGATCGCCGCGGTTTTTTGTCGGTGGTCGAGCGTCGATCCAGGTGCCCGCTTTAGCTCGCTTCAGCGGGGCGTTTCAGCAGGCTGCCCAAAGCGAGTGGATGGCACGCTTTCATTCAAATGCTACAAAGGACTGCCTGTGGTCGACCAATCCACATACGCGCGCCCGCGTGCGTTCGCCGGGCCGGTGTGCGATGGGTGCCTGTTGCGGGGCCCTTTACGACCGACGCGGCGCTGGATAGTATAGAGATAGCCAAGTCCATGGATCGATTGCCCCGGCTGAGAGTGCTACCCCGCATACGTTGACTGCCCCACGGACGCCATGCCTGCGAGAATGCCATTGCGTCGTCGTCACGGACGCAAATGCAGATATCGTAGCGGAGATGATCGATCGGCCGGCGACGGCGCATCAACGTCGATCGATCTCGTGTTACTCCGCTCGACCCCACGTGGCCGACTCGGACGGCGCCGTCCGTCGGCCAACCGCATCGCTGCAAGGACTATCCTGCGCGGGGGCATGTACGCGTGTGAGCGAGCGGCGTGCAACGGGAAGGCTTGGATCGCGACGCTAAATGCAACCAGCGTTTGCGCATCCATGCACATTACTGCACTAAGTCTTGCAAGCTGGTAATTAAAGTTGCGTGCATGGGTCGATCGAGCGAAGTTGGCTTCGATCTCGTGGGTGAATTTGGGACAGTTAGCATGCAGCTGGTGGCATGGACGTACGTATTGTGCATGCATGGCCAGCCAGGATATGGCGTATGCATAATCTTCTTGATCCAAGCACTATAAGGCACGAGAGGCCACGCGTGCGATAGATGTTCAAAGGGCCGGGACGCGCTATGGCCCTTCTCACGAGCGCATGCATGCAATATTCGATTCATATACATTACGTCCAAACTGTACGTAGTTTTCGAACGCCCGGGCGCATGCATGGACGCGTGCGTGCAGGCCCGCAAGACATGATAGCTGCATGCATGCATCGACTATTACAGGCGCGCGCCCTGCATGCACGCATGCATAGTCCGCCGGCGCCGACAATGTGACAGCGCGCGCGCTGCCGCGGCCTGCTTCATTGGTATACCAAACGTCGGCGTTCAGTAGAGCCTGTCCTCGGTTTCTCCTCCATCCCCTGCTTCCTCCTCTCCGCCCTCGTCGCCCGCAGTAGGCCTCTCCTTCAGTGTCCCTCTCCTCGTCGTCCCCTCCCCCCCACGCCGCCCCGCGATGACGTTATCAACCGATGACGTCATCTTCGCGCCAAAACATGATCTGCCAGCGTGGACCCGTCGAGCGCCCTTCAACCGGCACCCCCGGCGGCCCCTAGCGGTCTTCGTCCAGCCTTCGCGACGCTTTTCCAGCACGCCGACACGCGCCCGAGACGTCGCTGGCGGCACATCGCGTGCTGCACTCCGTTCGAAGCGAGCCGGTCGTGGCCGGCATCGGCGCTTTGATTTCGATATGGCGACGCGGGCGGTGGCCGCGCTGGTGGCCCTCGTGGCCGCCCTGGCGTGGGCTGCCGGCGCGGCGGCGGACAGCAAGGTGCTGCTCCGCGACGTGCAGGTGCGGGGCGGGAGGACGGGATAAGCCCGCGGCAGGGTGGGATCTTGCGCTGACGGCATGGTGCGTCCATCTCGCCGGCGGTGACGCAGGCGCTCACCTTGTACGACGGCCGCATGACGACGAGCCGGCGGACGTCGCCGATTCCGCAGGTGCGCCTGCGTGACCCCGCCCGGTTGCCGCGGTGGTTCGGGGCCGTCGCTTATTGCGCAGGCCCGTTGAAGCAGCTGCATGCTTATCAACCAGCTCGCGTGCGTCGGCGGCGCAGCCCGCGCCGAGCGCCACCCCTCGGTCATGCAGTGCGTCAACGCTGGCTGGGACGGCCGTGGTCCGTGCTCGAAGCAGGTGGGAAGCGAAAGCAAAGGTCCATTAACCAGACGGTCTATCAGCTGTGCGAGGCGGCGACGTCCCGCAGACGTTCAGTGGCGCTGCGAGGCCCAGCTGGATGAAGGTGCGCGGCGCGGTTCACATGGCACCCCCACACGAACCGCCACTGAGCGCTCGCGCCTTGCGCGCGTCGGCTTTCGGCCCAAGCAGGCCTGCGCCTCGGTAGCGTTGAGGTGGTCTGTGAGGGCTACTCCTATCCGGACGACCCGTACGTACGGTGCCCTGCACAAGCGCTCGTGGCGCGCATGCCAGACCTCACCCTGCACATGGTTCGTCTCTGCTGTGCCGACCGAGACAGGTACATTTTGGTCGGCAGCTGCGGCGCCGAGTACAGTACGCCATCTACGAGCCGCCCGCTGTGCTGAAAGTGCGCTCCGTTGTCTAAATCATTGGCCCCGCGCTTAGAGCTGCTGGCGATTCGCAGCGCTGGAGTACACGGACCCGGCGTACCAGCCGCACCGTTCGTGGAGCTGGAATACGGGCGCGGCGGGCTGGCCGGGGGGCCACGGACACGGCCACCGTGGCGGCAGCAACTTTGTCAACCTCCTGATCATGGCGTTCCTGGCCTACGTGGTCTACCGCACCTGCTTTGCGCGGCGCGGCACCGGCGCGTCGTAAGCAGCATCGGGGAACCCGCCGGCGATGCCGAGGCAGACAGGCGTTTCTCACGCGCTCGTGGACTCGGTGCGCTTGCAGTTCTCGTGACCCTAGGCACGGCACCGGCTCGTGGGGCGCCAGTGGCGGCGGCAGCGGCGGCGGCGGCGGCGGCGGCGGCGGCGTCAACTGGTCCAACTACTGGGGCAATTCGGGCCCGCACGCTCCGCCTCCCTACAGCGCGTCGTCCGGCGCTGCCTGTCCGTCGGCATCCGCACGCGTCTAGATGTGCCGGCGTCAAACTCACAGCATCGTGGTTCCTTCCGTCACGGCGTCCCTCGCCGCAGCGTGCAACGCGGAGGACATGCCCGCGCCGCGGCCGGCGGCTGGTGGCGGCGGCTGGGGCAACTTTTGGACGGGCCTCGGGCTCGGCGCGCTGGCCGGGTACCTGGCGCCGCGCTGGTCCAGCTGGGAAGGCTACGGCGGGTACCGCCGCGGCTTTGGCGGCTACGGCGGTGGCTACCGCGGCTACGGCGGTGGCGGTTTCTGGAGCTCTGGTGGTGGCGGCGGCACGCGGACGTCTACCTGTGCGTGCCGCGCACTTTCCTCACTGGCGCGAGCGGGTGGCGGTGCTAACGGTCACATCGCTTCGTCGTTGCTGCAAATCCTCGTCGGCAGCGTTCGGCGGCACCCGCCGCCGCTGAGTGCGCAACGGCCGCCGCTGCGTGTGCGTGCGTAGTTTAGCGTTGTACGACAGAGACGGTTGTGTGTACAGGAACGGGATGGATCGGTGGCCTCCTACGGCTGGGCGACTCGGACGCCCACTCTACACATGCGGCGCGCTCACACGGTGGGCACGTCCTCGCGCGCGTACACGTACAGGTAGCCCATGTCCTTCGGCGGGTCCTCGGAGAGCGCGACCTTGGTGTCGTTGTACAGCACCCAGCGGCCCTGCTTGCGGATGTGGGCGACGTAGTGACCCGACGACGTCGACGTGCCCATGTGGCTCACAAACGCCACCAGCCGGTACCGGCCCGGCCCGTCCGACAGCGTCTCGGAGGCCGCGGGCGCGGCGACCTCGGACGACGTCGCCTCGGGGGCGTCCGGCGCGTCCAGCTCGTCCATGTGGCTAAAGATCCAGTCGGCCGCGCGCTCAACGTTGCCGCCCGTCGCCTTCAGCGCTGGTGGCCCCCCGCGTCACACCAGCGATGCGCGAAACGTCGCAGATGTTAACCGTGGCGAGCGCACGAGGCACCAGGGAAACGCAGCGTCGTACCCTTGAGCGCCTGCGGCCGCGTGAAGCCCATGGAGGTGATCGCCTCCACCACGTCGTCGGGGAACGACGCCTGGCCACCCGCGTCCCACCCAGTGCTTGCCGCGCACCACCACTCCAGTGAGCCGCACGCTAGCGAGGTTGCCTGCGCACGCGAGCGCGCGCCGTGTACCGAGGCAGCGCCCTTGGCGCCAGCGGGCTGGGGGGGCTCGTAGGGCGCCTCAAAGTCGGCGTCGGACATGTGCTCCAGCACCCAGTTCATCGCCGCCTCTAGGCCCTGGCCGGCCGTTGCGTACACCGCGCGGCGGCAGCCGTTGGCTTTGAAGCCCATGCTCACCTGGTGCCGGCGCACAGCCTCGTCAGCCAAGCGAAAACGGTGTCAGGCAAACGAAAAGGTCGTGCTAGCGCGAGCGGGGACAAACGGACCAGTTCGCTGAACACGCCTTCGTCAAACGCCGGCGCCGCGGGGGCGGCCGGCGCCGCCTCGGCGGGTGCGCCCTCTGGCAGCAGCTCCTCGCCTGCGCGGGACCGAGGCACACCCGCCATGCGCCGATCGACCGTAAGATAACTACGCTGGGTCTGGACCGCGCTGAGCGCCCACGCACCTGGCTGCAGGCCGCGGGCACGCAGTCCGCTCAGGTCCAGCTCGTCGTCCACCTACAGTTGAAAGGTGCGTGCGGCAACATGCGCCAGCGTCAGCCGGCGCCCACGGAAGCGGTCCCCTCCCAAACGCTAGGCAGCATGCCTGCAGGTGCACGTCGAGCTTCTTGGGCGTCCAGTCGGGGTTCACGCCAAAGCGGCGAATCTGCAGGAGCAGGTACGGCGGGAACGTGGCCAGCCGCGTCGTCTTGGACGCGGGGCCTGTCGTCGCCCACCGCGGGCATCGACGACGTCGATGCTTAGGCACCTGGCCCGCGCCGGCGGCTGGCCGCCGCGCGCCGCGTACCTCGCTGGCCGGTGGCGGTCGAGAAAAAGTCGGGCACCGTCTCGGCCTCGGCGAACGTCTCGAAACACGCCGCCAGCGGGACGATCGGGCGCACCTTGTCGCCGTCCCACTTGCCGCCCGCGGCCTCCACCGCGCGCTTCGCGTCCTGGGATCGGCACGGGCCAGGGCGCACCAGGGCCGACGCTCAGTGCGCTCGGCGTGACACACCATGGGGCCGCGCCCTGATGCCGCACCTCGTAGGCAGCGACCTCGGCCAGGTTGGTCGCGCGCTCGAGCGGGATCGTGAGCGGGAGCAGGCTGTCGACGTGCTGGTGGTACGCGACCTTGCCGGTCACGCCGCACTGCACGCGGCTCTCCACGCGGAACTTGAAGGCGGCCGACGGGTCCCGCGCGGCGCGGCCGCTCGCGCGCTCGTTGCGCTCGATGGCCGTCATCAGGTACTGGAAGAACTCGACCGCTGGCGGAACGTACAGGGCAGTGCTAGGGACGGCCGGCGGATGAGACGGCGACGTGCCGGCACGCGCCACCCCCCACCCCCACTGTCGCCACAACGCACCGTCCTGCTGGCGCATCGTCGAGAACTCGGGGTGGCCCTTGCCGACCAGCGCCTTGAGCGACCGCGGCGGGATGCCATCGACGCCGGTGGCGGGTGCCTCCCTAGGCAGCCTCTCGGCCAAACGGTGCGGCGGCCCATCCCGGTCAGCACGTCGCACGGCCCCCTGTCCGCTCCCTCCCAACCCCGCGCGCGACCCGTACGGGCTCGAGTAGCGGCCGGAGAGCAGGCCGGTCGCCATCTTGGCCAGCTGCACGGTCAGGTCGGCGTCGGGGTCCTTGGGCGCGTTCTCGAGGATGCGCGGACCGTTCTCAAAGTAGGCCTCGATGAACGGCGGCAGGGAGAACAGCACCTGCACCACCGACGCCATGTAGCAGGTGTTGCCCAGGTTCTGGAGGCCGGTGTAGCCCGGGCCGTGCAGCGGCTGCAGCGTCTTGCCAGACTCTTGCAGCCGGCTGAACTCGTAGGTGAGGTTCTGGTCGATCTCCATCTCGGCCATCGTCTTGTCGGTCTTTTGCATCGCCTTGACGTTGATGCCAAAGTGCTCGAGGTGCTGCGAGGCATGGCAGGCACGGTAACGGCGCACGCGTATGCTTGGATAAGGGAGTGTGGCCTGCACCACCGCGTGTTCCGTACGCACGCGGACCTTGGTCAGGTGAGGATCGATCACGAGGTCGTCTTCGGCGTAGGAAAAGACGTCCGCCTCGCCCTCCGCCGTGATCGTGCCCAGCTTGACACAGAGCGGGTATCCGGTCGCTTTGTAGTGCTGGCGGCAGGGCCGAACCTCAAGCGCAGGCGGATCGGTAAGGAACCGTGCAGCGCGGCTGTCCGGCGGGGCCCTAGCTCGCGCGGCGTGCCTCCAGCGCGTGGCCGTTGCCGCCGCTGCCGTCAAAGTTGCGGCGGCCGCAGAGGATCGTGCCGTCGGTCAGGTTCAGCCACAGGTTCTCCTTCAGGTCGCACTTGCTGCACTGCCACCCGCTGGGGGGCACCTTCACGCCATTGTCCAGCTGCACCAGCGACTCCGCCACCCTGGCGCGGCGTTCGCCCTCCTTCCCAGAGGCACGCACGGACGTCAATCGCCGCGCACCGGCGCCAACCGCGCGGCGGACGACGGCGCGCACTTGGACACGGGCCGCGGCTCGGCGGTCCAGGCGAGGATGTCGTCGGTGCGGCTGGCGCTCGGCGCGGTCAGGATGGCCTGCACGACCATCTGGACCAGCTCCGGCAGCTCCGGGTTCGGCAGCGGGATCCGCGCAAAGTCCGGCAGGAGCACGAGCGCGTTGTGCTCCACGTAGTTGGGCTTGTCGTCGACGTTGAACCCGCCTTCGACGCCGATGGCCAGCTGCCGCGGCCGCTTCTCTGGCGGAATGGCGCCGCTCATCTCCTCGGCCGCCTGCACGTGCCGAGCAACGCTAAGGGCCGGCCGCTGGGTTGGTTAGCAGCAGGCGCTGTCGGCCGTGGGCATCATGGCGGCGCGGCGGGTGCTCACCTTTGGCACGAGCACCTTCTTGAGGTGCAGGTAGAGCACATTGCCGGTCTTTTGGTGGTCCAGCAGGACGAACGGCTGGCCGTACGCCTTGAACGTGCTCAGGCTGTTGGCAAAGCGCGCGGCCAGCATGCGACGCTCGACGGGTGAGCTACTACAAGCTGTCCTGCTTGGTTGGGAACTGGCGGTCGGGCGTACTTGACGTAGAGGCCATCTGGCGAGAGCGGCGAGTCGAATGAGAGCACGCACTCGTCCTTGTGGACGCGGTCGCTCGCGGTCGGCGGGCGCAGGCCGCGCATGTGCTGGCGGACGCGGTCCAGCAGTTCCGGGGCCACCGGCCCAGCCGCCGCGGTCGCCATACTGCCGGGCGTGCACTCGAGCGCAAGGGCGTGGCCTCCCGTCAGCCGGAAAGGCGCCCCAGCGTGCACGCAAAGGCGGCGTTTCACCCCGTCGACGTACGTGGCGGTGTGTGGCGGTGTTGGTCGTTTCAGGCCTAGGAACTGAAGTTGACGCAGCCGCCAAACGCGGCCCCACGCATCCAGCCACGTCGAACGTCGCCCTTGGCGTCCTGTGCGTCGTCCGCTGCGTCGTCGGCTGCGTCGTCGGCTGCGTCGTCGGCTGCGTCGTCCACTGTGTCGTCCGCCGAGTCGTCTAGGGTTTGCCCTACCGGTAAATGACGTCATCACATCAATGCTGACGTCATTATCCCACCACGAAACCGGCACATTTGTACTAGTGACTGTATACCATGAAGAACCCACCGTGGAGGAGTCCCTATGACGTCATTGTTACATAGAGCAAACCCTAGCTGGCAGAGAGGGACGAGGGAGGACCGACGCTGCAGACGCTGCGGACGAGGCCGAGGCCGAGGACGCAGGACGACGACGAGGACGACGACGGCAAAAGACTGCACGAGGGAAGCAGCCAAGGGCCGCAGTGGCGGCCTGTTCGCCGGCCACAGCGGCGGCTGACGTGGTTGCCAGCCCAGAGATCCCCACGTCAGCTGCCCGGCGTCATCGGCCGCGGAGGCGCAGGCACGATGCAGGTCTGGTACGCCGCGGCGGTCGTGGGCGTCCTGCTCGCGGCAGCCGCGGCGCTGCTCAGCACGGACACCGTGGTACGACGCGTAAGGCTGCATTACAAGCGCCTGCTGCGGCGCAGCTGACAGACCCTGCTATTGGCATTGCGCTGGCACGGCAGATCGCGGGCGTCGGCGGGCTGCTGGCGGCGCTGCCGGCGGCGGTCCGGTGCGCGGCGCACGAGGCCGTGCTGGCCAGCCTGCGGGCCGGGCCGGCGCCGGCACGCGCCGTCGAGCCGGCCGCCGCGCCGTCGTGGCCGTGCCACGCGCCCGAGCTGCCGCTGGCCGCGGAGCAGCACAACTGGCCGCGTGTCGCCCGCCTGCTGGCCGAGGGCGTGCACCCGGACAGCCAGGACCGCTGGGGCAAGGGCGCGCTCTACTACGCGGCCAAGGCCGGCCAGCTGGACGTCGTCGCGCTGCTGCACCGCGCCAACGCGACCGTCGACCTGCCGACGCTGCACGGCTCCACGCCGCTCATGATCGCCGTTGCCTCGGGCCACGCGCTCACCGCGCAGCTGCTGCTGGACCTAGGCGCGGACCCGGCCATGGTCACCTGCGACGGCCGCACCGTCGCCAGCTTTGCGCCGGCCGCGCCACTGCGGACGCTCATCGAGAACGCAGTCGCCGCCCGCGGCCAACCGGGCCCCGCCAAGGCCACCGCTGCCACGGCGCCCGCCGCGTGCGCCGCTGCGCGCCCGGCGACCCCCGCCGCCGCCGACAGCACGGCCGCGTCCGGGGCGGAAGCCGGGGCCGCGGTGGTGGCGGCAGCAGCAGCGGCCGACGGCTGCCGCATCCGCGCGCTCACGTTCAACATCCGCTATGGCGACGAGGGCGACACCTCGATGATCGCGTGGCGCCGCCGGCGCCAGCGCGTTGTCGACGTCGTGCGCCTCCTCCAGCCGGACGTGATCGGCTTCCAGGCATGGCCAAAGGAACTAGGAGCTCTCTGCAAGGCGGGGCGGCCCCGACTGACCTATGCACGGACGTGCCCCGACGCCCCTTTTCGCACGATGCAGGAGGTGCTGGCCAACCAGTTGGATGACCTCGTGCAGCTCCTGGGCAACGACTACGAGCATGTCGGCGTCGGCCGCGACGATGGCGTGCGCCAGGGCGAGTTTGCCCCGATCTTTGTGCTCCGGTACGGACGTGGCGGCAAACGTGGGAGCGCTGCTGGCGTCTATATGGCGCTCAGCTAGGGCCCAGAGGTCGTCCCACATCCCGCGGGGGCAGGCGCCGCTTTGCGG
>Ga0180216_1002162_pt1 | contig 16740 bp, 16 predicted proteins | sample eDN3rd37CBELigMG_FD_128879 | JGI IMG/M metagenome (GOLD analysis project Ga0180216, IMG submission 128879) | Enriched Miracle-Growth compost microbial communities from Emeryville, California, USA - eDNA 3rd pass 37_C BE-Lig MG (version 2)... ... | reverse complement strand
GCAAAGCGAATCACTTCAATATTTTGCACCATTTCTTTTCCTAAATAATGGTCGATCCGATAGATCTCTTCTTCGCGAAACACCTGTGAAATCATGTCGTTTAATTCTTGGGCAGACTGAAAATCGTGGCCAAAGGGTTTTTCAATAACAAGTCGGTTCCAGCCTTTGGTACTTCGCAGTCCTGCATCCTTAATGTGCGTTGTTACTGGACCAAATAGCCCAGGAGCGATGGACAAATAAAAGATGCGATTGCCTTGAAGTTCTAACTTATTTTCCAACTGTTCTGCTCGTTCTTTAACATTTTGATAGGCCGAACCTTGGGTTAAATCTGCACTAGCATAATCGAGGTGTTTCGAAAATTGCTCCCACCCTGTTTGCTCGGATTCTGAAAGATGGCCAAATTCCTTTAAGGAATCGAGAACCAATTGTTGAAACGCGGAAGTGGGTAGTTCTTTTCTGGCTACTCCAAGAATCGCAAAATTTTCCCCCAGGGCTTTGCGTTTAAAAAGCCGAAAGAGTGCAGGAAATAATTTGCGTTTAGCTAGGTCCCCAGTTGCACCAAATAAAATAATGGTTGCTGGCTCATTTGTATTTGAAGATTGAGTATTCATAAGTCCCTCCATTTAACCGATGCTAACATTTAGCTTTCCACAAGTGGATTTTTTCTATCACCGACAAGTCCCAACGCTTCGGCCAGCAAAAACATCGAACCCGTAAAAAAGATTCCTTCCTCAGGAGATGCTTTTCGCTGTGCAAACTCATAGGCAGAAGATAAAGTAGCAAAAGAAAGCGCAGTAATCCCCATTTTCTTTGCATAATCAACCGTTTCTTGCAGCTGTTCAGTGGACTGCAGTCTCTGCTGATTCGAATGGGGGGCCAGCAGACAGATCCCGTTAAAAGGCACAAAGTAGCGGAGAATCTCTGGTATTTTTTTGTTACTTGAAAAGCTTAATATAAAGTAGTGGTAAGAACAACCAAGTTTTTTAACCGTCTCACAAAAACGCCGAATCTCCTCTTCATTATGAGCACCGTCAATAACAACTAGGGGCTTCCGTGACACGATTTGAAACCTCCCGGGAAGTTCTGCAGAACCCAAGCCAATGATAATGTTCTGAGAGGGGATAATTAAGCCTAAGTTTCTAAGCAGGAATGCGGCCTTAATAGCAAGCATGGCATTTTCATATTGAAAATCTCCATTCACTTGTAGTTGGAAAGGAAGCTTGATTTGATCCTCAACATAGCATGCTGAATCTTGCTCCCACCTCAGGCTAAATACCTCTTCAATAGGGAAAAGGGGTGCCTGTTTTTGCGCTGCCACCTGCTTTATAATTTGCAGTGCCTTCGGGTTTCGGGATCCCGTAATAATTGGTTTCCCTGTGTGAATGACTCCCGATTTGTCTAAGGCGATCTCCTCAATGGTTTCTCCCAGCAAGAATTCATGATCTTTATGTACATTTGTTATAATGGACAGGGAGGAGGGAAGGATCGAGCAGGGGTCTGCAGACCCTCCGATTCCGGACTCAACTAAAATGATATCCACTTTTTCCTCTAGAAAAAGAACAAGCCCGGTGATAAGAAAAACATGGTTGTATTTTGGAAGTTCTGATGATGCTAAAAAGAGAGGCAAAAGATCATCGAGCTTTAACAGAATTTGATCTTCTGAAAGGCTCTTTCGATTGATCTGAATTCGTTCGCTAAAGCTGTGCAGATGTGGGCTCTGAATTAAGCCGACGCGGTAACCGCAGTTTTCCAAAATCGAGGATAGGAATTGGCTCGTTGATCCTTTTCCACATGTGCCTGTGATAACGACCAGGGGAACGGGAAGGTCTAATAGATTTAATTCTTTTAAGTACTTTTTCACCTGCTCATGGGTCGTATCTTTCTTTTGTTGTACGGGTCTATTTGCAATTTCATTTAAAAACTCAATTGGATTCATCATCATTCATCCCTTTGGTCATTTGTTTAACAATTATAGCATTATTCACGGGTAGCTTTTCCTTCTTTTTTTCGGTATGATGAGGAAATGATGAAAGAATTAGAAGAGGTGTCGAAGCATGTCAATGGTAAAGGTTGAATTACAAGACGGCAGCATACGTGAAGTAGAAGCCGGTATTAATTTGCGCGATTTAGCTGGACAAATTTCTTCCAAGTTAAAGAAAGAGGCCGTTGTAGGAAGTCTAGATGGGAAGCTGGTTGAAGTTACAACACCTATAACGGATTCCTGTAAAATACAGTTGTTCACCACCGAGGACTCTGTGGGCCTCGAAGTTTTACGTCACTCTACGGCCCACTTAATGGCCCAGGCGATTCAAAGATTATGGCCGGAGGTTAAACTGGCTATCGGACCTGTGATTGAGGATGGTTTCTATTATGATATGACAGGCCGTACCTTTTCCTCCGATGAATTTCCGTTGATTGAAAAGGAAATGCAAAAGATTGTCAAAGAAAACTTAAAAATTGAGCGGAAAGAAATCAGTAGAGAAGATGCCTTGGAATATTTTAAACAAAGAGATGATAAATACAAAGTTGAAATTATCCAGGACCTTCCGGAAGGAACAACACTTACTTTTTATACCCAGGGTGAATTTACCGACCTTTGTCGTGGACCGCATGTTCCTTCAACAGGGTATATCAAAGTGTTTAAATTAATGAACCTCTCAGCTGCTTACTGGCGCGGGGATGCCAAAAACGATTCCCTTACCCGTATTTACGGAACGGCTTGGCCGAAAAAAGAGCAATTAGCTGAGTACCTGGAACGCCTTGAAGCAGCTAAAAGACGTGACCATCGAAGAATAGGTAAAGAACTAAAGATCTTCGCTACCACTCCTGAGATCGGGCCCGGTTTGCCGCTTTGGCTGCCAAATGGCGCAAAAATCCGCCGCACATTAGAAAGATATATTGTTGATCTTGAGGAAAGATTGGGTTATTCCCATGTTTACACTCCGGTATTGGCGAATGTTGAATTATATAAAACCTCAGGACATTGGGATCACTATCATGAAGACATGTTCCCGCCGATGGAAATGGAAGGGGAAAGTTTCGTCCTCCGTCCGATGAACTGTCCACACCATATGATGGTGTATAAGCAGGAAAAGAGAAGCTATCGTGATCTTCCAGTTCGCATTGCCGAGCTCGGGATGATGCATCGTTATGAAGCATCTGGTGCAGTATCCGGTTTACAACGGGTTCGTGCCATGACCTTGAATGATGCCCATATTTTCTGCCGTCCTGATCAAATCCAAGAGGAATTCAGCCGCACGGTTCAATTGATTGAACAGGCTTATAAAGACTTAAACATTACAGACTATTGGTTCCGTCTTTCTTATCGTGACCCAGAAGATAAAGAAAAATATGTGCAGAACGATGAATTGTGGGAAATGGCCCAGAGCATGCTGAAACAAGCGATGGACAACCTTGGTTTGCCGTATAAGGAAGTAGAAGGGGAAGCTGCTTTTTATGGTCCTAAGCTCGATGTACAGGTAAAAACAGCGATCGGAAAAGACGAAACATTGTCTACCGTCCAATTGGATTTCTTGCTGCCTGAGCGTTTCCAGTTAGAATATATCGGTGTTGACGATAAGCCGCATCGTCCTGTCGTTATCCACCGCGGAATTCTTTCTACGATGGAAAGACTAACCGCTTACCTCATTGAGGTGTATGAAGGTGCTTTCCCACTTTGGTTAGCACCAAATCAAGTGAAAGTCTTGACGATCTCTAACGAATTGGAAGAGTACACCAATGATGTCGTAGAAAAACTTCAACGGGCTGGAATTCGTGTGGAATTGGATAATCGTAATGAAAAGATTGGTTACAAAATCCGCCAGGCTCAGTTGGAAAAAGTTCCGTACATGGCGGTCATTGGAAGAAATGAAGCAGCAAATGGACAAGTTGCCGTTCGCAAAAGAGGTGAAGGTGATCTTGGAGCAATGGATCTTGTCGACTTTATCAATCGAATGGTTGAGGAGATTGCTGAGAAGAAATAGTGAGATGAAAAAACCGGGCTGTGCCCGGTTTTTATATTTCTGCTAATACTGATAGAAATTCTTCCTCGTATTCATTTCTTCTTTAATAATAAACAGAGCCTCTTTAAATCTTGCGGCATGAACCAATTCACGTTCTCGTAAAAAGCGGAGTGTGTCCTGGACCAGGGGATCATCGGTAAGGGAAATCAGATGCTCGTAGACTGCGCGGGCCCTTTCTTCTGCTGCTATATTGGATGTCATATCGGCAATGGGATCACCGACATGTTTTAGATAATCTGCAGTCCAGGAATTGCCTGATGGATTGACGTAGAACAATCCATTCTCATGCTCCACATAATGTGATGCAATACCAAGTTCCCGTGCTTGCATTGGTTTGATCCCTTTCAGCAGTTTTCGAATGGTTACACCAATGATTTCAAGATGTGCCAATTCTTCGGTCCCCACATCGACCAAAAGTTGGCGGGCTCTTTTGTTTTCCATGTCAAATCGTTGATTTAAATATTGCATGGCAGCAGCTAATTCTCCGTTTGGCCCTCCATATTGGGCAATTAAAAGCTGTGCCATACGAGGATCTGCATAGGACACTTTAGCGTCGTATTCCAAATTTGCTTCATAGATCCACATACCCGTCGCTTTCGCTCCTTTTTCTTTATTCTATCTTTTATCTCTAGTTCCGTAGGCCATGGGCTCCTGTTCAAAACAATCATCAAGGGGATCATACCCAAATCCCATCGCTCTTTGCCACCAGTTTGGACCGTACCACTGAAGAGGGCCACAAGCCTTCTGATATTGGTGCTTTAACATATGATAATGATTTGTCCACAACATGTATTGTTGCCGTGCGCGAAAGTCCATTGGATGGGTGTCAAGGTACAACATCAAATCAACGAGTGCATGTGTTGCATGCTGTAAATCCCGAATCAGTCGGTTGCACAAACTTTCAAGGTCCGCCCTTTTATCCTCCTCAATAGAAGACGAACAACTATCCGAATCCCTTCTAAAACTCATGGGCAAACAACTCCTCCTTTCTTCCTCCTTTCAATTTATTCGTAGGCAAAGGCCCTTGTTCATCCTTAAGAGCCCATTTTGGGGAGGAGAGAGGCATTTCAATTAAAAAAAAACCCCTTATTAGGGGAGTATCAACTTGAGAGAAGAGTGTGGAATTGCGGAACGTAGGTGCGGTTGGATTGGAAAAAGGGGGCATTGATGTAAATTAAGGATGTACGTTCCGCCTACACTAAACAAAGAAGGGCTTGCTCATCATTTTTAGAGAAGCCCTTCTTGTTTATTCCTTTTTCCCCTCTACAATGGCCAACGTACCACCCATCACATTTTTGTATCTTGTTTCGGTCAGTCCATTTCTAGCAAAAATGTTTGTTAGTTTTTTGGCATCAGGGAATTCCTTTGCTGATTCACAGAAATAGTGATAGGCAGAACTTTTGCCTGCTCCAAATTTCCCAATCAATGGCACTAGTTTTTCAAAATACAACCAGTATGCTTGCTTAAAAACGGGTGCCGATGGTTTTGACATATCGAGGGATACCAACCTGCCTCCGGGTTTTAGAACGCGGATCATTTCTTTTAATGCCACTTCGAGTTCAGGGACATTGCGCAAGCCCCAGGCCACTGTGACCGCATCAAATTGCTGGTCCTCAAAAGGAAGCGACATGGCATTTCCTTGCATTAATTGAATGATATCCCGGAATGGGGAAGAGGAAATATTTTTCTTGCCAACTTCTATCATATTTTCCGAAAAATCCAGCCCGACAACCTTTCCCGCAGGTCCAACAGCTTCGGCCAGTTTCATCGTTAATTTGGCAGTTCCACAACAAACATCAAGAACGGATTGCCCTGGTTTTATTTGTGCCCGTTTTACAACCAGCTCGCGCCACCTTTCGTCCCGGCCCAAGCTCATCATCTTATTTGTACGATCATACCCATTGGAGATCGTATTAAACAGTTCTCTTACATAGGTTTCTTTTTTATCTTTGGATGGAAGATAGGACAATGAGGAAACCCCTTTCCAATAAGTTCAATACACCTATTATACCAAATAAGGGGGTCAGACCCTAGTCGTAATTTGTCGAATATAATAAGGAAGTACTTCCCTCTAACCTCAATGTAAATTCGATAAATTTCGACTGGGGACTGACCCTGTTTCGCATCCACAAGGTGCAATAGAACTACTTATATAAATTATTTAAGGTTTCTTTTAAATTTGGATGAAGAGAGGTTTGGGTTCGACTGATCTCAACGTACTCGATCGCTTCTTTTAGTTTACGACATACGCCCAATTCAATGAGTACACCAATCGCTACAGCAGCAGTTCGACAGACACCAGAAGCACAGTGAATACCGATTGTTTTATTTTGATTATATTGTTCAACGACGGCTGCAACAGCCTCTTCAATCCGTGATTCCTGTCCGGTCACGTGGTCTTTTAATTTGATATGAACCCATTCTGCGTGGTCGCTAAAGAAAGCAGGTTTATCTGCTTCTTCTCGAAGATCTATGATCACATCACAACCGCCATCATCCACCATATTTTGAGCATCTGTTTCACTCCCGATCAAAATCCGCGGAATCAGCGTATTGTATTTGACACGTGGCACCTTAAATCTCTCCTTTTTCAAATTGCTCTACATTAAGATCTATTTTATATCAAATAAACGATAAAAATGGTGAAAACTTTTAGACAAATAGTGGACATTCAGAAAAGGGAAGTAGCATATAGGTCTTGACAAATCCATAAATGAAGGATAAAAACCGTTCGAAAAATGACCGAAAACTTCTTCGTATCCTTATGCCTTATGAAAGAGAAATCTCGCTTGAAAGGTATAAGAAAAGTCCTTCATGACTTTTATGAAGGACTTTCCTGATCCAAAAACGTTTGTAGCCGCCTCTTATTCAATAACCTCTGCTGCCCCATCAACAAGTTCCTTTGGCAGGGTTACACCAAAACGCTCAGCTGCCTTTTTGTTGATAATTAATTGAAGGTCTTTCTGGGTTTCGATTGGCATATCAGCTGGACTTGCTTCACCTTTTAAAATCTTCACAGCCATTGCCCCAGTTTGTCTTCCAAGCTCATAGTAATCTATTCCGTAAGTGATTAGGGCACCGTTTTTAACAGAATCTCCTTCAGCAGCAATTACAGGGATTTTTTGCTTTTCAGCAACCATGAGTACGGTATCCAACGCGGAAACTACAGCATTATCTGTTGGCACATAGATTGCATCGATTCCACTAAAGGATTCAGCTGCTTGTTTGACTTCGGAGCTGTTTGTAATCGCTCTTTCTACTAGTTCAAGGCCTAGTTCAGGGGCTGCACTCTTAGCAATTTCAATTTGCACAACAGAGTTGGCTTCTCCAGAGTTGTAAACTACACCTACTTTTTTAGCATCGGGATTGATTTTCTTTATAAGTTCCAATTGTTCTTTGATTGGGTTCATGTCTGATGTACCAGTAACGTTGGCACCCGGCTTTTCCATGCTGGAAACGATTTTTGTAACAACAGGATCGGTAACAGCGGTAATTAAAATCGGAATATCCTTTGTAGCTTGGGCTGCAGACTGAGCAGTTGGGGTGGCAATAGCAAGAATCATATCTACTTTGTCACCGACAAATTTTTGTGCGATCGAGGTCGCTGTGTTCATGTCTCCTTGCGCACTTTGGAAATCATATTTGACTTGTTCGCCTTCCTTATAGCCATTCTCGTTTAAATAGTCTATAAAGCCCTTTTTGGCGGCATCGAGAGAAGCATGCTCAACAATTTGGGTAATTCCGATCGTAAGTTGTTTCTGCTCTTGTGGAGCATCAGCAGGTTTAGCGGTGCTTTCAGGTGATTCATTCGTTGTTGTGGGTGAAGAGGAACCTCCACCGCATGCTGTTAATGAAATAGCTATTGATGCTGACAATAAGCCAGCGGCCCATTTTTTTAAATTCTTTTTCATAATATCCCCCTTGAGTTTCTATGATTTAAAAATAGGATAACAGCAAGTTGTCCGAATTTCAATAATAATTCATTTGATTCATCAAATGAATTTAATAGAGATACGCTTAAACGCTTGTATGTATTAAAGCATATTTTTTAATCTTAATCAATCATTGCTTTTAAATTTTCTTTATTTATAAACAAAAAATGGAAGTTTTAATCTTTTATGGTCTTAAAATGGGACAAGTGTAATATAAATATTTTTACAGGGGGGAGGGAGTAGGTATGGACTTGGAGTTTTATTTGGCCTTTTTGAATATTATTATTATTGATCTTGTGTTGAGTGGGGATAATGCGGTTGTGGTCGGTATGGCCAGTCGAAAACTTCCTCCAAAGCAGAGAAAACAGGCGATTTTATGGGGGACACTTGGGGCTGTGATACTAAGAATCCTTCTTACGGGAATTGCCGCATGGCTAATGGCCGTTCCTTATATAAAAATTGTAGGCGGAATCCTACTGGTCTGGATCTCCATTAAACTTTTGATTCAACAAGATGAACACTCCTCCATTCCTTCGGGGAAAAACATTTGGGAAGCAGTGAAAATCATAGTTGTTGCTGATTTTGTCATGAGCCTGGATAATGTCTTGGCGATTGGAGGAGCAGCCAAAGGAAATCTGTTTTTGGTCGTGTTTGGATTAGCCTTAAGTGTTCCACTTCTCATGTGGGGGAGTACAATTGTAGCCAAATGGATGAATGAATATCCGATCCTTATTTATTTTGGCTCTGGTGTTCTGAGTTTTACAGCTCTCACTATGGTATTAGAGGATCCCATAGTTCAGATCATTATGCAAAATATTAAGGTAGTTCCTTATTGGGATACGATATTGCCTTTGATTATTACAGCAATTATTCTTCTTGCAGGAAAGATTTGGAGAACCAATATGTTTACCATATACCGTGTTAAGTAACGTAAAGAAACTGGACATACTGGTAATTACTGGAGGTGTCTGGTGGGAATGCGTATTCTAATACTTTCCGAATCAATTGCGGGCTCTGGACATACCATTGCCGCAAAAAATGTTGCAAAAGGCATTCAATTATTTTATCCAAATGCGGAGATTAAAATCGATACATCATTAACACAGGTTAGTCCGTTGCTGGAGAAGGTGACAAGTCGAATGTATTTAAGCACCATTAAGCGTGCCTCCCCTTTGTGGGGTTGGGCCTATAGTAAAGATAGGCAATGGAGTTTGCTGGGAAAGGATCTCCTCAAAAAATTTACTGGAAAACGACTTGAATCCTATATCAAAGAGGAATCTCCGGATGTGGTGATTAGTACACATGCATTTTGCCTAGGAGGATTAGTAGAATTAAAACAAAAAAATCTCCATTCGTTTGTCCTCGGTGCTGCTTTTACAGACTTTTTGATTAATCCCTTTTGGATCTTTCCGGAGGTGGATTTTTATTTTGTCGGGGCAAAACAGCTAAAATACCAAATGGTAGAGCAATATGGGATTTCTTCGGAGAAAATTTTTGTCACAGGGATCCCTATTGACCCCGTTTTTAATCAATTGATTTCAAAAGAAACGGTCCGTAGCTATCTGCAACTCCCGCCTAACCACTTCCATATCTTAGTCACGGGTGGAGGTTTAGGAGTTGGTGCTTATCAGGAGATTCTTAGCGCATTGGGAAAAGTAGAGGGAAACGTAACGATTTCTGTTTTTGTGGGTCACAACCAGAAAATCCGGCAAGAAATAGAATCCTATCTCTCCAACTATTTGCATCCCGTATTATTGCATGATTATGTAACAAACATGAACGAATGGATGCAGGCAGCGGATTTATTAATTGGAAAACCTGGGGGCTTAACCGTATCAGAAGCATTGGCATGTTCTTTGCCAATTCTAATCTATAAACCAATTCCGGGGCAAGAAGAGCGAAATACCCGTTTTCTTCTTTCCTGTGAAGCGGCTTTGCAGGCAAAGTCTGCGGATGAAATCACTCGTTTAGTCCATCAATTACTTATTGATCCAAGTCACTTAACCCTACTAAGGGAGAAGGCACAGCAATTAAGTCGGCCGAATGCGGCTAGAGATGTAGGGGGAATTATTTTAGAAAAAGCAAATATAACTCCCAAAAATTGACAAAAACATAGATGAATGATGTATCCCTTTTTGAGAAACGATATGTTTACACCAACAAGGAGGTGATACACATGGCTAACAATAGCAATCAAAAGCTTGTTTCTGGAGCTTCCCAAGCTCTTGATCAAATGAAGTATGAAATTGCTCGTGAGTTCGGTGTTGAACTTGGAGCAGATCAAACTTCTCGAGCTAACGGTTCTGTAGGTGGGGAAATCACGAAGCGTCTTGTTCAGTTTGCTGAACAACAACTTTCTGGTTTCCGTCAATAATTGGATACCTCTCAATGGAGAAAGGCAGGAACTCTCAGTTCCTGCCTTTTTTTCAGCTTTTTCCTTTCTGCATGGCCTCCATAGCCTTCTCAGGACCAATTAGTTGAATCATTTCCAGTAACTCCTTATTACTAAGGGTGGTATTTTTCCCTTTCTCAACCAATTCTTTTAGACGCTTATTATCACTCAATAGAGCCACCTCCATGAAATTAGTATCCCCTTTTGTTGAATGTTTTTTCGAGATTTAATTTGAGTAATCTTTTCAAGTCGAGTTCATAATAGTAGCGAGGGGTGGTATTTTACGGATGATATGGTTTTTAGTGGCACTTTTAATCTTATTTATTCTCATCTATTTTTCTACTGTTCGAATTAAAATCGAATACAAAAGAAAGAAAGAAAATGACATGATCCACATTGAAGTAAAAATCTGGTTTGGGTTAATTACTTTGCGTTATCAAATTCCCATGCTGCAAGTTCGTTCCTTATTTGACGGAGTAAAGGTGGAAAGAAAGGTAGATCCTATGGCGGGGAATACCAAACCTGTAGGAAGAAAAAAATTTTGGCTTACACCGTCTATAATCCAACGCTATTTCCAAAAAATTCGGCTACTAAGAATTCGCGTGCATGATTTAAATGAAATAGCGAAAAAAACAATGAAGTATTTTATATGTGAAAACCTTCAATGGAATACGCGGGTAGGCGTAGGGGATGCAGCAGCAACAGGTGTTGTGACTGGTTTGGTATGGGGGATAAAAACTACTTTTTTAGGGATGGTATTTCATTTTATTACGTTAAAAACCATTCCACAAATTAACGTCGTTCCAGCTTTTCGAAGTGAAACAGTGGACACCCATTTTCACTGCATACTCCGATTTAAAATCGGACATGCTATCATAGCAGGGACCCGAATCATGTTGAATTTAAGAAAAGGGCGTGAAGGAAGATGGCAGAGCACCCTATTCAGGGCTTAATGCAAACGGCAATGGAAAATCTAAAGGAAATGGTAGATGTTAATACCATTGTCGGGGATCCTGTAGAAACCCCAGATGGAAGCGTAATCCTTCCTATTTCAAAGGTAGGTTTTGGGTTTGCTGCAGGAGGTAGTGAATTTGAATACGACGGAGAAGCGAACAGTAAGGAAAAGGATGGCTCAAATAAGCCCATGCCATTTGGCGGTGGAAGCGGTGGCGGAGTCTCGATTACACCAGTGGCCTTTCTTGTTGTCGGAAAAAATGGTGTGAAGACCGTTCCCTTAGAAGGCAGCAGCCAATTATATGATAAAATTATGGATTTTGCCCCGCAATTTTTGGATAAGCTCCAGGGCATGGTTAACAATGGGAAAAATAAAGGAAAAAGTAAAGAAACTGGGGAAGATCCATTTGATCTACAATAAACAAGAAAGGCTGGTTCCTATCGAACCAGCCTTTCTTCTAGGGTTTTATTTATCTTTTTCCAATTCAATTAATAGGTCGCCAGTTTCAATCGTGTCACCGTTTTTCACGTGAAGCGCGCGAACTGTTCCGCTAAACGGTGCTTGAATGGTTGTTTCCATCTTCATCGCTTCAGTCACGAGAAGATGCTCACCTTTCTTCACCTTTTCCCCGCTTTCAACCATCAGCTTCAATACTTTTCCTGGCATGGTTGCTCCGATTTCATTCGGGTTGGATGGATCTGCCTTGCGATTGACCTGAATGGAAACTTTGGCAGACAGGTCTCGGATAGAAATTTCTCTTGGTTGCCCGTTTAGCTCAAAGTAAATGGTACGGGTTCCATCTAAGGAAATCTCACCAATGGAAATTAATTTTACAACTAAGGTTTTTCCTTGTTCGATGGCTACGGAGATTTCTTCACCCAGACGTAGACCATAGAAGAAGGTTGGCGTATCCAAGACAGAGATTTTTCCGTAGTCATTGCTGATCTTTTCCTTATCGAGGAAAACCTTTGGATACATAATATAAGACATGATATCTTCTTCACTTACATCGCGGCCCAACTTTTCTTCCAATTCCGCTTGCACCTTGGCAAAGTCAGTAGGGGGCAGCAGTTCTCCTGGACGGCAGGTAATAACATCTCTTCCTTTAAGAATAATTTGTTGTAAACGCTCAGGGAAGCCGCCTGGTGGTTGTCCAAGATAGCCTTGGAAGAACTGGATTACCGAATCTGGAAAATCGAGTCTTTCCCCTTTATCATAAACATCCTGTTCAGAAAGATCATTTTGAACCATAAAGAGAGCCATATCGCCAACAACCTTGGATGAAGGGGTAACCTTTACAATATCCCCGAACATGTGGTTAACTACACGATACATTTGCTTGACCTCATCCCATCGTTCACCGAGACCGACAGCCTTTGCCTGCTGATGAAGATTGGAATATTGTCCACCTGGCATTTCATGAAGGTATACCTCAGAACTTGGAGATTTCATTCCACCTTCAAAGCCTGCATAATATTCTCTTACATCCTCCCAGTAATCGGCAAGCTTTTGTAAATGGGTTTCACTCAATTTTGGTTCTCTAACTTGCCCTTTTAGAGCGGAAACAAATCCATTTAAACTAGGCTGTGAAGTAAAACCGGACATAGAGCTAATCGCACCATCGACAATATCAACCCCTGCTTCATAAGCTTTCATCAAGGTAGCTAGTTGGTTTCCACTTGAATCATGGGTATGAAGATGAATAGGGATACCGATTTCCTGTTTCAAGTTACGGATTAATTCATAAGCGGCATACGGTTTTAATAAACCGGCCATATCTTTGATACATAAGATATGGGCCCCAGCCTTTTCCAATTCTTTGGCTAGGTCGATATAATACTTAAGGGAGTATTTGTCTCGGTTTGGATCAAGAATATCTCCTGTGTAACATATGGCAGCCTCAGCTATTTTTCCATTTTCCAAAACAGAATCAATAGCCGTACGCATGCCTTCCATCCAGTTCAAGCTGTCGAAGATCCGGAATACATCGATGCCGGCATTCGCGGAAAGCTGAACAAATTTCCGAATGACGTTATCGGGATAATTTGCATACCCAACTGCATTGGCTCCCCTTAGAAGCATTTGAAAGAGAACATTCGGGATCTGCTGGCGTAGCGTACGAAGCCGTTCCCATGGATCCTCATTGAGAAATCTCATGCTGGTATCAAAGGTTGCTCCACCCCACATTTCCAACGAGAATAGACCGGAGGCTAATTTCCCTGTCGCTTCCGCAATTTGCGCCATATCATAGGTACGGAAACGAGTAGCAAAAAGCGATTGATGGGCATCGCGGAAAGTCGTATCTGTTAGTAACAGCTGATCTTGATTCTTAATCCATTCGACTAAACCGGTCGCGCCCTTTTGCTCCAGAATTTGCTTCGTTCCCTCGGGATAAGAAGTTTTGAAAGATACATTCGGGATCCGTGGATCAGCAAAGTTTGGCTTTTTTCCTTTTGGCAGGCCGGGGTGTCCATTAACAATGGTTTCTCCAATATAGGTTAAAAGCTTCGTCCCACGGTCTTTCCGTTCAGCAAATTCAAACAATTCTTCTGTTGTATCGATAAAAGAGGTATTATAGTCCCCTGTTAGAAACTTCGGATGTTGAACGACATTTTCCAGGAATGGAATATTCGTTTTCACCCCACGAATTCGGAATTCAGTCAAGGTGCGGTACATTTTATTTGCTGCTTGCCCGTAATTCATCGCCCATGCGGATACTTTTACAAGCAAGGAATCATAATGGGGGGTGATTACAGCCCCGGTATATCCGTTCCCGGCGTCTAAGCGGATGCCGAATCCACCACCCGAGCGATAGGCTAGTAATCTTCCCGTTTCGGGTATGAAATTACGTGCAGGATCTTCAGTAGTGACCCGGCATTGGATGGCATAACCGCGAATCGAAATTTGTTCCTGAGAGCCAATCCCAACCTCTGGATCCTGTAATGTGTATCCTTCTGCAATGCGAATTTGTGATTGTACAATATCGATCCCGGTAATCATTTCAGTAATCGTATGTTCGACCTGAACACGTGGATTGACTTCAATGAAATAAAATTGATTATCTGGTGTGACGAGGAACTCTACTGTTCCGGCGTTGATATAGCCAGCTTTTTGCATAAGCTGTAATGCGGACTGGTTGATTTGCTCACGAAGCTCATAAGGTAGGGAAACACTTGGTGCGACTTCAACAACTTTCTGATGCCGGCGCTGAATTGAACAATCGCGTTCAAATAAATGCACGACATGTCCATAACGGTCAGCTAGGATTTGTACCTCAATATGCTTAGGCTTATCCAGGTATTTTTCCAAGTAGACTGCAGCATTGCCAAATGCAGATTTGGCTTCGGAACGAGCGCGGTCAAGGGCTTCCTGAAGTTGATCCTCGCTCTGTACTATACGCATGCCTCGTCCGCCACCGCCTGATGCGGCCTTTATAATAATTGGGTAACCATGCTTTTGCCCAAAGGAAACGGCTTCCTCGTAGCTACTAATAGGCTGGGGTGTACCCGGAATGACCGGAATACCTGCTTTAACAGCCATTTCCCTAGCGTCGACCTTGTCCCCAAACATTTGAATATGTTCTGGATTGGGTCCGATAAAGACGATTCCTTCTTCCTGACATCTTACGGCAAACTCAGCATTTTCCGCGAGAAATCCGTAACCAGGGTGAATCGCATCCACATCATTCCTTTTGGCTACTTCGAGAATGCTTTCAATGTCAAGATAAGCCTCAATAGGTCCTTTTCCTTCACCGATTAGGTAAGCCTCATCTGCTTTAAACCGATGTAAAGAAATGTTATCCTGCTCAGAATAGACCGCTACGGTACGGATTCCAAGCTCAGTACAAGCGCGAAACACACGGATGGCAATTTCACCGCGATTGGCAACTAAAACCTTCTTGAACGGTTGAATCTTCTTCATTCTCTTCCCCCTACCTTTTAAAGTTTATTTATTTTAAATAAATATATCACATATTGGAAGGTTTTAAATCTTAATATTTTACTATTTCATAAAAACTTTGATCTGAAAGTGTATAGCTGTCACATCTTCGGTGAACAATGCTAGCAAGAGGTGAAAGCGATGTTCTTGCTGGATAAATCAGCGGTTGATATCTGGAAGATGTTGATTCCTGCCAAAAATATTTTATTTCCTTTCCAATTAGATAGAGATGAGCTGGTTTTTTATTTTCGTGAGCATATTTATTTTATTCAAGAAGATGGGGCTGTCGTTAGGATGGCAAAACCGACCGATCTATATAAACATAAGCTAGAGGATTTGTGGCAGCTGTTATTTTATGATCATCATACCTTTGATTATGATCACCACGGCATATTCTCTATTGGCGCCATTTTAAGGCATATGGGATTTATGGTTCCTTTTACACATCAACCAGGATTCTCCCACCAGGTAGAAATTGTAGATTTGGTTAATCCAGACCAAGTCTATCAGATTGAATTGAATACTAGTTCTTTCCGATTTGTTCTGTATCGATCCTTACTTTATTGTGATGAATTGAATGAACAATTTCGTGGGGAAACGGAATTTGAAATCCAGCAAATTCTTCGAACGGATTCAGCGAGTTTACCAAATGACCGATCTTCACGGAGGAGGAAGCTATAAAAAACACTCTTTAAGGGGTTGTTGACCCTGTATGAAAGAGTGTTTTTATCATGGATATGAGCACAATTTTCATTATTGAAGATGAAGGAAAGATTGCGCGGGTGCTGGATCTTGAATTGCAATATGAGGGATATGAAACGATGGTGGAGAAAGACGGGAAGAAGGGTCTTGATATGGCATTACAGGAGGAATGGGATCTGATGCTCCTTGATGTCATGCTACCAGGGATGTCTGGGCTTGAAGTGCTCCGTAAACTCCGTGGAGCGGGGATCCACAAACCGATTATTCTTCTTACAGCTCGTGATTCCATTCCGGATAAAGTAAGTGGACTCGATTTTGGCGCCAATGATTACATGACAAAGCCTTTTGCCATTGAGGAATTACTAGCCCGTATTCGCTCGTTACTTCGCTATTCGTCACATATAGAGCAGAAGGAAAAGGAAGCAGATACGGTATCATATCGGGATCTCTGTATCGACCTAAAAACACGAAATGTTAAACGCGGAGATACGGCGATCGATTTAACCCCAAGAGAATTTGATCTTTTACTTTATTTAACGAAAAATGCGGGGGAAGTGCTTACGAGGGAAAAGCTTTTGGCAGAGGTTTGGGGTTATGAATTCATGGGGGATACCAATATTGTAGATGTGTACATTCGATATCTTCGTCAAAAAATAGATAAGGGATTTTCTCCTAAACTGATTTATACGAAACGAGGAATTGGCTACGTGCTGAAAGAAAAAGATGAAAATTAAATGGAAGCTAACCCTATATTCAACTTTATGGCTTTCTTTGATTCTAATTATCTTTAATATCCTT
>Ga0180216_1002159_pt1 | contig 16776 bp, 12 predicted proteins | sample eDN3rd37CBELigMG_FD_128879 | JGI IMG/M metagenome (GOLD analysis project Ga0180216, IMG submission 128879) | Enriched Miracle-Growth compost microbial communities from Emeryville, California, USA - eDNA 3rd pass 37_C BE-Lig MG (version 2)... ... | reverse complement strand
TTTTCATACCACGCTTGATCGGACCATTCAAAGTCATTCAGGCCATAGACAATCGATGCCGTATTCGGTCTTCGTTCGCTATAGAATGCATACGGATCACTTTTTAGCAGAACATCTCCGTTAGCCGTAAGGATTCGGTATTTGTAGCGTGTGCCTTGCTGCATGCCTTCCATAAAGCCAATATGTATGCCTGTGCTGCCTACCCGTGTCAACGGTATTCCTTCGGTATCCCAGCCTATTTCATCTGTGACTATTGCTACTTGCCTTGCCTCCGGTGCCCAAACAGCAAATCGGACGCCCTGCTGACCATTCCAGCTCATCGGATGCGCCCCCATGAATCGGTAGCTATGGTGTGATAAGCCGCAGTTAAATAGATACAGCTCATCTGGTGAGATACCCCAATACGATTTTTTCATTCATTCTCCTCCATGCCAACTTACAAACTTACCCATACTGATGTATATTATGATAAGCAGCAATACATGAAGGTTTGTTACATATATTTTCAGCGCTCCGTAAATGATGAGGCTACAATTGCTGTTGTCCACTGATTTCAGCGCTCCGTACATGGTGAGGTTACAATTGCTGTTGCCCTCCGATTTCTAGAAGTGAATTAAATGTAGAAATCGAAGGACAAAGGCAACCGCTGCGCTTTTCCACTCTCACCATTACTCCGCTGGAGCTTTTTTGGGGTGTCGCTGCGATGTTCTCACAGCATTATTCCTTTGTAGTGGTATCTTCGTGGGCGTTTCTGTGATGTTCTCACACCATCACTTGGCTGGAGCTCATATTGGGCTGTTTCTGCGATGTAATCTCGCCATTACTCCTTAGAGTGTTTGGACATTTGAGTTCTTTTGTTAGTAGATTTCGAAGCTCTGTGATTCAGGGGGGATTAAGAATGAAGCATAAAATTATTGTGATCATTATTGTTACGATGATGCTTATGATACTTACTTGTTGTGCTCGTGGAGTAGAGGATTATCCTGCAGCTGTACAGTGGAATGACAATGTTTACTTGGGATCAGGTGACTTTATTTCTGAAGCTGAAATCGGAGATAAAATAGGAATGATTAGTAAAAATCTATCTACTTTTCCGAAAAACAACGGAGAAGCAAATGCTTATCCAGCTGGTAGCAATATTTATGAGATCAGAGGATTCTCTTCAAAGGAGTCCATCGCAATCGAAGATAATGGACAGTATCGGATATTCAATCATCATTAGTGCTTGCAAGGTTGTAGTAAACAAAAACAAGCCGCTGACGATACGACATTGTATCGGTTAGCGGCTTGTTAATAGATTAGCTTTATTTAGTTTGTTAAAAATGGGGTGAGCTCGCCTGAGGAAAACAGTACTAGCTCGTGCATCGCGCGTGTACATGCGGTATAGAACAGCTTACGCTCACTTTCGAGCTCGTAGCTGTTTCTGCTTGCATCATATATGAGCACACAGTCGAATTCTACGCCTTTGGCTAAATACGTAGGAATAACCATAATTCCTTTTTCGAACGTTGCTGTTTCTTGATCAATAAGCTTAAGCGTCTTCCAGCGATCGGAGTAGCGTTCATACACTTCGCTGCACTCCTGAGCTGTTTTGCATATAATCGCAATCGACGAAAAGCCTTCTCTTAACCAGCGCTGTAGCAGCTCATCTACCGCTTTATCATAGGCGTCGTCATTTTCAATGATTGATACGACAGGCTCTTGCCCATGTCGATTGAATGGAATGATTTGATCCCCGCCTTCAATAATTTTAGATGTAAATTCTACAATCTCCTGGGTTGAGCGATAGCTTCTAAGCAGTGACATATATTCCGTCTCGCTAGCATCAAATAAGCCATCTAATGGATTAAATTGATCCAGCATACTCGTATTAATGAATATTGCTTGATTGATATCTCCGACGATAGTCATTCTGCTCCGTGGAAATATTCGCTTCAAATAATGAAGCTGGAAAGGCGAATAATCCTGTCCTTCATCAATAAAGACGTACTTAACCGAAGTGTTTGTATGAAAACCTTCCAATCGTTCCTTTAAATATAAATATGGCGTTGCGTCTTCATAAGGCATCTCTTTGTTAATAAGACGTTCCATCGTTAACGTAGAAATGCTTTGCCATAGTTCTGGCGAAACTCCACTTGGAACCTGCTCCTGCTGGAACATTAAAGTATAGATCATAGGCATATCGATATACTTTAACAGCTTAACCTGTCTACGAAGCTTCTTAAATTTTTCCTGCACAATTCGAGCGGCTAGAAAGTTACGCTCTGCCTCATAATCATTAAAGGATTGCTCCGTAAATTTCTTCTTTTGTCGTAGATGCTGGAACGCTTCTACATATTGCTCATTATCTAAAAGCTCTAATGCTTCATCGACCCAGCTCTCCTTTTGCTCCTCCTTTGACAACGCTGTAAGCTCTTTTAGGAGCATATTCGTCAGATCACGCAAACGAATCGGTATATTTAGCTTTGAATCAAGCGCATAAAACATCTCTGTAATTTTCTTCTTGGAGATGAGCACCTTTCCTCGGAATACAATACTCTTAAACTGCATTCCTTCCTGTCCAAGGCTCTCTACATATTGATCGATGTAGGTCATAAAGCTTGCTGTGCCCTTTAGCTTTATGCTTGCAATATTCGATTCATAATCTGGGTCGTCATAAGCGGTTAGACAATACTCCAATTGCTGAAATTGATCTTCAAGCTCAAATGCTTTGCCTAAACGATGCTCTAGATATTGACCGTACGTCGTTTGCTCCATATTTTGCTCACCAAGCTCAGGCAATACGGTCGATACATAGCTGTTAAACATCGGATTAGGAGAGAATAGAACAATTTGCTCAGCAGTTAAAGACTCACGAAAACGGTAAAGTAAGTAAGCAACACGCTGAAGCGCTGCTGACGTTTTTCCACTTCCCGCAGGTCCTTGAACAACAAGCAGCTTTGCATGCTCATTACGAATAATAGCATTTTGCTCCTGCTGAATTGTAGCAACGATGCTTTTCATCTGTGCGTCTGAATGCTTGCCAAGCACATCCTGCAGGATTTCATCACCAATCGTCACACCTGTATCGAACATGGAAAGGAGCTTACCATATCGAATAATATATTGTCTTTTTAGCGTCATCTCGCCCCTAATCGTTCCATTCGGCGTTCGATAGGAGATTGGGCCGGGGCCATAATCATAGTACACGCTAGAAATTGGTGCACGCCAATCATATACTAGATACTTATCATTTTCATCATCCAGTAGAGAGCCAACACCAAGATAAATTGCATCTACCGGCTCACCCTCCTCAGCCACATCGATACGTCCAAAATAAGGGGACATTTCTAGCTTATGAAGAAGCTTTACTTGATCATTTAACAGCCGTTCACTGCGCTCACGCTCGGAAAGCAGCTCTGCCTGCTGCTTCATGCTGGCATATGTTTCTGCTGTCTCCGCAGCATCCTCGAAGTTTACAGTTACATCCTCCCAGAAATTGCGTTTAATATCTACGATCTCAGATTTAATATCTCCGGTTACATCGGTAATTTTCTCTAATCGACTACGTATCAGCTCCGTCACTTGCTCTACTCGTTGCTGTTCCTCAACATAATCATCTGGCATATTCGACATAAGTACCTCCTTCTGTGATATAGCCTAGTGCGTCTATTATCATGCTTCCCTGCTCTTGCTTAAATATAAATGAAATTGATTCTACATCTGACGCAAATAGCACACCATCTCTTGGGTACTCTTGCTCAATCAGTGAAATCGGAATGACGTACGTCTGTAGTAAAGGTTCGACTGAAACATCGTATTTCCCTTTCTTTATATTCTCTTCCAGCCATTCTTGCTTCGTAAAATCATGTGCGGCAGGATGTAAAATATGATAAAAGGGCTCAAGATCAAATGTTTGCTCTCCCCAGTGTCCAGCCATTAGCTTCAGTTGAAGCTGAAGTCCTGTGTAAGCTTCTGCTTCATCAGCTTGCTCTAAGTTATCATTATCACGATTTGCCTCAACGACACTATTCTCCGAATCAGCTGCATTTATACTTTTTAAGTTCATTGAATGTTGATCCGCTAGGTTCTGCGAATTCTGCAATTCTTCAGAAAGTTTCTCTTCCTCTTCGGGGTCCATCATTCTTTCTGCCCTAGCCAGCGAAACAACAATTGAGCTGATCTGACGCTCATGGTTAGTGTACGGCAAATGCTCAATAGGGAGAGTTAGCACACTGTCCGCCTCTTCCCAGTTCACCCATAATACGCGATTCTGCTTATCTCCGCCACTTCTGCCCTTCAGATCAATGGTCTTCGCCGTCAACGAGGTATCGTTATCTGCGCCGAGCGTGAAAGGCTTCTCAAAATCATACCATTGCTTCGTATTCGAGCTGCTATAACGACTCACATAGCCTGTTAAAGGCAGTTGTTCACCAATTGTCCGATAATCCTGGAATACTGCCTCGTACTTCGTATCGCCAGTAAAGCTTGCCTGTAGAAAGCTGTGTATGAACAGCTTGGCAGCCTGACGTTGATCCTCACCATTCATGAGATCTGCAGTATTAAGCGCTAATGCACCCGGAAAATTTTCGTCGTACTTTCCCCACACCGTATTAAACTGTCCATGATTCGCATGATATATCTCAACACTCGCTTTAAAATGACCAGCCCTAGAAAACGTCGTTCGTTCATACTGACGCTCACCATAGGACTCGGTTAGATCGGCATCCATCGTGCCATGCAAGTTTAAATAGTTAACATTACGTAAATAAGCCTGCTTACTGTCAGCACGATAATCTGTAGGAGCTACGGCAACGACCGCTTGAATGTTCACCTTATCCAGGACTGATACGACCGGAATGTCATCGATTAGCCATTTACGAGCATCGACAGCCATCGCAGCTGCCTGACCGCCTCGCGAATGCCCAATTAACGCGACATGATTCCAATCTGCTGGCAATTCTTCATCATATAAGCTATTCATATGAGCAAGCATTAACCATGAGCGCAGCAACTGATCATCATCAACGATTCCAGACCATACAGAATAATTTAAAAAGTTTGCATCGATTGAGCTGACGATCATCCCATGAGATGCAAGTAATTCTGCAAGATATCCATATCCATCAGAGGAGTCCTCCTCACTTAGATGGTTACCATGCATAATAAAAACGATTGGAAAAGGTCCTTCTCCTTCTGGAATCCACAGCTGTCCTTTCATTGGAATCTCCTGCTCTGTAAATCCCCAATACTGTTCCTTCGTCCATGACCAATCCTTTAATACGGTCGATCCATCTGTTGATGGGACATAGAGCGTAGAAGAATCATCATCCGTGTCCCAGCTTGGATCAGAATGATAGCGATAATGAGTAAAGGAATATTCACCTTGCTCAGCCAGCTGTATACCTAGCGGTTGAAGCTTTAATTGCTGTTCTACCTCTTCTTCATCTACGGATAGATCTACTTTATCTGAATCTTCCGAATCCATTATCGCAGTTTCTTGATCTGCATCACTATATTCTTCCATTGCGGAAGCATCCTGCAGCAATACAGCAGAGTACTGCGCGATGTATTTTGCTTTCTGTACGTTATCCCAGTAGCTTTTGATAGCAAACCCAGAAAAGACAATACATAGTAGCGAGGCTACCGTTGCGATAACGGTAGGCAATGATTTTTTTCGATATGCGTATAAATATGAAACAAGCAATGCAAGCAAACCAAGTGCACCAACAATGATGATGTTCGTGATCGATATGGCTTTCCATCCCCAATTGCTTCGCTCAAAAATAATCGTTGTTTGTAGAATAATCCCTAGAATTCCCGTTACCCAACCAGCTATTGACCTCAAATAAAAAAAAGAAAATATAAAATAAAGTCCTAACACTAAAACTGCAGAAGCTAACACATAAATTGTACCGATTATCGCATAATCAGCCCAAAGACCAAGTCCTGTCGGTAGACCTGGAATGGTTAAGGCCATCTCCATACATAATCCTGCATAAAAAACGGTCAAAGCTGCTTGATTCGCCCTGCTTGGGATGGCAATTGCTATATGAAACCTCTTCTTAATCCATCGAATCAACCTTTGCTTACGCGACAAGGAAGCAACTCCCTCTTCTAGGATGGCTTCTTGATCGTTAACCAATATCTTTCATTCTCCTTTTCAAGATGGATTGGCACTTCATAAAAGCTCGACATCGTATGCTGAGTAAGCACTTCCTCAGTTGTTCCGCTCGCAAAGATTTTTCCATCCTTCAATAACAACGTATGTGTGAAGCAAGGTAGAATTTCTTCCACATGATGGGTTACATAGATTAACGTTGGGCACTGCTCTTGACCTCTTAGCTCTGTAATCATATTAAGCAGCTGCTCACGTGCAAGCAGATCCAAGCCTGTACACGGCTCGTCAAGTATAAGCAGCTTGGGTTTATTCATTAAGGCTCTAGCGATTAGTACTCTTTGCTTCTCTCCTTGAGACAATGTACGATAAGGTGATTTTGCTAAATGCTCACAGCCCATAGAAGACAACCACTTCAATGCAGCGTCACGTTCGTCAGCAGTTGGTGTGTCATATATGCCAATGGATGCGTCTCTGCCACTCAGCACGATATCGACTGCCATGTCGCTGCCATATAATCTCTGCTGCATAGAGGTACTGACCCAGCCTATCTCTTTACGAAGCTCTCTTAAATCGTAGGTGCCAAATTCATGACCTAATACTGAAATTTTACCGCTTGTCGGCCACTGATAGCCGTTCACCATATTAAGTAAAGATGTTTTGCCAGACCCATTTAATCCAAGCAAACACCAATGTTCTCCTTCTTTAACCTGCCAATGAATTTGCTGCAGAATTGTACGTTCTTCACGTTCCCAATGAATATGCTGTAAATCAATTATCATATAATGTGCCTCCTTAACAAAAGCTCTTCTTATTCTACCACGTTCACTGTGTAGTCACTACTTTTCAAGTCCTTATGCAACACAAAAGAAACTGCCTCATAGATCAGTTAGATCTAGCTAAGATGCAACTCATCTAAAATAACTTTATTTACCCTTCGATTAGTTACTCATAACTAATCGAATAAAAAAGCAAGTATTGAGGATGCATATCAGCATCCAGCAATACTTGCTCGCTAATGAATGGGATTAGGGCAAAAAACGTTCATTACGACTTCGTTACAATAATTTGACCTTTTTTACTATTATAGCTCACTTTACCACCAAGCTTATCATTGACAAACCGGAGTGGAACAAATGTCGTGCCTTTAATCGATACAGGCGGAACCTCTAATTGACTTTTCACTCCATCAACCGTTACGGTTTGACTACCTTCCGTTAGCACGATCGTTGATTTCCCTTTAATCGTAATCGACTTGTCTTTGCTGTTCCACTTCACATCTGCGCCTAACGTATTGCTGATGAAGCGCAGCGGCACAAGTGTACGGCCTTGGCTAGTATATGGCGCAACTGGAAGCTTTATTTTTCCATTTGCCGTATACACATATTTTTCATTAATATATAGTGCGTATTGATCCTTACTAAGCTTGTCAGCAGAGGTATCGACCATAATGGTACTCTGCTTACTAGATGCTATTCGTCCCTTTGAGTCATATACGGTAACCTTTAGCTTATGAGCACCTGGAGACAAGGTTGATGTGTCAACTTTCCATTGATATGGATATTGCTTACTCTCAGCCACTTGTTTGCCATCAAGTGAGAAAACAACCTTACTAATGTAAGGATCGTATGTTTTTACCCATGCAATCACTTTACTATTCGTGCCACGAACCGCTTGATCCTCAATAGGAACAACACTTTGAGCTAATACCTTCTTGGATTCAGCTAATGGAGTCACTCGACTTAGATAATATGGATCTTTAATCATATTTTTATATGCGCCTAGTAATGAGCTGTTTTCTGTAAGACTGAAATTGTTTAAGCTGCGCTCAGCGCTATGTGAATCCGTTAATGTATTCAGGCTAAACCAATTGATATTTTTCAATCGTGGATATTTTAATTTCGCACCATGATAAAGCATATTCATCTTTGTAATGGCAAAGTTAACCGTTGAGGTATTGCCAGCCTTACTGAAATGTGTAGCTCCATACTCACTTACCATTATCGGTTTACGTTCAGCATACGCTTGATATACATAATCCAAGGAATCAAGCGGATTCACATGATCAGCAGGACTCTTAACATCACCATTAAAAAACTTAACTGAATAAATGCTTAGCCCTACCCAATCGACGTAATCATCTCCTGGATAATAATCATGAATATTATGCTTCGGGTTAGCCGCTGGAGACCACACCATTGCAACATTTGGTGCCTCTTCCTCCATAACTTTGGCAACTAGTCGGAACTTCTCAATATAAAGCTTAGGATTCCCGCTCCACGTTACCCAGCTCCCGTTCATTTCTGAAGCAAAACGAAGAAATATAGGAACACCTGCCGCTTGTGCATCCTTAGCGAATTTTCGCAAGCTAGCATCGTCCTTTACTTCACTAAGCCCGCCCTCGGGCTGTACTGCCAAATGAATCGCACCACCCGCTGCTTTAACCTGTGACGCCCATATATGGGGGAAATTAGCTCCGTAGCGATGGTAGTTAAAATAAATCGCGTGCTGCTTTCCTGTTAATTCGTTAAAGGCTGCAAACTTTTCGCCTTTCTTAGCCTCTACTCCGCTATCTTTTTCAATAAAAGCACCAATGTACATGCCGTTATCAGGCTCAAACTTCGCTAAGCTGCCTGACTCCTGCACGACTTGCACTTGTTCCTCGATAAACAGCTCAATTTCTGTATTTAGTGCATCTGCCATAGCTAGTACTGCAAAGTATGTATTCATATCTCCACTTTTTAAGCCTAGTGCATAATGAATATCTGCTTCAGCATAGTAAGTATCTGCAGCGTTTTGGTACTGTCCATCCTTCTCGTAGGCTTCAGCCAGCTTTCGTAAATAGCTTCCATTTTTAGTTTGCTTTACAGCTGCTTTTAATTTTACTATCGCTTCCTTATATTTACCCTTGTCCATTAGCTTGACAGCCTCTGTATAATGCTTCCAATGGTGTACTTCCGCTGCATGAACGCTTGAATTAGGAATATACATCGCCAGTAACATGATCACAACCATCAAACTCATACATAATTTTACATTTACCTTCATGTTTTTTATCTCCTCCCTGTAAAATTATATTATAAAGCGGAGTTTTTTTATATAACAATAAATAACCCGTCTTAGCAAGCAGGCTAAGACGGGTATCCAACATTTTATTAGTTCTATACATAAGAAAAATATTGTATAATGCTCATCATGATTGCTACGCCAGCTAACGTGCCTGACACCCAAGCAATTGAACGTGTTCCCTGCCTGTAAGCTAGTACTGACAGTATTAATCCAGATAGGCCTGTCCAGAATGGCCATACAAATAAAGCAATAACAGACACGACAAGTGCGATCATTCCAACATACCAGCCAATAGCAGCATTCACCTTTGTATGACGGTCACCATCATCATCATAAGTGGTGAATCGATGGCCGGATGGGGTATTCAATTCCTCATACGTTATATCCGCACCCATTTCCGTATATATCCCGCCATGCTCAATTGGCGGCAAGGGCTGATGTTGTAACGCAATGGCATCGTTATGAGGAAACTTACCTTTGTAGGTTTCTACAGGCAGCTCACTCCGATAAATTTTATTGCCACGTGAAAAACGTTTGCCTTTACCCATTCTAATCACCTCTTAGCGACAAAGGTTAGGCAGCATGTTTCTGCTGATTGCTTCGCAACATCCTTATGCTCAGACTCAATTAGCTCGGTAGAAAATTCTTCATTCGTGTTGATTTTTGAGTGCGCATCAATTTCAATCTTAATCTCATCGGCAAAGCATCGATTATTTTCTCCCCAAAAAGAGCAATTGGACACAGTACAAGCTACGCCTTTAGGCATAAAAAATCACCTCCATCAACAGTTTGCCCTGTAGATGAGGTGACTTATTCTCGTTATTTTTTTCCCATCATACGACGCTGGGTCATATAGTCACTTTCGTAATATGCAAGCTCGTCTCGAAGCTCTTCGTAATACTTGGTAACGCTCATTACAACATTTCTTGCCTCTCGTTTCGGCTTATAACGAAAGCGAATTGCATCTTGACCTGTATAAGCGTAACGACCATCCTCAGAATAGCATTCATTTTTAGGATAAAAGAAAGCGTTAACACCGTTATGATACACCTCATAAAGAGCACGCTCTGCAAAGTCTACGTCAAAATTCGGTCTTCTTAGAAGAACACCAAGCTTCTCATAAGAAACTTCAGAAAAAACGAGCAAATGACGAAGATCAGCCAAAAAGCCTCTATAAAACTGCTCCTCTTCCTCTTTTTTGTCCTCACTTACAAGATGCTCTAATGCGTGCGTATTTAAGAAGTTTTCTAAAATCGCTATCGCATCTTTTAGCTTCTCACGTGTCGATTCACTAAGCGACTTCACATTAGTCGATGGCATGTCGGTAGATCCCCTTTCATTTTCCAAACGAAAAAAACTATAACATTTACATCGTAACATAAAAGTGTATAAAACGGTACTATTTCAGGCTCGAACTGTATATTTTACGACCTTTTACGAAAAAGTAAAAGAAAAGGAGTGGTGATGATCATGAAGAAAAAATGGCTGATACCGATCGTTGCAGCAGCTGCTATATTTTTAGTGTTGCAGCTATATCAGTCGAATTCAAACAACAATACAGAAACACCAGAAATCGCGGAGCTGTCGCAGCAGCAACAGCAGCAAGCATCCATTCACGAACAATTAAGCAATAACCTAGAAGAGAAGCAAAAACTAAGTATTTTGCAGAAGGATATGAACAATAGCGACTTACTTGTTCTTAGTGAAATTGAAGCCGATTTAGATAAACTCATCTCGTTAACGGACGCTAAGCAAGCGAAGCAACAAATCGCTATGCTGCAGGAAGAACATCCTCATTATGTGTACGTAAAATGGGAACGAGATAAAGCTAAAATTCAGCTTGGTAATTTCCCTGGCTCTGACTCTGATGAAGCGAAGTCATACTTTAAGGATGCTGAGCGCTTTTTTATTCCTGGTGACCGTTATAGCTCTAAGCTGTATTACGGCAAAGATCATCATCAGTATCGTGTCCTTGCTCGAGTGGGAGACGAGGTTAAGCTTACTGCGGTCGTCAAAGCCTCCATTATCCCGCAGGTCGAAGACCATCAACGTAAAAACCTTCGTCTTGTGCCTTACCCAGCTGAAGGAACAATGAAGGTTGAATCGGTGAAACCTAACTCTACCGTAGATACTACCGTTATCACTGGAGAGGATAATGGAAACGTAAGTCACTATTACGAAAAAGAGGTTGTCGTTAAATTTAACTCTACGTTAACGGATGACCAGATCAAAAAACTAAAACAAGAAACGCATTGTATTCGCGCTGAAAAAATAGGCGAAACCTATATTTTAACGTCAGACAAGCTTTCAACAGAGGAGCTAATTGCTTACTTAAAAGAAAATTGGCCCGTTTCATTTGTAGAGCCTCACTATATTTACTTGACCAATGAAGAAACAACGGCAACCTTTATACCTAATGATTCACTGTTCTCCCGTTATCAATGGAACATTACCAATATTCATGCTGAGACAGGCTGGAACATTAGCCGAGGCAGCGAGGATGTCATTATAGCCGTATTAGACTCAGGCGTTCAGTCCAATCATCCTGATCTAAGTGCAAGACTTCTTGCGGGCTATAACGTGAATGATGGATCAACCAACGCAGCAGACGAACTAGGTCATGGTACACATGTGGCCGGAATTATTGGAGCTTCAGTAGACAATCAGGAGGGAATTGCTGGAGTTACTTGGTACAACTCTGTATTGCCAGTTAAAGTACTGAACAGCTCAGGTGCAGGTTCCACATATAGCGTAGCGCAAGGAATTATATGGGCAACAGATCAAGGCGCCAAAGTCATTAACATGAGCCTTGGTAACTATGCTTCAGGTGATTTCCTGCACGAAGCCATCAAATACGCCTATGAACGTGATGTTGTTTTAGTTGCAGCAACGGGTAATGATAACACCAATCGTCCAGGATATCCTGCAGCCTATCCAGAAGTTTTTGCCGTTGGAGCAACAACAAGCGGGAAACAGCGCGCAGCGTTTTCCAACTATGGAGATTATGTTGATGTCGTAGCACCAGGCGATTCAATTGCGAGTACCTATATTGGTGGACAATATGCTGCCCTATCCGGTACTTCAATGGCTTCACCACACGTTGCAGCCTTAGCAGGGCTTATTCGTTCTGTTAATCCTTCGCTTACGAATACGGAAGTAATGGATATTATGAGGCAAACAGCAACTGATCTTGGTGATCCTGGTTACGATCAATACTATGGCTATGGCGAAATCGATGTGCAGAAGGCTTTAAATACAGCTGCGAGCTATGCAGGCACGCTGCAAACCTATCCAAAAACAGTCAAGAACAAGCTAGATCAATTGATTAATGATTGATCATGTACTACTCACGTAATATGTGAATGGCTTAGCTATATTGAAAAAATCGTCCCAAAGCCTTTAATGCGCACGGGACGATTTTTTTGCATTGAATAGCTATTACTGCTTAACATTTAATAATCATTCGCTGCGCACTTTGATGTTTCGCTGGAAAGTGGACAGCACGACACCACCGATAATGAGCAAGGATCCCATTAGTTCAACTTTTGTCACGGGCTTGTACAGCAGGATTAATCCCATAAGCATAGCTACAAAAGGCTCTAGATTAGATAAGATCGACGCTTTTGACGCATCCACATAACGTATATTCTGATTCCATATAAGCGCAGCAATCCCATGCACAACAATCGCTGTTACAATTAGAAAAGTCCAATCAGATAGATCCGTACTGACTCGGATCGGATGATCTAGTACAGCTATGAATGGTACTCCTACTGCAAAGCCAATAATATTCGAATACAATGTAATCGTTAGGGGACTCACTCTTTTGGAAAGCACTCGTGTCATTATAATCATGATCGCGAATGTTACCATTGTGACAACGATCCACAAGAGTCCACTATCAACAGCTATAGCTACAAATTCCCCTTTAGTTACTACGAAATAAATTCCTACAATTGCGATCACTGAGCCGATCAACATTCGAATCGTAAATTTCTCCTTTAAAAATAAAGCAGCTAACACTCCCGCTAGTATAGGGGTTGTTGCTAGTATTAATGCAGCGGTAGTCGGATCAGCAGTTTGTAAGCCTGCGAAAAAGGACCATTGATTAATAAACACACCGACTACACCGAGTACAAATAGCAGCATCAAGTCTAATTTGTTGACTCGTCTAAACTCCTTCTTAATAGCAGCTAATCCAACTAAAAACAGAACGATAAAAAAAGTCTCAACTCTGTTAGCATCGTTGGAGAGAAATATTGAATTAACATTTTTCCAAATACAAAATTACTCCCCCAGATTACAACGCATAAAGTGAGCCATGAATAAGCTTTAATCATATAATCAACCACTCCTAACAAGATCGCGCTAAAATTTCTTTTTGGATTTTTCGGTCAAAGTTTATACTCTGCTTACTATATCCACGCACGTAAAAAAACCTGCATTTGCGCATGTTACATAGCGCAAATGCAGGCTATTCATTGCACAGATGCATATCAACATCTACAAATGACATTGCTTGTAGATATCGTTGCATCCATTCGTATCATCAATCAATGCTCGTTAGGAAAGCTTGCCATAAGCCGGGTTCTGTACTCGTAGTGGTCATAGCGGGAACGACCCTCCCACGATGAGCGACAATCATCTATCTAGGCTACATATTGCTACGTAGCTCAAGCAACTCACCCGAACACGCCTCAGGCTAAGGCTGCAGCATAAGCTGCTGTGTTCTCTCGGTTTTGCTCCAGATGGGGTTTACCAGGAACACAGTCACCTGTGCTCCTCGTGGTCTCTTACACCACGGTTCCACCCTTACCTGTGCTGATTACTCAGCCATCGGCGGTCCATTTCTGTGGCACTATCCTTCGGCTCGCGCCGACTGGACGTTATCCAGCATCCTGCCTTGTGGAGCCCGGACTTTCCTCTCGCAGCATCTAGGCTGCCAGCGATTGTCTGTCAAACTTTCCAATGCACATAACAGTATATCGAGTTTTAACAAAGAACTCAAGAGCAAATCATTCCCATGATCGTGGCTGGTGCAAAATTTATCTATTTACAACCCGCTTATAAAAATTGAAATGGGTCTGTATTAATCGTGGAAGCGATAATTTCTACCTTTGCTTTTTCGGCATCACATTTCGCAGCCAACCAAGCCTGAACGCCTTGTATCATTACCTTTTCAATATGATGACCAGGGTCAATGATGCTTATGCCATCTGCGAGCGCATCCTGTGCTGTATGAAAATCTATATCACCTGTAATGAGAACATCTGCACCTGCAAATTTAGCAGATTTCACATATTTTGCACCCATCCCGCCAAGCACAGCAATTTTTTTAATCGGCTTATCAAGTTCCCCTACAACACGCAGTGCTGGGACGCTGTACGCCTGTTTTAGCTGCTCTGCGAGCTCACCTAGTGTTGTTGACTCTACTAAGCGTCCAACCCTTCCTAGCCCGTACACCTTGCCTTGCTGCTGAAGAGGGATAAGATCGTATGCGACTTCCTCGTAAGGATGTGCTTTAATGATGCTGCTCACAACCTTACGCTGTACACTTGCTGGTACGATGCACTCAAAGCGAATCTCCTGCTCTCTGTGCACCTTATTCACTTCACCGACATACGGATTGGCATCCTCCTCAGCCATAAATGTGCCCGTGCCTGAGCTTTGGAAGCTGCAGTGACTGTAATTTCCAATATGACCTGCACCAGCACGCCACGCTGCTTGTTCCACTGCTGTGAGTGATTGCTCCGGGACATATACAACCAGCTTGCTCAGCTTATCAATATAGACGGCTTCTAGCGGTTTTCTCTCTTGCTCCATCCCTGCCAGATCTGCAAGAAGATCGTTCACACCTCCAACAGCCACATCCAAGTTAGTATGTGAAATGTAGACCGCGATATCATGCTTAATCAGCTGCTCATACAGTTTTCCAGCTGGAGTAGAAACATCAATACTGCCTATGGGCCGAAATATAATTGCGTGATGTGCAATAATGAGATCGACCTTCTTGTCGATCGCCTCTTGTACGACCTCAAGCGTCACATCCAATGTAACAAGTACACGCTCCACCATCTTATTCAAGGTGCCCAGCTGTAAACCGATACGATCGTGTTCTACTGCATAGTGCTTAGGGGCAAGCTGCTCCATATACTGAATTAATGTCTGTCCGTGTATAGCCAATTTAGAACCTCCCTAATGAGCTGTTGATCCTGCTTTACAGCAGCAAGCTTTGCTTTGGTTTGACTTAGCTCAGATTGAGAAAGCGAAGCGATAATATAATCGAGCTTCTCTATTTCAGCTAGCCATTTTTTATGCAATACATCCCCTTGCTTTTTAAGGAGATATGGTCCCATTCGCAAAGCTAATGCTTCTCTTATCGGTTCTGCATAAGGAAACGAAAGCTCGTCTACTGAAAACAGCTGCTTGTTCCATTCCTTCGCTCCAGCAATTTTTTTTGCATGGAGAACCTCGTAAATTTTCCCATCCTCTTCAAGAATGGTCTCGTCCATTAGTGCCCAATCATGCTCGGTCAGCCATGCTCGTACAGCATCCTCACCAACATTAGGCTGCAGCACCAGCTCCGTAACTCCCTCAAGCTTGCCTTGTTTATATCCCTTTTCGAGAATTGTAGAAATGAGTGCACCACCCATTCCGCATATCGTAATGCTGTCAACCTCATGTGGAGCAATAACCTCAAGACCGTTGCCACGTCGCGCTTCGATCGTACTTGACAGATTGGCATGCGCAATCTGCTTTGTTGCTGCTTGCCAAGGTCCTTCGTTTAGTTCGCCTGCAATAGCAAACGGACAAATTTTCTGTTGAACGAGATAAACAGGAAGCATGGCATGGTCTGAGCCAATGTCAGCCACACGATGTCCTGTTGATATGTAATGAGCTACAGTTTGTAAACGTTGTGAAAGCTGAATCATTAAATTACCCACACCATCCATTGTTTTTTCAATCCAAATAATAAACAGCCAGCGATGAGAACTTTGGCAATGAGCTGCAGCTGCAGCCATAAAGGGTCATCTATAAACAGAAATTGAAAGATTTCTGGCATAAACCATGTAATAATACCAACGACAAAAATTATTGCAGCAACTGGCTTGAACCATCGATGGATAAACCAGCATATCCAAAAAAATAAAAATGATAAAGGCAGCCAATAGAATTGAATTTCATACCACTGCTGTCCAGTTGTCAGCTGATGCAGCAGCATTGCATAAGCCATTAGAAAAGCGATCCACCCGCAAAGATGCAGCATACTTAGCTTGCTTTTAATTCCGTAAATCATCCATATCATTGAACAAAGCGCAATGAGCGCAAAATTCCAATACCATTGTTCTAATTGGTGCTGTGCAATTAAATATAATCCACCAGTTAATAGCAATATATGACCAATGAAAATACTCAAGAATCCAATAGGGGCATGATTTACACGAATTTTTTCACCTAGCCAAAGCAAAATAATCGTCCCCAACAGAATTGACGCAATTTGCATTACAGGATGAAAAACGCTAAAATAAAGCACAACAAACGAAATTAAGGTTAGAATTCCAATTGTTAGGAACCACTGTTTACCAGTAGCTTTCGAGACAGCGACAATC
>Ga0180216_1002156_pt1 | contig 16783 bp, 10 predicted proteins | sample eDN3rd37CBELigMG_FD_128879 | JGI IMG/M metagenome (GOLD analysis project Ga0180216, IMG submission 128879) | Enriched Miracle-Growth compost microbial communities from Emeryville, California, USA - eDNA 3rd pass 37_C BE-Lig MG (version 2)... ... | reverse complement strand
GCCGCCGCGGCCGCACCGCACGGAGCGATTCTCCCCGGCGAGCCAGGCATGTTGCTGGTGCAGACCGAGATGGGTCTGCTGCATGCCTTGGACGCTGAAACCGGCCGCACGATCTGGGTGCAGCAGATTGGCAACCGTGCGCGTCCTAGCGAAACGCCGGCGGTCAACGACAAGTACGTGGCCGTCATCAACGGCATGTATCTTTACCTGCTGGATCGCAAGAACGGCCGGCTGATCTGGGAACGCAAGCTGGCCAACGTGGCGGTTTGTGGCCCCACGCTCTCCGACCAGTTTGTGTATGCACTGGCCATCGACGGCAAGCTGTCGGCCTTCAACGTGGACGATCCGAGCAAGAACTGGCATTACAGCTCGTTCGGCCGCGTGGAATCGCCGCTGTTGATCGGGCGGCGGGCCATGGCCTGGGCGTCGGATCGCGGCCACGTGTACCTGGCCCGAGTCGATTCGTCGGAGCTGGTCGGCCGGTTCGAGAGCGGCAAGCCGTTCACCGCGCAGTTGACCTACTGGCCGCCGCTGATTTTTGCTCCGTCGCAAGACGGCTACTTGTATGCCCTGAGTGAGATCGATGGCGCGGCGGTTTGGCGGCACTCGCTGGGCGAAGTGCTGCGGCAAGCGGCCACGCCGATCGGCGATACCGTGTACGTGGTGCCTGAAACCGGCGGTTTGCTCGCGCTCTCGATGGAGCACGGGCTGGAGAAGTGGTTCGTGCCGCAGATCGAGCAGTTTGTGGCGGCCAGCGCCTCGCGGATCTATGCCTACGACAAGGGGCGGCGACTGGTGGTGCTGAACCGCCAAACGGGCGCGCCCGTGACGTCGATGTTCCTGGCGGGCGTCGACCAGGTGTTCTCCAACCGGCAGAACGACCGGTTGTACCTGGGCACCTCCACCGGTCTGATCCAGTGCCTGCACGAGATCGGCCAGGAGAAGCCCATGGTGCACACCTTCCCGCCGGCTCCGGCGGTCAAGACGCGTGCCAATCGCGGCAATCAGGCCCAGCAGTAACGCCTGGCGGCGCGACTAGCGCGAGCCGGCTCCGGCCGGTTGCTGCACAACCCGGGTTTCGCCGGCCGGCATCGTAGCCAGCCAGTGCGAAGCCTCGGGGAAGTTGGGCTGGTGCTTCAAAGCCTGCTCAAAGTGGTGCCGGGCGGCCGCATATTGCTGCCGCTGCATCAGCAGGTAGCCCACGTTGTAGTACGCCACGGCCGGCTGATGCACGTCGGTCAGTTGCAGGTACGCTTCCTCCAACTGGTTCATTTCCACCAGCACCATCGCCAGGTTGTTGCGATAACGGGCTTCGGTGGGCTTGAGCTGGCAGGCCGACTGCAACACGCCCGCGGCCTCATCGAGCCGCGATTGCCGCGCCAGGCACAGCCCAAAGTCGTTGCGAACGGTGGCGTCGTTCGGGTGGTACTCCATCGCCTGGCGATACAGCTTGTCGGCCTCGGCAAAGTTGCCTTGGCGATCCTGCATGCGGGCGTACGCCAGCAGGGCATCGAGCGACTTGGGCTCTTTCTCAAGGGCCCGCTTGTACTGCTCCTCGGCCGCGGCCAGGTTGCCCGATCGCTCGTGCATCTGGGCCATCACCACAAAGAGCTCAACGTTCGGCTCGGTCTTGTTGCTCAGCGAGAGCGGATCGTCGGTGCCTGCCGACGGCGAGGGCGAAGACTTCACGGCTGATTTCATGCCGGAAACCAGTTTGCCCACACCTTTGGGTTCGGGCTTGGCGACCGGCGCCATGGGCGTCCGAAGTCCCTGGCCGCTGGGTTGCTCGATGGTGCCAAGCATGCCGCTATTGGTCTTGCCGGCGCAGCCGGACGCCATCAAGGCAGCGATGGCTAATAGGCAATAGCAACGAACCTTCACGCCGAGCCCTCCCTGGTTCGGTCGTGCCGCCACTTGCAGGCACAAGCGTGCTTGCAACGCGGCGACGATGCGGCCTGAAACAGCAAACAGAAATGCACCCTATTCCTGAAGATCGTCCGCCACGCAGCAGGCTCTTGACGGCAATCTTTGCCAGCAGGCGGAAAGCGGGGGCTGGCCGCTGGGCGACACTAGTAACACTGTCACTTACAGGCAGTTCCCCAGTGGGACCGCAGGGCTTGGTGGCAGGCAGCCGTGAGAAGAAAGGACCGGGCTACAGCCCGGGATGCCCCCCCACCTGGCTGCCCCTGGCCCCTTCGACGGCGCGCAAGGGGTGACCAGGGGCAGCCACAGGTTTGGCAGGCCACCGGTTTAATGCTCGGCCATGGCGGCCTGGTTCACTTCGGCGGCCACCTGGGAGAGTTTCTCATCGGTGGCCTTTTCTTCTTCGAGCGTCTCGCCCAGCAGCTTCTTGGCCTGCGTGTAACCCAACTGCTCGGCCCACATACAGAGCGTGCCGTAGGTGGCGATCTCGTAGTGCTCAGCCTTCTGGGCCGAGGCGATCAACAGCGCGTCGCGGACGGCCGGTTCGGCGTCTTCTTCCATCACTTCCTTGCCTTCCTCGATCAGGCCGGCCATGGCCTCGCATTTCTTGGCGCGGGGTGCGCGCTCCAGCGTTTGGAACACCTTTTCCAGCCGCTCGATCTGCTTCTTGGTTTCTTCCAGGTGCTGCTCAAAGCACTTTTTCAGCGTTTCGCTGGAGGCCTTCTTGGCCATCTTCGGCAGGGCTTGCGCCAGTTGCTTTTCGGCACTCAGTACGTCGCGCAACTCGTCGTAGAAACAGTCTTCCAAGTGCTGCATCGGCATCGTTCTTCTCCTGCAAGGGTGAGAGGGGGGGCATTGCTCCGCTTGTCCGCGGTTGCGTTACCTCGTGAAGTGAAGCAACCACTGTTTGCATTTGCCGTGCCAGCAGGGCCACGGAGCGTCTTGCGACGATGCGTAAGCAGGAAGTAACTGCCCGGCCGAACTTGCCAGGCCCCGTAAGACATGGCTTCTGGCCATGATTTCGCGCGGGCGGAAGAAAGCTGCCGGCGGTAGCGCCGAAAGGCTACCGACGGGCGCTCCGCCGCCACCAGCACTTGCCTGGCGTGGCGGGCAAATGGCCGACATGGCCGCTGCCGCGCCAGCAGTGCAGTCACCCCGGGATCGGCCGGGGCAATTCTCACCGGCTCGCCGCTTTTCCGTGCTGGCGGCGATGGCGTCGCCTGCCCCCGGTCTCACCGCTGGCGCACGATCGCTTCTTGGGTTAACGCCGCTGGCGTTGCCAGAGGTGCTACCGCACCACCGCTGCAACCGGAAAAGTTTGACATTTCAACTAAACCCTCACCAACCTCCCTGCCGATGTTGCGACCGAGGTAGTCTCCCAGCCCCCTCGCAATTGAGAACTAGCCATGCTGCGTCCCATCCTGCTTTCAATGACTGTGGCCGCCTTCGGGGCCACCGTGGTGCATGGACAGGGGCATCATCACCACGCGCAGCAGCAATCCCCCGGCTTCTTTGAGCGCGTGCAGAACTTCTTCAGCGGCGGCGGTAGCTCGCAGCAGTCTGCCCAGCCGCAGCATGTCTACACGCAGTCGCAAGGACACCGGAAGCCGGGCGGTTTCACCGGTCCGCGTTTTTCGCAGTCGCAGCAGCAACAGCAGCAGCAGGCGATGACCCAGCCGCAAACGGGTCCGACGTCGCCGCCGCAACCGCCGCGGATCGACTACAGCGCCTCGCCGCGTGCGACCACGCAGCACCATGCTGCGCCGCGGAGCACCAGCCCACAGAGCTACGCTCAGCAGCCGCCGGTTCCCACCCGCGAATACGATTACGGGTCCAGCAGTGTCCGGTCGGCCGCGCGGACGCCGACGCCCAGCAGCCCGTCGCGTTCGTCGGTGGCTACTTCGCCTTCGCGTGCCACCTCGGGCTATGCGTCCGAATCGACGCAGCGGCCCAGTTCGACCACGTACGAGAAATCGCCGTCCAGCCCGCGCAGCACTTCCCGCGGCTATTCGTCGCGGCGTGCCACTTCGTCGGCCGAGACGGCGGAATCTTCGCGTTCGTACCGCAGCCGCTCGGCGGATACCGAAACCACGGTACCTACGCCGCCGGCCACGGAAGACACGGCCACGACCAGCAGCCGCAGCTCGCGCGGTTGGGCCGCTTCGACGCCCACGCCGCCGGAGCCCACGGCCGACGAACCCAGCAATTTCCCCACGCCGGCTGAAACGGCCGAGGGGCTCAAGCCGATCGCCCGCGGCAGCGAGCCTGAGGTTGCGACCAGCCAGGACGAGCAGGCACCGCACGTAGCCAGCAAGTCGAGCCGCGTGCCGGCGACCAGCAGCCGGGCGACGACTGCGTCGGCCGAGCCAACCCCGGCCAAGGTCGAGCAGCCTGAACCCAAACAAGCTGAGCCGACCCCGGTGGCCGCCAAGGCGCAGCCGGCTCCGGCCGCTTCGAACACGGCCGCCGCTTTGCCCACGGCTCGCGAAGAAGCGCCGTCGCGTGCGGCAGCCAATCGCGGCCTAGGTGCCCAGGGCGTGTTGTTCCGCCGCTCGGGTCCGCAGCTTTCGGTCGAAACCATCGGTCCCAAGCAGATCGTGCTGAACCGCGACGCCAGCTATCAACTGGTGTTGCGCAACTCGGGTGATACCCCGGCCCGCGACGTTACCGTGAGCATCGACGTGCCGGCCTGGGCCGACGTGGTCGAGCTTTCGCCGTCGGCCGGCTCGGCTCCGCACCCCAAGGCCAGCGATGGCGGCACGGTCCGCTGGATCGTCGCCGAGCTGGGGGCCCAGAGCGAAGAAACCCTGGTGGTGAAGCTGCTGCCGCGGGAAAGCAAACCGCTGCAACTAGCCGTGCAGTGGCACTCGGCCCCGGTCAGCTCTCATGTGAACGTCGAAGTCAAAGAGCCCAAGCTGTTGCTCACCATCAAAGGTCCGGAGGAAGTGGAGTTTGGCTCGCGGGCCGTGTATGAGCTGACCTTCGATAACCCCGGCACCGCTGATGCCGAACGCGTGATGGTCAAGCTGATGCCGATCGATCCGGGCGATTCGACCGACGCCCACGAGATTGGCACCATCGCCGCCGGCACACGTAAGGTGGTGGAGATCGAACTGATCGCCCGCCAGGAAGGCAAGCTGCTGATCCAGGCCGAGGCCTCGGCCGAAGGCGGCCTGAAGTCCAACATCAATTACGACGTGCTGGTCCGCCGGCCGGCTCTCAAGATCGAGGTGCAAGGCCCCGAGTTCCGCTACGCTCGTACCGAGGGCACCTACAAGGTTGTGGTGCATAACCCGGGCACCTCGCCTGCCCGCAATGTCAAGGTGGGCCTGAACGTGCCGCCTGGAACCTCGGTCCGCGATGTCTCTCACGGCGGCAAGCTGACCAGCGAGGACGACCAGGAACAGATCCGCTGGAGCCTGGAAACGCTGGCCGAAGGCGAAACCAAGACGCTGGAAGTGCGGTGCGCCCTGGAGCAGCCGGGCACCTGCCGGTTGCAGGCGGTGGCCGTGGCCGACGGCAACCTGCGTGACACGAACTTTGTCACGACCGAGGTGGAAGCCGTCGCCGAACTGGCCCTCGACGTCCGCGACCCGCGTGGTCCGCTGCCGGTGGGCGAAGACGTGACCTACGAAATCATCCTGCGGAACCGCGGCACCAAGGCGGCCGAGAATGTCCAACTGATGGCGGCCTTCTCGCACGGCATCGAACCGCTGGCTGCCTCGGGCGCCACGTTCGACATCCGCGGCGGCCAGGTCAGCCTGGGCCCGGTGCGGCTGCTCAACGCGGGTGAGGAACTGAAGGTGCAGCTCAAAGCCCGGGCCGTGACCGCCGGCAACCACGAGTTCCGCGTGGAAGCCGTGTGCCACGACCTGGACGTGCGGCTGGCCCAACAGGGTACCACGCGGTACTACGGCGATGGCGGTCGGGCGGCGACGCCGCGCACGGCCACGGCGCCCTCGCTGCCCAGTAGCCCGCGGCCCGGCAGCTCACGGCGGTACGAAGCTCTGCCGCAGACCAGCGACGAACCGCTGCGTCCCATGCCGGACCCGTTCAGCGGCAACATGGAGCCGACGCCCGCCGGGGAACCTACCCCCGCTGGCGAACCGACTCCGGCCGGGGAACCCACGCCTGCTGGTGAGCCAACGCCCGCCGGCGAGCCGACTCCGGCGGAGCCGCTGCCGGACGCATGATCGGCGTGACCTTCGCTTGAAACGCAAAACGGCCCTGCTTCCCGTAATCGTTGGGAAGCAGGGCCGCGTTTCATTTGCGGTTTAGAAGCGAATGGCTTACTGGGCTGCCGCCTGCGACTGGCTCTGAAGCACGTCGGTGTACGGCTTGCCGGCCTCGTATTGGGCCAACTGCTGCTTGTAGCGCTCCAGTTCCTTCTCGCTCACCGAGTCGTCGGCCAGCGAGATGGCCTTCTTCTGCGTCTCCACCGCTTCCTGGTAGTTGCCGCTGCGAGCCAGGGCCGCGGCCAGGATCGACAGGTAGCGGGGGCTTTCGCCGCCCAGCTCGATCGCCCGGCGGGCCGAACGGAGCGACAGGTCGGTACGGCGGATACGCGAGTCGGGGCAGGTGGCCCGCAGCCAGCCGGCGCTGGCATACGCGCGATGATACTCGGGATCGACGGCCAGCGCGGCGTTGTAGTCGCGGAGCGCCTGGTCGTACTGTCCGGTATCGGCGTAGGCATCGCCGCGGTTGGTCAGCGCGCCAGTGTGACGATTATTGATCCGCAGGGCCTGGTTGTAGTCGTTGAAGGCCGAACGGTAATCGCCTTGCAGGTAGTACACGAAGCCGCGGGCGTTGTAGGCGTCGGCGTTGCGGGCATCGAGCCGGATGGCTGCCGTGTAGTCTTGCTTGGCCTTTTCCAGGTCGTTCATCAGAAAGTAGGCTTCGCCGCGGTTGAACCGGGCCTTGGTGTACTCGGGATCGAGTTCCAGCACGGTGGTGAAGTCGGCGATGGCGTTCTCCAGGTCGCCCTTGGTGGCGTAGCAGAACGCGCGGTTATGCACGTACTTGGCCTGCTTGCCGTCGTACTTGACGGCGGCGTTGAAATCTTCCAGAGCCTTGTCCAAGTCGCCGGCATCCAGGCGTTGTTCGCCCCGGGCGTTGTAGGCCCAGGCGGCCAGGTTCTTGCCATAGGCGACGAACTTGGGATCCTCGGTGCCTTTGAGGCCCTCTTCGCACAGCTCGATCACCTGGTTGTAGGTGTCGGCGTTACGGGGGCCCTGGGTCAGCTTGTAAGCTTCGCGAAAAGCATCAGCGCCCGAAGGCTTCTGAGCCTGTTCGTCCTGAGCGAAGGCGGTGCCGCAACACAAAGTAGCTACCAGCGGCAGCCAGATCATGACTCGGAGCGTGCGCTTCATCCGTCAATTCTCCATCGAGAGAAAACCTGGTACCCGGCTGCGTCCGGCACGCAACCTGTCGCGCGAGGCGGCGCAGCCGAACCAACGTCGCATGATTCGGGAACAATTGCGGCCATGTCGCCCTCCGCCCACCGCGCAAGCCGCAACGCCGCCGTAATTGCTTGCAGTTTCCCCAAGCCAGAAATCGCGAGGCCGGCAGCGAGAGAGCAAAGGACGTGTGGCTTGCAATGGTCCCTAGTTTGCCCCGCCTGCCAGGCAAACTCAACGGGTGGCTTTCCCGATTTAGGGGGGATTTTCGACTACCTCGAATTTACCGGTTCGCGCCGGCCTTTCTGCCAGACGCGGCGGACATTTCTAGCGCGAGCAGCGCTTACCGGTTCATATCCAGCAGATGCGATTGCTCCTGCACCCACAGTTCCACCCGCTCCCGCCAGGGGAAACTGGCCGCCATCATCGCGATGGGCAGCGATGACAACGCCAGCAGCCAGGGCTGGGTCGTAAGCAGAAAGAACATGATGTTCAGCAGGGCGATGGCTTCCAGCAGCGCCAGGCTGATCAACTGCCGCTTCAGGTAAAGCTGATAGAGGGCGCCGAGTCGCCGCTCTTCCACCTCTTGCGGCGTGCCTTCCAATTGCCGCAGCCGATGCCGGCCGGCACTCGCAACCATGCCCGGCACGATCAGCCACAAAAGGATGCCCAGCACCGTTCCAACCGGTCCGGCGTAGGCCCAGTGCTGCTCGAGTTGTGGTTCCTCGCCCAGCGCCAGGAACACCGCCACGACGCCAAAGGTGATGGGGCTCGCCGTGAGCACAACCGTCAGCAGTTGGACGGCCTTCAACGTGTTCTCCGGCGAGGCGTTTGCAGGGTGTTGGTATATGGGCGACGGGTCCAAATCGCTAACCCTATATGTAAGAAATCGTTAGCTCGGCGCGTGGCTCACCAAAGTAACCGACAGCTCAGCCGTTGTTAATCCAGCGCGCATGCGAACAAACCAGCTTGCCAGCGCCGGTTGCCTAGAGGCGGTTACAGGTAGTTCGAAGCTCGTAGCAGTTATTGGTTCTTACTTTCCGGCGATCGTCCCATTGACCGGGGCGACTGCGGCGGAGAATGATTTGGCTGTACGCCGGCACGGTACGGCACGTCCCCGCCCGCCCTGTAAGGAGGTTCGCCATGCGCTGGATGGGAAGGCGTCAAAGCGGCAACATTGAAGATCGCCGCGGGCAAGGCGGAGGGCGCCGCATGGCCATGGGCGGCGGAATAGGAACCGTGGTCATCATCCTGGTGGCGATGGCCCTGGGCGTGGACCCGCGGGCCTTGTTCCAAGGCGGCGGTCCGGCGCAGCCCCAGCAGCAACAGCGGCAACGCATCGCCGATCCGCAGGAAGAACGGCTCAAAGAGTTCGTCGCGGTGGTACTGGCCGATACCGAGGAGGTTTGGCACGAGCAGTTCCGCCGGATGGGCAAGACCTATCGCGAGCCCAAGCTGGTGTTGTTCACCGGCTCGGTCGAATCGGCCTGCGGTTACGCCAGCGCGGCGGTGGGGCCCTTCTACTGCCCAGCCGACGAAAAAGTGTACGTCGACCTGAGCTTCTTCGATGAGCTGGACCAGCGTCTCGGCGCGCCGGGCGATTTCGCCCAGGCGTATGTGATTGCCCACGAGGTCGGCCACCACGTGCAGAACCTGCTCGGCATCTCCGATTGGGTGCAAAGCCAGCGTCGGCAGCTCAGCGAGGCCGAGTACAACCAGCTTTCCGTGCGGCTGGAGCTGCAAGCCGACTTCCTGGCTGGCGTCTGGGCCCACTACGCCCAGGCCAAGTTCAAAGTGCTGGAGCCGGGCGATCTGGAAGAAGCATTCCAGGCCACGCAGGCCATCGGCGACGACCGGCTACAAAAGCGGTCGCAAGGTTTTGTGGTGCCTGACTCGTTCACTCACGGCACCTCGGAACAGCGCTTGCGGTGGTTCCGCCGCGGCTTTGAAACGGGCGACATGAGCCAGGGCGATACCTTCCGCGCCAAAGACCTGTAAGCCAACCGCACGAGCGCTTGGGCGCAGCAATCCAAACCCGAAGCGTCAGTGAGGGCTCTTCTTAGGAAGCGCTCAAATGATCGAATCTTAACCCGAAGCGTCAGTGAGGGTTCCGGAAGAGCCCTCGCTGACCCTGCCATCTTCCCCTCCTACGCCCAAATGTCGCTTGTGCAATCGCCGCCGGGGAAACGCATCTCGTGAGCCCGGGCTGGCCCTTGAGGTTCCTTGCCGAAGTCGACAAAGAACTTCTCGTTGAGCTTCATGCCGCCGCGCTCGGTATCGCAGTCGATCTGGATGAGGTACGAGCCGCGCTGCTTCAAGTCGGGATAGAACTGGTTATCCCAGGCCGATTGCAGCGAGTTGGTCACGTACAGCCGGCGGCCGTCGAGACTCAATTGCAGCATCTGCGGCCCGCCGGTCACAGCCCGGCCGTTCAGCTCGCGCACCTTGCCCAGCACGCCGCCGCACCACACCTGCCCGGTGAGCTTGGGGTTGGCCGGGTCGGAGATGTCGTACTGCCGCACGTCGCCATGCAGCCAGTTGGAGAAGTACAGCCAGCGATCATCCATGGAGACCAGCAGGTCGGTGATCAGGCCCGGTACCGGGAACGGCCAGCCTTCCTTCTCCACCGGTTCGACGGCAATCACCTTGTCGACCTGGAAGCGGTCACCCTTCTTGTGCCAATGCCACATGGTGCTGCTCAGGGCGGCCCCCACGAAGCCGTGCGTGCTCTCGGGGTTGTGGTGGAAACGCACCTCCAGCGGAATCCAGCCTTGCTCGCCCAGGTCGGCCGATTGGATGATCCGCCGCTCTTTCCAGTCCCAGAAATGGATCTTGCGACCGTACTTGCCGGCTTGCACGTCGGCCGGGTTGAAGCCGCGGGAATAGGTGTTGGGGGCGGCCCACTCGCTACTGACCATCACGTTGTGACGCGGCTGGTACCAGTAGTCGTAGTTGTAGTTCATGCCGGCGGCGTCCTTTTCCCACCGGCCTTTGACGTTGAAATCCTCATCCAGCAGCAGGAAGCCGCCGGGCCCCTGACCTTGGCCGTCGCCCAGCATCGAGATCATCACCTCGCCGGAGGCCAGGCAGTGCACGGTATGCGGGGCGGTCAGGTTGGCCTTGGATACTACCTCTTGCGGCTCAATCACCTTGTGCAGCCGCGGCGACTTGGGATCGCCCACGTCCACCACGTGGATTCGTCCCGACTTGAGACCCGGCACCACCAGGAATCGCCGCTCGGCACCCGCCACGCCGTGGCAACTGCTGCACGTGTTCCAGCCGAAGTGGTGCAGCTCGTCGCCGACCTTGGGCATCGGCAGCCGATGAATCACCTGCGAGTAGGTGGGCGAGTCGGGATCGACATCGATCGTGGCCAGGTAGTCCGGGGCGTTCACGTCGGTGCCCACGTACAACGCCACGGTGTACAGCAGTTTCTCACGCGGCGACTTGATGGCCGCTTGCGGCGAGGCATACAGGGTATCGCAGCAATGGACGGCGTGCGGGCTGCCTTCCGGGCCGCCGCGGGCCCAGCTCGGCAGCATCGCAGCGCCCAAGGCACTGGCTCCGACAGCTAGAAACTCTCGCCGCTTCATCGTCCACTCCTTTGCGAAAGGAATTGCCGTTGGAGTGCGAAGAAGGGAAAGGTCATCGCCTGCTGGTCGCGGCACTCCACTCTTCTAGCGTAACGCGCACCACTCAAAAGCGGCAAGTCGCCGGGCGGGTGTCAGCGGATGCACGGTTTGTCGTTCGCTGCGGCGGTGCCACGATCGATTTGTCAGCCGGCGGTTGCTTTAGTTCGTTGCCAAAAAGCAACACAACGCGCGCTGCTGAAGGTCCGCTGCTCCATCGTCGTTGAACGTGGAACCGCCGCATTTGGGAGTAGCGACCACCCATCGTGGCAATCGAATGCGGTCGGGCGCGAACTATTATGAAAAGTCGCGATCGGGCTCCTATAGGCGCTTTTCTCATCGCACCCGCGGCAAACGCTCTGCGTATAGAACCTATAGACGTTCTGCGGTGACGGGTGCGTGCCAACCAGGCAGGGTTTTCCCTACGGAAAATGCCTGCAAGGTTGTCCAAAACCAGCCTTGCAAAGCCCCAACATTACATTTTGGCAAAGTAGCGCTTTGGCACCTTTGGCCAGCCCGAAATCGAACTACGATGTTCCATCGAGTTGCCGCAATGGCAGCTCTACTTTCTCGCCCTTTAGGTTATCGGACTCCTGTTTATGGACGTATCGCTGGTCGATTCGCTCCAAGGGTTTGCTGACCTTCAAGGGGAGTGGGATGCCCTGGTTGCCGCCAGCGAGGAAGACAACCCATTCCGCCGCTGGTTCTGGAACTTCTGCTGGTGGAAACATTTTGGCCACGGCCGACAACTCGCGCTGGTGACAGTGCGTGAATCCGGCAAGCTGGTCGCGCTGGCGCCGTGGTTCATCGAGCGCGATCACTGGTGGCGCGGTGCCCGGGTGGTGCGGTTCCTCGGCGCCACCGAGGACGTCTGTTCCGAGCACTTGGGCCTATTGATCGAGCGGGGGCGCGAGGAAGCGTTGGCCCCGGTGTTGCTCGACTTCGTCTGCCGCGAACATGCTCGGCGGTGGGATGTGCTGCGGCTAACCGACCTGCCGGCCCATAGTGCCCAGTTGCCGGCGCTGGAGGCGTTTGCCATCGAGCGGCGGCTGACGTACCGCCTGCGAGCCGATCATTTATGCCGGCTGGTGCGCTTCCCGGCCGATTGGGACAGCTATCTCAAAAGCCTGCCATCCAAACGGCGGACGAAGCTGCGCCGCATCGAGCGCGAATGGAACGAACTGGGCGATATCACCTTGGCCGTGGCCGAAAGCCCCGCCGACCTGCCGCAGCTCTGGAGAGAACTGCGCGAGTTGCATAACTTGCACTGGTCATCGCAAGGCATCCGCGGCTGCTTCGAGGTACCGGCCTTCGACGCCTTCCACACCGAACTGGTCGAGCATTATCTGCCGCAGGGCATGCTGCTGCTGGCCTCGCTGCACGCCCACGGCCAGCCGATCACCAGTTCGTATTCCTTCCGGCTGGGCGAAACCGTGTACGAGTACCAGCGAGGGCATGATCCGCAGTGGCTCTCGCGGCGGCCAGGGCACGCGCTCCAGTTCATGCTCTTCCGTTACGCGGTGCAGCGTGGCGTGCGCTGCTGGGACTATTTGCGCGGCGACTACGAGCACAAGCGCGACTGGTCCAACGACGTGCGCGAATCGCTCGAGTTGCAGGTCGCTTCGCCCCGCGCCGTGCAGGTTGTCCGATTCCGCGTGGAAGGCCGGCTGGTTCGCGCCAAGGACCAGTTGCGGCATCTGCGCCAGTCTGCCCGGCTCTGGCGAACCAGCACTCGCAACCAGCCCGCCGATAGCCATCAATCTCCGGCGCAGTAGCGGCGAGTCTATAGGGTCCGCTGTGCAAACCAGCCCAGTGTTCGTAGGCTCGGCAGTTTTTGTCGGCCGCGTTCGCGCACCCGACATGGATCGCTGCACGCTGCCTCGAACGCGCCACGATATCCCAACCCCACGCGTCAGCGAGGGCTCTGTCTTTCCTAACCCGGAACGTAAGTGAGGGATCTTCTTCAAGCCTGAAGCGCCAGCGAAGGAACACGAGGTATCCGCCGTGCAATACGCAGTCGGCCCGCATTGCTGCGTTATCCATTCACTACGGGTGCTATGAGTGCATCCTAACCCGACGCGTCAGCGAGGGCTCTTATGAACGAGACGCAACGTTGAAGATAAGCGCCCGGCTGGGAAACCGTATCGGCGTCCATTCCCTTGCCGGGTGCGAGCACCCGGCCTACGCAATGGCACGGCTACGGCTCGCCCCAGGAGGCGGTGTACGGTTGGCCGCATTGGGGACAATTCAGCGGCGAATCGAACTGGGAGCCGGCCACCTTCGCGGTCGTACTACAGCCGCGGCAGGTCACGCGAAACAGCGGCTGATCGCTGTCGGCCAGGGCCAGCACGTCTTCCGGCACGCCGTCCACGACAATGTCCGTGGCTTCCAGCGTGGTCAATAGTTCGTGCGTGAGCGGCGCGATGGCGGCAATCCGGTTGGCCATCCGGCGGATCGCGTCTTCAAACACGTTGCGCACCAGCCGGCCGTTGGCAAAGTGCTTCAACCCGCCAGATCGCGCGCACTGCAACTGGCAATGCTTGATGCCTAAGAGCAGCCGGGCCCTGGCAACCGGCGTGGCTACGTACTGATTGCGGTCGCACAGGCTTTGGAAGATGTGGCCCAACTCCAGCGGCGTGTAGTCGGGGAACGAAAGGTGCCGGCTGAACCGGCTGGCCAGGCCGGGGTTCGAAGCCAGCAGCCGGTCCATCGGTTCGGGATAGCCGGCCAGGATCACCACCAAGCGTTCGCGCTGATCTTCCATCCGCTTAAGCAGCGTGGCGACGGCTTCATGCCCAAACTGGTCGTTGCCCTGCTCGGAAACGAGCGTGTACGCCTCGTCGATGAACAGCACGCCATCCAAAGCTTCGTCGATCACCTTGTTGGTTCTAGGCGCGGTCTGGCCCACATACTTGGCCACCAGGCCTGACCGATCGCATTCCACCAGGTGCCCCTTGGCCAGCACGCCCAACGCGCCAAAGATGCGGCCGACGAGCCGGGCTACCGTGGTCTTGCCGGTGCCGGGGTTGCCGGTGAACACCATGTGCAGGCTGACGGGCGTGCGCGGCAGCCCAAGCTGCTGACGCTGCTCCTGCACCCGAAGAAAGTTGACCAACTGCGCGATCTCGTGCTTGATCGGTCGCAGGCCGGTCAACTGTTCCAACTCGGCCAGTGCCGCCTGCAATTGTTGTTGGCGGTTGGCCTCGGGATCGTCTGGCGAGCCGGCGGCAGGCACAGCCATGGACGGGGCAGAACCGCCGGAGCTCTGGGCCGCAGGTGTCGGTCGCTTGTCGTTGGGTGCCTTCTTAGCGTCGGGAGAGCCAGGGCGCGACGTCTGGGAATTGGCTGCCGGATGATGGCTGGGCAGCGGCGGCGGCTCATTGCCGATCTTCTGCACGGCCTGCGTGGCCGTCTTTTGAGCCTGGGCGTGTTGGCCGGGCTCATCGAGCGGGATGCGGCGCAGGTGCCGATCCAGTTCGTCCTGGATGGTGCGCAACATGGCGGCTTCGCGCTCGTGGACCTGGCCGTCGATCTTGGCGACCATGTTGGCGAACCGCAACACCACGGTTTCCAGTTCGGCCACGCGGTCGCGCAGGGCCGGCAGCTCTTCAAACGGCCGCAGCACGCTGAGCCAGCGGAGCGAGGTGGCGCGTTCGATCATCGCGCGCACGGCCTTTTTCAGGTCCTCACCGGCCAGGCGTTGCCCCCACAGGTGATGAAGCAGTTCGGCCGCCAACTGCAGTTCGGAGCCGCGGAACCGGCCGTCGGCCTGGGCGACGGAGATAAACACCTTCATCAACAGGGCCCGGTGCAAGTCATCCATCTGGGCCACGAAGTTTTCGGCGGGCCGGTTGTTGAAGTATTCGGGGTGAAACTCCACGCAATGCTGGCCAGCGCTGACATAGAGCTTCTGGCACGCCAACATGGCGGCGTGAAAGTCAGCCAGCAGTTGCGTCTGATCCAGCGACATAACAATTGGCCCCGATGGGTTCGTGCGCCATGCATCGGCTGGCCATTCTCGCACGGCGGCTCGCACCGTCCAAGCCAATCGCGGCACTGGAATTGCCCCGCTGAGGAAGGGGGACCGTGGCCCATTTCGCCAGAACACGCTAGCAGAACCGCCAACTGGTAACTGCCAAGGGTTTGCACAGCGCGGTACACTGGAAGCACTGGGGGCAATGAACCGCGGGGCAGGAGGCGGCAGCAGGCCAGCCCAACGGCAGCCTGCCGGAACACGAGTTGGAAACTCATTTGCACGAGGGCGCCATGTCGCTATTTGAGAACGACCGCTACCAGTGGCGAGAGACGTATTTCGTCTTCTTCGACCGCGCGCGCCGCCCCAGTTGGCCCCAGATTCAAAAGGCCCTGCAAAAGCTCAACGCCCACTTCGAGGTGTCGTCACCCCGGCTGGACAGCGAGGGCGATTTTGAATCCGTCACGCTGATGGCGCCCGAAGCCTACTCGGCACTCGATATCAGCTACCTCGAGGGCGAAGAAGTCCTCGAACAAGGCGAGCAGGTTTACGAAGAAATGAAAGACCTGGTGAGCGATGCCTCCGAAAGAGCCAAGCTCAAACGGCTGCGCGAATACGACGCCCACTACGAGATCTTTCATTTTGAAGAAATGGTGCCCGACGACGAAATGGACGAGCCCGAGGGCATGCTCGACCCGGGAGCACTGCTGCTGGTCCTAGGTGCCCTGGCTGACCTGACCGGCGGCGTGGCCGTCGATCCGCAGTCCAACACGCTGGTCTAAGCGGCACGCTGCAATAAAACGGCGCGGCCCGGCCTACCGTGGCCAGACCGCGCGCTTTCCATGGATTGCATCGAACGGCCGCGGCCTTACAGGCAGCGGAGGTACTGCACCAGGTCAGCTCGTTCCTGCTCGGTGAGCTTCAACTGCAGCACCACGTTGAAGAACTCCACGGTGTCTTCCAGGGTCATCAAACGGCCGTCGTGGAAGTACGGCGGCGAGTCCTTGATGCCCCGCAGCGTGAAGGTCTTGATCGGCCCGTCGGCCACGTTGAGCTGGCCGTTGATCATCTCCGGCTCATAGAACCGATCCAGCTTCAGATCGTGCATCTGGTTGTCGATGAAATGCGGCGCCGGGTGGCACACGTTGCATCGGCCCTTGCCAAAGAACACCTGTTCGCCGCGCAGCTCGGCTTCCGTGGCCTTGTCCGGAATGAGTCGCCCCAGCGGATCGAGCTTGGGGGCCGGCGGGAAGTCGAACATGTTTTGCATTTGGGCCATCATGGCCACTTGGCTGGCGCGGTCCGGCTCGTGGATGCCCTTCTTGGTGGCGATCACGTGGTCGCCGTCGTAATACGCCGTCCGCTGCTCGAACTCCGAGAAGTCTTCAAGCGAGCGCAGCGAACGCTTGGAACCGTGAATCTGCTGGTTGAACACGCCTCGCAGGCTGACGGTATCGAGCCGGAACCGGTTTTGCTGCGGCCGCGTATCGGGGTTGAGGTGGAAGGCCGCGTTGGTATGCCCATTGGGATGACAATCCATGCAAGCCACGCCCAATTGCGCTTCGAGCACCTTGCGGTCCTCGGTCTGGTTGAACTGTTGCTGCGGGAACGGCGTGAGCAATAGCCGCAGCCCTTCCATCTGCACCGGCGTGATCTTGCCGATCATCAGTTCATAGTAGTTCTTGATGGTCAGCAGTTGCCCTTGCGACACGTCGCCCAGGTCCGGCCGATTGGAGAGAAAGATCGGCGGCGGGTATTCGGGCGTCAGGTGGTCGGGCAGGTCGAAATCGGTATCGAACCGCTGGAGGTCGCGGGCTTCGGCCTTGCGGATGGCGTCGATCTGCTTCTTGGGAAACACTTGG
>Ga0180216_1002155_pt1 | contig 16786 bp, 17 predicted proteins | sample eDN3rd37CBELigMG_FD_128879 | JGI IMG/M metagenome (GOLD analysis project Ga0180216, IMG submission 128879) | Enriched Miracle-Growth compost microbial communities from Emeryville, California, USA - eDNA 3rd pass 37_C BE-Lig MG (version 2)... ... | reverse complement strand
TCGCCCAGTTCCAGCGCTTCATCTACAGCCACTATTTCTTTGGCGGGCTGCGCCAGGCAGTGGGCGTCCTGTTGCCGGCGCTGGTCATCGTCGGCCTGTTCCAGCTGTATGCCATCGGCATGGTCGCCGCCATCGGCGCGGCCTGCGTGGCCGTGATCGACCAGCCCGGCGGGCCGCGCCGCTACGGCCTCAACGGCATGCTGGCGGCGCTGCTGCTGGGCTCGCTGACGGCGGCCGCCAGCGGCCTGGCTTCGGGGCATCCGGTGATGGTCTGGCTGGTGGTGCCGCTGCTGTGCTTCGTGTTTTCGATGTTCACGGTCTTTGGCAAACAGGGCGGACTGCTGGGGTTCGCCTGCCTGCTGATCATGACGCTGACCATGCGCACGCCGCTGTCGACCGCGGACGTCCTGCAGCACACCGCCTATTCATTTCTGGGCGGGGTGTTCTACCTGGCCTACAGCGCCCTCGCCCATCGGCTGCTGTGGCACCGCGAGGAACAGCAGGCCCTGTCGGTGGCGCTGTTCGCGACGGCCGACTACATGTCGGCGCGCGCCCGCTTCTACGACGTCGACCTCGATCTCGAGGACAGCTACCGCAAGCTGATCCGGACGCAGGCCCAGATGACCGAGGCCCACCAGGCGGCGCGCGACATGGTCCTGCGCGAGCTGCCCCGCGGCAAGCCGGGGCGCGGCGATCGGCTGCGGCAAAGCTCATTGAACATTTTCGTCGACATGGTCGGGCTGCTGGACACCATGGTGGCCACGCACACCGACTACGCCACCCTGCGGCGCACCATGCCCGACAGCGACATCCTGCTGTTCGTGCGCGACGCGCTGAACAAGCTGGCGGCGAATGTGTCAGGCATTGCCCTGAACGTCGCCCGCAACCGCCACGCGCGCGAGCGCAACAGCGTCAAGGCGGAACTGCGGGCGCTGGAATACGAAATGGAGAAAGCGCGCAGCGGCGGCCTAGAGGCCGAGCACCCGGAAATCTATGCGCTGCTGGTCCAGATCCAGCGGCGGATGCGCAACATGGCGCGCCTGGTCGCGCGCATGGCCGGCCATTCCGAGCATGCGGTGGACCGGGACACGCCGCCGGCCGATTTGCGCCTGGACAAGTCGCTGAACCGCTTCCTGTCGCGCCAGAAATGGCGCCTGGGCATGCTCACCAGCAATCTGCGCAGCGACTCGCCGCATTTCCGCTACGCCCTGCGGGTGGCCATCGCCGCCCTGCTCGCCATGACCGTGGCGGCGATCCTGGGCGCCCTGCCGCTGCTGCGCGACGTGGCGCCCGGTATCGCGGCGCACGGCTACTGGATCATCCTCACCGTCATCATCATCATGAAACCCGGCTTTGCGCTGACCCGCCAGCGCAACGGCTGGCGCGTGACCGGCACCCTGATCGGCTGCGCGGCGGCGCTGGGGCTGTTCACCCTGACCCACAGCAGCACCACGCTGCTGGCCATCCTGGTGGTGTGCAGCATCCTGGGCTACAGCCTGGTGCAGGTGAATTACATGCTTTCGGCCGTGTTCAACACCATGTTCGTGCTGCTGGTGTTCCACTTCCTCGTCCCCGCATCGAACGCCGTCGTGGGCGAGCGCTTGATCGACACCTTGATCGGCTCGGCACTGGCGCTGAGCTGCAGCTATATCCTGCCCGCGTGGGAGCGCAACGTGATGACGCCGCTGGCGGCGGCCCTGCTGCGGGCCAACCAGCGCTTCCTCAGGACCGGGCTGGCGTATGCCCAGGCCGCGCGGGCGGCCCGTGCCGCGGGGAACGAAAACGACGGACGTGCCCGCGACGCGGACACGAGCTGGCGCGTGGCGCGCAAGAACGTGCACATCGCATTCGGAAACTTCGCCTCGGCGTTCTACCGCATGATGGACGAGCCGGTGCGCCGCCAGCGCCACGTCCCGGAACTCAACAACCTGCTGATCCAGCACCACGCCCTGGCCTCGCAGATCTCGGCGGTCGTCCCGATCCTGGCGCAACTCGACCACGTCCCTGACGGCATCCGGCAGGCGCTGGATGCCACGCAGGCCTACCTGGAGGACCGCGACATGGCGGCACCCACCACCCTCGAGACCGAGGGCGAGCTCGCCACCCTGGCCTACCCCTTGCGCCAGATGGTCAAGGCCGCCGGCCTCATCCGCCACGAGATGCGCGGGCTGGAGCCGGGCGCCCTTCCTGCAGGGACTGCACCGACGGGGGCCGCGGCGAAAGCCTGACGCATCGCCCGGAGGTTGGGCGATTTGGGGACATCAGCCGGGCAGGATTTTGGATAGAAACTCCCGCGCACGCGGGCCCCGGGGTGTTTCGAAAAACTCGTCCCGAGCACAATCCTCGACGATACGCCCCCGATCCATGAAGACCACGCGGTCAGACACCTTGCGGGCGAAACCCATCTCGTGCGTAACCACCATCATTGTCATTCCCTCGCGTGCCAGGGTCACCATCACGTCAAGCACCTCGTTGACCATCTCAGGATCCAATGCGGACGTAGGCTCATCGAACAACATCGCCTGCGGATCCATCGCCAGCGCGCGGGCGATCGCTACCCGCTGCTGTTGGCCGCCGGACAGCTGACCGGGAAACTTCCGCGCATGGTCTTTCAACCCCACCCGCTCGAGCAAGCTCACAGCCTTTGCGGTCGCCTCGTCGCGGCTGCGACCCATGGCGCGCATCTGGCCCAGCAGCAGATTCTCAGTCACGTTCAAGTGGGGAAACAGCTCGAAATGCTGGAAGACCATGCCGATCTGAGCACGCAGCCTTGGCAGGTTCGTGCCCCGATCACCCACCGAGATACCATTGAACAGAATCTCACCCCTTTGGAATGCCTCGAGCCCGTTCGCGCACTTGATCAAGGTCGACTTGCCCGACCCCGAGGGCCCACACACCACCACGACCTCTCCTTTGCGCACCGAGGTCGTGCATTGCTCGAGGACCTGAAAGTCCCCATACCACTTGCTGACATCCTTGAATGCAATCATCGCCATTCCTCGCCCATCATCCGTTCCCGCGAATCATCGGATAATCGCTACGCGGCGCTCCAGCCGCCGCACCAAGCGGGACAGTAGATAACAAACCACTGCGTAGACGACCGCCGCAAATACGTACATTTCGACCAGCCGGCCATCGCGCTGTCCCACTTTGGTCGCCGCCCCCAGGAAATCCGTGATCGACAGCACATACACCAGGGACGTATCCTGAAACAACACGATGGTCTGAGTCAGCAAGACGGGCAGCATGTTGCGAAACGCCTGCGGCAACACCACATCACGCATGGCTTGACCGTGGGTCAAACCGATCGCGTACGCCGCCCCAAGCTGCCCTCGTGGCACCGACTGGATGCCGGCGCGAGCGATCTCAGCGAAATAGGCGGCCTCGAACAGCGTGAAGGTCACGACACTGGTCCAGAAGGCGCCCACCTGGATGGGACGGTCTTCGCCCAGCAGCCAGGCGCCGAAGTACGGCACCAGGAAATATAGCCAGAAGATCACCAGCAACAGCGGGATCGAGCGCATGACGTTCACATAGAGCGCGGCCGGCCAGGACAGCAGCCGGGTCGGCGACAGCCGCATCAAGGCGAGCAGTGTCCCGAGGAATACGCCGCCCAGTGCTGCAAGCACCGTCAGGGTCACGGTGAACCGCATACCCTCCGCGAATAAATAGGGAGCCGACCGGAGGATCACGTCGAAATCGAAGGAGACGCTCATTTCCGCGTGCCTCGAACGGCTTGACCATGGAGGCCCGGCACCGCGAGCTTTCTTTCGAGGGCCCGCATCGCCAATACAACGATTGCATTGATCACCAGGTAGATCACAGTGGCGGCGGCGAAGGCCTCGAACACCTGGAAGCTGAATTCCTGCATGGAGCGCGCCGCCGCAGTCAATTCGAGCAGGCCGACGGTCAGAGCAACCGAGCTGTTCTTGATGGTGTTCATGAACTCGGAAGTCAGCGGCGGCAGGATGATGCGCACGGCCATCGGCAGCAGCACGTAACGATAGGTCTGGGCTACGGTCAGACCCACTGCCAGCGCCGCGTGTCGCTGTCCACGCGACTGCGATTCGATGCCCGCGCGAACCTGTTCGGCCACCCGCGCGGAAGTGAAAAAGGCGAGCCCGATCACGGCCGGCCAGAACGAACCCCAGGGAGGCCGCATGGCCTTGATCGCGTCCCCCAATCCGGCAGGCAACAGCTCGGGCACCACGAAATACCATAGGAATATCTGCACCAGTAGCGGAATGCTGCGAAAGGTCTCGATCCAGAAAGCCGCAAAAACGGATGCGCCGCGGTGTGGCACCGTGCGCAGCGTGCCCACCGCAATACCCAGCACCAGTGCGAGCACCCAAGCCGAAAGCGACACCGCGACCGTCCATCCCAGCCCCTCGACCAAAGTCTGGAGATAGGTGCCGCGGCCATCCGGGGATGGTTCCAGGAAAACCGACCAGGTCCAGTCGTAATTCATCCACGACACCTCGTGTCCAAGGCTTCGGCCGATGGCGACCTCTGATCAGACCCCGCGATCATTTGGGTGAGCCACGGCGTCTTTAAGGGGCTGCGTCATCGGGAAATTCAGGTTCAGGCCTTTAGGCGGTATCGGACTGGTGAACCACTTGTCGTACAGTGCCTGGAACTTGCCCGAGCGCATCAAGTCGACGAGCGTGCGATCCACCAGCGCTTTGAACTGCGGATCGTCCTTGCGCAGAATCAATCCGTAAGGCTCGACGCGCAATGCGTCGTCCAGGATGCGCCATTGACCGGGATCTTGGCTGTTGGCCACCATGCTCGCCAGCAAGATATCGTCCATCACGAAAGCCTGCGCACGCCCGGTGGTCAAGGCAAGAAATGATGCAGCGTGGTCGGGGCTGAAGGTCTTGACGGTCTCGAAATGGCGCTCTTGCTCGCGCGCGGTCAGCAGTGCGATCGAGGTCGATGCGGCCGTGAGGGAAACCACCTTGCCATCCAGGTCCTTGAAGGATTGGATCGGGCTGTCCTTGCGAACGACGGCACGGATGCTGGACACGAAGATCGTATCGCTGAACGCCACGACTTTCTGGCGTTCAAGCGTGTTGGTCGCCGGACCACAAACCATGTCGATGGTGCCGTTCTGGATCAGCGGGATCTGATTGCTGAGCTGGATGGGGTGCAGGCTGACGCGCAACTCCGATAGGCCGAGCTCGGCCTTGACGGCATCCGCCACCTGATGGCACAGGTCCATAGCGAAGCCGATGGGTTGTTGCTGGTCGTCCAGATAGGAAAATGGGACCGATACGTCCCGGTGGCCCAAGCGGATTTCGCCGGACTCTTTGATCTTGGCCAGCGTCCCGTCGAGGGCCTGGCCCTGGGCTTGTCCTGCGCCAAGCGCCAGCACGACAGCCGACGCCATGATGGCGGTGAGCAACTTTTTCATGGGGTGTCTCCTTGGATCGGATGAAAAGCATGGGCTCCTGCCCGCTTGCGACGTAGCACGCTGCGGGTCTTTTCGATATGGGCCTCGAGCAGGCGCAAGGCGCGGCGCGCATCCCCCACCGCGCAGGCTTGCAGAATCCGGTGATGGTCGGCCTGAGGGCCTGAACGGCCGACCGTCACCGAGATGTAAGTCCGAATGAAGCGGTGATTACCCAGGACGGCATCCTCGATCATCTTAAGCAGGCGCGGCCGTCCGCAAGGGCCGTAGAGCGTCATGTGGAAGCTCATGTTCAGATCCCGCCACTCCTCGGGGTTCTCGCTGCCGTCATACTCGTCCAGAATTGACTGCGCCCGCGCGAGGATCTCGGGCGTCATGTTGGGGATGGCGAGTTTGAGCGCCCGCGACTCCAGAGCGATGCGGATGTCAAGCATCTCCTCGAGTTCATCGAGGCTGAGCGAGGAGACGAACGCGCCGCGATGCAGTTCGGAAGTCACCAGTCCCTCGGCCTCGAGCTGGCGCAACGCCTCGCGCACGGGGACACGACTGACACCATATTGGTCGGCCAGCGCCTCCTGGCGGATTTGCAGGCCCGGGGGCAGCACGCCATTGAGAATATCGTGACGCAGCGCCCGGACGATCCGCAACGATATCGGTTCAGCATCCGTCATGTTGATCTTGAACCTCCATTGAAAAGAATGTCCGGGCCGCGGAATCTCGAGGCCATCAGAGGCTGCCCTTGCCCATCTGCGCCAACTCGGCCATCAAGGCCGCGTCGTCGCGGCGGGCCAGGCTCAGCGGTGCCGCGAAGTCGGGCAAGCTGGATTCCGCGACCCACTGCGCACACAACGCCCCTGCCGCGCAGGCGCCCATCGAGCCGAATCCCGACAATGCGCCTGCCATGAACGCGCCCTTGGGACCCATCGGGCCAATCAGCGGCCAGTTTTCGTCGGTCATCGTGTAATAGCCACCATAGTGCCGCGCACCGCGCGGCAGGCGGCCAATATAAGCAGCCAAGCCGCGATTCAGGCGGCTGGCGCCTCTCAGAACAGTGTCCGGAAACTGAGGGTCGATTGGATCTTCGTCGTGGGGATCGGAGGCCGTCTGGTTGTAGGCCCAGCCGAGCTTGATCCATTTTCCATCAGGCGCACCGTCAGGCCGGCAATGAATCCCGCCGGTCATCGGCTCGACCAAATAACGCGTTGCCAGATCCTCGGCCAGCAGCGCACGATCCTCGTCTTCCCAATACAGAACCTGATCGTCCAGGTCGATCGTGAACGGCATATCACGGGGAATCGCCCCCGCCCGATCCTCGAATGCGATCTTTTGCTGGTAAACGGACTTGATCGGCAATTCCAGATCCACCATCGCACCGATGTCCTTCAAGTAGGGACCGGCGGCGTTCACGATGCGTTCAGCGTCCATCGAGCGCGGTTCGCCGGCGCAGTCCAGATCCAGCCGATAGCGCGAGCCTGGCGTGAGGCCTCTGACCCGACCACGGATCAGGCGCCCACCCAAGCCGCGGATGCTTTCGAGCATGAACTGCCCCATCTGCTGGGCGCTGATCGAACCCGCCCTGCGAATATGAATCACAGTGGCAATATCCTGTGCATAAGAGGGAAACGTGGCGCGGATCAACACAGGATCGACCAGCACATCCACCCCATCCGGAGCGTGCTCCCAGGGCGCCCGCAACGGCGGCTGGTAGCCCGACGTAGCGCGCTCATGGATGCGGATCCGATCGACATCGCCGGAATATCCTCGATAGAGGTCCTGGATGAGATCATGAGGTTGGCGGCGACGCGTCGCCAGGACATAGCCGCCACGAGTCATGTTCAACCGGCCGCGGCTCCGTCGATCGATTTCTTCCATCAGGGAAATGGAATGATCCGTAAAGGCGGTCATTACCGGATGCGGCCACCAATTCCGATAGTTTTCGCCGGATTGGGCTGAGGTCAAACTCATTGGATCAAGCGGATCGAGCAGCACGACTTTGCGGATCCCTTGTTCGATCATGAGGTAGTACGCCACTGCGATACCCACGCTGCCCGCGCCAATCACGGCCACATCCGCCGGTTCGAAATGCGCCATCGATGCCATTTGCTTCCGCCCGCTCAAATTAAATAAAAATCCAGCCTTACACCAGATTTATTATTCAATATCGTATCCAATCTTGGCTACGAAAAAGTATTAGGGATAACGTGGGAAATGAGTTTGGCGGTGTTCCTCGGATGCACATGGGCGGATAGCACCGCCCCGAATGTCGGTCTTCCTCATTAGGGCTTTCCCTTTAATTCTCATTTTATGGGACATGCTTGAGCGATTTTTGAGAATCAGCGATAAGCTGCAGTGACGTGGCGTCCGGTTCACCCCGGCGCCGACCACTCCCCGCGGAATACATCCCCACATGGAAGAGCACGACATCAAAGGCGGCGCCGAGCGCGTGCTGTTCATCCTGGCAACATTGGCCAGGCTGGGACGCTCCGTGACGATGGCCGAGCTCATTGCCGAGACCGGCCTGGCGAAAAGCACGCTGTACCGGCAACTGGGCCTGCTCAAGCGCTGGGGCTTCATCATCGACAGCAACAACGAATACCTGCCCGGCCCCATGTGTGTGCCCCTGGCCTGGGGCTTCGAGCAGTCCTCCTACCTCAGGCAGGAAGCCCGTGCCGAGCTGGAACAGCTCTCGCAGGCCAGCAACGAGTCCGTCGGCCTGCTGGTCGCGGTCAACAATCACGTGGTGTGCCTGGAGATGATCGAAAGCCGCCAACCCCTGCGCTGTTCGTTCGTCAAGGGGCGCAGCCTGCCCCTGCTCAAGGGCGCATCGGCCAAGGCACTGCTGGCTTTCATGACCAAGGAGCGCCGCTTCGCCGCGCTGGAGGATCTGCTGCAGCGCAGCCTGATCACGGCCGACGGGCGCGCCGCCCTCGAGGCCGAACTGGCGCGCATCCAGGCGCAAGGCCATGCCTGCACGGCCGGCGAGGTCGACGACGGCGTCTGGGGCGTCAGCGCGCCGGTCTTCCAGTTATCCAGCCATGCGATCGCCGTCGTGACGCTGATGGCGCCGAGCCTGCGGATCGGCGACCGGGCGCCGACCCTCATCGATATGGCGATGCGCGTGGCAGCGCGCATCTCTTCCCGGCTGCAAAGCCACTGAACCGCACCAAAGGAACCCACCATGACACTGAACAAGACACTGATCTCCGCCGTGCTTGCCGTTTCCCTGAGCGGCTTTGCCGCCGCCGGCGCCACCGCCGACACGCTGCGCATCGTCACGGATCCCACCTTCCCGCCCATGGAGTTCACACAGTCGGGCACCCGCACCGGATTCGACATCGAACTGACCGAGGCCCTGGCCCAGGAAGCCGGCAAGACCATCCAATGGACGGACATCGACTTCAAGGGCCTGATCCCGGCCGTGCTGTCCAACCGCGCCGATGCGGCGGTCTCGGCGATCTATATCACCGACGCCCGCAAGCAGGTCGTGGACTTCACCAATGCCTACTACGCCGGTGGCCTGGTGGTCCTGACGAAAAAGGACGGCCCGATCAAGAGCCTCGCGGACCTGGATGGCAAGAAAGTCTCGGTACAGGTCGGCACCAAGTCGGTCAAGTATCTGCAGGAACACTTCCCCAAGGTCCAGCGCGTCGAAGTGGAAAAGAACGAAGAGATGTTCAACCTGGTCGGCGTGGGCCGCGTGGACGCCGCGGTGACGGGCAAGCCTGCCGCAAAGCTGTATGCGCAGTCTCACCCCGACCTGACGGTGCTGGACCAGCAGATCACCACGGAGGAATACGGGATCGCCGTCAGCAAGGCTCAGCCCGAGCTGCTGGCCGCCCTGAATGCGGCGCTGGACCGCATCAAGGCCAACGGCACCTACCAGAAGATCGTCGACAAGTGGTTTGAAGGCGGCGCCCAATGAACTTCGACTTCACGCCGGCGCTGACCGACTGGAGCGCGCTGCTGAGCGGCGCGATCGTCACCATCGAGGTCACGGTCAGCGCCCTGGTGCTGTCATGCCTGCTGGGTCTGCTGATCGGGATCGGGCGGCTGAACCCGGACCGCAAAGTGGCGTATGGGGCATGCAGCGTCTACCTGTCCTGCTTTCGCGGCACGCCGCTGCTGGTGCAGTTGTTCATCTGGTTCTTCGGCCTGCCGCGATTCGGCATCCTGCTGCCGGCTTTCGTCTGCGGCGTCGTGGGGCTGGGCATGTATTCCGCCTCGTACGTCTCCGAGATCGTGCGCGGCGCCATCCAGTCGATCGACCGCGGCCAGATGGAGGCCGCCCGCTCGCTGGGCATGTCCTCGCGCCAGGCGATGCTCAAGATCATCCTGCCGCAGGCCTTCATCCGCATGATCCCGCCGCTGGGCAACGAGTTCATCTCGCTGATCAAGAATTCGGCGCTGGTGTCCCTGGTGACGATCCATGACCTGATGCACGAAGGCCAGAAGATCATCAGCGTGTCTTATCGATCCCTCGAGATCTACCTGGTCATCGCGGCGATCTACTGGATCATGACCAGCGTGACGACCCTAATACTGCGCCGCATCGAGCTGCGCATGAAAGCCGGAGGAATGGTGCAATGACGGCCCCAGCCATGATCAAGATCGAAGGGCTGCACAAGTCGTACGGCAGCAACGACGTCCTGCAGGGCGTCGACCTCGAGGTGGACCTGTCCCAGGTGGTCGTCGTCATCGGCCCCAGCGGATCGGGCAAGAGCACCCTGCTGCGCTGCTGCAACGGCCTGGAGGTGGCCCAGCAAGGCAGCATCGACATTTGCGGGCAGCGCCTCGTATCGGGGGGACGGCTGCTGGCGGACAAGGACTTGAACAAGCTGCGCACTCAGGTCGGCATGGTGTTCCAGTCATTCAATCTGTTTCCGCACCTCACCGTCATCGAGAACGTGACCATCGGCCCGCGCACCCTGCGCGGCATGCATGCGGCCCAGGCCGGGGAGCTGGCCCGCCAACTGCTGGCCAAGGTCGGCCTTGCGGAAAAAGCCGAGGCCATGCCGGCCAGCCTGTCGGGCGGCCAGAAACAGCGCGTCGCGATCGCCCGCGCCCTGGCCATGGAGCCCAAGGTCATGCTGTTCGATGAACCCACCTCCGCGCTGGACCCGGAACTGGTGGGCGAGGTCCTCGGCGTGATGAAGCTGCTGGCCAAGGAAGGCATGACCATGATGGTCGTCACCCACGAAATGGGCTTCGCGCGTGAAATGGCCGACGTCGTGGTGGTCATGGATGGCGGGCGTATCATCGAGGCCGACGTGCCCGAGGTCATTTTCAAGAATCCCAAGGAAGAGCGCACGCGCTCCTTCCTGCAGGCCGTACTGAAAAAGGAAGGATGAAAGGGCAGGACATGACTCAAGGCAGCACCCCTTGGCAAGGCCGCATCGACGCCGGCGAACAAGGCGACACCCGCCGCATGTTTCAGATCGTCGGGGCGGAGGATCTCGCAGATGGGCCGGCGAAGGCCGCCGTGCTCGGATTCGCCAGCGATGCGGGCGTGCGGCGCAACAAGGGCCGCCCGGGCGCCCGATCGGGCCCAGACGCCATTCGCCGCATGCTCGCGGGCCTGCCCGCCCACGAACTGGAGGCGCTCTGGGACGCCGGGGATATCCCATGCGTCGGGGACGCGCTCGAGCAGGCACAGGACCAGTTGGGCGAGCGCGTCGGCCGGATCCTGGACACCGGCACCAGGCTCGTCGTGCTGGGCGGCGGTCACGAAGTCGCCTGGGGCAGTTTCCAGGGCCTGCACCGCCACCTGCGGCGCCGGGCGGCGCGCGAGGGCTGCGAGCGACCCGGATCGATCCTGATCGTCAACCTGGATGCGCATTTCGACCTGAGGACCAGCCGCCCCGCGAGTTCAGGCACCCCATTCGATCAGATTCTGGAACACTGCCGCCTGCGGAACCAGCCGGTCAGCTATGCAGTATTCGGCATTTCACGCCTGGGCAACACGGCGGCGCTGTTCCAGCATGCGCGCGACCTCGGGGTCTTTCACGTCGAGGACGTCGACATGCGGGAGCATCACCTGGACGCGCGCCTGGCCGACCTGGACCGGCTGATGGCGCAGGCCGATCATATCTACCTGACGATCGATCTGGATTGTCTGCCGGCGTCCGTGGCGCCGGGCGTCTCGGCACCGGCGGCCTACGGTATCCCGATGGCGATGGTCGAAGCCCTGATCCGCCACGTCAAGGCATCCGGCAAGCTCAGGCTGGCCGACCTGGCGGAAATGAACCCCGACTATGACATCGATGGCCACACGGCCCGCGTCGCGGCGCGCCTGGCCTGGATCCTGCTGGCGCCTTGAGGGACGAGGCCGGCGATCGCCCCCGCATAAGGCCTCAAAACGGCCCCTTGAACACGAAATACGCGCCCGCGCAGATCAGCGCGAAGCCGATCGCATGGTTCACCGTCAGGGCCTCTTTCAAATAAAGGACCGAGAATCCGGCGAACACCACCAGCGTGATGACTTCCTGGATGGTCTTGAGTTCCGCCGCCGAATAGACTGCGTGTCCGATGCGGTTGGCGGGCACCGCCAGGCAGTATTCCACCAGGGCGATCGACCAACTGATCAGGACGACCTTGGCCAGCGGGCTGTTGGGAAATTTCAGGTGCCCATACCAGGCGATGGTCATGAACACATTGGACATGACCAACAGGACGATCGGCAGGAATTTGTGCATGGCGTTTTCGTCAGGCCGGCCTTCGGAACACCAGGCGATCGTCCGATGAGGCCTCGGACGCATAGGCGTAGCCCTCGGCCTCGAAGCCGCGCAGATCCTCGACGGCCTCGATCGCATGGTCGATGACGTGGCGCGCCATCAGGCCGCGCGCGCGCTTGGCATGGAAGCTGATGACCTTCCAGGCGCCGCTCTTTTCATCCTGGAACACGCACTCGATCACGCGGGCGCGCAGCGCCTTGCGATCGATCGACTTGAAATACTCGTTGGAAGCCAGATTGAGCAGCACGCGATCGCCTGACAAGGCGTCCAGGCGCCGGTTCAGTTCCTGCGCGATCCGGTCGCCCCAAAAGGCATACAGGGTGGCACCCCGGGCCGTCCGCAGGCGGGTCCCCATTTCCAGGCGATAGGGCTGGATCAGGTCCAGCGGCCGCAACACCCCATAGAGGCCGCTGAGGATCGCCAGGCGATCCTGCGCCCAATCGAGCTGCGCATCGGAGAGTTCCGCCGCCCGCAGGCCTTCATAGACGTCGCCATTGAAGGCCAGGGCCGCCTGGCGCGCGTGCTGGTGATCGGGCGCGTCCACCCAGGCGGCATAGCGCTCCGCATTCAGCCGCGCCAGCGCGTCCGACAGACTCATGAGCCCGGCCAGATCCCCGGCCGACAGGCGCTGCAGCACCCCGACCAGCTCGCGCGTATCGTCGGGGAATACCGGCAGCGACCGGCGCGTGGTGCGCACCGGGGTGTCGTAGTCCAGCTTCTTGGCCGGAGACAGCACCATCAGCATCGCGAGGCCTCCTTAGCGCGCGGTCCAGCCGCCGTCGATCGACAGCGTGGTGCCGGTCATCTGTGCCGCCGCGTCCGAGGCGATGAACACGGCCGCCTGGCCCAGTTGCTGCGGCGTGACGAATTCCAGGGACGGCTGCTTTTCAGCCAGCAATTCGCGCGCGGCATCCTCGATGCTGAGGCCCTTTTGCTGCGCGATCGCCTGGATCTGCTTTTCCACCAGCGGCGTACGCACCCAGCCGGGGCAGATGGCATTGCAGGTGACGCCGGTGCCCGCGTTCTCGAGGGCCGTGACCTTGGTCAGGCCGACCACGCCGTGCTTGGCGGCGACATAGGCCGATTTGTTGGCCGAGGCCACCAGGCCGTGCGCCGAGGCGATATTGATGATGCGGCCGAATTTCTGCCGTTTCATGCCCGGCAGCGCGGCCGCCGAGCAATGGAACACGGCCGAGAGGTTCAGGGCGATGATGGCGTTCCATTTGTCGACCGGAAAATCCTCGATCAGGTCGGTGTGCTGGATGCCGGCATTGTTGACCAGGATGTCGATACCGCCCAGCGCCTGGGACGATTGCGCGATGAAGTCCCGCGCGGCTTGCTCATCCATCAGGTCGGCGTTCAAGTAGACGGCCTTGATCCCGAAGTCCTTTTCCAGGCCGGCGCGCTCGCGTTCGATCGCGTCGGCGTCGCCGAACCCGTTGATGACCAGATCCGCCCCCTGGCGCGCCAGTTCCTGCGCAATCGCCAGGCCGATGCCGCTGGTCGAGCCGGTAACGACCGCTTTTTTGCCTTTGAGCATGGACAACTCCTTATGGAAGATTCGGAAAAAAACCTGTGCTCAGTGTAACGCGGGGCGCCTGAAGCAGAGCTGGCCGTCCCGACGCACTCCGGCTCAACGTTTTCCCAGTCTCCCGAGGACTCCCAGCACGAATAAGGCAATGAGCGTGCTGACCACCGCAGTGGCGACGCGCCCATACCCGGCGGACAGGCCGACGGCCGCGGCCACCCAGATGCTGGCGGCGGTCGTCAGGCCCTTCACGGCCTGGTCTTTTTCCTGTTTCAGAATGGCGCCGGCCCCGAGGAAGCCGATGCCGGCGACAACCCCTTGCATGACCCGGCTGACCGCCCCCGCGTCCATCTCGCTGGCGACAGGAACCAGCACAAATATCGCGGCCCCCAGCGACACCAGCATATGTGTGCGCAAGCCGGCGTCCTTGCCGCGCGCTTCGCGCTCATATCCAATCGCGGCCCCCAAGGCGACCGCGAGGCCCAGGCGAACGCAAACGATGGTGGCCTCCCGGATGTCGGCAATATCGGAAAACTCGCCGGCGACGGCAGCCCATATATCGGTCATGACGGACACGGTCTACTCCATTTCAGAGAGCCCCGGATAAAGTAAGCATGAACGTCCACGCATTCGGCGACCTACAGGCTCGGCGTCCTGCCGGGGTCCACCGGCTCGGGCGCGCCACCGGGATGGTCCGGATTCGTCGGATAGGGGGTGGGCCGTCCAGGCTGGTCCGGTACGTCGATGCCGGGCTTGCCGGCAGGCCTGCCGCCTTCCCCGACATCATGATCCGGTATTTTACTTGTCTTGCCGGGGGGCTCACGCTTGAGCGGATCGGTATCGGGCATTCTCTTGATCATGATGCACTCCTATGGGATGAAGAGGCCGAGGGGCAATAGGCGTTCCCGACCCTCCTGGCGCGGACTTTCGCCCCCTCGGGCACGGCGCATGCTCTCTGTCTTGAGCCCATACCGATGGCAGCGCGATCACGCGCCACCCGGCCTAGGCTTTGGATTCAGGAGAGCATCATGCCAAACCAAGGTAACAACCCCGGCCAGCACCAAGACAAAGGCCAAGGCCATCAAGGACAAGGGAATCCCGGCCAAAGGGACCAACCCGGCCAGCAAGGCCAAGGTCAGCAGCACAAAGACCAGAAGCCTGGTCAATCCGACCAGAAGCGCTGATCAGCGTCACTCCATGGAACCCGCTACGGCGGGTTCTTTTTTGCCGCCGGGCCGCCCCAAGGCAAAAACTGCCCCCCTGGGGGGCAGCAAGCCGAAGGCGCAGCGTGGGGGCATTTTTTGCCGGCTCGGCTCGTGTCCTCATACCGTTTTGGTGGCTTCCATGAGGCGCCGAATCAGCACCATGGCCTCCTCGGCCCCGGATATGTTGGCGAACCCCATCAATACGCCCCCTGGCCCCGGTCCGCGCATTCGCCAATGGCTCAGCGCCTGGATCGCCAAGCCATGGGACTGCGCCGCGGCGGCAAAATCCCTGTCGCTGCACTGGCCCTGCAGCATCGCCAGAACATGTGTTCCGGCGACTTGTGCCGCTGCGATGTGCAGCCTCGCTCCGAACACAGGTGTCAGCGCATCGACCAGATGGTTACGCCGCTGCGCGTAGAGCAAGCGCATCTTGCGCAGATGGCGGGCGAAATGGCCTTCCGCCATGAACTCGGCCACGGTCGCCTGCGGCCAGATGGATCCTGGACCGGAAAGGTGGTTCGCCGCCTCGCGAAACTGTCCGATACGCGCCTCTGGCACAACCAGATAGCCCAGGCGCAACCCCGGAAACAGCACCTTGCTGAAGGTGCTGGTGTATAGCACGCGCTCATCCCGGTCCAGGCTTTTCAACGCGGGCAGCGGTCGGCCATGGTAGCGGAACTCGCTGTCATAATCGTCCTCGATGATCCACGCCGACCGTCGCTGCGCCCACTTCAGCAGCGCCAGCCGCCGGGGCAATGACAGCGCCACGCCCATGGGGCACTGGTGCGTGGGCGTTACCACGACGAAACGGGCATCCGGGGCCCGCCGCTGCCCGGCCTCGACGTTCAAGCCTTCCTCATCCACGGGGATGGGTGCCAGGCGCATCCCGATGTGCTGCAAAAATTCCCGGGTATAGATATAGCCGGGATCCTCATGCCAGCCCAGGTCGTCGCTGCGCAACAGGGTGCGGCATATCAGTTCCAGGGCGCCCCGATAGCCGGCCGTGATAAAGACTTGCTCGTGGGAGCAAGCGACGCCGCGGGATATGCCCAGGTAGGCGGCAACGGCGCGCCGCAGCGGCTCGTATCCGGCCGGATCGGGATAATTCATGGCAGCGGCACCGAGAACGCGCAGGCTGCGGTTGGCCAGGCGGACCCAGGTCTTGCGGGGAAACGCATCCAGCCCCGGCAAACCGAACTGAAAGGGTGCGGGCTCGTCGGATACCGTCCGCGACTGCTCCACCGGTTTGCTGGGCGTCTTGGGCGACGCCGTACGACCCGTCCCACCCAGGCTGCCCAGGCGCGGCGAGACCACCGTGCCGGCGGGTCCGCGTGCCTCGAAATATCCCTCGCTGGTCAGCATCTGGTAGGCCAGTTCGACGGTGCCCCGCGCCAAGTGGAGTTCGCTGGCGAGACTGCGTATCGATGGCACCCGATCCCCCGGGCGCAGCTTGCCGGCGGCAATCGCCTCCCGAAAGCGCCGGTACAGCTGCAGATAGACCGGCGCGTCCAACCCACGCCGCGGTTCCAAGTCTCGCAGGTTCAGGGTCGATGTCCCAGTCATTTTCGCAATTCTTGACCCTATTGAATAGGACGTTATTTTCCTAGAATGCTCCAGTCGAAGCAAGAAAGAGCGCAAGGAAAGCCATGGCCCAGAATTCCAATCCATATGGACAGCCGATCGGCGAACCGCTGACCGACTGGTCCACCCGCCCGCTGCCGGGGGACGTGACGCTGCAGGGCGCCTTTTGCCGCCTCGAACCCCTGGATGCGGAGCATCACGCTCGGGACCTATACGCCGCTTATAGTTCCGCGCCGGATGGCCGCGACTGGACCTATATGTTTGCGGGCCCCTTCCGGGATGCCGGCGAATACCTTCGCTACGCCGAAGGCATCTCGCGCGGCGCCGACCC
>Ga0180216_1002152_pt1 | contig 16801 bp, 20 predicted proteins | sample eDN3rd37CBELigMG_FD_128879 | JGI IMG/M metagenome (GOLD analysis project Ga0180216, IMG submission 128879) | Enriched Miracle-Growth compost microbial communities from Emeryville, California, USA - eDNA 3rd pass 37_C BE-Lig MG (version 2)... ... | reverse complement strand
ATCGCCGACTGACATCGGAGCCACGGGAGAGAGATAGGGTATGCCAAAGGAACGGAGGCTGGCCATATGTCCTACGATGACCAAAAGTCCAATCAATATGCCATAAATACCGAGCAGTGATGCGATAATCATCAACGGGAATCGTAGCAAGCGTATGGTAATGGCTGCGTTAAAATGAGGAACGGTAAAGGAAGCAATCCCAGTAATCGACACGACGATGACCATAGGAGCAGAGACAATCCCTGCTTCAACGGCTGCCTGGCCCACGACCAAAGCACCCAAAATACTGACTGCTTGTCCCACGGTCTTGGGGAGACGAACACCTGCTTCGCGCAATGCCTCGAAGGCGATCTCCATGATCAAGGCCTCCACAATGGCGGGAAATGGAATCGCTTCACGCGCTGCTGCAATGCTCAGCAGCAGCGTAGTCGGAAGCATGTGTTGATGAAACGTGGTAACCGCGACATACAACGCGGGTGTCATAAGGGAAATGAGCAAAAACATATAGCGCAGCCAGCGTACCACGGTCGCCATTTGAAATCGTTCGTAATAGTCCTCGCTTGCCTGCAACATCATCCAAAAGGTAGTCGGGACGAGCAGTACCATCGGGCTCCCGTCCACAAAAATGGCGACACGCCCCTCCAACAGCGCGGCGGCAACAGTATCGGGGCGCTCGGTATACATCACTTGCGGAAACGGAGAATATTCATTGTCCTGAATTAACGATTCAACATATCCACTCTCTAGTACGGCATCGATTTCAATCCGACTGATGCGATGGGTGACTTCATCTACCAACTCTGAATTTGCGACTCCATCCAGGAAAGCAACGACGATATTGGTGTTTGATTTTCGCCCGACGACCAATGACTTCATTTTCAACCGAGGAGTCTTTAACTTTCGCCGTACCATGGAGGTATTCGTCCGAATATTTTCGATGAAGCCTTCGCGCGGACCACGAACGACAGCCTCGCCCTCCGGTTCATTGACCGATCGTGTATCCGCACCGCGAATCCCCAGCGTAAGCGCTTCCCGATTTCCTTCTACGATGATGCCCGTATCCCCAGACAACACCGCTTGCAGCAGCCCTTTATAGTCTTGGACCCTGGATATTTGCGAGACCGGGAGCAACGCCTCTTCAATGACTCCGATCTGATCGCTTCCATCCTCAAGAACCATCAAGGTTTTTAAAGCCTCATTTACTTCATTCGTACTGATCAACCCATCGACAAAAATGGCGATGGCGTGGACACTGTTTTTTAACTGAAATTTTCGTAAAACAAAATCAGAGCTATCGGAAAACATACGCTCCAAAAAGGTAGTATTGTCTTCCAGCTCAAGCGAGATCGGCACCCCTTCCAGTTCAATCAGATCACATACTTCAAGGGATCTGTCCGTTAAGGGGTTCTTTTGCTGTTCCGTCCAATTACCCATCTTTTCACCAACCAGCCAAAATCTACCTGTATTATGCTTGTTCGACTGGAATAATATGCATCACCCCTTCCTGCATACCTGGATTGACTCAGAGGGCAACGTAAGAAAAAGCTGTTTTTTGAAAAAGAAGGTGTCATATGAGCCTTGTCGTACCGCAGTACGAGTTGCAGTTAAATGGGCATACGGTTGCGATCAGCAGCCCGGACAAGCCGCTTTGGCCCAAAGCTGGTGTAACCAAGCTCGATTACATTCGGTATCTGCTGCAGGTTGCCCGGCCGATGCTGGCCTATACCCGTGATCGGCTGCTTACCGTCATCCGCTATCCCCATGGAGTCGGTGACAAGCATTTTTATCAAAAAAATACACCTGAATACGCACCCGACTGGATTGTCACACATGAGTGGGAGAACACCCGCTACACGCTGTGCAATGACGAAGCAACTTTAATCTGGATGGCAAATCAGGCCACACTGGAGTTTCATGTTTCCTTTCATCTGGCGACCGATGAAATCCCAACAGAACTGGTGTTCGATCTCGATCCTTCTACTCCGGATTTTTCTGTCGTGATTGAGTCTGCCCTGCTGCTCAAGGAACTGCTGGATGAACTCGGCTTGCCGTCCTGTGTGAAAACCTCAGGGGCCAGCGGACTGCAAATTTACATACCGATTGAACGTCGGTATACGTTTGAACAAACGCGGAAAGTGGGCCATTTCATTGCTTCTTATCTGGTGGAGAAGCATCCTGCCATGCTGACAATTGAACGGCTCGTCAAAAATCGCGGCACCAAGCTCTATATTGACTATCTGCAGCACTGGCGGGGGAAAACGCTGACCGCCCCGTATTCAACCCGGGCCAGGGAACAGGCAACCGTATCTACCCCCTTGCGCTGGGAGGAAGTGCCGACTGCACATCCGACCCACTTTACGGTTCACAACGTACCCCAACGCCTAGCGCAAGTGGGAGATCTGTTTGCGGAAATTTCTGCACCGGCCCGTCAAGTTTCCCTTGATCCAATCCTCGCTTTTTTGCGGGATTGAAAGTCTTGCCAACCAGGGTCAATCTGTTGGAAACCTTCCTTCTATCTGTGCTATACTGTCCACAGATGTTTTTCAGGTCGAGGAGGAAAAATGATGATTGATCCGGTAGCTATTGCAATCGGCCCCATCAAGATCCACTGGTATGGAATCATAATGGGGCTTGCCTTTTTGCTTGGAACGTATCTTGCCCGTCACAATGCCAAGAAGTCGGGCATCGATGCAGACCATGTCTTGAATATGGTCGTAATGATTATTCCTGCAGCCATTATTTGCGCCCGCGCATACTATGTCATATTTGAATGGGATCAGTACAAGGACAATCTGCTCAGCATCTTTTACGTATGGGAAGGCGGTTTGGCGATACACGGCGGGTTGATTGGCGGGGTTCTGGCAGGGGCTTGGTATGTCCGCAAACACAATCTGCCATTCTTGCGCATTGGCGATGCGATGATTCCCAGCGTGATTTTGGGTCAAGCGATCGGACGTTGGGGGAATTTCATCAATCGTGAGGCACATGGGGATGTAGCCAGCGAACAGTTCATGTCTCATTTCCCGGCCTTTATTCGCGACCAGATGTACATCCATGGACAGTACTACCATCCGACTTTTTTATACGAATCCATGTGGAATCTGCTCGTATTTGCCATTCTGCTGCTGATGCTCTACTTTTGGAAGAAATTTGACGGCCAGGTGCTGTTCAGCTACATGATCCTGTATTCGATCGGCCGCTTCTTTATTGAAGGAATGCGTACAGACAGTCTGCTCATCGCTGACACTTTGCGAGTAGCCCAGCTTATCAGCTTGCTTCTGATCGCAATCGGTATCATCCTGCTGATCGTGTTTGGATGGAAGAGCAGGCAAGCCAAACACACCCATAACTCTGTCGAATAGGTACTTGCTTACAAATCCGCTTTTCCTCAAGGAAAGGCGGATTTCCTTTTGCTGTTGCAGCCTGTATGCCACGCGTCGATGTCTAATCACTGCCTTGTCTGAATACTTGTAATGGAGGGAATACTGATCCATAGACCTTAGTACGAGAAAGGAGTGATCGAGAATGACAGAGGATGCTTTGCTAGAAGGATTTCTCAATCGCAAGGTGCGCGTTCAGTTTGCTCCAGGCATGCTTGGACCCGAATCCAATCCCTATACAGAAGGCAAACTCTATGATTACAGCCCCAGTGGTCTTTTACTGGAAAAGCCGGATGGCTCTCTGGATTTCGTCCCCACATCAGCGATACGGCTGGTCGAAATCCGCCCGCGAGCCGGATGGTGGGAACGTTTCACTGGTACTGAATAGCGTGAAAGAAAAAGACACCTGCAGCAATCAAAGATCCTGAAGGTGTCTTTCGTATGAAAAGCGTTTATCTTTTGTTTTACAGGAAGACGTCAAGAACAACGTAGCAAGCTGCTGCCAGCAATCCTGTGATGGGAAGCGTAATGACCCACGTCACGACGATTCGTCCGGCTACTCCCCACTTCACTGCGGAGACCTTTTGCGAAGCCCCTACCCCGAGAATCGACGAGGTGATTACGTGGGTGGTACTTACCGGCAATTTCAAAGCAGTAAAGATCGTAATAATCAATGCGGACGACAAGTCAGCTGAGAAACCGCTGATCGGCTTGATCTTCATGATCTTGCCGCCAAGTGTTTTGATGATGCGCCAGCCGCCAAATGCCGTTCCCAAAGCCATGGCGATGGCCGCGGCAAATTTCACCCAAAGCGGGATGGCGAATTCTCCTGGCTCCTGAACCAAAAATCCTCCGGAAAGCAGTGCGAGGGTAATCACACCCATCGTTTTTTGCGCGTCGTTGGCTCCATGGCTGAATGCTTGCCATGAGGCTGACAGCACCTGCATAAAGCGGAAATTGCGGTTGGTTTTATGATACGCCGTGTTTGCGACAATAAATGAGACGATCTTGATGACGATAAAACCGACAACGAAAGCAACGACCGGCGAAATAATCAAAGCTCGTACAATGTCAAAGAAGCCGGCAGCATTAATCGAATCAAAGCCTGCTGCGCCTACCGCCGCCCCGGCGACACCGCCGATAATCGCGTGTGAAGAAGAACTCGGAATCCCGAAATACCAGGTGATGATATTCCAGAGAATAGCGGCAATCAATGCTGCTAGGACCACGACCAATCCGTTCTCCAGCTTGAACGGGTCGGTGATGCTCCCCCCGATCGTCTTTGCCACTCCCGTATAGGTCAGAGCGCCAATCAAGTTAAAAGATGAAGCCAAGATGATCGCTGTACGCGGGCTTAGCGCACGAGTCGAGACAGAGGTTGCAATCGCATTGGCTGTATCGTGGAAGCCGTTGATAAAATCAAAGCTAAGCGCCATGACGACAACGAGAATGAGCAAAATCATGTCTGGCGAGAGGTCAAGCATTCTTTAACACAATCCCTTCTACCAGGTTGGAAACATCCTCGGCAAAGTCAGCACAGTCCTCAAGCTTGTCGTAGATCTCTTTCAGCTTTATCGCCTCGATCGGATCAGCATTCGGGGCATTCAGCAGATCAGAAACCATTTTTCGGTAGTTGGAATCCGATTCATGCTCCAAATCCTTGATCTCGCGAGCGATTTTGGATACCACCTGATGATCGAGCTTGCGCAAGGTCCGAATCAGCTCAATCAGTTTCGCCGAACATTTCACCAAAATATTCGCCTGTGCCAGAACACGGGGATCTGGCTGTTGAACTTGATAGAGATACATCCGATCCGCTACGCCATCGATATAATCGATCATCGAGTCCATGGTATGAGCAAGCTGATGAATATCTTCACGCTCAAGCGGAGTGATAAACGTGGAGTTCAATGCGTTCATGATTTGCCGAACGATCTCATCTCCTTCTTTTTCGACAGCTTTAATTGCCTTTACCTTTGTTTCGACGTCCTGATAGTTCCCTACCATTTCGTAAAACAGATGAGTTCCTTTGTGCACCGTGGCAATCTGCTGTTCAAACAGATCGAAGAAGATGTGCTTTTTTGATTTTAACATACGTCTCCTACTCACTCCTTTGAAAAAATCGCACCTAGACGATTATATCGAACATCCTTGTGAAGGTAAATTTAAAAACAAGGTGAAATATGTATTTTTTTATTTAAGGTATTGTTAAGTTTTTGTAAATCCCCTTTACATTCTTCGACAAATATCGTAATCAATCGACGTTTCGACATAGTTTCCCATTCATTTCTCCCTCTTTCTTTTCTGCTTTCCGTCGTATATACTTACCACAAAAAAACTTCTATCGAAAAGAGGGAATTTTCCAGATGGTTTGGTTCCAATCCATCCTCTCACGCTATGACCCGACGATCTGGATTCGCGTCATCGGGACAATCCTTACCACGTTCGCTGGTTTCATGCTTCGTCCCTTCCTTGCCTTTTATCTCTATGACAAAATGGATGGCAATCTGTTGGTCGCCGCCCTCGTCACGAGCCTTCATCCCTTGACTGGCATTCTCTCCAATCTGTTTGCCGGCAGCCTGTCGGACAAATACGGTCGCAAACCATTAATGGTTGCAGCGCTGCTGATCGAATCTGTCTCCATGGCGGGATATATCTGGGCTGAGTCTCTCTTCGCATTTGCTGCTCTGACTATTCTGAACGGCATTGGAGCGTCCCTGTTCTGGCCTGCCGCTAGTGCTCAAGTCACTGATGTCGTACCAGAGGAAAAGCGCAGCGAGGTCTTTGCCCTGTTACATACGGCACTGAATCTGGGAGCAGCTGCTGGACCTCTGATCGGCGTGGCGATCTACAAAGTGAATCCCGGCATCGCTTTCGGTTTCTGCTCATTCATGTTGCTGATTTACTGTATGCTGATTATTTGGAAAGTACCTGAAACTTTGCCTAAGGAGAAGCGCCATCCGGAGCAAAAAACAGAAAAAAGGGCTGAAGCTGCTCCGCGCATGAAAATCAGAGAGCATCCGACGCTGATCTGGATGACACTCGCTGCGATCCCCATCTCTTTGTTGTATTCCCAGGTGGAGATCATCCTGCCGCAGCATCTGAGAACCCAATTCGACGACTTCCTGACGGTGTTCGCCACCCTGATGACCATCAACGGCGCCCTCGTCGTCTGCTGTCAACTTGCCATTGCTAATTATGCGGATCGTTTTCCCGCTCACAAGGTCATTCTCATTGCGTATGGCTTTCTTGCCTGTGTCGGCTTCGGATACGGCTGGGCCCCCAGCTTGGTCTTGCTGATCATCGTTGAAGTTCTGTTTACCATCGGTGAGATGCTGTACGGACCACAGATCCAAAAATCCATCTCCTTGCTCGCCCCAGAGGCTTACCGCGGCCGCTATTTTTCCTTGTTCGGTCTCAACTACGGGGTGACGGGGACATTGGGGCCTTCTGTCGGCGCTGTCGCGTTTCGCAATATCGGCGGTGCGTACTGGTTTTCCCTCATCGGTGTCCTGCTCATCATTGCCGGAGTGTTCCAATTCGGTAACGTAAAAAAAGCCCTGACAGGCCCCGCAAAAGTCGACAGGGCAAAGACAAGGCAGCAAGAAACCCCTATATAGACCTGATTCTCCAAAAGCCTGTTGCTTGCTGTATAGCGAAGCCGCAGGCTTTTCTCCTCTCTTTTGGTCAAGCCTTCTCGAAATATCCCCAGCATAAGAAACCCGCGCATCATGCATGGGATTTACTGGGTAGGGGAAAATGAGAATACTTACCAAGTAGGGGAGGGAGTTGTGATGCCCCGCATCGAAGCTGTTGCGACTGTCGTGCCGCCTCACGTTGTTAACCAGGAAGAGTCGAAGGCATTGGCACGTCATTTCTTTCAAGATGCCTTTCCGGATATTGATCGCTTGCTGGGGGTATTTGCTCAAAGCCAGATCCGCAAACGGCATTTTTGCATGCCCCTGGACTGGTTTTCCCAAGACCAGACATTCACCGTGAAAAACCGCTTGTACGTCGAGCATGCGGAGGAGCTGGCCCGGAAAGCTTCCTTGCTCTGTCTGGAAAAAGCCGGATTAACCCCTGACTCCATCGATTGCCTGATGTTCGTCTCCAGCACTGGAATCGCTACCCCGAGCCTCGATTCCCGACTGGTCAACGGACTGGGACTGCGTCCGGACATTACCCGTGTCCCCTTGTGGGGCTTGGGCTGCGCTGGCGGGGCTATGGGACTGTCGCGAGCGTGCGAATATGCACGCGCTTACCCGCAGCGGCGCATCCTCCTTGTAAGCGTAGAACTATGCGGGCTGACCTTTATTCGCCAGGATATGTCCAAAAGCAATCTCGTCGCTACCTGTCTGTTTGGAGACGGAGCGGCAGCGGTTTTGGTCGAAGGTGACGCAGTCGAGCGCAAATCGTCATCCCCTCCCCTGCACTTCTGTGCTTCCCGCACCACAACCTGGCCCGACACGCTGGATGTGATGGGCTGGGAAGTGACGGAACCAGGGCTGAAGGTCGTTTTTTCCCGTGACATCCCCACTCTGATTCGGCAATCCATGCGAGAAAACGTGGAACACTTCCTCGATCCGCATGAGACAAGCCTTCATGATTTGGACCATTATATTTTTCATCCAGGCGGTGCCAAGGTGCTGACGGCTTATCAGCAATCCCTGGGCCTTTCTCCTGAGGAGACGAGGTTGTCGGAGGAAGTTTTGCATGACTTCGGCAACATGTCCTCCCCTACCGTACTGTTCGTTTTGGAAAAAAGCATGGAGCGGCGATGGAATGCCGGAGAAAAAGGGCTGGTGGCCGCTCTTGGCCCTGGCTTCAGCTCTGAGCTTCTCTTGCTGGAAGCGAGGTAGAAAAACATGTCCTTTTTTTGGCTGGTCATGGGAGTCGTGCTGCTGCAGCGCATGGGAGAGCTGGTGCTGGCCAACCGGAATGCCAGGCTGATACGCTCCCTCGGAGGGTATGAAATCGGCTCAAGCCATTACAAATATATCGTTCTCCTCCATCTCTTCTTCTTTCTGTGTCTCATCTGGGAGGTAGTGAGAGGGCATCATGTCTCGCTCCTTCCCGACTGGTGGATCTTCCCCTTTTCCTTGTTCGTGCTTGCTCAGATATTGCGCTATTGGTGTATCGTCAGTCTGGGGCGGCACTGGAATACGCGCATCCTCATCTTGCCGGGATCGAAACCCGTCAGACGAGGTCCGTACCGCTTTTTTCGCCACCCCAACTATCTGGTCGTCGGCATCGAGCTTCTTGCATTGCCCCTTACCTTCCAGGCTTACGCGACGGCGATCCTGTTCACGCTGTTCAATGCCTGGCTGCTGCTTAAAGTCCGCATCCCCATCGAGCAGCAAGCCGTTTACACGCGACGGGATTCATAAACAAAAAACTCGACCCAGATTTCATGGCGTCGAGATTTTTTTGTTCCTATCATGTTTACTTTCCCTTCAGAGCGGGTACAGGAGGAAAGACCCATATTCTATTCCTTGAGGTGGATAACCGTGAATCACTCAACTATGCATGAACCTCTGGAAGCGCGTCGGATGATTGTCCGGGAATTTATTGACCTGATCAACACCACTCCAGATGAAGAAGGGCAAGCTACTGTGCAAAAGTTCTTGCGGTACTTGCAAAGCCTGTTGCGAATCAAACAAGTGGTGCCACCTGTCGTGGAGATCATGACCGTCGTCAAGCATACCAAGCCCAAGCTGTACCATACGGCAAGGAGAACTGTGCTGAAGACCAGCAATCTGTATATGCTCTTCCAGGTCGACATGAGTCTTTCTCTCGCTCAGGAGCGGCTGGACAAGTACATGCACTAATGTGTTTATTCTTTTAACCGCTCGGGATTGAGCACATCTAACTCAGGCAGGACAAAACGTCCATCTTTGCGAATCAATACATCGTCAAACCAGATTTCTCCTCCGCCCCATTCCGGACGTTGGATGGAGACCATATCCCAGTGTACAGATGAGTGATTGCCGTTGTACGCCGTATCATAGCATTGGCCTGGCGTAAAATGGAAGCTTCCGTCTATTTTTTCGTCAAACAAGATGTCTTTCATCGGGGTGGTGATGTATGGATTCACCCCGATCGCAAACTCTCCGATATAACGTGCCCCTTCATCGGTATCCAGGATCTGATTGAGACGTTCTGAATCATTTGCTGTGGCTTCGACAATTTTGCCGTCTTTGAAAGTGAGACAGACGTTTTCAAACGTGAAGCCATGATATGGTGTAGGGGCGTTATGGGTGATTGTACCGTTGACCGAATCCCTCACCGGTGCTGTATACACCTCACCATCGGGAATATTGCGCAATCCTGAGCACTTGACTGCAGGAATATCCTTGATTGAAAAGGAAAGATCCGTGCCGGGACCCGTGATTCTGACTCGATCGGTCCTGTTCATGAGCGCGACCAGGCTATCCATCGCTGCATCCATCTTGGCATAATCCATCGTGCATACTTGAAAATAAAAATCCTCAAATGCTGCTGTAGACATGTTGGCGAGCTGGGCCATCGAGGCATTTGGATAGCGAAGTACCACCCATTTTGTTTTGGGAACGCGAATGTCCATCACCGGACGCTCGTACAACCGCGAATACATGCCCAGCCGATCCCCCGGCACATCAGCCATCTCATTGATATTGCTAGCTGCCCTGATGCCGATGTAGCCGTCCATTTTCTCCATGAATTGCTTCTCATTCTCCGCCATGACTGCCAATTGTTGCTCATTGCAGTTCATCGCAATTTCTCTGCTGATTACAGGGTCGATCAGTTGCACATAGGGATTTCCTTTAGCCTTGTATATCTCACTGACCAATGCCCGAACCAAGTCCGGCACTTCTCCCTTTGCATTGATCAAGATGTTCTCTCCTGGCTGGACCCGTACCGAGTAGTTAACCAGCAAATGGGCCAACTTCTCCAATCGAGGATCTTTCATGTTTGCACTCTCCTTTTTCAATTTTCTGATTCCTCTTGTATTTTTAACGATAAACTCATATATGTCAATAAAATATTTTTTAACGATTGATCAGACCAGCCCTGTTCAGGCTGGCCTTTCGCTTATTCTTCCTCTGTAAGCTCTGCTTGGTCGATTGTCCCCATGTTGTAGACATCACCGATCTGTTCTTGTACAATCGCTACTCCTTCTTCTTCTTGCCGAGCATTCTTTGCTCCTGCGTCGTTCTCATTTTGCGGATTTTGGCGTTTTGCCATCTGACTGCCTCCCTTCAAGATCTCTGCTCTAGTTTGTACGGAGGCTTGCTGTTTCACGCATGAAAAAACGCCTTGCTCACGAGGAGCAACGCGCCTTTTCGCTTTCATGCTTATTTATCGGAATCAGTGTTGGGGGCTGTCCAAGTCCAGCCGGTGCGGCTTCCGGAATTTTGGTAAGCATCGTTTTTGATCACGACAGCTTCCGAATCTTCCAGTGGAGCAGCTACCCAACCATGTGCTACTGCTGGTTGATCTTGTTTTTTCACCAGTACGAACTCATCTTCCTTCGGCATGGTGATCCAGCCGTGTTGGGCGATGTTTTCTGCAGCAGCAGGGCTTACTACGTAATATTCATCTTCCTTCGGCATCAGGACCCAGCCATTTTGAGTGAGGTTCTCAGCTTGAGCAGGTGTCAGAAACAGGAATTCATCTTCTTTTGGTGCTGTTACCCAGCCATTCGGAGCTACTGCTGGATCGTTGGCTTTTGGAGAATAGATGAAGTACTGATCTTCTTGTGGCATGGAAATCCAGCCGCCCTGTACGGTTGCAGGAGCTTCAGGTGCTGTTGTTGCTGGCTGTTGCGCTTCTGCAGCCTCTTCTTCCACTGCAGCTGGCGCTTCTGTTGCTTCTTCTTGGACTGCAGCTTGTGTTTCTGTTTGCGTCGCAGTTGTCGCGGCTTCTTCGGCACAGGCGGATTGAGCGAACAGTGCCGCTCCCAAGACAAATGTTCCCATCATCAGTGTGTTACTCTTTTTCATCATGTACACTCCTGTCTCGTAATACCACCTTGCCAACCACGTTTCCCCCGCGATGCTTCAAGCAGCATTTCCTACAGACATTGCCTCATTTTTTCAAGACAATTGGTGAATTGTTCGAGTTCTTCGTCCGTCAGTTTTTCAGTCAGATTGGCCACCAACAGCCTTCTTCTGGCCAAAAGCCCTTCTATGACCGGAATCGCTTTCGGTGCGAGAGTTACCCAGACAACTCGGCGATCCTCCTCATCACGGACGCGATCAACAAGATTTGCCTTCACCAATCGATTGAGCGCAATGGTAGTTGCACTGTTCGACTGCTTCAATATGTTCGCCAGATCTGACACGGTACTTCTTTTCACTTGATGAAGCACACGCATCAAAATGAACTGTTTGGGACTGATCTCTACTTCTTCTACCAGCCACTGACTTATAAAAAAGCGGGCCATTTCAGAAAATACGCGATCCAGTTCCTCAAGTTTACTGGCGCGGGACATATCGTTCACATCATCACCTATTTTCAGATTTACCTACACTATTTATAAAAATATTATAATTTGTGTAGATAAAGAGCAAGCATAATCTTCCACAGCATTCTGAAAATGGGGGGTATGTACATGATTTAACAAAGTGTTTATTACTTAATATTTTTATAGTAAAACTATTTCCAAGATCATATTACAATAATGTGGAAAGAATGACAAGGGCGCGAAATTGTCTATTTTGTGACACTCAAAATCCACCTTGTCACCCGCCCGCTTTTCATTTCCCATGAATTGCTTTCTTCTCGCTTCCGAAAGCATGTATAATAGAAGGGCAGCGCAAGAACCCTGCATGCTGTTGTCCGGCGCAAGCCGCACCCGAAATTACATACATAGGAGATCAATTGGATGGAACAGACCCCACAAGAGACAAAATGGAGATCGGAACTTTTGGATTGGCTCAAATCATTTGTCCTGATTGGTGCCATCACAGCCTTGATCTACATCTTTATCATGGCTCCCTACGTTGTACAAGGACGCTCCATGGAGAGTACGCTGCATGACCGTGAGCGAGTGATCGTCAACAAAGCGATTTATTATCTGCAAGACCCGCACCCAGGCGACATCGTGATTATTCATCCAGATGCCAGTGGCGACAACTGGATCAAGCGCGTCATCGCGGTTGCAGGCGACAAGGTAGAAGCAAAAAATGATCAGTTGTACATCAACGGCCAGCCATTGGATGAGCCTTACCTCGCAGAGAACAAACAGAAAGCTGCTGCGGCAGGGGTTACTTTGACAGATGATTTCGGCCCCATAACAGTCGAACCAGGAAGCGTGTTCGTCATGGGTGACAACCGCAATAACAGCATGGACAGTCGCATGATTGGGCCTGTCAGGCTGGATCATGTAGTCGGTCGTGCAGAAGTGGTCTATTGGCCATTGTCCAGTATTCGCATTCCGAGATAATACGTGCTCCTTCCGCTCTTCACGCCAGGAGGTCTGACTGGAAGGTAAAATCACATAAGACTTTTACCTTCCCAGCCTCCTTTGCTCATCCAAACGCGCCAGCTGCTCCTCGATTTTCTCCAGCAAAAATTCGCAATCATCGATTTCATACTGGTTTTGATCCCTCTTGTGCCACTTCAAGCAAAACAAGACATGTTTCTTCCATTCTTCCAATTCTTCGTACGTACAGCTTGTCATTTTCTCAACTGCTTGTTCACGGTGCATCCTATCACCTTCCCGCTTAAGTTCGCAGTGCGCAAAAAGGGCTGCCGAGACTCCTCGACAGCCTGAAGCCGCGCAATAGCAGCTATTTTTTGCTCTGATTTAAAAGTCTCAAGACGAGCTGCTCTCTTGAAAATACTCTTCCAACGTGATCCCCCGCGACATGATTTCCTCCGCCGTCTCTACTCCAACATAGCGCAGGTGCCACGGTTCATAGGCATAGCCGGTAATGTCCTCCTTGCCCTTCGGATACCGGATGATAAAGCCGAAAGCCGCGCATTTTTCCGCGAGCCACATGCCCTCCGGCGTATCCGCAAAGGTCTGTTCCAGGCGGGTTGCCTGATCCAGGCCGGATACATCCATCGCCAAACCCGTTTGGTGCTCACTTTTCCCTGGAACCGCGCTAAAGGCAGCCGCATGTGCCTCCCCTTGCGTTCTCACATACGTTTCATAGAGTGATTTTTGTGTTTTATACGAGCGGTAGCCCGATACCGCATACAGTTCAATCCCGTCTTGCTTCGCCTGGGCGAACAGCGCTTCCAGCGCTCTTGCCGCCGGTTCCCGCAGCAGGCGCTTTTCCACTTTATCCTTAAAGGGAAACGGCACATTCGGCTCTGTCAGATCCGATGGCACATAATCCGAAGGTAGGGCACGCTGTTTGTTGACGATGACATACAGCTCCTCTGGATTCGTCACTGTCGGGATCCCTTCCACTGTCTGGATCGTCTCTTCCATGCTTGGCTTGTGGGCTGCACTGCTGCCTTGGCCATGCCCCGTCGACGGCTCCTCTGCTGGTGTTTCTGTCCCGCTGCTATCCCCAGTTGAAGCTGGTTGGGAGACCTGCTCCTTTTTGCTAGACAAAAAATCCAGCGACGGCGCTTCACATCCGCTCATGAGTGTCGCCATGCATACCGCTGTTGCCATTGCCAAGCCTGAAACCTTCTTGTTCACTGTAATTCCCCCTGTTTTTGCAGGTCCTTATGTAGATTGTTAGTTTTATCATGCCACGCCGGTAAAAAAAATGGTCAACTGCCGTAGCCACACCATGATTACGGCAGGATGACCAAATTGCTGACCACGGGCCGTTCTCGTCCGCCCGACGGCTTGTTCAACAGCTTTCCATTGTAGTAAAAAGCACTGGAGCCGCCCCCATCCAGGTTGTAGGCGTCTACTACGTGAAATTCCTGCAGTTTTTTCTGTGCTTCCTCCAGTGTTACCCCTTTGCTCCAGCCCTCTCTTCGTCCGTCAATGACGATGACGAGCAAATCCCCATTGTCAAAATGACCGATCAGAGTGCGCGGTTGACGGCTGTTCGCCCATTGGCGCGGAATCGGCAGGCGCTTGCCGTTCTCCAGCAGTCTCGGCAAAAAGCTCGCACCCTGCAGGATGCCCTGCTGTGTGATTTGCTCCTGCGTGGTGATTTTGGTTCCAACCAGATGCCCTTTCTTATTGAAGCCGACGAAGCTGAGGTTCTGGTCATTGGAGAAGGTGCGGATCTTCCCATCGACTACCGTGATTCCAAGCGGCACCAGATAGCCGTCGTTGTCCGTCCGAAAACCTCCCGCATTGACCGCAAGCACAGCATTCATCCGTTTCCCGGCCTTGCTGGTGGTCTCCCCTTTGCTTTTCACCGAATTGTTCGCCAGCACCATTTTCAAGGCATTCGGGTCCTTCAGCCTCACTTTTGCCATGTAGCCGCGATAGCCCGCCTCGGTCAGCGAGTACACCTTCACAGTAGAATTGGCGCCAAAGTGTTGACCGATCGGTTTGCCCAACATATTCGACAATATCGTATCCAATACATCTTCAGACTGTTTGGTCTGCGAGATGCTGGCTGCAAGCAGTGTATCAAGTTTCTGATTTTGCTGCTCGTAGTCCTGCTTCTCCTTCTCCGCAGCTTCGCGGATTGCCTGGAGAGCAAGCTCGGTTCCTGCCAGCTTTTCCTTCGTTTCATCGAGCTTTTCCTGCAGCATCGAGACCTGCTCGTGCGGCTGTTGGACAGGCAGAGCCAATCCCTCGAAGGAAAGCTTTTCGACCGGATTGGTTTGGGAAAAGGCGACTAAAAACCCAAGTGCAGGCGCCAATAGAAAGGCGAAGAAACGATTGACCTTACCAAGCACGGGCCGCATCCTCCAGCTTTTTCAGGGAAGTTTTCAGTTCTACCAGCTGCTTGTTCAACTGATCAATTCGCTCCTGCAGGGCTTGTTTGGTCTTGTCGGTTCCCCCGATGGTCTCACCAGTCATTTGCAGCTGTTCTTGAATGTTCGCCAAACCGCTCGCTACCTTTTCCATTTCATCCTGGACGAGCGTAATCTGCTCCCCCATCGCCTGCATCTGCGCTTCATTTTCCTTTTGCACTTGTGCGATGCGAAGATCGACTGCCTGTTGCTGCTTGTCCAACGTATGCATCGCGAAGGCGTATCCTCCGTAGGCAAGACCCGCCCAAAGCAGAACCGCCAAGCCCGTCGGCAGCCAATTTCGTTTCCCTGTTGCTTGGGAGGGATTCAATGTGTTGAACAGACTGCTGAACAGTCCGCCCCGTCTGCGTCTTCTCTCCTGCTTCCCATCTGCTGGAAGCGGCAGTGTGGATGACGTTGTCGATGAAGCGTGTATGTACTTGTCGTTCATCGGCGCCCCTCCTTTCGATGACAAAGTTTGCGTCCCTATTATAACATATAACAAATTTCGCGCACTTCTTTGCGAATTTTGGAAAAATAAGGGGATGGCTCCTCAGTGCGAGACATCCCCTTATTGCTTATGCCGTTTTCAGCTTTTTCCGCCTAACTGCCAATCCTTTTGCAGTTGCCAATAGAGCCGCTGCAAAAAGGCAATCGGATCCTGCTCGACTGACTTGTGATCGCTCCACTCCAGTTTTTTCACAAAGCGGGCTGCAATCTGGTCGCCAAGCTCTCGTCTTTTCTCCTTGGACAGTGAGTCTAGACGTGTGATAAAGGTAGAGAGCAGCTGCCAATCCTCCCTTGTAATCGCTTGTCTTTGCCGATCTTCCAATAGGAGGGGGAGTCCGATCGCCTGGTTTTGCATCGATCGCTGCTTGCGGGACATTTTACCTTGTTCATTTTCCGACACGACAATGGTTCCGGCTACCAGATCGCCAATCCGTTTGTCCTGAGGATGGAAAAAAGAGACGAGCGCCCCGAGAAAATAGCCGCTGGGAATCGCATCGATCAATCGGAACAAATTGCGTATCGCCGCTGATAAAAAGGTAATCGGTTGCCCATTGTCGCGAATCACCCGAATTTTCATCAGCCTTTTCCCCACGGTTTGCCCCGTCCAAAACGCTTCGAGGAAAAAGAAATAGCCCGCATTGACGATAAAGAGAAAGAGGAGCAGGAGTGCAATCGCAAAATCCTTCATCTCTTCCAGCCAAAATTCATTTCTGTCCAATACGACTATACTGAACAGTACAAATACAGTAATATTAACCAATAACAGGATTCCTGTGTCTATCAGTTGAGCAGCAGCACGACTGCCCAAGCCAGCGGTTTGGAAGCGCAGCTGCACATGCTCGGGGGTTACGACAGACGCTTCCCGGTCAGCCTGTTGACTCGGTGTCCATTCGTTCATTCCTGTTGCCTTCACCCTCTCGTGATTTATTCTCTATTCAAGATACATATTTTTTCGTCTGCAAAGGAGGCCATTTCATGGATTTAACATCGTTTTGGCATACGCATAAAGCTTCTTGGGCTGAACTGGAACAATTGGTCGAGCGATT
>Ga0180216_1002149_pt1 | contig 16811 bp, 15 predicted proteins | sample eDN3rd37CBELigMG_FD_128879 | JGI IMG/M metagenome (GOLD analysis project Ga0180216, IMG submission 128879) | Enriched Miracle-Growth compost microbial communities from Emeryville, California, USA - eDNA 3rd pass 37_C BE-Lig MG (version 2)... ... | reverse complement strand
CTCAAAGGTCGTAGCGTCTAAGGAGAAGGACTCCCAATCAGTCGTCACCTGCCCCTTTTCTACCCATTCCCCTTGTAACGGATTCGCTGATGCATTTTCTAGTACATAAATTCTTTGCGCAAATATTGCGTCTGAATGGCCTGCTGCAAAGTAGACATACCATTTATTATCGATATAATGAAGCTCAGGCGCCCATACTAAGCCACCCATGACACCGCTTTCATGTTTTAGCCATATATCTACGGGCTCAGCATCCTTTAGGCCCTCTAAGCTACTTGATCTTCGCAGCTCAATGCGATCATACTCAGGTACAGAAGCTGTGAAATAGTAGTAGCCATCCGTGTGCAGGTATACCCAAGGATCAGCTCGCTGCTCAACAATAATATTGCTCATGCTCTATTTCCTCCTCTCTTTCTTAACTTTATTCTAAACTGAAACCGATTTCATTTCAATAAAATTGTATTTATTCAATAAAAAGAAAGCCAGTATAGAGGGATCGTCTCCTCCATACTGGCTCTAAATTCACGGATATTATTCGGTAACTTTAATTACTTTTCCTGTTTCTTGTGAAGCGAATGCATCAAGAATAACTTTAAGTGATGCTCTTCCTTCTTCACCCGTAACCGCAGGTACTGTATCGTTAACGATCGATTCTACAAATTTATCGATAACAAAGCTAGAAAGCTGCTTTTCGTTCGTAGAAATTTCTCCGGTTTGATATTTATTAACTGTACCATCACGAAGCTCAACGATAACCTGGTCGACTGGATCTGTACCGATGCGCATTACTCCGTTTTCACACCATAGCATTGTGCTGTTGTCCTCACCTTTGTAGTAAGTCCAGCTTGCTACAAGTGTACCGATCGCACCTGATTTCATGCGAAGAATACAGGATGCGTTATCATCACTTTCAGTGTCCTTCTTATCTAGTGTTCCAACGAATGCAGCAACCTCAGATACTTCATCATCAAGCATCCAGCGGATAAGGTCTGACTTATGAACACCTAGATCGCCCATTGCGCCCATAATTGCTTCTTCTTTACGGAAGAACCAGCTATCTGCACCGTCGATACTCCATGCATCAGGACCAGGATGGCCAAAGGATGTACGGAATGTAAGCACTTTGCCAAGTACACCAGTTTTAAGAATTTCTTTTGCTTTTTCGTGAGGAGGCATAAAGCGTTGGTTATGTCCTACCATAAGCTTTACGTTGTTCGCTTTAGCAGCTTCAATCATTGCTGCAGCTTCTTCATCAGTTACAGCCATTGGCTTTTCAACAAGCACATGTGCTCCAGCTTTAGCTGCTTCGATGGATTGCTCAGCATGCAAGTAGTTCGGCGTACATACGCTTACTGCATCTGGCTTTACCTCTGCAAGCATTTCCTTATAATCGGCGTATGCTTTGCCACCAAGCTCCTTCGCATAGTGCTCTGCACGCTCAATAATAGGGTCAACAAAAGCGACTAGCTCAACATTCGGATTTTCAACATATTCAGGAATATGACGATATTTTGCGATAGATCCACAACCAATTACTGCAACTCTAATTTTAGACATTCAATACTCTCTCCTTTAGTACGATTATTAAAATTGGTTTAAGTAGTGCTTTTTAAGCCAGTTCATGCTTGTTGCAACGGATTCAAGCGGTGGATTCGTGCAAGAATCCTGCTCTACTATAATCCACTCTACATCGGCATCAGAAGCAGCCTTAACAATAGCCTCTAGTGGCAAATCGCCTTCTCCAAGCTCGACGGTATCAATTGTTTTCTCTGGGTCGCGGCTTTCCTTTAAGTAATCCTTCAGATGAAGCAGCGGCAGGCGTCCAGCATATTTTTGAATATATGCAACTGGATCAATACCGGAGAACTGTACCCAGCCAATATCCATCTCAACCTTTAGATCTTCTGCTGGTACACGCTCAAACAATGCTTCGAATACCATCTGACCATCGATTCGCGTACTGAATTCAAAATCATGATTATGGTACATTAGCTCGATTCCTTGCTCTGTACATGCTTTACCAATGGCAGCCAGATCAACAAGGTGCTGCTGCCATGCTTCTACACTGCGAAGCTCTTCAGGAAGCCAAGGGCATATTGCATATTTGGAGCCAATCGTTTTCAAGTAATCAATCTCAGCCTGCAGGTTATCCTTTAAGCTGCTAAGCTGAATATGACAGCCAATTGCTTTTAGTCCAAGCTCATCAAGCAGCTCCTTCATGCGTGCTGCCGGAATATCACCATAATGGAAAAATTCTACACCCTCATAGCCTAATCCTGCCACATGACGCAGCGTACCTTCAAAATCTTCTGCTAATTGATCGCGAAGTGTATAAAGCTGTACACCAATATTCATTCTCTTCATTGTACACGCGCTCCTTATATTTCATGTTTATGTTGGATTTTGCTTTACTTGATATAAGTATAGCGCATACATCTGCAGAAAAACATTAATCGAATTAGCATAAACTTATGCGATTTTGTCATTATGATAGATCAGTAGCTTTTCGCGTCACTTTATTAGCAGCCCATTGCAGCAGTGGAAATACAATAAAATAAATAAAGAGCAATCGGAATAGTTGAAATAACGTAACAAAAGCCGGATCTGCTTTCATCGCAGTTGCTATTAAGCTCATTTGATCCATCCCGCCCGCTGCAGTACTTAAAAAGCTTGTTATCATATCAACCTGCGCAAGCTGTGCGAGTACAATCGAGCAGCCATAGCTAAATAATAATAGGATTAACGCGCTAATAAGTCCCATCATAATGACCTTCCAGGGGAGCTTAATCATGTCTGGCTTTAGCATAAGACCAATATATGCTCCTATAGAAAGCTGAGCAGCATGCAGCATTGAATCAGGAATCGCTGGTGGCTGTACCCCGAAAGCATTAATGACAATGCCTACAACAACCGGTGCTAAAAAATAGGCAACAGGCAGCTTAAGCAGCTTACCTAGCGGAACGGAAGCAAAAGCGAGCAGCACATACAGTGCAATTTTCCAAAACGGTTCTTCCGGGTGGTGTACAGCATCGGGCAGCAATTGACCGCTAACGATAAAGGGTACGATGCTGACAATGGAGAGTACCCTGATGACTTGAAAATATGTAACAGTGCCAAGGTCTATGCCCTTATGCTCCTCTGCAAACGTAACAGACTGCGATAATCCACCCGGTATGCTAGAGGTTAATGCAGTCATAAAAGACATTCCTGTTAGCTTTTGTGTAACGAATGCGAGCAATATACAAAAGAATAGCAGTACAATATTGAGCATCAGCATCAAGAGCAAATAATTTCCGATATTCAAAAATATTGATCTGGTAAAGGCTTCACCTATTGCAGCTCCTAGCAGCACTAATCCGCAGTTACGAAGCCAGCTAGGCCATACCCAGCTCGTTTTTGTTCGAATTGTAAGCTGAGCTAGCATGACTGAAAATATAGGTCCAAGCAGCCACGGCATCGGCAAATGAAGCAGCTGAAACAAGAGGACGCCAACTGAAGCTGAACCAAGCACCTTTATTATGGGGAGCAATTTCTCGCCACATCCTTTAGTTAAATATAGCGCTTAGGCGCTTTACCAGTATACCAGTTATCGCTCTTTAAGTTCCATACTTTGTCTATATGAAATAAAGCTCCAGATACCAGCATTGCCGGCATCTGAAGCTCACAAAAATTAATATTTACACTTAAGCTAGCTCGATTGTGAAGCTTCCATCGCCGACAGCACCAAGGCTAATAACGCCTTCCTCTACTTTTGCGTCAACGCCTGTAACTGCTTTAGCCGCTGCTTCACCTTTCACTGCTACAGAGAATGGTTTGCTTGCGCCTTTTACAGCTACAGTGATCGCATTCCCGCTACGAGAAGCTTCAACTGTCAATGAAACATTACCCTTCGCGTCGCGTACAACTGTGCTTGCTTGTGCACCATCCTGCAAGTTATGCAGCTGTAGCTGAACACCGTCAGCAAAATCATAATCAGGACGATCATTAACAGCCCCAATTGCAAGAATGCTGTTCTGACGAACGAATAACGGTAGACTCATGAAGTCGTAGGTTTCTGTTCTCCATACACCACCATCAACCGTTTCCCCAGTTAATAGATGGTTCCATTTACCTGCAGGCAAGTAGTACGTTACTTCGCCTTCTTCAGTAAAGATAGGAGCAACTAGCAAGGAATCACCAAGCATATATTGACGATCCAATTGCTCAACGGCAGGATCACCGTGGAATTCTAATACCATCGCACGCATAGACGGAATACCTTGCTCATGTGCTTGAACAGCAGTGTTGTACAAGTATGGCATTAGTGAGCTTTTTAGCTTCGTAAACTTACGAGTTACATCAACTGCCTCTTGGTCATAATCCCAAGGCACACGATAAGATTTGGAACCGTGTAGACGGCTGTGGCTGGATAGCAAGCCGAACTGCAGCCAACGCTTGAACACATGGCTTGGCGCTGTATTCTCGAAGCCGCCAATATCATGACTCCAGAAGCCAAAGCCAGACAAGCCTAGTGATAGACCGCCGCGAAGGCTTTCTGCCATTGATTCATAGTCCGCATAGCAGTCTCCACCCCAGTGTACTGGGAATTGCTGACCGCCAGCTGTTGCTGAACGAGCAAATACGGCTGCTTCATTTTTACCAAGCTTCTCTTCCAGCACTTCGAATACAACTTTGTTATATAGCTGTGTATAGTAGTTGTGCATTTTATATGGATCAGAGCCGTCAAAGTAAACAACGTCTGTCGGGATACGCTCACCGAAGTCTGTTTTGAAGCTATCAACGCCCATATCTACTAGCTCACGCAGGTAAGATGCATACCACTCACAAGCTGCAGGGTTTGTGAAGTCTACAAGCGCCATGCCAGGCTGCCATAGATCCCATTGCCATACGTCGCCATTAGGCTTTTTAACAAGATATCCGTTCGCTTTACCTTCCTCGAACAAGCGAGAGCGTTGAGCGATGTATGGGTTAATCCATACACAAATTTTCAATCCGCGCTCCTTCAAGCGTGCAAGCATGCCTTCTGGGTCAGGGAATACAGACTCATCCCATTTGAAATCCGTCCAATGGAACTCCTTCATCCAGAAGCAGTCGAAGTGGAATACATGAAGCGGAAGATCACGCTCTACCATGCCGTCTACGAAGGAATTTACCGTTTGCTCATCGTAGTTTGTTGTAAACGATGTGCTCAGCCATAGACCAAATGTCCAAGCTGGTGGCAATGCTGGGCGACCTGTTAGCTGTGTATAGCGATCAAGTACACCTTTCATGTCTGGACCATCGATAATGAAGTATTCAAGCGATTCGCCTTCTACGCTGAATTGAACCTTCTTCACCTTCTCTGAAGCAACCTCTAAGGAAACTAGCTCAGGCTGGTTAACAAATACGCCGTAGCCTTTGTTCGTAATATAGAATGGGATGTTTTTGTACGTTTGCTCAGAGCTCGTACCGCCATCCTCGTTCCAAATATCGACCGTTTGTCCATTCTTCACGAATGCAGTAAAGCGCTCGCCTAGACCATATACCCATTCGCCAACACCAAGATCAAGCTCTTCGCGTACATACGCCTTATGCTTGCCTTCTTTAATGTAAGCCATAGATTTTTGCTGGCTGCCTGTGAGGCGCTTGCCATTGCGTAGGAAGTCAACCTTCCACTCAGGACCTTTTGCAATTCGTACGCTTAGATTGCCGCTTGTCAGCATCGCATACTCATCTGTTTCCTCTATAACTGCATGACTTTCAGCAGATTTGGATAGCTCAAAGTTAGGACCAACATCACGAACACCCGCATGATGAATAATTTTAACGCCAATGACACCTGGAAGCGGAGAGTGAAATTGAATCGTAAGCAGCATCGTATCTAGCATATTTGCACGTGTTACGATCGGACGTGGAGCAGCGTAAGCTGTAAGCACTCCATCCTTTTCATAAAAATCATGTGCTTGTACTGCGCCTTGAACATTGAACTGCTCATGGATTAACCAGTTTCCGTTTTGAAATTTCATAGGATCTGCACAACCTTTCTATGTGAAAATGTTTTGGACAGTAATATATGTGTTATACTTGCATTATAGTGATATTATTTCATTAAATCTAACAGAATAATGCTCAAATATAGCACTATTTTGATGTTTTGAAGAGAAGGTGAGTTGCATGGACTTAACAATTAAAACGAGCTTGAAGGAAAATAGAAGACATGGTAATGATTCCTTTCCGCTTGCCTCCTACTGGATAGATCAAAATATTGCAGGCGCACCGATACTCGAATGCCACTGGCATGATGAGGTTGAATTTTTTTATGTAATGGAGGGCGAAGTACTGTTCCAGCTCGACACGGACTATTTTCCTGTCAAGGCAGGGGAAGCGGTGTTCATTGATAGCGGGGAAATTCATGCTGGACATTCGTATAACAATTCAACCTGTATGTACGGTGCAGTTGTGTTTGATTCACAGCTGCTTTCAAGCTCCAGCTTTGATCATATACAAGCAAATTATATTGCTCCTTTTCTAGACCGTACGAAGACATTTCCAGTTCATATTACAGGCGATTCACGTTGGGAGCGTCAGCTGTTGTTTCAGCTTCGCGAGCTGCTATCGATCTGTGATCAGGGTGACCTCGGCTATGAGCTGGCGGCGAAGCAGCAGCTGTACGCCATGCTGCACACCATCCTGCCGCAGGGCAGACATGTGAATCGAAGCAAAGGATTAAACAATGAAACGAAATCGCTACGCCTGAAAAAAGCGATCTCCTATATTCAGCTGCATTATCATCAACCGCTAAAAATTGCTGAAATTGCTGGGCAAATCCCGATGAGTGAGGGCCAATTTATTCGTTTCTTCAAAAGCATGACACGTCAGACCCCGATCGAATACCTTAACTCGTACCGAATTCGCCGTGCAGCGGAGCTTCTGCTTGATCCGAGCAATAAGATCTCCTCTGTTGCGATGGATGTTGGCTTTGATCATATGAGCTACTTCGTAAAAGTGTTTCGCCAGCAAATGAATTGTACGCCATCAGACTATCGCAAACGAATGCTTCATGCCGGCGCGGAATCCTTAAAAGTATGATCAAATTTCTAGCTTCCATTCATTATGAGAAAACTTTCATCGGAATTTGTGGCATAATGCTCGAATATCATAGTTTTTTCAAATTTTTTTAAGGAAATATTAAGGTTTGCTCTTTACACTGTATATAAATCATCGCAGTGTTGGAGGTTGGTAACATGGCAACTACACTCGTATTCCAAAATAAAGCAATCCCTGTATATATGAGTGAACAAAATAAGAAAGCAATGCGCAAGCTTGAAGCCATTCTTAATCGCAAATGGGAAACTGGCAAACAAGCGCTGAAGCAATGTCTAGCTACGCTGATCAGTATTGAGATCGTAGGCTCCGAGGCTACATTGCATGCGTTGACTGAACACCATACTCTTACTATTTCTCTATACTAAACATACTCTCTATAAGAAAAAGCCTTGGCTGAACTTCCGCCTTAAGGTTAGACATTCTCTAACCTTAAGGCGCCGTTCAATAGCCAGGCTTTTTTTGTTTATATCTATTTGTTTGGTTATACCTACATTAATGTATGAATTGCTATTTTTGAGCCGCTAATTGCGGTTCCTTTCTGTTTCCCCATAAGAAGAGCAATGTGCCGATCCAAGCAAACGTCGACGCGATCATTAAGATGACATCGATATTAAGGGTACCCGTTAATGAAGTTCCTAGTATTGGCCCAATAGACCCGCGAATCCCAAAAAACATAAGGTGGATTCCGAATACTACAGCCTCTCTACCAGGTGCAATCTTAAATATAAATGCCATAATGCCAATGTCCCAGATCGCTTCTCCAATCCCTTGGATGCCATTACCGAGCAGTACAGCTGGATAGGTTCCCCATAAGCTGTACAGCATAGGAACGATTGCGTACGCGCTTATGCCGATAAGCAGAATATATTTAATATCTATTCTATCTATCATAATGCCGCCTAGCCAAAAGGTTAGCAACAGCGCAACATAATAGGCTACACGCGCATAGCCGATCTCTACGTTAGTTAGCCCGAGAATATCCACTTGAATAATTTGATACAGTGGAATGGAGATCATATTGCCAAAGCCCGAAAATGTTGTTGCTATTAAGAAAATCGCAAGCAGCCGATTGCTTTTTATAAGCTGAAACTGCTCTATAATTTTCTGCTTGCGCCCTACCTTTGCCACCTCTTTAACGGCACTCGTCTTTGGAGCGCTGCCTTGCTTTGATACTTTAATAGAATTGAAGATACTAACCGAGATAAACCCAGCGATTGCGGCAGCAATAAGTGGACCACGTGGACCCAATATATCTGCCCAGCTTCCTACTAGATAAGCTAGCGGAATCATCAGCATACCCGATCCTACGCGTACGTATCCCATTAGTCGACCACGAATATTCGTTGGATATATCCGAGAGACTAGCGCTGCATAGGCAGGAGCTTGAATGCCCATTAGCAGCTGGAAGATAACCGCTGTCACCACGTATACATTGGGATCAGGAAATATTGCCGGTAGTAGTAATAGCAAGCGGCCAATCATATTCGGCCATATCGTAAATGGCTTCGGACTGCTGCTTTTTTCGATCCAGGATGCCCAGATCGGCGAAAAGATTAAGCCGATCGCAGGTGCTGCCGACAATATGCCAACCTGTAAATTCGATGCACCCTCCTGAATCGCGAAGGCAATGTAAAATTGATTCATTACGACGTTAAATAAGCTAAAAAACAGTGTAGCAATAAAATCAACTCGAACGTTCCACCAAACTCGTGGCGGCATATGCATGCCTAAAGCATAATGATGATGATGAGGCTTATTTTGTTGTGCCATGCTCAGTTACCTTCTTTTTCAGATGTTCACATCGATACTGTCCGAGAAGTAACATACTATATCTTTCGGCTTTTGTATAGTACCTACCAAATTTTTAATAAAGTTTCCTCGTAAATCTTTCGAGGCATGAAATATCTCATAAAACACAGCTATATCGCCGGAATTTGCTCTAGTTATGTGAATTATCATATAAAACGCAGCTGTTTCGCCGTAAAACGCTCTAGTTATATGAATTATCATATAAAACGCAGCTGTACCGCCGTAAAACGCTCTAGTTATATGGATTATCATATAAAACTCTGCTGTTTCGCCGGGATTCGCTCTAGTTATGTGATTTATCACATAAAACGCAGCTGTTTCGACCGCATTCGCTCTAGTTATATGAAATATCATATAACACGCAGCTGAACCACCCGAATTCGCTCTAGTTATGTGAATAGCCTTTTCAACTAGCTCTTATTGCATAAAAAACAGCTGTTCCCTGTACTGGGAACAGCTGCTTCGTCGTTCATTTTAGGTTTGGTACTTCAGAGCTTTCGCTCATATCAACGCTTATTGCTGACCTAGCAGTATGCTAGCATATGGTGAATCGATTGGAATCATGATGACAGGCTCATTGCTTAGCGTTACGACATAGCTTTCTAATGTACGATACAAATTATAAAATTGCGGGTCTTTACCGTAAGCGTCGTTATAGATTTTAGCTGCTTCCTGCTCGCCTTCTGCAACGATTTTCTTCGCGTCTGCTTCAGCCTGAGCCATTAGCTCAAGTGCAGTACGGTCAGCCTTAGACGTAATTTTGCGAGATTCTTCATCACCTTCGGACAAGTAACGCGCAGCAATTGATTCACGGTCAGAAATCATCCGATTATAAACACTTTCCTTATTGCTCTCTGGCAGATCAGTACGCTTGATACGAACATCTACAATTTGGATTCCGTAGTCGTCACGCTGTAAAGCTACCGCGACGTCCTTAGTGATATCATCATTCAAATTACCGCGTGCGGTATTCTCGCTAATGATCTCATCGTAGTTTACTTCAGATAACTTACGACGGACTGAGTTATATACCGCTTCATCAATACGACGTGTACCTGCAGAAACCGTGTGACTCGTCTTAATAAACTTTTGCGGATCATTAATTCTCCACACCGTATAGTTATCTACGAAAATAATCTTTTTATCTTTCGTCATAATTTGAGTTGGAGCATTGACATAGGTCATCTGATATTTAGGTAGCGATGTAACGTTATCAATGAACGGAACCTTAAAATAAAGACCAGGCTCCTTCTTTGCATCAATGGCTTCTCCGAATCTCAGTATAATTTTATATTCGCCTTCCTTAACTACGAACAGCGAGCCAGCAGCAATAATAACGAATACGATAACAAGTGCTGCTAATCCATACCATTTTTTCATCTTATGCTCCTCCTTTACTGTGCTGACGATTGAGAATTATTGGTGCTTGGTGTTGATTGAGACTGACTTGTCGTGCTCGAGCTTGATCTTGCTGTAGAGCCTGAGCGATTCATCATCTCATTTAGCGGTAAATAATTCACAGTATCGCTGTTAGAGTTCGTAATGAAAATCTGAGCATTAGGTAGAATTTTTTCTAACGTTTCAAGGATTAAACGGTTTTCCGTAATATCCTTATTGTTTGAGTACTCCGCATAGATCGCATTGAACTTAGCAACATCCCCTTGTGCGTTCAATATACGAGATGCTTTCTCCGCCTCAGCCTGCTCAATTAACGCTTGAGCCTCACCGCGTGCTTTTGGAATACGATCATTTTCATATTTCATCGCATTGTTAATTTTCGTATTTTTTTGCTCACGCGCATTCGTAACTGCACGGAATGCATCCGAAACTTCACCGCTAGGTGGCTCGATATCCTGGAACTTCAGGTCAATAATTTGAATTCCTGTTTCGTACTTATCCATAAGTTCAACAAGCTGGATACGAGCTAGCTCTTGGATTTCTGTCTTACCGTCTGTGATGACATAATCCAGCTTCTGGGCACCAATTACTGAGCGAATGGAAGCGATAGACGCATTACGTAAAAAGGTTTCCGGGTTTTCGATATTCGTTAAATAATGCTTAATATTATTAATTTTCCAAGTGATAACCGCATCAGCTGCTACGATATTTTCATCACCTGTTATCATCATTGCCTCTTCCTCTACTACTTCATCTCCGCTGGCTGTTTCACGATAGCCAATAGCAATGTTTTGGGTTAGCTCAGCAGGAACGATTTGTACTTGTTGGATCGGATGCGGAAGTTTAAAGTGCAGACCTGAACCTGCTTCATGTGTAATTTTACCAAAGGTGTACACCGCTGCTCTTTCCCTCTCCTCTACCGTATAGAAGGACGTCGAACCAATATAAAGCAATGCAACTGCAACAATAGCAATAACGACAAATTTTCTTACTGACTTCATATTAACTTCTGGTTTATTATTGTTCGGTGGTCCCTGCTCTGGCTTAAATGTTTCAAAACTCATATGTTGTTCTCTCCTCTCTAGATTACTGATATGTTATACGGCATTTTCAACAAATGGTCACAGTTTTTTCAGCTTTATTTAAGGTTTCTTCAAAAAGAAAGGCATCCTGCTTGAGGATGCCCACTATTTAACTAACGTTAGCTTTACATTATTTTGTATTAAACAAAGAGATATACAGATCAATTCCACCCTGCTCATCGCTAAACGCGGCAAGCTCGATTTCCGTATATCCGATCTGCCAAGTTGTCGTTAGCTCTGCTTCACCAGCTGCGATGCTATCTGCGAATTGTTCAACATCTTCATGATAATCAGCTTCATCATAGAAGTAGAGCTCATCGCGGTACGGCTCACCAAAATGTGCTTCCAATTCATTATAAAGTGTACCAATGGCAAGCAAGTAGTCCATATTCGATTGAGCCTGCACATCAAATGTATAATCAAGACTAAACAGCTTATCTCCATCAAAATAGTACGTAGGATATGCTGTAAAGCCAGCTATGTCAATCGCTTCATAGCGTATATGTGCTTTGTCTTGATCGATCAGCTCTAAACTTTCACTTTCCATAACGGAGGCAAAGCTGTCATTCCATTGCTGATCTCTAAGCCATACTGAAAGCTCGGTTTTTTCAGGAGCAGACGTTATATTAATCGTACGTTGCTTCCCATTCCAAACAACCTTTGCGCCTGTTGCCTCACTTATAAAGCGAATAGGCACGAGCGTTCTGCCCTTAAGTACCGTCGGAGCTGTATCCATTTTTACTTGCTTGTTGTTAATGTAGGCAACATTTTCTCCAATTTTCAAATGCATTAAAATATAATCATTATAGCCCGTTACCATTTTTTCTTGCTGATCCCATGAATAATTCATTCCTAGTGCTTTGAACACTGTTGTGTATTGGACCAATGTGTTATTATTTGACATAATCGGGTCGACGTCAAATTTCACTTGCTTGCCATCAACAAAAACCTTAATAGGATCTGTCGGAGCTGCAGCAGAAGCTATACTAGCCGGTAGTAATAATGTAAGCATTACAATAAGTGCAAACCATTTTTTCATTAACTAAGCTCTCCCTCTCTAATTGAAATTGTATTGATAGCATATAATCAAAACACGTATATCATACCAATATTTGAGAATAAAGTGAACGTATATGACCAATTCATCTCAAGGAGGAGATCCAGATCGAGTGGAATAAAAGAGTGTCAGAGCTTGAACAGCGCCTAGCAGCCGTAGAGCAAGAGCTGCAGCAGCTGAAAAAAAGCTCCGGGGGACAGCAGCAATCGCCCCCCCAGCAGACACAAGCAACAATACAGCAGGGAGCCCTTCACCCACCACCTGCAGCTGATTATCAGGGTAACCCTACAAGACAACCATTAAATCAGCAACAGAGTATGGGCGGGCCACAGCAACAGGTGCACCATAATGCTGATGGACAACAGCATTTGCAACAAAATCCGGTAGGGCAGCAAGGCACTGGTGCAGGACAGCAGCATGTACAGCAGAGCGTCCATCCAGCGCAGCAACAGCATGCACAGCAAGGCGTACGTCCAGCGCAGCAGCATGTACAGCAAGTCGTAGCTCCAGGGCAGCAGCCACAGCACTTGCAGCAGATCGCACGTCCAGCGCAGCAACAGCATGTACAGCAGGGCACAAGTCCAGGACAGCAGCAGCATGTACAGCAGGGCGCAGGTCCAAGGCAGCCACAGCACTTACAGCACGGAGCTCCTGGTCAGCAGCAGTATTTCCCGAACCATATGCAGCCTAATCTTGGCAATCAGCCAATTCCTAACATGGTGTCAAATCAACCTAATAAAGCATCCGGCCGAAGCATGGAAAACATTTTGGTGCGCTATGTACTTCCAATAGTATTTATCATCATCCTGCTTATCGGTATTCTTATGCTGTTTATAGCGGGCGTTGCTTTTGGTCTTATTACTGAGCCGGTTCGCTGTATATTAGGCTTACTGCTAGCAACCGCAATGTACGTCACAGGTATGCTTCAGCATCAGCGGAGCAAGCGACCCATACTCGGAAAAGCGCTGCTTGGAGGAGCTCATGGTGTCTTAATTATTACGATATCAATAGCTCATCTATCCTATGAACTGTTCGGTGTGGTCATAGCCGCTGCTTTTTATGTATTATCCTGTGCTCTTATTATCTATTCGGCTATTCGCTGGCGTTCCCAGCTGCTCGTATGTATCGCGATATTCTCAGCATATCTATGCGTATATCTAATCGATATTCAAAATGTACATGCGATTCCATACCTGCTTGTACAATTAGTTATTTCAATTAGCATGATGCTTCTCAGCTCAGCACTGAAATACCGATATGCTCACGGCATCGCATATTTTTTACTGCACTTTTCATTAATTATTACAAGCAACGTGCATTCGGAGGCTTCCAATGGCTTCTTGATTGCTGCATTGCTGGCACAGCATCTCGTTGTATTCATTCAATATATGAAACGAAAGCAGCTTCATGCTGAGTCTCATGTCATGCAGGCTGTTGGTGTGTTAGCCATCATAAGCTGGACAGCACATATTTACGGCGGTAAGAGCACGATTTTCCTGATCGTATCGATCATCATCGCAGCAGCTTACGCTGTAGCTATCTTATTTTTTGAACGTGGAGAAGCCAATGAGGAGCATGAACAGCGCTCACCATTCAAGCTACGTATTGAGATTAGCGCATTATTGGCGGCATTTGCGCTAATTTGCTTCTTTATAAATTTGCTTGGCACTCCATACACGAATCTTATTCTTTACGGTACCGGTGTCACGCTCGTTCTGTACGGCTTAAGGGATAACCTTAACCTGCTACGCTGGTTCGGAGCAGCAGCGCTAGGTATCGGCACCGTTAGTATTATGTTTGAGCCGCTTGATGCCATTCTCTCTTATGAGATGCTTTGCTGGATTGTCGTTCTTGCAAGCTTCCCAGTCATCTATCGTGAATGCAAGCAAACCCTACAATCAGAAGAGGCGCATAATCCGGCGAACGTTAAGGTATGGCTGTCAACCATCCTTTGGATTGAAGCTGCACTAGCCTTTTGGTTTATTACGATATTCGGTAATCTTGTAGGTGAGCTAATAGGTACGTCAGACTCAAGGCCATATTTTGTTTCTTTTGCATGGCTGCTCTACGCTATTATCGCCATTGCATATGGAGCGACTCGCAGTGCTGCACAGGCACGCTTAACGGGTATTATTCTACTACTCGTGATCGCATTCAAGGTCGTATTTATTGATATTACGTTCCTAAACATTCTCATTAAGTCCATCCTGTTTACGGTACTGGGCGGAGTCGGTATCTTAGTGTCCTACCTTCTCTATAATAAAACAGACGACCAAAATAAAACGCAGTAGGATTTGACTAAATAACTAATTAACAAAGCCGCTCATCGCAAGATGAGCGGCTTTTCTGCCTCTGTGGCACTACACAATAACTGCAGCTCGCTTCATTGCAGCATTAGATATTATAGCTGTCTGCAATCTAACAAAGCCTCATGAAATTTTATTCGTATCTTCGACAACGATATCCTCTATATCATCAATGTTGAACCAATCATCATCCACTCGAAATCGTCCATGTAATGTGCTAACGTTATTGACGATACCTACTACTTTAAGCTCCTCATATGGATCATACATATGGAGTGACAACGATATTTTATACTGCATACTTTGCCGTAGTGCATCGCTGATAAGCTCCCGCCTGTCTATAATTACCCTTTTCTTTAGCTTTCTTTCCATGATCTAACCTCCATTAAACAGAGCTATTAATATAATGGAAGGATCTTGCCAGCCAACATACGGTTACATCAGATCGTCGCCATTAATTAATAATTACATTATATGCGAACAAGTGTTCGTTTTCAAGTGATTACATGACAATTTCCCGGTGTTATAGCTATACAAGCACAAAAAAAGCCGCTTCTAAGAGCGGCTCTGAATTAACAATATGTAGATATAGAAAAAGGAACCTAGAAACGTAAGCCACCACGCAAACGTTAAGTTCCTTTAGAAGAAGGTACTTGCCCCTCTCAACCTCATTCTAACATACATCGTTCCATAATAGGACTAGCAGGTTTTCCCATGTAACTACAGCTTCTTGACCACTTGATGGATAGTGCTCGGTCCTTTTAATTCTTTGTCTCCATAGTCGAACGTACCGCATATAATGTGCCTAGAGGTTCTTATCCCGTTCTTACAGAAAGGAATTCATCATCATGAAGAATAGAAATGACGAGGAATCCAGAGAGATAAAAATCGCAAGACTCGCACTTATCGGTGCTGCTATAGTGGTAATTGGTGATGGAATCGCTGCCTATGCAGCTGCTTTAACATTAGACCTATTAGAAAACCCTGAACCAGATACTCGGAGTTCTTCAGCAACCGATCATCTCGAGGAAACTCAGGCACAGATTGATCATTATATTAACGAATTGATTTCGATTAGAAATAAATTGAGCTAACCGTACGATAAGATATAACTTTGTAGACTATTACACGAATACAACTTACGTATTTTTGCTTTCAGATAGCATGAGGGCTTCTATGTAATCAATCCCATCTGCCGTGCGAAAAGAGAATGATACGCCTTGTGATGCTCATTATCAATGTACAATTGCTTCTTTGTTCCTGTTAAACCCATAACTTTAGTTTTAGACGGCCATTCTGGTCCTCCCGAAAAATACAAATCATAGAGTTGTTTTAATATTGCTTGTCTTAATTTTTTTCGAATATAGATTTCTTCAATCTTCATAACTTATCACCTATATCACCTATATCACCTATATCACCTATTCGATGAAATAACAAAAAAAGTCCTTGCTATGCAAGGACTTGAACGTTTATATGTATGGTGCGGTAGAGAGGACTCGAACCTCCACGGGTATTCACCCACCACCCCCTCAAGATGGCGCGTCTGCCATTCCGCCACTACCGCAAATGGGAACATTATAATATTCATCCAGCTGACTTACTTAGAAGAAAACTGGTGAGCCATGAAGGACTCGAACCTTCGACACCCTGATTAAAAGTCAGGTGCTCTACCAACTGAGCTAATGGCTCTCATGATTATTGTTACTCATGCGAGCTGCTCTCATAAGAATAGTGGTGACCCGTAGGGGATTCGAACCCCTGTTACCTCCGTGAAAGGGAGGTGTCTTAACCCCTTGACCAACGGGCCGTGCAAACTAACTTCAAAAGAGACAAGATGTATCTTAACACATCAACTTACACTATGCAACAACTTTTTTTCTAATGTAGGAAAATAAAAAAGACCGGTTAGTTCGGTCCATTATCAGCATCTTCCTAGTAAGAAAAATGATGGCGGAGAAGGTGGGATTCGAACCCACGCACCACTTACGCAGTCTAACCCCTTAGCAGAGGGTCCCCTTGAGCCACTTGGGTACTTCTCCATGAATGGCTCCCCGAACAGGACTCGAACCT
>Ga0180216_1002147_pt1 | contig 16817 bp, 13 predicted proteins | sample eDN3rd37CBELigMG_FD_128879 | JGI IMG/M metagenome (GOLD analysis project Ga0180216, IMG submission 128879) | Enriched Miracle-Growth compost microbial communities from Emeryville, California, USA - eDNA 3rd pass 37_C BE-Lig MG (version 2)... ... | reverse complement strand
GTCTCAGGTAGTATTAAGAGTGCTATTCAGTGGAATCTTGCCTATGAGATTCTTGATGCAGAGAGCATAAGAAGACGTTTCCCAGTTTTTAATCCTACTCCTAATTCAATTGGTCTGTATGAAGAGCTGGCTGGGTTTGTTAGACCGGAAAAGAGTGTATATACCCATTTATTACAAGCAGAAAAATATGGTGCCGATCTTAATTTTTTTGAATCTGTCCTGTCTTGGGAGGCGAATCCCTCTGGTGAAGGTGTACGTGTAGTAACTAGTAGTGGGACATATGAAGCTGGAAAATTAGTTATATCAGCAGGAGCTTGGGCACCAAAGCTATTAAAAGATTTAGGTGTATCCTTACAAGTGGAGCGTCATATTCAAATGTTTTTTGAGCCAAAGAATGGAATTGAACCATTCAGGGTTGGAAATCACCCTATTTATATATGGGAAGCTGATGATGGTGTTCAATTATATGGTTTCCCTTCTACTGGAATTGGTGCAGAAGGAGCAAAAATTGCCTTTTTCCGCAAAGGGAAGACCTGTATGCCTGAAACGATTGATCGCAACGTATACGATGAGGAAGTAGAATTGATTAGAGAATATATAGCACAAGGTCTTCCACAATTAAACGGTCGATTTTTGCAAGGTAAAACATGCATGTATACAAACACACCAGATGAACATTTTGTTATTTCTGAACATCAAGAACATCCACAAGTGGCAATTGCAGCAGGTTTTTCAGGGCATGGTTTTAAGTTTGCTAGTGTAATAGGGGAAATTTTAGCTGACCTAGTGATCAATGGAAAAACAAATCATCCGATTGAGTTATTCAGCCCAAAACGTTTTGCTTATCAACAATAACCATTAGTGTTAACCAAATAAGTCAGTAGACATTTGATTGCATGTTTATTAAGTCATTTATGATATTTAAGTTGTTAGAAGGGAGAAAAGAAAAATGCTAATTGAACAAAATGTTATAAATGGAAGTGGAAAAATTAAATCTACATTAAAAGGAGAATTGTATACATCCCCTGTAATTTTTGAATTAGAAAGAAAACATATCTTTGCAAAACACTGGCTTTTTGTGGGCTATGAATATGACGTAGCCGAACCTGGCCAATACATTACACTAAAGGTTGAAGGTGAAAATATATTAATTATTAGAGGAAAAGATCATGTGCTTCGTGGCTTCTTAAATGTATGTCGGCATCGCGGTGCTACATTATGCAGTGATTCTTCAGGAAAAACTGGTATTATTCGTTGCCCTTACCATTCATGGAGCTATGGACTTGATGGTAGATTAGCAGGAGTTCCCAAATCAAGCGAATGTCGTGAAGAGTTAGTAAATAATGAAAATTATGGCTTAGAGAAGGTAAATGTCCAAACATGGCATGGGTTGATTTGGTTAAATTTATCAGGTGAGCCACTACCTCTTGAACAACAATTAGATCCACAAATTATTGAGCGTTTTGGTGAGCTTGAAACATTAGCTAGATACCAAATTCAAAACTTAAGAGTTGCACATCGTAAAGAGTATGATGTGAAAGCGAATTGGAAAATTATAGTGGAGAACTTTCAGGAATGTTATCATTGTTCAGCTATTCATCCAGAACTAACTTCAGCTTTTCCACAATTCCGTAGTGGAGTTGGTACACAGAATGAAACGGGATCAGGAGCAAGTTTTAGTGAAAATATTGAGGCATTCTCGATTAGTGGAAAAGGCAATCGTCCAATGTTAAAAGGGTTATTACCAGAGGATGATCGTTTATATTACGGCATGACAATAAATCCACATGTATTTATCAATTTAACACCAGATCATGTCATCATCCATCGCATTATTCCGATCAATGCGGAAAGATCAATTGTTATTTGTGATTGGTTATTTGATCCAGATGAAATGGATAAAGAAGGTTTTGATGCTGCAGATGCTGTTGAATTATTTCATCGAGTAAATGAACAAGACTTCGAGGCGTGTCAATGGTGTCAAGAAAATATGGGGTCAAGAGCCTACCAAAATGGAGGGATTTTGGTACCGATTGAGCATCATGTTTCTCGCTTTTATGATTATGTTTTAGAATCAATTGGATTATCAACAAGTCAAATTGCAAATTAAATGATAAATTATATCGGTTTCCATTATATAAAAATTCAGAATTTTCCTAATGTTAGGGTGTTGATATGAAGGTGACGTACTTACCTTTGATAAATTGCATTGTTTAATTTCTTCTATTATAAGATTATATGTTTAAAGTTCAAAAGGAGAGAATGCTATGTCTCAAAATAAAGAGGTATTTGATATCACGATCATTGGAGGTGGTCCAGTCGGTTTATTTACTGCCTTTTATGGGGGAATGCGCCAATGTAGTGTGAAAATACTAGAGAGCCTACCACAATTGGGCGGGCAACTTTCTGCTTTATATCCTGATAAGTATATATATGATGTAGCTGGATTTCCTAAAATCCTTGCACAGGATTTAGTAAATAACTTAATGGATCAAATGGCAAAATTTGAACCAACTATTGCCCTAAAACAAAAAGTGGAATTTGTTGAAAAAGATTTGGATGGTACGTTTAAAATAACAACAAATGATGAAATACATTATTCGAAAGCAATCATTATTACAGCAGGAAATGGAGCTTTTCAACCGCGTAAACTTGAACTTGAAGAAGCAGATAAATATGAGGCAACGAATTTACATTACTTTGTTGGAGATATCAATAAGTTTTCTGGAAAACGTGTAATGGTAGCTGGTGGCGGTGATTCAGCAGTTGACTGGGCGTTAATGCTTGAACCAATTGCAGAAAAAGTATTTCTGACTCACCGCCGTGATAAATTTCGTGCACATGAACATAGTGTTGCATTGCTAAAAAATTCAAAGGTTGAAGTTATAACTCCATTTGTTCCAACTAAGTTAATTGGTGAAGATCAAATTAATGAGGTTGTCCTAGAAGCAGTAAAAGGAATAGGAACTGAAACCATTTCTATTGATGAGTTAATTATCAACTTTGGTTTTGTTTCTTCTCTTGGGCCAATTAAAGATTGGGGTCTTGAAATTGAAAAAAACTCTATCGTTGTTAATTCTAGGATGGAAACAAACATTGAGGGGATCTATGCAGCAGGTGATATATGTACCTATGATGGTAAGGTGAATCTCATTGCCAGTGGTTTCGGGGAAGCACCTACTGCAGTAAATAATGCCAAAGCATATATTGACCCAAAAGCAAAAATTCAACCAGGGCATAGTTCTTCAATGAATTTTGAAAAGAAGAGTGTTGCTGTAACACATTAGTTCAAGCAATCGCCTTTAACCTTGTTTAAAACTATAAAGTAAATAACTTTTGCGGATGATGATTGTAGGAGAGTGTAGATTTATACATTGCCACCGAAGGAGCAAGTTTCAAAAAAACCCTTGAAACAAATCTCTCAGGTAAAAAGACTACAAGAGGACGCAACTCTGGAGAGCGCGTTGATACTACGCCACCAAAGGGGAAGATTCCAGTTATTTGTACGGAATGAAACTCTCAGGTAAAAGGACAGAGAAGGGACATAATAACTACCCCTCTCTGTTCTTTTTCTTTATTCAGAGTAATGTCATAAATCTGGATCAAATCTTAAGAGGTGAAGAACAGAGGGAGGGGAAAAAATAAGAGCTTAGGAGGGATAATGTTGAGTTTAAGTATCAGTGATTCTAAGATTTATGAAGCAATCGAAAGTGAAAGGCAGCGTCAGCTTTCAACATTAGAGCTAATTGCATCAGAGAATTTTGTCAGTGAGGATGTTTTAGAAGCAATGGGGAGTGTCATGACAAATAAGTATGCAGAGGGGTATCCAAATAAGCGGTATTACGGAGGTTGGGAGTATGTTGATATTGCAGAACAAACCGCAATCGACCGGGCCAATAGCCTATTTGGTTCTCGATATGCGAATGTACAACCGCACTCTGGTGCCCAAGCGAATGCTGCTGTATTTTTTGCGTTACTTCAGCCAGGAGAAAAGGTATTGGGAATGAATTTAGCACATGGCGGACATCTCACCCACGGTAGTCCAGTAAGTATGTCAGGAAAATGGTTTGATGTTGTCTCTTATGGAGTAAGAGATGACACTCATTTGATTGACTACGACGAAATAGAAGCATTAGCAATAAAAGAGAAGCCAAAGCTTTTAATTGCTGGTACAAGTGCATATCCACGAAGGATCGATTTTAAGAACTTTAGATTAATAGCCGATCGGATTGGTGCAACGTTAATGGTTGATATGGCTCAAATTGCAGGACTCGTAGCAGCAGGTTACCATCCATCACCGGTGCCTTATGCTCATGTTGTGACAAGTACAACACATAAAACATTGCGAGGTCCACGAGGTGGTATCTTGTTAACAAATAATGAAGATATGATAAAGCAACTGAATAAATCTGTCTTTCCTGGAATTCAAGGAGGACCATTAATGCATAATATTGCTGCAAAGGCTGTTGCCTTTAAAGAAGCAATGCAATCAAGTTTTAGAGAATATGCTAAACAGGTCATCAAAAATGCTTCGATACTTAGTAAAGAATTAAAACAAGAAGGAGCAATCCTTGTTTCTGGTGGAACTGATAATCATATCGTGTTACTAGATGTCAGAGTTTGGGATTTAACAGGGAAGGAAGCTGAAGCAATCCTAGAAAAGGCTGGGATAACTGCAAATAAAAATACCATTCCATATGATCCTCAAAGCCCTTTTGTGACAAGTGGTATTCGGATCGGTACAGCTGCATTAACGACACGGGGGATGAAAGAGGAAGAGATGGTGCAGATTGCAAAAATTATTTCGGTTGTCCTAAAAAGTAGGGGGAATGCCATGTTACTTGATAAGGCAAGGATGGAAACAGAAGGAATTTGTGAAAGGTTTCCGTTGTTTCAACAGTCGATCACTATTTAAAGAGGCGATATGATGGAATATCAAAGTTGCTTTGACATAATTGGACCGATCATGGTAGGTCCCTCCAGTTCTCATACTGCGGGAGTTGTGTTAATTGGAAGGTTTATATACGAATTGATAGGTGAACATCCAGAAGAGGTAAATATCATTTTCTATGATTCATTTGCTGAGACCTATCAAGGACATGGAACAGATAAAGCCATCCTTGGTGGATTGCTAGGAATGAATACGGATGATTTTAGGATTAAATATGCTAGTTCATTAATGAAACAATATGGAATCAAAGTAAGTTTTCACTTTGAAAATTCTTGTCCGTATTACCAGCATCCGAATACTACTGTTGTTACAACGAAACTAGGAAACTATGAGCTTACAGTAGGAGGAGTATCGTTAGGTGGAGGGGTATCAAAAATCTTTATGATTAACGGTGAGAAAATGGATATTCGCTTAAGCACCAGTGTCGAATCTTAAAAGTGTGTATCATGTAACAGTTCGTATTTATAGAAAGAAAAAGTATAGGAGTGAGCATCATGGAGATTCGGTCAATGAACGAACTTGTTAATCATTGTAAGAAAGAAAAGAAACGAATCTGGGAATTGATCGTAATGAGGGAAATTGAGAAATCAGGAATAGATCATCATAAAATTATGGGAATGATGGAAGAGCGTTTAATGAAGATGAAGGAAGCAATTGACAATGGTCTGAAGGATGGATCAACTGCACCGAGTGGAATCTCAGGCGGTGATGCTATCAAAATGCAGGAATATGTAAATCAAGGTAAAGCCTTAACAGGACACTATGCAAGGGATGCGATGATCTTTTCCCTTGCTACATCAGAATCTAATGCTCGGATGGGAGTTATTGTCGCAACACCAACTGCAGGAGCAGCGGGAATCCTACCTGGGGTGTTGTTTGCACTTCAAAAAAATGACTGTCTTTCCAATAAAGAGTTGGTTAGAGGATTGTTTACAGCAAGTGCACTTGGATATGTGATTGCTAACCGTTCTTTTATTTCTGGTGCAGCCGGAGGGTGTCAAGCAGAGATAGGTTCTGCAACAGCAATGGCAGCGGGGGCAATTGTCGAATTAAAGGGAGGATCACCAGAACAAGCTGTAAATGCAACAGCTCTTGCAATGAAGTCGTTACTTGGATTAATATGTGATCCGGTTGCTGGCCTCGTTGAAGTACCTTGTATCAAGAGAAATGTAATTGGGACTTCGATTGCATTTTCAGCTGCTGATTTATCACTTGCAGGTATTGAAAGTAGAATTCCTTGTGATGAGGTAATTGAAACAATGTATAAAGTTGGGAAAAATATGCCGAAAGTTTATAAAGAGACTTCACTAGGAGGTCTTGCAGAAACGGAGACAGGTAAAAGAGTAAAGGAACGGAACAATAATAGAATCTGGAGGTGAAAGGAAATGAGTGGTAGTCGAATAACACTAAGGAAACCACCGCTTTTCCCATTATATGAGGTATATGGGGCAAAAGTAATCGATTTTGGAGGTTGGGCCCTACCCGTCCACTTTTCTAGCATCCTAGAGGAACACCATGCGGTTCGAACGGGAGTAGGGTTATTTGATGTTTCTCACATGGGGGAAATACTTGTTGAAGGTAGAGATGCGGAAAGCTATGTTAACTATCTTGTAACGAATGATGTAACAAAGCTTAATGTTGATCAGGCTCAATATACGGCAATGTGTTACCCAGACGGAGGTACAGTAGATGATATATTGGTTTATAAGTTAGAGAAAGAGAAGTTTCTTTTGGTTGTAAATGCTGCAAATATAAATAAGGATTTTAACTGGATGAAGCTATATATTGAAGATCATGTAAAAGTAACCAATATTTCCGACTCAATAGCGCAGCTTGCTATACAAGGGCCAAAGGCTGAAAGAGTGTTACAAAAGCTTACTCATTTTAATCTAAGTAATATAAGATATTTTGGTTTTGCACAACAAGTAAATATTGCTGGAGTGAACATTGCAATTGTGTCGCGTACTGGCTACACAGGAGAAGATGGTTTTGAGCTTTATTTAGATACAGAAAAAGCTGAAGCGTTGTGGCTGAAAATTGTAGAAGCTGGTGCTGAAGATGGGTTAAAGCTATGTGGGCTCGGTGCTCGAGATACACTAAGGTTGGAAGCAAGGCTTCCGCTTTATGGTCAAGAGCTCTCTAATCGAATTACTCCGTTAGAAGCTGGAATAGGATTTGCCGTAAAAATGAATAAAGAAAGTGACTTTCTTGGGAAAGAAGTGTTAATAAAACAAAAAAAACAAGGGATACATCGAAAAATTGTAGGTATTGAACTGACGGGTAGAGGTATCCCTAGACATGGTTATAAAGTTTTTTCTCAAGATGGAGATGAAATTGGAGTTGTTACATCTGGTACACAATCACCTACACTAAAGAAAAGTATAGGATTAGCATTACTAGATAAGGACTATTCTGAAATAGAGACTCGTATAAAGGTAGAGATTCGCAATAAAAAAATTGAAGCTATTGTTGTGAAATCTCCTTTTTACAAAAAAGTTTGATAGATGAATTAACAAGCTACAATATTTTTCTATTAAGCAAAGAAAACATGAATGAGAAAGGGAGGAATAAGAATGACAGTAGATCTATCTAATTTACGATTTAGCCAAGAACATGAGTGGGTGTTAAAAATAGGGGAGAATCAAGTTAGAGTGGGTATATCAGATTATGCTCAAAAGCAGTTGGGAGATATTGTATTTATTGAGTATCCAGAAGTAGATACCCACGTAAGAGCTAATGAGACAATGGGTACTATCGAGTCGGTTAAGGCAGTTTCAGAACTTTATTCCCCGGTTTCAGGAAAGATTATTTCTGTAAATACTGAATTGGAAGATACACCTGAAATGATCAATGAAAATCCTTATAAATTAGGGTGGTTAGTTGACGTAGAATTGTCGAATATAGATGAACTAGAATCTCTAATGAATGAAGAAGAGTATCTTGCATTTATAAACGAAGGAGTAGAGTGAGAATGACCTCAACATATCGTTATCTTCCAGATACAGAACAAGACAAACAGGAAATGCTTGAGTTCTTAGAGGTTTCGTCGGTAGGAGCTTTATTTAGTGACATCCCTAAGGAAATTCGTTTACACAATCATTTAAATATTCCAGAGTCTATTCCTGAACCATTGCTTTACAAAAAAATGCATCTTCTTGCTTCACAAAATAAGAACGCAAACCATTATTCTATTTTTCTAGGTGCCGGGACATATGATCATTACATTCCAAGTGTTGTCAATCACATGATATCACGATCTGAATTTTATACAGCTTACACTCCTTATCAACCGGAAATAAGTCAAGGGGAACTACAAGCTATTTTTGAATTTCAGACGATGGTTTGTGAATTGACAGGAATGGATGTTGCCAACTCCTCTATGTATGATAGCTTTACAGCTTTTGCAGAGGCAGCTTCACTAGCGATTGCTTCATCAAAACGTACTAAAGTACTAACTTCCAAAGCTGTTCATCCTGAATCCCGAGCTATTCTTCATACAGTTGCACAAGGGCAAGGATATCGAGTAGAAGAGGTGGAACTTACTGTTGATTATACTGACTTAGAAAAATTAAAAAAACAAATAGATGAAGACACAGCTGCTGTAATGGTTCAGTATCCTAATTTTTTTGGTTCAATTGAAGATTTAACAGAAATAAAGAAAATTGCCGATAAAAAGGGAGCTCTCCTAATAGTTAGTGCCAATCCTCTTGCACTAGCTTTATTAGAAGCACCTGGCAAATTAGGAGCAGATATCGTGGTGGGAGATATGCAACCATTTGGCATTCCGATGTCTTTTGGAGGACCTCACTGTGGATATTTTGCCGTTCAAAAGAATTTAATGCGTAAAGTTCCTGGAAGAATAGTAGGACAAACAACAGATGAGAAGGGAAAGCGTGGGTTTGTTCTAACACTTCAAGCACGTGAGCAACATATTCGACGTGAAAAAGCATCATCAAATATTTGCTCTAATCAAGCCCTTAATGCTCTTGCGTCTGCTATTTGTATGACTGCACTAGGTAAACATGGTGTCCGTCAAATGGCACAATTGAATGTTGATAAGACAAATTACATGGTCACAAAACTCCAAGGAAAAGGATTTAAGATTGTTAATCAGGCACCATTTTTTAATGAGTTTGTTGTTGAGTTACCTGTTTCTGTGAAATCGGTAAATGCAGAACTTTTACATTCATCAATTATTGGAGGTTTTGATTTAGGAAGTGATTATGATCAATACAAACGTCACATGTTAATTGCTGTAACAGAGCAAAGAACAAAGGAAGAAATTGATCAATTCATTTGTGCACTGGAGGCGATTTGTAATGATTGAAAATGATCAACTTATTTTTGAAATGAGTAGACCAGGGCGGATTGGCTCTAGTCTACCACCAAGTGATGTTGAAACAACTAATTTATCTAATAAATTGTTAAAGCATCTCATTCGTGAAGTACCAGCAGAACTGCCTGAAGTATCTGAGCTTCAACTAGTAAGACACTATACAGCACTTTCTAATAAAAATCACGGTATTGATAATGGGTTTTATCCCCTAGGTTCTTGTACGATGAAATATAATCCAAAAATTAATGAAGATGTTGCTCGTTTTGAGGGGTTTAGCCGTATTCATCCTTATCAACCTGTTGAAACAGTTCAAGGAGCTCTTAAGCTTTTGTATGAATTGCAGCAAGATTTGGCTGAAATTACTGGTATGGATGCTGTGACATTACAGCCTTCAGCAGGCGCACAGGGAGAATGGACTGGTTTAATGATGGTTAAAGCGTATCTAGAGCATAATGGAGAGAAACGAACAAAAGTACTTGTACCTGACTCGGCACACGGAACAAACCCAGCTAGTGCGACAGTTGCGGGCTTTAACACCGTTACGATTAAATCAAATGAAAATGGTTTGGTTGATTTAGAAGACTTAAAATTGCATGTTGACGGTGATACCGCTGCATTAATGTTAACTAATCCAAATACATTAGGTCTTTTTGAAAAAGATATAGTTGAGATTGCGAAAATTGTCCATGAGGCAGGTGGATTGTTATATTATGATGGTGCAAATGCTAATGCCATTTTAGGTAAAACAACTCCAGGTGCAATGGGGTTTGACATTGTTCATTTAAACCTTCATAAAACATTTACAACTCCGCATGGTGGCGGTGGCCCAGGTGCAGGACCAGTAGGGGTCAAAAAGAAGCTAATCCCTTATTTGCCAATCCCTAGAATTGAAGAATATGAAGGGAATTATCTATTAAACTCAAATCATCCACTTTCAATTGGACGTGTTAAAGGGTACTATGGAAACTTTGGTATTCTTGTCCGTGCTTATACGTATATCCGAACAATGGGACCGGAAGGCCTTCAACAAGTATCTGAAAGTGCTGTTCTACATGCTAATTATCTAAGGAAAAAGCTCGAGCCTTATTTTGATTCACCTTATACACAAATTTGTAAGCATGAATTTGTGTTATCTGGATCAAGACAGAAAAATTTAGGTGTAAGGACACTTGATATGGCTAAAAGACTTCTTGATTTTGGTTACCATCCACCAACTATTTACTTTCCTTTAAATGTAGAAGAATGTTTAATGATTGAACCAACAGAAACAGAGTCAAAAGAAACACTGGATGCATTTGCTGATACAATGATTCAAATTTCAAAAGAGGTGGAGGAAAATCCAAGTATTGTGTTAGATGCTCCATATTCAACAGTTATAGGCAGATTGGATGAAGTTAAGGCAGCTAGACAACCCATATTGCGTTATACAAAGGTTGAGGTGAATAAGAAAGACAATGAGACTGTTCTGTTATAAGAGATGGATTTATTGTATAACTATGACTTCATTCGATAGTTCAAAATAAATCACTTATTTAGGTGGTGGCAATGATCCTACAGTTGATCGAGATTGTTTCACAAATTGGTTTAAGCATTCTTTGGGTTATGCTTTTTATCAAAAGTCTGCGTGAAGGAACCCTACAATTTACACATCTATTGTTACTAGTAATTGCATTAGGTTTATTACCACTATCCTTACATAAGGTATTTTTACTTGCATTATGATAAAGATAGGTAAATAAATGACCTTTGTGTGATCACCTTTTAAAATATACAGCTTTACTAAAAAAGGAATAGTGTATAACACCTATTCCTTTTTAGTTGTATTAAATTAAATAATGATGTAAATTCATTAGCAATAAAGGATAAGGTAGCTTACTTAACTCAAGGATATGGTAATATTTCGGTTATGAGGAAAAATGCCACTGAATTCCTGTGGCCAAAAACGAAAAGTGTAGATTGACTCATTGTTAGGTAGAGAATAGGGGGAACTATAAAGTGAATAAGGGGCTAAGTTCATCGAAGGTACTTAAGAAATATAAACAGGGGATATTAAGGATCCTATTCAATAAAAAAAACCCTTGGAAACGTCTTGACGAAACCGAGGGAAAGCGTATTTACCTATATAATATTTAATATTTTTATCGTTAGAAGCATGTGGATGTTGTAAGGAGGATAATAATGTAAATCCAGCCTTATAGATTTATTAATAATATATTTTAATAAGGATTAGTTCCTGTTTTAACCTCTGAGTTTGTTATTGGCTCTAATCGTTCCTCTGCTTGATCTTTTATCAAGGTATACTTTTTAGTATTAATCGTCACTTCTTTTCTTAATTCTATATACAAGGACCAACACATTAGAAACATGATAATAGCGAATGGGAATGCTACTACAATAGAAAATCGTTGTAAGACCTCTAATCCACCGGCTATTAGTAATACTGTAGCAACCAATGCTTGAATAACTCCCCATGTTACTTTAACACTAGTAGATGGCGTTAATCTCCCTCTCTCTGAAAGCATTCCTAGAACATAGGTAGCAGTATCAGCTACTGTAATATAATATACTGCAATGACTGAAAAACCTAAAATACTTAAAAGTAAAGGAAATGGTAAATACTCAAAGAAGTTAAAAATAGATAATGAAAGATTTGAAGTGACAGCTGTGGCTAGTTCTGTATTTCCTAAGTTGTGAATTAAATGTAATGCTGAGCCCCCAAAGACGGAAAACCATAAAAATGTTCCGAGAGTTGGGACGATTAAAACACCAAAAATAAATTCACTAATCCTTCTTCCTCTAGAGATTCTAGCAATAAATAAACCGACAAAAGGTGCCCATGCAATCCACCATGCCCAGTAAAACAGCGTCCAACCATGTAACCACGATTGGTCTCCGAACGGCTCTAAGCCTAAACTCATATTAAGCCAATTACTAATATAACCACCTGTTGAATCTATCAAAGTATTAAATATAGAGGTGGTAGGCCCTACTACTATTATAATACCCATTATTGCGATTGATAAAAGTAAGGCAGTATTTGAAAGGATCTTAATCCCACGTCCTATTCCAGTACTTATTGATACCATATAAAGGATAGTGGCTACACCAATAACAGTTAACTGAACGGATAAAGTATCCGGAATTTTAAATAAGTGGTTTAGACCTGCTGTAATTTGCATAGTTCCTAAGCCTAAGGATGTTGCAATTCCAAAAACAGTTGCAATAATAGCAAGAATATCAATTACTTTTCCTATTGGTCCGTAAATTTTCTCTTTTAAAATGGGATAGAAGGCAGAACTAACGGAAGCTGGAAGCCCCTTTTTAAATTGAAAAAACGCAAAGGCTAGCCCTATTACAGCGTATATTCCCCAAGGTTGTAACCCCCAGTGAAAAAATGAATATTCCATAGCTTTTTCAGCTGCTGCTGTATTATGCCCTTCACCAACAGGTGGGGAGGTGTAATGTAACACAGGTTCAGCAACACCATAATAAACAATCCCTATTCCTGTACCTGCACCAAATAACATTGCCAGCCAGGAACCGGTTGAAAATTCAGGTCTATCAGTTTCTTTACCGAGTCGGATTTTACCATACTTTGAGAACATTAGGTAGAAGGAAAATAATACAAAGAAAAATGCTCCAACAACATAAATCCATCCTAGGTTTTCAACAGTACCTACAAATAATGCTGAAGTAATTTTGTTCATGTTTTCTGTGAAAAAGATTCCCCAAATAATAAATATACAGGTCAGTAGAATCGAAATAAAAAATAAGCTGTTAAAATATAAATGCTTGGTTTTCATTCATAGCTCCCCTTTTCATTTGAATATCATTTGACAATTTTACTTTTTAGATGTGGATAATAAATCCATTACATTCGATGACATGAATAATTAAGCGGATCATTAAGGTGAATAGAGTACTTGTTCTTAAAGATCAAGACCTTATTTAGAATGAGAATATCTACTGAGGTAACAAAATAACTAAATAAAGTAATGCAGTAATAAACAATAAACATAATGTCAACTCCCTTGTATTTTGAGATGAAATATTAAATTTATAAATTAGATTGAAGATTTTGTAAAAAGAGATGGTAGAAAATATAACAAGTTATTTTAGGAGAAGAAGTTACTTCTTAACTAAATAACAATGTTTATGGAACACACTCATCATGACATATATGGTTTTTGCGGAGAAGTTTATTTTCTTGAATATTGGGAAAATTTTTAAAATTATGTTAAATTATGTAACACGAAGTGTTAGACCATTATTTTCCTCTAAGAGATCGGTAGATTTCTTTATGTACTCTCTAATCAAGTCTATATGAATTCCTTTTTTATTTGCTCTGCAATGTTATTGAATAGTCTTATATCTGATATAGAATATTTTCATCTTCCTATGTTTTTCACCATTCGATTACCTCATTTCATTTTGAGTCTCGTTCATCCATTTTCTATTATTGATCTTCAAGCTGATATTTTTGAGAGTTGTTTAATTTTTACATTTAAATTTTGGATTTAAAAGATACTTGTTAGTAAAGGTTACAAGAAATATATTCTCATTTCATTTTCTATGTTTCTTTATTTATTAAAATATATTCTTACCTAACAACTATGGTATTGTTTTTGACACTATATGAAATTAAAGTGCGTACTTACTAAAATTTACAACTCCAGTTATACTGACTCCAATTAGTTAATTAATTAAATGAAAGTAAAAGAAGGAGGAAATTTATGAGTAGCTTAGCTGTTTTTCGTAAGGATATCCCTGAGGTCTTATCACATGTTAACGAATCTACTCAGTTAGAGCCTATGACATTTATCTTGTTTGGTGCATCAGGAGATTTAGCAAAAAGAAAAATTTTCCCAGCGTTATACAATTTATTTATTAGTGGAAAATTCCCTAAGACTTATAGAGTAATAGGTTTAGGGAGAAGTGAGTGGTCAACAACTTTATTCCAAAAACATGTGATTGAATCAATCAAAACATTTTCAAGACAAACTCGAAATGACAATGTTGATATCAAAGATTTTCTTCAATCTTTTTCGTATATTTCTTTCGACGCTAAAAAAAATTCTGATTATCTCGATTTATTAAAAACAGTTAAAAATCTCGAGGAAAAACATGGAATACCTGAAAACAGGATGTTCTATTTATCTGTTGCCCCTGAATTAATAGATGATATTTCTTTAAATATTAAGAACAGTGGATTAGGTTATACAAAAGGATGGAAACGACTTATTATAGAAAAACCATTCGGTCATGACTTAAAATCTGCACGGCAATTAAATGAAAAGTTAACTAAGAGTTTTAAGGAAGAGGAAATTTTCAGAATTGATCATTATCTAGGGAAACCAATGGTCCAAAACCTTGAAGCATTAAAATTTGCAAATCCTATTATTCGTGCACTATGGAATAACCAGCATGTATCAAATATACAAATTACCGCAAGTGAAACAGTGGGTGTTGAAGAACGAGCAGGTTATTACGATCAAACAGGAGCAGCTAGAGATATGTTACAAAACCATTTACTGCAACTATTAATGATGACGAGTATGAATTTACCAGAAAATAGTAGTCCTGAAGTCATTAGGAATGAAAAAATAAGGATTATGGAGTCTCTACGCTTATTAGAAAAAGATGAAGTGAAGAGTAATGTGATTAGGGGACAATATCAATCTGGTGAAATATTAGGGGAAAGAGTGATCGGTTATAGGGATGAGCATGGAGTAGATCCTCACTCACTTAACGATACGTTTATTGCGGCACGTGTATGGATTGATAGTGAATTATGGAAGGGGGTACCATTTTATATACGTACAGGTAAAAGAATGAAGGAAAAGTCTACTAAAATAGTCATTGAATTTAAAAATAACGATACAAATAAATTGCCAAACTGTATGGTTATCTCAATCAATCCTAATGAGGCTATATCATTAAAATTGAATATGAAAAATCCATTTAATGGTGAAATTGAAGCAGTAAAAGTTAATTACTTTCATAATCAACAATCTGTTCCGGAAGCTTATGAGCTTTTACTATATGATGCTTTAAAAGGTGACTCCACTTTCTTTGCCCACTGGAGAGAAGTTGAATTATCTTGGCGGTGGGTTCAACCTGTATTAGAAGTATTTGAAGAAAATAAAGTACCTCTTTATTTTTATGAGTCAGGTTCGTTAGGACCTCTGGAATCTACTCGGTTGGTTCAAAAGGAAGGGTTTAATTGGTGGTAATAGAGAACTTTAGTGACAATTTATCTTAAACCACAAGGAGGTTAATTTATGAAAATTGGACTAATTGGATTAGGGAAGATGGGGTTAAATCTAGGAAGAAATTTATTAGATTCAGGAAACGAGATTTCAGTTTATGACCTTAATAAAGAAGCAGTTATAGAGATCATGAAAGACGGGGCTGAAGGTTATCATAGTTTAAAAGAACTTGTTCTATCATTAGAAAAGCCTAGAGTTCTATGGGTAATGGTTCCACACACCGTTGTTGATCAAATCATTTCTGAATTAATTTCTCTGTTAGACATTGGCGACATTATCATTGATGCTGGAAACTCACATTATAAAGAATCCATTACTAGATATAACCGATTAAAAGAAATGGGCATTCGTTTTATGGATGTAGGAACATCTGGTGGTATGGAGGGTGCTAGAAATGGAGCTTGTTATATGGTTGGAGGAGATCTGGATGCTTGGAATGTAGTAAAAGACATCTTTGAGGGCACATCTGTTGAAAATGGCTGTCTTTATACTGGAGAGGCAGGAAGTGGCCATTACCTTAAAATGATTCATAATGGTATTGAATACGGTATGATGGCAGCAATTGGTGAAGGGTTTGAAATATTAGAAAAAAGTGAATTTCAGTACAATTATGAACAAGTGGCGAGAGTTTGGAATAATGGATCAGTTATACGGTCCTGGCTAATGGAATTAATAGAACGTGCTTTTTCAAAGGATTCTAAATTAGAAGAAATAAATGGAGTTATGAACTCATCTGGGGAAGGGAAATGGACAGTAGAGTCAGCACTAGATTTACAAACAGCTACACCTGTTATTGCATTGGCTCTTTTAATGCGTTACCGCTCATTAAGTACAGATACTTTCACTGGAAAAGTGGTATCAGCTCTTAGAAATGAGTTTGGGGGGCATGCAGTTGAAAAAGTAATGAATAATTGAAATTTCCGCAAGGTTCCTAAGCAATATTCGGAATTTTTAAAAAGAGGGAATGTTTAATCTAAAACATTCCTCTTAATATGGGTTATGGCCTTTTTTTATTGTTATAAAAACTAACTATAAGGAAATTATCTAAACAACCATATAGATTGACTAACTTGGATTTTGTAGAATCTTACATCAGTTTTTCCAAATTGTTTAAAAATGGTCTGTCGTTTTTGTAAAATTAATGATACAAAAATAGTTTAATGTCTTCATTACGATCAATAGTGGCAAGTAATATATCGCTTACATTTACGTTATATGTTGTTTTAATTTTATTTAATAGCCATTGTTCGTCTTTTCCAAG
>Ga0180216_1002137_pt1 | contig 16869 bp, 24 predicted proteins | sample eDN3rd37CBELigMG_FD_128879 | JGI IMG/M metagenome (GOLD analysis project Ga0180216, IMG submission 128879) | Enriched Miracle-Growth compost microbial communities from Emeryville, California, USA - eDNA 3rd pass 37_C BE-Lig MG (version 2)... ... | reverse complement strand
GTCTTGGCCTTGGGCGGCAGGTAGGCCAGCGTGATGTGCGGCTGGAAGCTGTGCTCGCTCCCCGCGTAGACCCAGACATCGCCCAGCGCTCGCAGGACCGATTCGCGCAGGTAGTCGAGCATGGGGAGATCGGGCAGCGCGATAAAGACGTCCTGCCCGTCACTGCTCTCGCCGGCGAAGAAGCGCCCGAAGCCGCCGATGCGGCCGGCGAGCTCGGTCCACGTCGCGGCGACATCGGCCAGCGAGGCGACGATGCGGGCGAGCGTCACTTCATCGGTGTCGGCCATGTCCGGGCAGTAGGCGAGCGTCAGGTGCAGGGCGTCGGCCGGTTCGCCGCCGTCGATCGCCAGCTGCGCCGCCTGCGCCGGATCGAGCCAGAGGGCGACCAGCAACCCGCTGTAGGCGCGCTCGGCGAAGGTGACTGCCTGAATCGGCCGCTCACTGGCCAGCAGCGCAGCGGGCACCTCCACATCGGGAAAGGCGCTGCGCCAGGCATCGCGGATCCGCTCTTTGACGAGCGGGAGCTCGGTGCGGTTCAGGGGCGGTGCGTCGGGCATCGATGGCCTCACAAAACAATGACCCGGTGCGTTCGGGAGCGAACACGTCCGGGCCAACAGAGACCATCGATTCAGTTAGCCGTAGTCTACACCATGATGTCAGGTCGTTTCAGCAGCGGGTTCCGGGGCGTAGGGAATGACCAGATTGGCGTACAGCCGGCCTCGCTCCCGGCAGCCATCGCAGACGTTGTCGTCACCTTCCGTGATCCAGCGCGCCGTCCATTGACGAGTCTCTTCATCGCCAGTGATGGACCACGCACACCTGCACCGACTCTTGCATTCAGTTCCGCCATCGGCCGGATAGACCGGCATTCTCAGCGCGCCCCGGTGCTCACTCACCGCCGCCACCTGCCCCTGCTCATAGCTTTCGACCACGCTCCCAGCATACAGCTCGGCGCGGGCCGCGGTTGAGGGGGCAACCTCCTCAAGCACGTCGGCCACGCTGGCGCCGGCCGGGCGCTCCGCAATGCGCGCTTCCACCTCGGCGATGAAGTTCCGGGCGTAGTCGAGCTGCCGTGCATACGTTTCGGTCACCCGCTGCCAATCAGCGTCGCCCATTCGCTCGATGCCGCCCCGGCCAAAGAGGTAGCCGTGCGCGATCGCTTCCATCAGCAGGCCGGTGAAGAGCTCGGTCCAGGCACTCGCGGTCAGCCCGCCGGCGGTGTAGAGCAGGGCCAGCGACCGGAACTGCGCGGCGTACTCGTCGGCCAGCGCATCACGCGCCGCGATCACGGTGGCGGCGCTGACGGCCCGACCCGTCTCGTCATCGATCCAGCGGGTGTCGACGGCATCCCAGACCAGCATCAGACGTCCTCGCCGCCGTCCGGCCCGCCCGCCGTGCCGGTTCGCGACGCCAGCAGCGCCGCCCGTTGCGCGTCGATGGTCGGTTGATCGGGAATGTTCCCGGCCGGCAGTCCGGCGATCTGATGCACGTACTCGCGCAGCTCCGGCGTGTCGAGCAGCAGGCCGGTATTGGACAGGCGCACCAGGAAGAGCCCGAAGTTCTGGAGATCGGCGCTATCGAGGCGGCCGTGCCGGACCTGGGGCGCCAGCGCCGGATCGATGCCGTTGAGCCGGAGCAGCGCCGGAACCGCCTGCGTGTTGATCGCGTCGCCGATGATGTCGAGGTGCGCGCTGATCGCCTGCTGAAAGAGTCCGCTCTGCGTCTCGGAGAGCGCCAGCGCCCCGATGCCGTCCTGCCCGGTCCGCATGACGTTGGCGAGAAAGACCGTTACCAGCTCGTTCGCGTACCGCCGCACGATCGTGTCGGTGTCGAACGACCGTGCGCCGCCAGTCGAGAGCAGGGTGATGTCGAGCTCACGGTTGCCGTTCTCATCGAACACCGATTGCAGGACGATCCCGGCCTGCTCATCATTGCGGATGCCGGTCACGATATCGAGCAGCGCCGCCCGCTTTGGATCCTCGTCCCCCCAATCGGCCGGGTAGTAGGCCACCGGCAGTCCGGCGAGATCACGCTCGATGCCGATCGCTTCGATCTGCTGGATATTGGTCTTGAAGTACCAGGCGTTGTACGCCGGCCGCAGCGGGGTCCAGCCCTCCGGCGAGTTCGTCTTGCTGGTGTAAACCAGGTGCAGGCAGCGGTCGAGCGGGATGGTGTAGAGCCGGCCGTCCTGCGGATCGCGCTGCAGCAGCGCGGTCGGCTCCCCGGCGTCATCGAACTGCCAGCCCTCGCGGGTCGCCTGCGGCCGCACCGACCACGAGCGCCAGCCGATGCGACCATCATCGAAGCGGGAGCGGAAAGCCGGATCGGTGGCGTCGGGCCCGTTCCGGCGCTTGTAGATGATTTCCAACGCCGCCCACCCCCACGGGATGTACGAGAGCATCGCCGACAGCGTGTCGCCCGGCCAGAAGCCGTGCATGTCTTCGAGGCAGTCCTCGACGAACTCCGCAGTCTCCTTCGCGGCCCCGGTATCGTCGGCCGCTTCCACGGTCCAATCGACGCCGCGCACCAGCATCTCGATCCCGTGCAGGATCGCGCCGATCACGGGATCATGCTGCATCCGGAGGATCGTCTTGTCACGCTCGGTGCCGCGCCAGGCGCGCTCGATGTCGTCATGCCGGAGGCGCCCGCCGGAATGCACAGTGCCGGGGCGGCCAATGGCGCGGAGCTGGTTGGCGGATGCGGTTCGATCGGTCATGCAAAAACCTCTCAGGAGCGCAGCACATGCGCAGTCCAGAGAGGCCAACAAAGACCATCGTCAATTGAGGTCAGTATAGCGGAGTAGTCGCAAAATGAGGGGGCACAGTGCGTGGTCGCATTGTTTTTCCGACATCGCGCACTATGTAGGCCGCCCTGTGAACAGGTTTCCCGGCTCACAGGGCGGCTATCGCGCGCCATTCAGCTTTGGGAAGGGTAATTTGGCAGCTCAGGTGGGAGACGGGTGCGGCTGACAGTCACTGAGCACCGTGCATAGTATCGTTAAATGACTATATCGACATGATGTAAGGCTATTTTAGTACGTACATCACTCAGATGCTCGATGATTCGGAATATCGCCTCGGCGAACATGCGATCTAATTCCGACCTCGGAGAATGTATTTAAGCGCACAACTCCGCGCGGTATTGGTCTTCTGCACGCGTCCGATGTCCAGAAAAGCGGCACTATTCCAGCCGATGAAAATAAGCATCGGCTCGACTTAACGCCATAGCTCCACTATGCTGGGAATACCGGCACTGAGTCGGCCGGCTGGCGGCGGTCTCCGTCAGTGGTCTCGCGCAGAAAGGAGGGAGTGCCGTGGGGACGAAAGCTAGCGCCGACACGGCATGCTTCGGCTGCCACCGAAGCGTCGTGTCGGCGTAGTTGAGCCCGCTTGCGAGCCCGGAACCTTGAATCAGGTTGTGACGATGGTAGAGGTTTGTCGGTCCGGCGTCAACCAACGTCTGGCACTCTCACCTTGGATTCGTTGTCATCCCCACAACCGGTCATCGGTCTCGCAAGCGCTGGCGCCTCCGCTGTGGCGGCGTCATTGAAATGCGCGAAATGGAGATTCGACCGGTGAGCATCACACGAACACAGCGCATTCAGGTCACCTGCGTATCCACCGCGAGCGTTGGCTTGGTGGGCGAAGTCATCACGCACATCGGCGCAAACGGGCTGAGGTGGACCAAAGACGAGGCCATCTCGCTCATTGACTCGGGTCGGGTTGAGTTCTTCACGCGAGTGAACGGCTACGAGGCCCGCGTCCACGTGGTCCGGCCGCGTTACGGCGCGCCGTACCTGCACACGGATCCGGACGGCTACGGGCCGAACAACCTGCTCTCGCTGAATCGTTGTTGGCCGTACTAGCCATCAATTACGCCCGCCAAGCGAAGGGCAATTGCCCTTCGCTTGGCGAGGAGGAGTTCGAAAGTGCCTACCCCACCCAACAATGGCAAGCCTTGGACACCAGCCGACAACGCGAAACTCGACAAGCTCATCAAACAGAACACGCCGACTGGCTTGATTGCGCATGAGCTCGGCCGGAGCGAGAGCGCCGTCTACACGCACGTGAGCGAGACCGGGCGATCGCTGAAGCCGGTGAATCAGAGCCCCTATAACCGGCGCAGGAAGAAGTAGGGCGGTCCGGTCAGGATCGGGCAAGGGAAGGGGCCCGGTCTCAGCTGAGACCGAGCCCCTTCCGATTCGGCGGTTGCGGGCGAGCACTACGCTCGTCCCGCCAGCGCCAGCACCGCCATGGCGTCGGCCGCTGGTAACGCCACTCGCAAGACAGGATTCTTGCCGGCCCGTGCCACCGCACCGCTCAGCCGCGTCGCCCGCTCGATCGACGCCTGGTCACGCTGCGCGCGCAGCGCCGCGATCACCGCCGCCCATGTGCCCGCATCCGCCAGCAGCGTCACCTGCCCCGGCACCCGGTCGGGCGCCCGATAGACCCGCAGCATCAGCTCACCCCGTCCGGTTCGTGGCGCCAAATCTGGCTGATATGCGATCGGCGTCGGCGTCATACAGCCAGGTCTGCGTCTCCCCGTCGCTGTCGGTGAGCTGGTAGTCAAACAACCACGTCTCCCCGACCGGCAGGGCCGCCGTATCGGTCCGGAATACCCGCACCTGCACGGTCCCCGCCGTGGCGTCCCCGATCAGGTAGATGCCATCCTCTGTGGTCGGGTTCCCCTCGGCATCGACCACCAGCGCCCCCGTAAAGACCGCACTCGTGTCGTCCGGATCGGTGGCCGGATCGGTGACGGCCGCCTTCCACGTTGTGAGCAAGGTGCAGCCGGAGAGGTCGAACGGGGTCAGCTCGTCCGTCACAAACGAGAGCGTGTCGAAGGGGCGGTTCGCGGCATAGTCATCGCCGATGACAAGCACGGTTGGCATGGTCAGTCACTCCCGCCGAGGCCGCTGCGCAGGATCGCCACCGGATCGACGGCCGCCACGCTGCTGACCGCCAGCCCCAGCCCCATCCCGAGCCGCAGCAGGCCGCCGAGCTTCGGTTGCAGCACCCCGAACGACCACTCGGGGGTGGCGGCGAGGGTGGCGCGTTCGGCGTCGGTCAGGGGGCGGTCGAAGATCAGGAGATCGGAGATGTATCCGTCGGTGTGATTACCAAGTGGGCCGCTGCCGATATTAACGAATTGATGCGTGCCCCAACTCCCGGTGGGGTCCACCGTCTGCGGCGTTGTGTCCGAGACCACAGTTCCGTCGAGGAGACCGTGTGCCTTGTCGCGGCCGGACCAATGGGCATAGATCAGCCGCTGCGTTCCGACGGGCACGGTGTGCCCAGTCCCAGTGAGCGTATTGTTAACCCCGGCGAAGCGTTGCTCTGTCACCAGCTCATCGGTCGCCTTGAGCCCATAGACCAGCAGCTCGTCTGAGGAGCCACTCGTCAGTCCCGCGCCAAAGAACTGCGGGAAGGATTGGCCCGCGTACGCACGTCGGACCCGAGCGGCCATGGCTCCGCTTGCCACCGCGATGTGATCGGTCGTCGGTACGCGCAAAACTGTCCCCGCCCGCGTGCTCGCGCTGTTGTGCGCGGTGGCCGCCCACGAGTAGCCGGTGCCCATTGACCCATCGGCGTACGACGTCGCGTAGGATTTCTCCTCAATCTGCGCGGCATCGACCCAGAACTCAACCGCTGCCACGCTGCGCGTGCGACACATCACTTGCAGGAAGTGCAGTGTCTTGGCGGGATCGGTTGTGACTGCCGGTGCGACAATGCGCTGCCAGTTATTCGTGAGCGTCACGAAGGTCTTTTCGCCCTCAGTGATCGACACATCCGCGTATTGAGCCCGTGTCCAGACGTCGACAACTCCGCTCCCTCGCGCATAGAGTGATCCTACGAAGGTGCGCGTCGATGTCGTGCCAAGACCGGTCAAGCTGCGATAGATGACCCCCTCGCCGGCAGCAAGCCCCGGCGCGGTCACTTTCATGCACGCATTGCCGCTATATCCAAACCCGGTCTCCCGGCTGATTTGCCCCGCGTCGCCCGTGCCGGGGAAGATATTTGAGGTATCAACCTCGGTACTCGGGTTCGCAACAAGATTCGTCGTCCCCTCTTCCGCGAAATACCCGTCCGCCGTAAACCGCACCGGCCCCACCGCCGTCGCGGTCACGATCCCGTTCCGGTCCCGGCCGTCGAGCCCGGTACGTAGAGGAAGATGGAGCAGCGCTGGATTGGACACCGGCCGCCTCCTAGATCACCACCGGCGGCGCGGTCCGCGCGGTCCGGATCGCCCGGATCAGCACGGGCCCAGCTGGCAGCACCCGGGTCTTGAAGTCGGTCAGGGCATCCTCCCAGAGCGCCGCCGCCTGCGCCTCCGTCAGCCCGTCGAACGCCGCCAACTCCATTGACACCGGCTCCTCGTAGAGGATCACCAGCTCGCGCTCGGTGGCCGGATCGCCCGGTTTGTAGTTCGCGCCGGTGACCTTGGTGTCGTCGTAGACAAGCGCCTGGGCGATCATCACGACCTGCCCGGTCGGTGGCGTCGCCGCCGGAACGAGATTGGCGACAGTCGTCGTCAGCGGCGAGCGAAACGCGTCCGGCCGCCAGCGCACGGCTCCCTTGATGGCCACGATGGGTCCTCCTTCGAGCCCTCGGCTCAGTACAGCCCGATGATGTCGGCAGCCGTGGTTCCCGATCCCGCCGCACGCACCCGCTTGACCCGCAGCGGCAGCACGGAACCAGCCGGCACGTTCTTGAACAGCACCGGGCTGCTGTCATCGGCCAGGATCAGCGAGAGATTGCCGCCGGTGCCGACGAAGAGGCCGCGCGTGATGGCGGCGAGGTCGGTGGAGTCGTTGGGGGTGATGGCGACGGCCTTGGTGGCCGAGCCATTATCGATGTACCGGACCATACAAAAAGCCTCCTGGAACGCCGAAGCGCGTCTCCAAGAGGCCAACAGAGGCCAACGTCGATTGCGGTCAGTATAGCGGAGTCACCGACCGAGGCAGAACCATCACGACTCGCCGCCCTCAATCACCAGCCGCAGCCCTTCCACGATCTCCACGTGCCGCACGATCGGCGTGCTCGCGCCCACCTTGCGCCATGCCCGGCACTGCTTGCAGTAGATCGCGATCGAGCCCGCCGCCTGATCGGTGGCCCCGCAGACGCGCTGGCAGACCGGGCAGAGGAGCGGACGCCACACCGGCGCGTTCGTCGGTACGCTCATGATCGCCCCCGCCATTTGCTGGCCTGCGGCGTGGCGGCCGGCGCGGCGGCCGCGCTCCCGCGTCGCTTGGCCAGATCGCGCCACGACCAGTACGCGGCATCGACCAGGTCATAGGGCTTGCGGATCAGGTAGCGGCGGAGCCCCCGTTCGAGTAGAACGTGTGTGCCGATGACATGGATGATCTCGCCGCGCTCGTAGGCCGCCAGCATCTGGCTCGCCCGATAGGCTTTCGGCCCGTGGCCGGCGCCGGCTTTGACTTGCTTGAAGCGTGGTCGCGTCGCGCCGTCCGGCAGCTGCCCGCTGTTCTTCAGCCGCTCCCACGCCTCGTTGAAGACCGACTGCCAGGTATCGCCGCCCTGGTCAGTCTCGACGCCGACGGTGACCGCGCCCAGCTCGACCGCTTTGAGGATGGCCCGCTCGATCGCATCTTGCGGCGAGGTACGATCCTCCCACGAATAGAGCCGGTAGATGTCGCCATTCGCAGCGCGGCCGTCCGCCTGAATGCCGTGCGCGTCGCTCTGATCGGTATCGGTGACGGCCGGATCCACCCAGACGACAATCTCCTCCAGGTTCGGCACCTCGCGCCGCTCGCAGTGCCGGTAGGCAACGTGCTCGAAGATGCTGCCCTCGACGTTGCCGACCTCATGCTGCTTTTCACGCAGGAAGGCGGTCAGACCGATCTCGTTGAGCTCGCGCTGCAGCTCCGGGATGCTCAAGGCCGGCCAGGTCGATTCCCCACCGACGATCACCGCCTTGCCGCCCCGCTGTTCGATGGCGAGGTTGGCGATCGCCGGATGCGGACCGCTCACGATCCGATCGGCGAGGAAGTCGGCGCGGCCATCAGCGAGCCGGGCGACCACGCCGTCCTCGTGGATCAGGTTCTGGGCGACCAGCACCGCGGCGTGCGCGGCCCGGGACGGGAGCAACGACTGCGTGATGGTCGTGACCTTCTTCTCAACCGTGGCGGGGGAATCGAGCACGCCGTCAATGTCGTCGAAAATCAGGAAGTCCGGCCGGTCCTCATCGACCTTCGCGCCGCGCGCGGCGGTGTCGAGCCCGATTGCGTCGAGCGTGAACCCCGACGCGGTGCGCAGTCGGTTCCGGCGCCAGCCCTTGGAGTTGCCGAACTTGCCGAGTTTGCGCTGCGATGCCTCTGGGTAGTGCCGGGAAAAAGGTGCCGATTCGAGCAAGCCGGCGACGTTCGCCACGTGATCGTCGGCCCGGTCTTGCGTGGCGCAGATGTAGAGTCCGTAGGTCCGCTTCTGCTCGCCAGCCATGAGCGCGCAGGCGACTTCGGTGCTCGTCGACTTGGCGAAGCCGCGCGGCCAGATCGCGACAAAGGGGCGTGCTGGCTCGCCGGCCCGAATCGCCCACGCCCAGTCCCAGAACTCGGTGTGATAGGCAGCGTAGGGTGGCCAGAGGTAGCCGGAAAAGTTGTCGGCGATCCACGCCTGCCAGGTGGCCGGGGTTGTCTGCTGGCGCGTCTGCCGGGCGGCCTTGAGCGCGAGCGCCTTTAAGTCTGCGTAGACAGCAATCGATTGCGCCACCATCAGGGCATCGCCTTCTGCGTAGCAAGGAAGGCCGCGATGCTCTCATGAAGCTCCGCTTGCTCGTCGGCGGTCAGGCCGTGGCGTTCAGCAGTCTCCGCGATGATCTGTTCAACGCTGAACTTGAGCGGGGCGTCTAGTCCGAGCAGTTTCGCTCGACGCTCCAGGACCTTGATCGCGACTTCCACCGAGCGCGCGCTCCCGGCCAGCACCTTCGGCCAGAGGCTCTGGAGCATGACATCCATCCGAGCCACCTCGATCTCTCGGAGGTCGTCGGCCGGTTCCTGCAGGGTCTTGCGGAGTGCGGTCTTGACCGCTTTGTGGGCGCTCGACGGACCACCGTATCCAAGCGCATCGGCAATCTCGACGTAGGTCGCACCCGAGATCCGCAACTCGAGGGCACGCCGCTGGCGCTCCACTGCGGTGAGGCGATTTTCACTCGTCATGGATTCACTGCGACCCGCCATCACTCGCCCAACAAAAACGCCGCCGGCGCACGGTTTCCCATGCGGCCGGCGGCACAACGCAACGCCTATTGATTACGTCTAATCCTATCACGCCGCCAGTCGCCGCCGGCTCGTCACCGCCTCACCGCGCCAGGTTGTCTCATGGCCGCACCGGCACACGAGCGTGAAGCACCCAGGCTCCTCCGGATTCCGCCAGAACCCGTGTGCGGCGGCGGCGCCGTCGAGGTAGACCCCACCGCCGGCGGCCGGCCGCATCTTTCCGAGATCTGCATGGCAGGCCTCGCAGTAGACGTGATCGCGTTTATGGCGTGGTGGCGGCACGATCGTCAGGCCTCCCCGTCGATCCGCGCCAGCAGATTGGTCTGCACCCGCTGGAGCCGCAGCTGCGTCGCCGTGATCGTCTCCCGCAGCGCCGCAATGGTGTGCGCCTGCGCCCGGATGGTCGCCGCCTGCTCGGCGACCTGGAGCCGCAGCTGCTGGAGCTCCCGTTCCTGATCCGCGATCCGTTTGGTCGTGGCGGCGGCGAAGGTGGGATCGGTCATGCCGCGTCTCTCGCTTCCTCGAATGCCGCCTGCAAATCGGCCAGCACGTCGTCCAGATCGTCGGGGTGAACGATCCGCGCATCGACGCCGCATGCCTGCAGCGTTTCGATCCATGCCACCTGCTCCGGGTAGATCGTCGGTTTCGGCCCCTTGAGCTCCAAGAAGATCACCCGGTTGTTCCCGGCCAGGCAGAGATCGGGGAAGCCGCGCTCGGAGCCGATGGCGTACGCGGCGTGGTAGCAGAGGAACCCGAATTGCCTGGCGGCCGCCATGATGGTGCGCTGCATGTCGGCCTCGGTGATGCGTGGCATCATCCCGCCGTCACCTCCACCTCAGCACGCCGCCACCGTTCGACCTTGCCCGAATCGAGCCGCACGTAGACGTACTTGTCGGCGGGCGTCGCCCCGATCACCACGCCCTCGGTGCCGGTGCGGCGGTTGCGCACCCGGTCATTCGGCTGCATCACCGGCCTCCTGTTCTGCCTTCCAAACGGCGATCTGATCAGCAACCTCTCGAATACAAGCTCGGAACTCTCCGAACGCCGCCAGCCTGGCCCCGGTCAACTCCCGGCACTCGTGTGGGGTGAGGAATCGCTTAGTCAGCACATCGATCTCGCCGTCAACCCACGACCGCAAGAGCGATAGTGCCTCCGCATCGGTCGGCTCAGTCGGCTCCGCGCGCGCGGCGGTCCGGGCGGCGAGGAGATCGACCACACGAGTTCGTGCCGCATTCACGTCATCGAGCAGGCGGTCCAGACGCGGCACTTCCTCGCCATTCCGACCGTTGTCGAACCATCGTTCCTGCTCGTTGTGGTAACGCCGGTACTTCTTGGCGTAGTCGGCGAGCGCGGTATCCACCGCCGCCTCGCTCACCGCGACCGGGCCGGGGGTGGCGGGAGGATGTGCCGCCGTGATAGCTCGCGCGATCAACAGGCCCATGCGGGGCAGAAATTCCTCCCAAAGCGTGTATCTGCGTCGCTCACCATCGGCTTGTTCCAGATGCCCGTACTTGTCGAGTGCCGCTTCCAGCGCCACGGTGGCCGTTTCACGTAACCCATCAGTCGGGCCGGGGGTGGCGTCGATGGCGGCTAGGGCGGAGTCGGATAGAGTGGAGGCCAAATTTTGGATCGCGTCCTCCGCCGCCTGCAGCGCATTGGCGCGGTCTTGAGAGTTTTCATCGCCGTCGCAGAGCCCCAGCACGAACAGGATCGCGTTGGCGACGTTCTCTCGTTGCCAGTTCTCCACAACCTCGCGTCTCGGATCGCTCATGCTGTTTCCCCTTTCTCCGCCAGTGCCACCAGCTCATGCACGAGTTGGGTGTGCTTAGCCCGTTCATGTCGCAGATCGGCCAACGCCTGCTCCCATCGTTCGCGGAGGCGGTAGCGCCGCAGGTCGTCGGCGTCGGTGCTCAGCATGTCGCGCGCGGCGTTTGCCACCCGCGCCCGCACGTCCTCGCAGCGGAGCCGTGCTTGATCGATGTCGTGGGCGATGGTCAGAGGGTCGCTCGTTGCCGTCGTTGGCCGCTTCTGTTTGGGCGGGATTGGCGTTGAACTGCTCACGCCGCCTCCAGGTCACGTCGAACGAACTTCACCGCATCGACCATCCCCTGCACCGTCGCCCGCAGCTGATCGCGGTAGGCCAGCGGCAGCGTCCGGTCATGCAGCACGTCGCCGAGATCGTGCAGCAACTGGTCGCGCATCACGACCGCCTCATTGCCGACCACGAACCCGGCGGCGTGGAAGAGCGTCTCCCGCTCATCGGCGTTGCAGCGCAGCACCTCGCAGACGCGCATCAGCATGTTGCGAGAGGGTTGCCGGTGCCCGGCTTCGAGCCGGCTCACGTAGCTGTGATCCGCGCCGGCCTCATCGGCGAGCCGGCTCTGCGAGAGCCCACGCCCGGTCCGGACCTGTTTGAGCAGCGCGCCAAACGTGTCGGCGCTCATGACGCAATCCGATCTGGGAAATTGAGATGTGCGAACGGTCCAAACAACTCGCGCGCGCGCTCGTCATAAGCGAGTGCTGCCTCAATCTCAGACTCGAATCGACCGATGTAGCTCCCCGGGCCCCCCGCCTTGATTTGTGCGAGCCACTTGCCTCGATTGTTATCCCAGCACACTCCCCTGAAGTTCGACGTTCCCGGTCGCCCGGGGGCATTGCCGCTATTCTGCATAGGAGTGGCAATGCGGATATTCGATCGTCGGTTATCGAGCCCATCTCGGCTCCGGTGGTCGACCAGCACTTTCTGGTCAGAAATACCGGTGATGAGTCGATGCATGCGCACGTTGTGTCGGCGCTCGCTCGTGGTCTCCAAGATCGTTGCCTGTGCGTAGAACGTGTTACGCGCTTGATCGGGATGCCAGCGGTACGGGGACACAAGCGGCGCGTCGTCAATGTCAACGAGCGCGAAAAGCCCCGGGAATCGGTCACTGATGAGCGGAATCTTGACCGCCCCGGTTTCGTGATCAAGCTCATATTCTGTTGTGACGGTATGGGTAATGAGGATAGAATCTGAGCGCATCGCAGACCTCCAACGTCTCGGTGCCATGACCGGCGGGTGTTCCACCACCGCGCCGGTCGCTTCTTGAATTGGTGCTCTGAGTATACCAGATTCCCGCGTATCTACGCGGGTTTTTTCATCTCTGGCCTGTGCCATCGTCGTGTCGAACCGGGAACGCTGCGGCTGCGCGGTTCGCGGCCAGGCAGCCGGCCAGGTGAGCGGGTAGGCAGTCAATTCGGTCATGCCGTCACTCCGTCCAGCTCTGCGAAGAGCGGCAGGGGTTCAGCCTGCTCGCGACGGTTTTCCAAGGCCTTCGCCGCGTTCCTGACCGCCTGGCTCCAATAGCTCTCCTTGAGTTCAAACCCGATCGCGTTGCGTCCCTGCTCGATCGCCACCCAGGCCGTTGAGCCGATGCCCATGAACGGATCCAAGACCGTCGCGCCCGGATTGGAGTAGAGCCGGATGCAGCGCCGGATCACTTCGAGCTGAAGCGGGCAGACGTGTTTTTCGTCTTCTTCATCCCGCGCGCCCTTCCAGCCCTGCAGCACGTCGATCTCACTGATGTCCGTCCAGACGCCGTGCGCCCATTTGATCCACTCTTCCGTCGTCACCCAGCCGCCGGGGTTCTCGTGCGGATCGAAGAGCGCCGGTACCTTCGTGCCGTCGCCCGGTTTGCGGAAGATCATTACGTAATCGCAGACGGCCGGCGCCAGCTTGCGGGCATCGGTTTTGCCGCTCTTGAACTGGAGCGAGTGGAGCTTCTGACGCTGGGCGATCACCTGTGGGTTCTTGACGATACTGACCTCGCCGGTCCAGTCGAATCCGCCGGCGGTGAAGAGGTCGACCACCGCGCCCCGGAAGTCGCGCCGGCCCATGTAGCCGTGCTGGACCTTCGTCGCTAGCAGCTGCTGAATATGGATACAGGCGACCGAGCCCGGTTCGAGCACGCGAAGCAACTGCGCCACGAAGAACCGCATATTCAGCCCGAACTCGGTGGCCCGGAAGTCAACGCCGTCCTTGCAGTTGCCGATATCCTCGGTCTTGTGACTGTATGAGAAGAGGGCGGCGAAGGGGATCGACGTCACGCAGAGGTTGACACTTCCTTCTGGCAGATCGGCCATCCCGGTCACGCAGTCGCCGAATCGAATGTCAACAGTTGGTTGGTTCATGCGGCAATCCTCATTTCTTCGACCGGCATGGCTTCGAGAATCACTAGGCCACGTTTGGAGCGACCGCAGGCCTGCCAGCCGGCGCACTTGAAGCAGTAGCCGGGATTCGGGCTCGTGACTTTTCGCGGGTTGACGTAGGTGTAGAACCGCTCGCCAGGCCACCGGTTCCATGCGATCTGCATCGCCTCACGGATCATGTCGCTCGATCGGTGCGGCGATTCATTGCGGAAGACGGCGCAGTTGACACCATGCTGACCGTCATCGCTCTTGAACTTGCGCCAGACGAACAGGGCGCGGGCGTCGTGTCCAAGCAGCACGATTTTCTCGCCGGGGCCGACGAAGAGTTTCGGGTCGCGGCCATCGCGGTAGCGACGCCGCGAGTAATGCCGGTGGTAGAGCGCCCGCGCCCGGCCGTCGCCGTCTTGCACCGGTACCCAGAAGCGGTGATGCGGGAGGCCCACGATCGGGAGCTGGATCGTCACGCTGCCAGCTCCCCACTCTCGGCAAACGCCGCCCGGTATGCCTGCTCCTGCGCTTCCACATCGGCCAGGAACCGGGCTTCCTTCGCCCGGATGTTGTCGAACACCACCCCTTCGAGCTCAGGGATGTAGGGCCAGTAGACCCGCACCGGCTCGGTCTGCCCGAACCGGTAGGCCCGCCGAATCGCCTGGTAGGCGCGCTCAAAGGAGTCATCGAAGCCGCTGAAGACCATCGCCCGCACGAACTGCAAATTGAGCCCGTACCCGATCAACTGCGGCTTACTGATCAGGCACCGAATCTCGCCAGCGCGAAAGCGATCAAGGATCGCCAGGCGCTGCACGTCGGTCTGCTTGCCGGTCAGCTCGGCGACTGCGGCGGCGTTCACCGGCCGGCCGTTAAGGGCCTCGCGGATGACGCCTCCCTCAGCATCAAACGTCGACCAGATCAGCACCTGGCGTCCGGCCAGCACCTCGCGCTCGATGATCGCCGCCACCCGGTGCGGTTTGGCACTGACGACGCGCTCCATCTCCCCGCCTTCCTTGCCGGGGTAGAGGAAGCCACGGGCCAGCTGGGCGAGTTTCTGCCGGGGCACAACGCCGAGCGTCTCCCCGAACATGTCGCCGCCGTGGGAGACGAGGATCGTCTGCATCAGCCGGCGCTGGTCATCGGTCAGGCCGAGCCGCTCTTCCTGCACCACCGGATCCGGCAGGCTGGAGAGAATGTCGGCAAACCCGAAATGGACCGGGTCGTGCAGGTAGAGCGACCACGAACTCAGGAAGCGATAGAAGGCAGCTTTCGCGTGTGGCTTGACGCTCCAGTTCCCGTACTTGTCTTTCGAGAAGAAGGTCCAGAAGACCTCCCCCTCGGTCCGGATCGTTTCGAGGAACGCCGCCTGCGAGGCGTACTCCATCGCGTCGTTCGGGGCCGGTGTGGCCGTGCAGCTCAGCTTGTAGGGGATGCCCTTCGAGCTGTGGATGAGGTTCCACTTGCGCACCCCGCCTCCGGTTTTGAGCATGCTCGATTCATCGGCGACGATGCCGGCCGGGTGACGGAACTCCGGGATTTCGCCGGCGTTCAGCTTTTCGTAGTTGCACATGGCGATCTTGATGCCGTCGCCGCCACTGACACACCAGGCGATGAGCTCTTCTCGGGTCTGCAACTGATAGATCGGCGTCGCCTCGCCGTAGAACTCGCGCGCCATCGCGATCGTCTGCGGGATCACAGCGAGCGGCGCCAGGATCAGCACCCGGCCGCCAGTCATCGCGGTCACCTGCCGTGCCCATTCGAGGTAGCAAGCGGTCTTGCCGAGTCCGGTATTGAGCCACAGCGCGAACCGCTTCGCCGTCAGCGCCAAGCGCACGGCCCAGCGCTGGTAGTCGAACAGGTGCGGCGCCAACTCGCCCGGCGTCCGATCTGGCGGTGCCGGATCGACGCCGAGGCGATCGACGAAGCGGGCCGGCGTGGTGATGCGATAGGTGTCGGTTTCCCACTCGAATTCGAGCCGGCTTTCCGGAAGCTGTTTCACCTTCAAGAAGAGCGGGTAATTCGCCAGGCTGAAGTCGCTGAACTCAATGACGGCCAGATCGCCGTCGATACGCACCGGCGCGGTCAACATGGCGCCTCCGCTCGGTTGCCAGCATCAGCCAGCAAGCGCGCCCGCGCGTCTTCCCATGTCGGGTAGAACTCAACGCCGGGAAGGCAGTAGAAGACGTTTTCGCGGTACCCCACGACGATGATGCGCTTGCCCATCGCCAAGGCGTAGCCGAATTCGACGTGGCGCCCTCCCCGGGCCGGGCCCGATCGGGGCGACTCCGTGAAGCAGACCATGGCGTCCGCGGCCATCAGGTCCTCGATGTCATCCCGCGCGAATTCGGCGAGGCGATCGACCGGGATATCGTCGTCCGCTGTGCCAACCCACTCATGGCCGCCGAGCAGCCACCGGCTGTTGACCTCGATCTCGGCGCCGTACCCAGGTGCCGCAGCGGTCAGCTCATCGCGAAAGCGAACCAGTTCCGGGAGCCGTGAGAAGCGCGCGGCGAAATAAAGCTTCACGCCGTCACCCCATGCGCCTGCGTCTCCAGCGCAGCCAACTTCTCCCGCGCCGGCTCGCTCGGCTCGAAGGGCCGGGGCGCCCGTTCCCAGGCCCGCACCGTCGCCGTCGAGACGCCGATGCGCCGGGTCAGCGTCTCCGCGTCGAGATCGACCAGCGCCATCACCCGGCGCAACCGCTCAGAAGTCCACACGTCCTTCATGGGCGGTGGTGCGCCGTTGCCGTTCACCACCGTGGGCTGCGTGACTGGCTTGGTGACCGGCTCCGGTTTCGCGCCGGCCACTGTTGCCCGAAGCGTCAGCGCCGGCGGGTTGAACGCGCTGTCCGGCACCTCAAGCACCAGCGTCGCCGCCAATTCGCCCTTTCGCGGCTTGCTGTCGGAGCGAGTCGCGAGCCGGATGCCGCCGTCCGCCGTGATGTAGACCGTGGTCGTGATGATCATGCTCGTGCTCCGATCTGCTCTCGGGCCAGCGCGGCCACCACAAGGCGCGCGGTCTGGGCATCGGCCAGGGCGCGGTGCCCGCCCGGCGGGATGCCGAACCGCGCCGCGGCGACATCGAGCCGGTGCCATTTCGGTTTGCCGTAGGCGTTGAGCGTGCCCTCGAAATCGGAGAACGCCAGCATCGCGCAGCCCCGGCCGGCGATGTCGAGTGAGAGCGCCGGCACGCCGTGCGTCTGGCAGAGGCGGTTGAGTACGGGCAGATCGTACGAAACGTTGTAGACCACGACGAGCTTGCCGGTAATCAGCGACCGCACCGTCTCCACGATCTCCGGGAATGTCGGCGCCTCGGCCACCATCGCGTCGGTGATGCCATGCACATCGGTCGCATCGGCGGGAATTGGGTTGCGGGGACGTACGAGCGTGTCGAGCAGCACCGTGCCGTCGCTGGCCACGATGCCGATGTCGCAAACCTCCGCGCTCAGGTCGAGCCCGGTC
>Ga0180216_1002133_pt1 | contig 16882 bp, 14 predicted proteins | sample eDN3rd37CBELigMG_FD_128879 | JGI IMG/M metagenome (GOLD analysis project Ga0180216, IMG submission 128879) | Enriched Miracle-Growth compost microbial communities from Emeryville, California, USA - eDNA 3rd pass 37_C BE-Lig MG (version 2)... ... | reverse complement strand
TGGCTGTCGGTAGACAACGGCCAGGCAGCTGGCGGCACCTATTCCTACAAGGCGACCGAAGAAGTCGTTGCTTCGTTTGCGCGGACCGGCACCAGCGTCAAGGTCGGTACGATCCAGATCGACATCTCTGGCACTCACCTGTTCAACAAGAACACCGACGGTGCTGGTGGCGCCATTGGTTCGGGTGATGCCGCCGATAACCAGATGGGTATCCTCGGTTCGGCTCGTATTGCCACTGGCGACGTCAATGGCACCAACCCGACAGTTGGCGCTATCGGTGCCGCTGACGGCGACGGTTCGATCGTGATCGCAAGCGCCGACGGCACGAATGAAATGGACATTTCGAACGCCACGGACGCCGAGATCGACGATTTCATTTCGGCGGTTGATCAGGCCCTGCAGGAAATGACGACGGCGGCTACGAACCTCGGTTCCGCGAAGAAGCGCGTCGATCTCCAGCAGCAGTTCGTTTCGAACCTGAGTGATGCGATTGCGCGCGGTGTCTCCACGCTGGTTGATGCCGACATGAACCGCGAATCGACCCGCATGCAGGCTCTGCAGGTTCAGCAGCAGCTCGGCATCCAGGCGCTGTCGCTTGCCAACGCGAACAGCCAGAACATCCTGGCGCTGTTCCGCTAAGAGCTGGACTGACAACTCTCTGACTGATTGCTCAATGACGGCCGCGTTCTCTCCGGAGCGCGGTCGTTATTGCTTTGAGCGGTATCCGTCGATCCGGCATCGCATATAGTTTCGCGGGAGAGAAGGCTGGAGTGGCAAGGACGCGGATCAAGAGATGGCACCGAAGTTCCTGCTGCATGCGGATGACATCGGGTTAAGCTGCGGTATCACGAAATCGATCCTGCGCTCATCGACGATGGCTACGTGCGTTCGGTCAGCCTGATCTGCAATGGAGCGGCGTTTGAGGAGGCGGTCCGCGCGATCGCAGAGCGTCGTCACATAAGGGTCAGCCTGCACCTCAACCTTCTGGAGGGCCGGCCGTTGTGTGATCCGCGCGAGATCCCACTGCTGGTGGATGCCCAGGGGCAGTTGACGGCGACGTTTCAGAAGCTTGTCCGGCTGTGGCTTCAGGGGGATCGCCGGCAGCGCGCAGCGCTCAAGAAACAGATAGGCCGCGAACTTTCAGCCCAGATCCTGCGGGGCAGCAATGCCCTTCGAGTTGCGGGACGGCCGGCTGAACCCTTGCGGATCGACAGTCATACGCACATTCACGCGCTCGATTTCGTCCTTGATGCGGTACTCGATCATGTAGCACCTGACCAGATCGGCTACGTTCGCGTGCCATATGAGTCCTGGCATCTTGGTGGCGGGCCGGGGGACTGGCGCTCGGTTGCTGGCCTGAACAGCCTCAAATGGGCACTGCTGAACAGACTTGCCGCCCGCATGATGCCAAAGCTCATAACCCGTGGCATCGCCTTCAATCCCCGATTTATCGGCGTCCTGCATACCGGACGCATGACTGTGCCAGCGATCGAGGCCGGGGTTGGCGCATGTATGAGATCCTTGAAGGCCGAAACCGGGAATATTGGCGGCCCGATTGAAGTTCTTCTGCATCCGGGCAAGGCCGATGATCGGGAGGACGCGCATTGGGCGTCCCGGCCGGAATTATGGGACTACTACCGCTCGGCACAACGGGATATGGAGGGGCAAACGGCCCGGTCTATCGGGCATTCTCCCGTTATTGACAGCTTCATAGGTGTGTGTGCGAGCCTCTGATTGGGGAAGCGTGGTTTCCCGCGGGCCCACATCTGCGTTCCCGGGAACGCGGGAAACGCCTGAGGCAATCGATCGCGCAGCTTCAAGTAATGGTTATTTCACATAGCGGCTGGTCAAAGCTAGTAGCTGTCGCTACAACACATGTCCAGCACGAGAGAAGCTCGCAACGGACAGATGCCATGCGAGTGGATACATCATTCAAAAATCCTGCTAAGGCAACACTTCGGGTTTCGCGTGTGTCGTGTGCATGGGGGCCAGATTTTTTTCAAGGGGCGGCGATCAAGCGTCGTCATGATCCCGGGATCGGTACCGTGTCGTTCCTGGAAATTGTCGGGAACGGTGGGATGGCCGCGGTTTTGGCAAACTTTCAAGTCAGAGATGAAATTGCCGCGGGTGGCAGCTTGCGGTCCTGCTGCGCTGCGCGGGCATGAAAAATCCAGGATGCTTAGCGAGAGGATGCCAGCCTTCGAGAGGCTTCCCGAAGGACGTTTGTCGGCGAGAGATGAGAAGATACCTACAGAAGGACTGAATGACCATGTTGAATAAGAGCCCTCCGGCTTCTTTCGAACCACTGCTCGTTGCCCGGCAGATCATAAAGTCGTTTGGCACGGGGGCAGGCGAGGTTCAGGTCCTCAAGGGTATCGATCTTGATCTTAGACCGGGTGAGCTGACGCTCCTGATGGGACCATCGGGAAGCGGCAAGACAACGCTGTTATCAATTCTTGGCTGCATCCTGTCGCCGAACAGCGGCCATCTCGAAATCGCGGGTTACAACACCGCGGGCATGTCTGCGGAGCAAATGGCCGATCTGCGGCGTCATCACATCGGATTTGTGTTCCAGTCCTACAACCTGTTTCCGACACTGACGGCGCTTGAGAACGTGCTGCTGGCTCTCGATGTCCGCGACCGGTTGCCAGCCGATGCGTCGGAACGCGCCGCGATGGCGCTGGAGGCTGTGGGTCTCTCCCATCGCTTGAAGACTTACCCCAGTAAGCTCTCGGGCGGTGAGAAGCAGAGAGTTGCGATTGCGCGGGCGCTGGCCGGTTCACCCTCGGTCATTCTTGCCGACGAGCCGACAGCGGCGCTTGACGGGGAAAATGGACAGGCGGTCATGGCGCTTTTATCTGAGGTCTCGCGTGATACCAGTCGCGCGGTTCTGGCCGTCACACATGATCATCGCACTCTCAAGTACGCTGATCGCATTATCAGGATTGAAGATGGCCTGATCGTCAGTGACGAACGGCCGGGAACCAGCTCAGATTCTATCCCCCTCACGAGGGAGGATGCGGTGGTCGTTCCTCCGAGGATACCGGAGCACGTTTAAGCCGGTTGCTCATTTCTGTGGGCAGCGCCAGCGGCCAGGGAATGAAAAAGCAGGTTGGCGTTTTGATACCTAGCGGGGTAAAGGCAAGCCACGGGCTAGCTGCCACCTGGATCAACTTTGATCCGATCAATCTCTTCCATCATGCGCCAGGGCGCTGAATAACGATCAGTATCTGACCGGCAGCCTTTGTCGTGTTCGATCCGCTGCTTGCTGATTGTGAGGGAAGTGGTCAACAAGGGTAAGTAATGCGTTCTATCGATCTGACCGATGTTCCGCGGGTGCGGGAGAAGGATTTTGCTCTCGTCATCGGAGCGATGCTGGAAACGAAACAGGCCCGGCTTCTGACCAAGGGGCGGACCCAGATGGACCGGACAGCCATCGAAGCCGCTTTCTGGCGTCAGTTCCAGGGTGCCACTGTGACGGGTGTCGCGACACTGATACGCTTCTGGTGTCTGGTTGATGCCTTTCAGGCGCGGCGGCTCCGGATGCTTCTGGCGCTTCGCGGCCATGCGGTGTTCACCGCGGCGGCATCCGGGGCAGCGTCGCAAAGGTTGAACCTCAACTGGGGCTTCAATCCTCAACGACTGATCTGGGCGATCGAGGACGCGGGTCTGCTCATCGTTTCCAACAGTCCGGCAGACGATCGGCTTGCCAATGTGCCGCTGGCTGCCTGAAGGTATCCTGCCTGGCGGGCGGCAATACGGATTCAGGATGTCTCCCCCCCTCAAGGGACAGTGACAACGCCCGCACTCTGCGGGCCGGCGGCATCCTTCTGGACGCCTGGTTTTTCCGAACTTAGAGCCTTGAGAAAGGCAACCAGCGCCTGTCGCTCGGCGTCGGTGAGGTTGAGATCGCGAACGATGTTGGACGAAAGCTCCGGGCGTCGTACGAAACCGTTGTTGTAATGTTCGATGACCTCTTCCAGCGTGGCCTTGGAGCCATCGTGAAAATAGGGCGCGGTATGCGTGAGTTCACGCAGCCCCGGCGTCTTGAATGCCGTTGAGGGTTGGCCGGTATCCGGGTTCGGGCTAACGGGCAAACCGATGTCATGAAGCCGGTCGTCGGTGAAGCGCCATCCGCCATGGCAGGCGACGCAGCCGGCTCGCCCCACGAAGAGTGAAAAACCCTGTTGTTCGATGCCGGTCAATGCCTCGGGATCGCCAGCGATGAAGCGGTCAAACCGTGTCGGTGGGGAAACGAGCGTGCGCTGGTAGGCGGCGAGGGCTTCGACGATCCGCTGCGGCGTAACAGGAGCGCCTGACGAAGCGGCATCGGGGAAGGCTTCGGTGAAGAGGGCTGTCAGCCCCGGATCACGAAGCAGGCGCCGGGTAATCTCCGGCCAGTTGCCGGCCATTTCGTTCGGGTTGAGAATCGGGCCGTGTGATTGCTCCTCCAACGAGGAAGCCCGGCCGTCCCAGAAGAATCGCTTCGACCATGCGAGATTGCTGAGGCCCGGCACGTTCCAAGCGAGATCGCTGCCGTTCAGGCCGGCGCCCAGCCGTCTGCCATCGCTGTAGCCGCGTTCAATGCGGTGACACGTGGCACAGCTTCGGTTCCGGTCTCCCGACAGGCGGGTATCGTGGAAGAGAATGCGGCCAAGCTCGATCTTGGCGGGAGACAAAGGGTTGTCAGGGGGGGTCGGAATGGAGGCGGAGGTAACGTCGGGACGCGCGAAGATGCTGCGCCAGACGCTGAGCAGGGCAGGGTGGTCCGGAGGAGCCGAAACGGCTACGGAAACAACTGCACCAAGGCCGAGGGCAGCAAGGCAGATGGTGAGGGCTTTACGCATGTCAGAAGCGGACGCTGCTCACTGGTGGAATTGGTTTGTTCGCCGGGACCGGGATTACTCTTCTCCTGTCATTGCACAGCAATCCCGATAGCGGTGGGTGTTTCCTTTGCGGTCAATCACCTCATAGCCGTCAACGCCATCGCGAAGATGGGCAGGGCCGATCGGCACCTTGCCGTGTCCTCCGGGGATGTCGAGCACATACGCCGGCATGGCGAGACCGGAGAGGCGCTGACGAAGCTGCCCGACAAGCTCCTGACCCCGCGCAATCGGCAACCGGAAATGGCTGGTGCCCGGCGCCATGTCGGGATGGTGCAGGTAATAGGGTCTGATACGGATCTCGACAAAGGCGCGCATCAGCTCTTCCAAAGTATCGACATCGTCATTGACGCCTTTCAGGAGGACACTCTGACTGACCATCGCGACTCCTGCGTCTATCAGGCGGGCGCAGGCCCGACGCGCTGCCGGTGTCAGCTCACGAGGATGATTGGCGTGGAGGGCGACGTAGACTGTTTTGCCGGAACTGCGCAGTGCGCTCGCCATGTCCTCGTCAACACGGCCGGGATCGACTACGGGAACACGCGTATGCCAGCGCACGATTTTCACATGGCCGATAGCTTCAAGGCGACCGGTGATTTCCTTCAGGCGTCGGGCGGAAAGAATGAGCGGATCGCCGCCGGTGACGATGACTTCCCAGATTTCCGGGTGTTGCGCGATGTAGGAGAAGGCGGCATCGAGTTCGCTAGCGGTGAGCTGGCTGCCGTGGGCTGGACCAACCATTTCGCGGCGAAAGCAGAAGCGGCAATAGACCGGGCAGATACTGACGAGCTTCAGTAGGCAGCGGTCGCGATAGCGGTGGACTATCCCATGGACGGGCGAATAAGCCTCATCGCCTATCGGATCATCCCTCTCGGCAGGCGTGCGCACCAGTTCTGCTACCGTCGGTACGAACTGCGCGGCAATGGGATCGGCCAGCCCGGCCTCGGGGTCGATCAGCTCGGCCATCGCGGGGGTGATGCCGACAGCGTACTGCTGCATCAGACGGTCGAGATCCTCGCGCCGGGTGGAGCCAGCAAGACCCGCGGCGACAAGGTCAGCCGTCGTTCGAATGAAATGTTTGCGGTCGCTCATTGTGGCAGAGGTGTCCAGAGCACCTGGTCAATCCGCTGGGCGCCAGTCGCCAGCATCACCATCCGGTCGAAACCCAGCGCACAGCCAGATGCGGGAGGCATCAGTTCGAGGGCGGCCAGAAGGTCCTCGTCAATCGGATAACGTTCACCGTAGATGCGGTATTTCTCGTCCATGGCGGAAATGAAGCGGCGGCGTTGCTCGTCCGGGTCCGTCAGTTCGCCGAACCCGTTGGCCAGCTCGACGCCGCAGCAATACAACTCGAAGCGCTCCGAGAGGCTGGCGTCGGCAGGATTGCGGCGTGCGAGCGCAGCCTCGGGGGCTGGATAATCGGTCAGCAGTACGGGATGGCCGAAGCCCAGCTTCGGCTCAACCCTGGCGGTCAGAACGCGAGCGAAAATATCCGACCAGGTGTCATCGTCGGCGCAGGTTATGCCAGCGGCGGTCGCCTCGGCGCAGAGGCGATCGCGATCAGTCGAGCTGTCATCGAAGGTTGAGCGCAGATCAACTCCGGCAAATCGCTCGAACGCATCGCAGACGCTCAGAAACTCCGGTTCAAGGGTGACATCGCACAGCCCTCCGCGCCAGGTCATCGTGCTCTTGCCAACGACATCGGCTGCTATTCTGAGGACCTCGATACAATCGTCCATCACGTCCGCAACGGGGGCTCCGGTGCGATACCATTCGAGCATGGTGAATTCGGGATGGTGCAGGGCGCCACGCTCGCGGTTGCGAAAAACTGGCGCGAAGGTGAAAATAAGCTGTTCGCCCGCTGCGAGAAGTTTTTTGCAGGCGAACTCCGGGCTGGTGTGAAGATACCAGGAACTCTGCGCCAGATCGGTTCCGATCAGCTCGGTGCGAAACGCATGCAGATGAGTTTCGTTGCCCGGTGACACCTGCAGGCAGGTGGTATCCACTTCCACGAAATCCTGGTCCAGAAACCAGTTACGTACAAGTTGCTTGATCTTATTGCGCGCCAGCAAGACAGGACGGCGGTCGATATGATACTCGGGATGCCACCAGGGCGTGGAGGGGGCCATGAGGTCAACGCTCGTTGTGGTGCAATGATCGGGCTTTTCGTCGGCGCACTTGGCCTGAGGCGTGCGAACGAGTAGAAACCGGCATCCGGTATAGATTGCAGCGGCCCAACCGCAGCGGCGCCCATCGGCCCGCTCGCTCAGGGGTGAACTAACAATGGGAGACAGATGTGCCTAAGGTTATCGCAAGCTCGGTGCGTAAAGGCAACGTGCTCGATCTCGACGGTCGTTTAGCCGTCGTGATGAGTGCAGAGAATATTCATCCGGGCAAGGGAACTCCCGTAACGCACCTTGAAATGCGCCGCATCGATGATGGCGTCAAGATCGTCGAGCGGTACCGCACGACGGATCAGGTCGAAAGGGCCTTCGTTGAGGAGGTCGACTACAACTACCTGTATCAGGACGAGAGCGGTTACACGTTCATGCATCCTGAGACTTACGACCAGATCACGGTGTCGGCTGACGTCCTGGGAGATCAGGCCATCTGGCTGGATGAGAACATGACGTGCAAGATCTCGATCCACGAGGGCGTGCCCATTGCCGTTGAACTGCCGCAACGCGCTGTCTTCGAGATTGTTGAGGCGGATCCGGTCGTCAAGGGACAAACGGCATCATCGTCGTACAAGCCGGCTGTTCTCTCGAACGGCGCACGCATCATGGTGCCGCCACATATTGGCAGCGGTACGCGCGTGGTCGTGATGACGGCCGATGGCTCCTATGTGGAACGCGCCAAGGACTGAGAACGGCAGACCATGCTCTGGCGCGGGAAAAGCCCCGCGCCAGAGTTTAGACCGCTCAGCTGGTTATCCAGGGCTTTGCGAGCTGAAAAGTGGATTCGGGGGCGTTGGCACCCTGGGCCAGTGCATTCTCGACTTCGACCACCCGGAAGCAGATCCAGATTGCAATCCACAGGGCGGCGACGGCGATGGGAACCATGAGCACTTCGCCGACAATCGAGGGCAGTCCGAGGAACGTCACGAGACCGAGCAGCATGCCGAGTGACAGCATGACAAACGCTGTTACAGTAAGCAGGCTGACGCACGCGCCCAGGATCCAGACGCTGATGGAGCTGGATTTGCGCTGTGTAACGGCGCCGGAGTCGCGGACGGCAGATTGAGTTCTCATGGGTCTTCGGATGTCCGTAGTCGCGGGTGTCGAGGGCCATATCGGCGGTGTGAAATGCTGGCGGCAAGATGGTCCGCTGGCCGGGTCACGTCAAGGGGCGCCTCGTAAGCCCAGGGGGAAACGCCAGAGTTCGTGTGCCCTGCAGCGGGTTCCGGTTGTTCCGGGACAACCCGTCGAGGCACTAGCCAATCAGTTCAGCCTGCCGCCGACCGCGGGGCGTAGGCCTTTCGTCCTGTCCGGCCTGCTTGATCTGGTAGATTTCCAGGATCTTGCACCCGCGGTGCGGGCCGTCGCAGACGAATTTCCATTGCCCTTCGGTGTAGGTGTCACAGATCTTTACACCTTTGATCAGAATCCAGTGACCTTCCTTGCCGCGCTGAATCGCGAGCAGGTAATGAATCCACGCGTTGCGCGGCTTCTGCATCCATTGCCATAATGTTGGACGCTCTTTCTTGGGCAGATGCCAGAACGATGTGCCCAACGTCATTTCATAACCGAAAACCGCGGCCACAGCTGCAACTTCTGCCGCATCCGTTCCCTTAATGGGAGCATCGGACGTGACGTTACGCAGCCGGTTGACTTCCTCGTGGATACGGCTGATCGGCTGGCCGGTCAGGGCGGAAAGAACGAAAGGTCCGCAATAGGCGGTGCGGCCAGTATCATTCGTGGCATTGGTGAGAGTAGAATTAATGCGGGGACTGCGCATCAAGCCTGGCATCGTTGCAAAGCCTCCTCGTGCAGGTTGGCAGTCAGACTGATCAAATGGTTAAGCGATTGTTACGCGAGATGGTTGATGATTGGTTAAATGCAGGGAGCTGACGAGCAGGACATGGGGACAGGGGACCGGTAGTGGAAGTCAAGAAAGGTACCCAATGAACGTTTCGTTCCTGCAGGAACTGCTCAACACGATCGCCGAGCAGAGCCGTATGCTCCTGCCCAAGAAATTTTTCAAGGAAGACCCCGAACGGGGCATGCAAAGTCTTGTGCAAGCGCTCGTTTCGGAGCGTGGAGAAGCTTCCGGGGTCGCAATTGGCCGCCAGATCCTGCACCATTACAAGCTGCTGGGTAACGAGGAGCGACGCGCATTCTTCCGGTACCTCGCCGGGACACTGAGGCCAGATCCCGAGCGCGTCGCGGCGGCGGCGCGCGCCTATCTGGAAGAGCCATCGCAGGCAAACCTTAACCAGTTGCAAGAGGCGCTGGAGAGCCCGCTGCAGGAGTTTTTCCGCCGTCTCAATCTGGCTCCCGGCGCGACGGCGAGCATTGTCGCCATGCGAAGTGACCTGTTGCGGCTGCTGAAGGACGATCCTGAACTCACGGTTGTGGACCAGGATCTGCGGCACCTTCTGACATCCTGGTTCAATCGCGGGTTTCTGGTGCTGCGGAATATCGACTGGCAGACGTCGGCGTCGATCCTCGAAAAGATCATCGCCTATGAAGCCGTGCACGAAATCACGGGCTGGGAGGATCTGCGGCGCAGGCTCGAGCCCGCCGACCGGCGGTGCTTTGCATTTTTCCATCCATCCCTGGTTGATGATCCGCTGATTTTTGTCGAAGTGGCGCTGATGGACGACATTCCGCGGGCCATCGCCCCGGTGCTCAATGAGCCGCCGAAACCTGATGCCGGGCCGGAGCCGACGACAGCCGTCTTCTATTCGATCTCGAACTGCCAGGAGGGCCTCAAAGGCGTATCCTTCGGCAATTTTCTGATCAAGCAGGTGGTGGAGGAACTGGCGCGCGAGATCCCCAGCCTGAAAACATTCGTGACGCTATCTCCCGTTCCGGGCTTTGCGCGCTGGCTCCAGAACGAGGGATTGAAGCACCTGGGCGACGATCTGAGCGAGGGGGATCGGGCGGCACTGGAGACGTTGCAGGATCCCGGACGGTTCCAGCAGGAGCAGGACAACGAACAGATCAGGGACTTCCTGCTGGCGATGGCCGCAGAATATTTCCTGCGTGCAAAGGGGGCAGACAACAAGCCTGTCGATCCGGTGGCCCGCTTTCACCTCGGCAACGGGGCCCGGCTGGAAAGCATCAACTGGTTTGGTGACGCCTCTGAGAAGAGTTTGCGGGAAAGCTACGGCCTGATGGTGAACTATCGATACGAGATCAAGGATATCGAGAAGAACCACGAGGCTTATGCCAACGACGGGCCGATCGCCTGTTCGCGCGCGGTCAAGGCTCTGTTGAGGCCTGCGCCAAAGGGAAGGCCATCAGACCTGAAACCGGCAAAATCTGAAGAGGTGCGGGCTCTTGCACCTCCGGCAGGGAATGGGGGAGGGGCCAGCGAGGACATGCCGGATTCCGCAAAGGCCCGGTAGGCCGGACAGTCATCAGGCCATGAGTAGTCATCAGGCCATGAGTATTGAGTCGCTTGCGCGATCATGCACTATGAGAGCAGGGTGCGCCGGATTGATGGGGCGGAGAGATAGATGCGCTATGATGATCAGGATCGAGAGAGCTCCAATATAGAGGATCGCCGTGGACGTGGCGGCGGTTTCCGTATACCCGGCGGACGAGGCGTGCGTATTCCGATCGGAGGGCGCGGTGGAGGCTTCAGCCTGACGACACTGCTGATCCTCGGAGCCATCATGCTGTTCTTCGGCATCAATCCTCTGGATCTGCTGACCAGCGACGGCCCGATAAACTTCCCCGATATCCAGCAGATGCCACAGACGCAGGATGTCAATCACAGGAGGGCGGATCGCTCGCCTCTGGATATTCCGGGACTGCCCGGTGGCGGCGAGAAGTCCAACAGCAATGACGATATGAAGGTGTTCATCTCCCGCGTTCTTGCGGACACGGAGGATGTGTGGCGCAGCGTTTTTAAGTCATTTGGCCGGGAATACTCTGATCCCAATCTGGTGCTGTTCACAGGCGGTACGCAAACCGCATGCGGCATGGGTATGTCGGCCATGGGGCCGTTCTATTGCCCGCTCGACAGGAAGATCTACATTGATCTCGAGTTCTACGACCAGCTGAAGCGCCGCTTCAATGCGCCCGGGGACTTTGCGCAGGCCTACGTCATTGCCCATGAGGTCGGGCACCATGTGCAGACCCTGTTGGGTATCGCTGGCAGGGTGCAGGAGCTGAAGCGTGGCATGAGCGAGCGGGAGGCAAATGCGCTGCAGGTGCGTATGGAACTGCAAGCCGACTGCCTCGCCGGCGTCTGGGCCAATCTCAATCACCAGCTCAAGAACCGGCTGGAGCCCGGTGATATCGACGAAGGGCTCAACGCGGCGAGCCAGATCGGCGACGACATGATCCAGAAGCGTCAGCAGGGGTACGTCATACCCGATGCCTTCACCCATGGCTCATCCGCGCAACGCGTGCGCTGGTTTAAGACGGGGTTCCGTGAAGGCAAGATGCAGGTCTGCGATACGTTCGGCGTGCCGGCTGACAGCCTGTGAACGGCAAAATCCCGGGCCGTCAGCAGCCCAAGACCATGCTGACGGCCCGGTGTTTCAAATCAAATCGATGCCCGTTTCTGGCTTTGGCTTTTAGAGCTTTTTGCCAGTGAATGTAGCCAGCGCGCATTCCCGTGCCTCGCCACCCAGATCGGCGCAGATTTCCAGAACGTCCGTGGGCTTTGAAACCGGTCCTGCCACAAGTGAAAACGGCGCAGACCCGAGGGCATCCTGCTCGACGTACCGTGGGGCGAGACCTTTCAATATCTCCGGATGCCGGTCGCGCATCGCTTTCCACGTTACACGCAGCGCTTCGAGAGACTGGCCGGTGGCCAGACGCACGCCAATCGCCGGCTTGGCTTCGGCCGCAGGACGCGAAACGGCGGCAGGCGCCAGAGCCACGTTCTGTGCAGGTGGCGTCGCCGAGGCGGCCGAGGACGTTGTCGCCACTTTCACCGGCGCAACCTTGATGGGTGATTTGCCCGGTGTTGCCGTTACGCCAACAGCAGATCCGGGTTCCCTCACGACGGCGACAGGAACCGGTTTTGGCCGGAGGCCCGGTTCTGGTGCCGGTGGCACCCGGATAGCCCCGGTCTCGATGGATGAGGGCTCGGATGGTTCACTCTCCATCGCAGCGTTGGCGATTGCGACTTCGCTGACGGGTGCCGGCGGCTCCGGTTCGCTTGCCGGATTTGCAGGCGGTTCGAACAGGCTTATTCCGGGAACGCTGATGCCGGGAACGCCAACGACCGCAGCGGGCTCGCTTTCATAGGCCGCGAACCGAGATGGCTGCGCGACATCCGTGTCCGCCAATTCCTCGTGGACGTTTGCAGCCGAGTCATAGCCGGTTGCGGGACTGCTATCATTCGAGGCCAGGCTCGGCTGTTGTTCGGAAGCCTGCATGGGTTCGGCCTGTTCCTCGGCGTACGTCTGCTTGTGTTCGTCCAGTTCGCTGCGCAGTTTTGCAATCTCGGTTTGTGCATTCGAGAGGCGGTCGCGGAGCGTGTTGACCTGCGGGCTGGCGAAAAGCTCATCACTGGTGTTCTCCAACGGGGAGCCAGGTTGCGCCGGTCCCGGAAGCGCACTGACGAGATGCGGATCGCTTATGACGATCCCGAGATAGGCAGCCGAGGCGGCGCCCGCGAAGCTCCAGAAGAGGACGTAGGAAAGAGGCAGACGCCGCGCCTTGATCCTCGGTCCACTTGCTCTCGGTGGCGTTCTTACTTTCTGCATCACATTATTCCGCTGACCTGTTGTTGGAACAGGTTTGCTGTTCAAGGGGTGATGAGACCCAGGTCCGCCTGCGTATACCTGCGGCGATGGCCCGGTACAAAAGCGGCCAGGGCAATCCTGTCTCAGCCCTCGGGAAAACTCCTGTTGATGGGACGCTGGCTGAGTCGGGCTGGGGAAGCAAATAACTCGCAGGCATGGAGCCGTGCGACCTGTGGACGGCGGCAAAGGGATCACGGCGCCAGGGCATGTCTGCTCCCTGGGGATCCGGTCCGTATCGGGAGCATGGCAGGTTGCATCTCACGCGTCAGGAGCGGTATGGAGACAGGACAAGCCATTCGGAAACCCGAGGCCGAAGTCCCGACATTCGGGAACAGCTCATTGGATCCCTGATGACCGACCGTACCCTCTCGATCGTTATTCTGGCTGCCGGCAAGGGAACGCGGATGCATTCGCGGCGGCCGAAAGTGCTGCACCCGATTGCCGGCCGGTCGATGCTGGGCCACGTCCTGGAACTGGCCGGTAGCATTCCGGGAGCACGCATCGGGGTCGTGATTGGCCCCGGCATGGAAGACGTCAGGGAGGAAGCTGCGCGCTGGGCACCGGACGCATCAATCTTTGTACAGGAAAATCAGTCAGGAACCGCAGATGCGGTGCTGGCTGCACGGTCGCTCCTGGAAACATCGAACGGCGACGTCATCGTGCTTTATGCGGATTCGCCATTGATGCGGAAGGAAACGCTCGGCAAACTCATCGACAGCCTCGATGCCGGTGCCGCGGTATCCGTGGTGGGGTTCGAGGCACCGGATCCGACCGGGTATGGACGCTTGCTGACCGATCAGTCAGGACATCTTGTTGCCATCCGGGAGCATAAGGACGCCAGCCCCGAAGAGTTGAAGGTGCGGCTGTGCAACTCGGGCGTGATGGCGTTCCGCCTGCCGGATATTGCCAAAGTTCTCGATCGTATCGGCAACGACAATGCGAAGGGCGAATATTACCTGACCGACGCTGTCGAGATCGCACGCGCGGACGGGGGTATTGCGGCTGTGGTCACTTGCGAAGCTGACGAGGTTCTTGGCGTCAACTCGCGTGATCAGCTGGCCGAGGCGGAAGCGATCTGGCAGGCCCGGGCACGGCGGGCGTTCATGCATGCCGGCGTCACCATGATCGCGCCCGAGACAGTATGGCTATCGTACGATACGCAGATTGGCTGTGATGTGACGATCGAGCCGAACGTATTTATCGGTCCGGGCGTGACCATAGCGGAAGGGGTTCGCATCAAGGCCAACTCCTATCTTGAAGGCATCGACCGGAAAAGTGCCGGCGGACTGCGCATCGAGAGCGGGGCGGAAGTCGGGCCATTTGCCCGGCTGCGGCCAGGCACGGAGCTTGGCGCAAACGTTCATATCGGCAATTTCGTCGAAGTGAAGAACGCAGTGGTCGAGGCGGGGGCCAAGGCGAATCACCTGACCTATATTGGCGATGGCGTTGTGGGGGCCGGCGCGAATATCGGTGCAGGAACGATCTTCTGTAACTACGACGGCTTCAAGAAGAGCCGTTGCGAGGTTGGTGCCGGAGCCTTCATCGGCTCCAATTCGGCGCTCGTGGCACCGGTGACGATCGGGGATGGCGCCTATGTGGCCGCCGGAAGCGTGATTACCACAAACGTCGAGGCGGACAGTCTTGCCGTGGTCCGGGCGACGCGCGAGGACCGGCCGGGATGGGCGGCGAAGTACCGCGCCATGATGCAGCGGCGTAAAGGCTAAACCTGAAAGAGAAGGCGCTGCAGCAGGCCTGACGCTGGGTCCAGCGTTATGACCGGAAACAGTTTGTGATTTTGGCATAAATAGTTCTGCGGTTAGCTCGGCAGAAGGGCAGGGCCAGGAAGGGAACACCGGCTATGTGCGGAATTGTCGGCATCTTGGGGTCGAAGTCGGTAGCTCACGACCTCATCGAGGCGCTACGCCGGCTTGAATATCGCGGTTATGATTCCGCCGGAATCGCAACTGTCGAGAATGGTCACCTGGGGCGGCGGCGGGCCGAAGGAAGGCTGCGCAATCTCGAAGACCGTGTTCGGGAAGAGCCACTGAGCGGGCGAACGGGGATCGGGCACACGCGCTGGGCCACTCACGGCCGGGCGAGCGTCGCCAATGCGCACCCGCACATGTCGCGGAATGTCTGCGTTGTGCACAACGGAATCATCGAGAACTTCCGTGAGCTGCGCGAAACCCTGATAGCCGCGGGGCATGTGTTCGACAGTGAAACCGATACCGAGGCGGTTGCGCACCTGATCGAGGAAGAACTGAAACGGCGGAGCAATGATCCGATTGCGGCGGTTCAAGCGGCGCTGGCACAACTCAAGGGCGCCTTTGCTTTGGCAATCCTGTTTGCAGGGCATGACGACCTGATTATCGCGGCGCGTCAGGGCAGCCCGCTGGCGATCGGCCACGGGGACGGGGAAATGTATCTGGGATCGGATGCCATTGCGCTGGCCCCATTCACCAACGCCATCACCTATCTGGAAGAGGGCGACTGGGCGGTGCTGCGGCGTTCGGGTGCCGAAATCTTCGATGCAGAGAATCAGCCCGTAACACGGACCATCACCCGGTCGCCGGCGGGCATGCAGCTGGCCGACAAGGGCAATTACCGCCACTTCATGGCCAAGGAGATCCATGATCAGCCGGAAGTCATCAGCCACACACTGGCCAATCTGATCGACATGGCGTCCGGTCGCGTCGATTTTCCGGACCTCGGTGTCGATCTGACAAAGCTGTCGCGCGTTACGATTTCCGCGTGCGGCACCGCTTATTATGCGGGGCTGATCGGCAAGTACTGGATAGAGCGTTATGCGCGGGTGCCGGTCGAGATCGATGTAGCGTCGGAATTCCGTTATCGGGAGCCGCCGTTGCCGCAGGATGGGCTGGCCGTGTTCGTGTCGCAGTCGGGGGAGACTGCCGATACCCTGGCGACGTTGCGGTACTGCAAGGGAGCGGGGCAGCGGATCGTCTCGATTGTCAACGTACGCACATCGACAATTGCGCGTGAGTCGGACGTTGTTCTGCCAACGCTTGCCGGACCGGAAATCGGTGTCGCCTCGACGAAGGCCTTCACGTGCCAGCTGGCAGTTCTGGCGACATTGGCGATCGCGCTGGGTCGGGCACGGGGAACAATCAGCGAAGCACTCGAGCAGGAGCTGGTAAGCGCGCTCATGGAAGTGCCGCGCCACATCTCTTCCATGCTTGGTGATGAGAAGCCGTATGAAACTTTGGCGATGGATCTGTCCCGTGCGCGCGATGTTCTCTATCTCGGGCGCGGCGTGAGCTATCCGCTCGCGCTTGAGGGCGCATTGAAGCTCAAGGAAATCTCCTACATCCATGCTGAAGGCTACGCTGCGGGTGAACTGAAGCATGGGCCGATCGCGCTGATTGACGAGAGTGTACCAGTCATCGTCGTGGCTCCCAGGGATGAGCTGTTCGACAAGACCATTTCGAACGTTCAGGAGGTTGCCGCGCGCGGAGGGCAGATTGTATTCATCTCGGACGGGGAATCAGATGATGTTGGTTGTGATGTCTTTGCGCATATCCGCGTCCCGGATGTGCACCCTTTCACCAATCCGCTGATTTACGCGGTTCCGGCGCAACTGATTGCCTATCATACGGCTGTATTCATGGGGACAGACGTTGATCAGCCGCGCAACCTGGCGAAATCGGTGACTGTGGAGTAAAGAAAAGACTAATCATCCTGGAAGTTATCGGGCCCAAAAATGCCTCGATAAATCGTTTCACTTAACTTCTTCGCAAAAATGGAAGGGGTGAAGCGTTCGTGACGAGACGAGGGGATCTGTCTATGAGCGTTCAACGGTCAAGGACGAGCCGAGCTGCGGGCGGGGTGGCGAGGCTGACGGCTTTGTCGATTGCAGGCGCAGTCCTGATCGTAACGTGCGGACCGGTGTTGCCACCCGTGCTGGCGCAAACAGTACCAGATGGCGGCGCAGCCAAAAAGGATCCGGCTGAAGCCCGTAAAGCCGTCATCAGCGGGGTCAAGGCATACGAAAATGGCAAGATGGCCGAGGCCGTCGAGTTGTTGAGCAAGGGGCTCAGGAGCGGCGGAC
>Ga0180216_1002131_pt1 | contig 16890 bp, 7 predicted proteins | sample eDN3rd37CBELigMG_FD_128879 | JGI IMG/M metagenome (GOLD analysis project Ga0180216, IMG submission 128879) | Enriched Miracle-Growth compost microbial communities from Emeryville, California, USA - eDNA 3rd pass 37_C BE-Lig MG (version 2)... ... | reverse complement strand
GGCGGCGGTGATGGCTGCCGGCGAAGCATCGGGCGACACCGCCACATTGACCACCAATGGATTGGGCAGCGGCCTTGAGACAATGTCTTCAACCGTCGGATCGGGCTGGCTGATGCTGACTTGTCGTGTGCTGGCCGACGGACCACGCGGCTCAAGCAACGTGAGCACCAGCGGGTCGCCCTCGGGCTGAATGAAACGGACCTCGGTTGGTGGTTCGCCCGAACCGCCGGCACCGGTGCTGCCGCCAACGACTTGCCAGGCAATGACCGCCTGCATGCTGCCACTGCTGGACCGCTCACGGGGCGGAAACTCCACGTTCATTTGGATGTATCGATCCGATACGGGGCCCGCGACCGCCAGGTATTGGCTGGCCACGTCGGCATAATAAGGAATCCCGTTCAGATCGCGGGCGATGTACCGATAGCGGTTTCCGAGGATGCCCCACAGCCTGCGGAACTGTTGCGCCGCAAACTGGGCGACTGGGTTGGTATCGACATTGTCAAGTTCCGGCGGCATCGCCCAGCCGGATAGCACGCGAACAATCCGCGTTTTCTCGAAGAGCCGTTCCGCCTGCGACAACTGAGCTGGCAGCTCTACCAGCCACGCGCGGCGAAGCCCTGCCGAGATGGCGTTGAAGTTTTCCGGCTTACGTTGTGCCAGCAGCGACTCCAGCTCGCGGATCGTATCGCCTTTGAGGCCGGCCATCTGAAGCATGTCGACGGCCGAACTGGCACGGTACCAGGTGAGCGCTTGCTGCGTGGCGCGAAACTCGGGTTCGTCGTACGGCTCCAGCAGCATGGTGCGGCGCTGACGCGTGTCGTCGGCCCGGTCGACCAGCATCGTCGCCCCGTTGAGCCGGGTTGCCAGTTGATGCCAGGCTTCCCATAGCTTGGCACGCTGCGTGGCCGGCAGCAGCGGCGTCGCCAGCAAGGTTTGTGCTTCGGTCGCCACCGATGGTCCCGCATTGGCCCGGCGGCACGCTTCAATCAATTGGTCGACGCGGTCGGAGTTCCAGCCTTGTTGCAAGTCGGCGAGTAGCGTGCGCAACTGGTCGGCCGCCTGGCGGATCTGGCTCAATTGTTCCTGCCAGGCCGCCACGGCTGCGGTGTTGCCTCTAAGGCCGAGCGCCAGTGCGGATTTGCTTCGCTGGTTGCCATTGCCGAACAGGCCGATCACTTCCATCTGCTCGGCCAAGGGGTTGGTCGTCAGCAAGTTGGCCAGGGTGGTGGCAGCCTGGGCCGTGTTGTGCCAGGTTGCCATCTGTTGTGGGTTGGCTTCGATATACGGATGACACGTCGGCAGTTGAGCGAACGCCTGCCGGGTAAGCTGGTACGCGTCCTGCAGCATGGTTTGATAGGCCAGCAGCTCCCGGCCCTCATCAAGCGCCGCGTTGAAGCGTTCGGCGGCCAGTTGCTTCGAGGCGTACCCGTCCGACCAGAAGTACACTAAACCTTCGTGGACGAGCGAATGCACTGACCGGATCCGCCAATCCAACCACGGCAACGCCCAGGGTTGGCAGCCCAACTGCTCGTTGAGCCACATGGCCTGAAGCGCCAACTGCACGGTCGCGGTGGGCCAGGTATTGGCCGGTGCCTGCCGGGCTGCGTCGGCCAATTGATGCAGCAATTCCGTTTCGACGTATTCGGGTGCGCCGCCGCGCAATTGCCGCAGAGCGTCGTCGAGCAAGGTCAGTAGCGGAGGATCGGGGTTGGGGCTCTGAGCCGCGAACTCGTACACCGCGTAGCAAACAGAGAAAAACGGCTGATCTTGGACCTGCGCCTGGAAAGCCGCGAGCAGCTTGTTGCGTGCGGCTTGAGCTTCTGCCTCCGCTAGTCCGATCGTCTGGCTGCGGAAGTGCGAAACGAGCGTTTCGACCGGCTGCCGCAGGGCGGGATTTACCGGCGCGCCGAGCACCCGGGCTAATGCCAGCGAACGCGGCGCGGTCCTCGGGATGGCATTGCTGATGGCCGACTGCTGCTGAAACAGCAATTGCAGTTGGTTGCGAACCTGCTGTTCCAGGGTTCGGGCGTCGCCGCCTGCCGACCATAACTGTTCGACCCGAACCAACGACGCTTCTAACTGCACCATCAGGTGCGGCATATCACGCCAGCCTTGGTTGGCGGCCAGTTCGTCGCGCCATTGCCAGGCCGCGCTCAGCCACTGCGGATATTCAGCAAAGGGTGCCCGCAGCACCTCGGGCCTGGCGAAGTGCACCGGCACGGCGGTGATGGGAAAATCTTCGCCGGTGCCCACCAATTGCGGCGTCTGCCGTGTGCCCTGGTTCTGAATGGCCCAGCGGTCGACGCGGGCGGTCAGGAACGCGGCCAACTCGCGGATGGAGACTTCGCCGTCGCGTTCGCCGGTAGGGTTATAACCGTCGGCGGCGCCTTCCATGCCCCGCACGAAGTAATAGCCGAACACGCTCTGTTTGAGCACCGGCGACGACAGCGCCACCTGCCCTGGCGAGCAATTGATAAGCACCAGGCGGCGGGGGTCTTCCACGGCAGCCAGTTCCGCCGGAATGGCAGCGGCGATGTCGGTGGAGATCAAACCCTGCCGGCGTGCCGTCACCGGCCAGCAAATATCCAGCACGAGCGCTTTGCGCTCGGCCGGGCACAACGCCAGGTTGGTCAGCACCGCCCGCAGCGGCAGCCAGGTTTGCGGGTCATCCAGGTCGGCATCGGCCGGCAGGATGCACAGCCCATGAGGACCGGGGGCCGCGTACGCGCAGACGTAAACGAGCACGTCGTCCTTGGGAGAGCGTTCAACGAGCGACGCCAACTGCTCCATCAGCGAGTGGCGTTGCTGGCTGGCCGTGATTTGCATGCCTAGCGGCGGCAGGCCACGGGCGGCTCGCACCACCATCCGGTCGCGAATGGCGACAATGTTAATCGGCAGCGCGTTGGAACGGTACTCGGTGACCCAGATCGGCAAGGTGATGGGGTGCGGCGGCGCTTGCAGCCACATCAACATGGCGATGAGGATGCCTACGATCGCCGCTGCCGTGAGCAGCAGCACCATGACGGTGCGCCGCTGCGATGCGAACAGCGGAGCCCATTTGCCAGGCAGATCGACCTTCTGGTTCCAGTGCCGTTGCTTCATGGACGTGCCGTTGGCATGCAAGTCGGGGTCAGAATATGCCAGTTGTCACATGCCCTGCCGTGATTGGTGCCCGTGGGGGGGCCGTCGGCCAGGTGCCGCGCATCTGACATGCCACTTCTTGGTATCGGGCAAACGGTGCCCTGCCCTCGCGACTTACCGGCGATGTTTGCGCTACCAGAATGATCGCGCCAAACGGCACGATCGGCAACCTTGAATGGCTGTCGCGGCGGTCTTTTCCGCAACCGGTACAAAACACCGGTGGACCGCTTGCGAACCGCCAAGGCAGCCGAGTATCAACAGGCAACGTCGCCGCTGGCGGCGCGAACCCTTGGACCTCTCTTTACCCGAGTGCCGTTATGAAACTGCCCAAGCGACTCGGCTTGACGCTGCTCTGCGTCTACCTGGTTCTGCACGGTCTGAATATGACCTTGGATTTCACATTCCAGGGCCTTCCCATGGTGTTGGGAATCCTGGCCATTGCCGCGGGCGTGCTGCTATTTCTCGACCGCTAGACGCCGCCGGCCGTGTTACCACGAGGGCGTGGAACGCAGGTCGTACGGCAGCGGGCGGGTATCGCTGGCCGCTGGCGGCGGTAGCCGGTCCAGTTGCATCCAGTAGCCGCGTTGCTGGGCCTTGGCCTTGAGGAAGTTGATTGAATACAGCAGCACCCGCTGGAGCTTCTGCTCGGCCTCGTCACGCGTCACCGGCCAGAACAGGAGGGTGGATTTGCCGATGGAGGAGTACATCTTGTGCTCCATGGCGGCGGTTCGCAGGCCTTCCACCCTGGCCACCACCGGATGATCGGGCTGATAGTTCAACCGCACCACCAGGCAGCTTTGCAACTGCAGGTTGCCCTGGCCGTCGTTCACGTAGTGCTCTTCGACGGAGACGTTCTCGATCGTGGCTGCGTCCGGGCCAACCTGAACGGATTGTCCCGCCAGATCGGACAGGGTGCGGAAGTCGTGATTACGATCCAGCGCCGCGGCGGGGATCAGCGTTTGATCGGGATTCCACCAGACGGAGATTTGCGGCGGAACCAACTGCGCCGTCGACGCCTGCTCGGGCCAGGCCGGCACGTTCACCGTCCACGCCGGGGCCGGGTATCCGTACTGCTCGCTCCACTCAACCGCGATGGGCTCGGCTGACTTCTGGCTGGGGGTGATCTCGATCCAGATTTCGCGCGGTGCGATCTGCTGGAGCATGGTGGCGGTGGCGTACGGCGCGCGTTCCAGCGTGAGCAGCATTTGCAGGCCGCCGGTCGGCATCTGCTGATTCTGTAAGACGGCCATCCGCCAATCGCCGACCTCCTGATACGGTTTCCAGGGGAAGTCCGTCTTGCTGTACACCGGCTGTTCAAACTGCAAGCCGTTGGGCCCTTGAGTGAGCTGCAACAGCAGCAGGTTGCCGCGGTTCAGTCCGATGGTGGCTTGAACGGGCTGATCTGTTTGCGTGCGTACCAGGTAGCTGCCCGGCTGCAAACCGCCGGGGAACCACTGAAGGTTGGCGCCGCTGGGCGTGACGTTGAGACCATCGGCCGGCATGCCTGGGGCCAATTCCCCGCCGAAGGTTTCGACCCAGTACCGCATCCGTTGCCGCATGGCGGTGCGAAGCAAGTTGGCCAAGGCGTCGACGTCGTCGGCCATCACGAACTTGCCGGGCGGAGACCAGTTTTCGACCGACGCGAACTGTTGCAGCGCGCCTGCCTTCTCCTTGGCTTCAACCTTGAAGCCCACGATGTTCACCGAGATGCCCGACGAGGCAAACGCGTTGCGGAGCGCCGTGGGAATATCCAAGCCGTTGGGATTGTACTGCTTGTCGTTGGCAAAGCAGTTGTCTTGGCCGTCGGTGAGCACCACCAGGGTTTTGAAGCCCGGCGCCCCGATCAGGTCCTGCTTGGCCATCAACATGGTTCGCACGATGGGCGACTCGTTCCACGGCTCCAAGTTCGGGTAGCTGACGGCCGACATTACCCGTTCGAGCTGTTTGCGATCTTTCGGGTTCCACACGATGGGGTCTTGGATGCGGCGGACCGTGCGGTTGGCGTCGTCCACAGTTTTCTGGCTACCCATCGCCTGCCCGAACACCCAAATGCTCACCACCGTGCCTGCCGGGAGTTCGCGGAGGACTTCCCGCAGAGCTTGCGTGGCTTCGGCGTACTTGAAGGTGGGCGTGTTCGCTTGCTGCCCCGGCATGGCCGGAAAGAGCGGCGCGAACGCAGGCCCCACGGCGGTTGGATTGGAACCGTCGGGCGGCCCCATGCTTCCGCTGGCGTCGAGTACAATGGCCACGCTGCCCGTGCCGGAGCCGTACTGGTTTTGGATGTTGGCCGACGTTCGTACGGCCACGCTGCCCACCGAAGGCAGCACCGGATGCACCCGCGTCAAATCAGCCCGCAGATGCAGATAAACCGATGACGTGGCTCCGAACTGCTGACCACGGAACCAGCCCTGGGCGGAAACGGCCGAGGTTTCTACTGTGGGACGCGGCGGCGGATTCTTGGCGGCAGCTTCCAAGGCGGGGCTGGTGAGCACGCAGCGGAAACGCCCGCGGTGCGATTTCTCGTCCAGCTCGCGCACTTGCCGCGAAAAGGCCGAAGGCACCGCGGAGTCCAAGCCAGGCCCGGTGGTGATCCACAGGACCGGCATGCCATCCGGCACGTCGGCACCGGGAGCCGGTTGCACCAAGAATTCCAGTTCGTACTCCAGCTCGGTGGTCAGGTCGATGCGCGGCGCCGACGTGACCACCAGGTCGCCCGGCTGGTTCAGCTTCTTGCGCCACACATCGAGCTGCGCATCGGGCCGCGTCAGGCGGCCAGCATCTTCCAGATAGATGTTCCCGGCCACGCGGTAATATGGGACCGCTTGGGGATTATCGGAGTACCAGTGGTCCAGCCAGCAGCGCTGGGCTTGCCAGAGCAATAGCTGCGCCGTGGTCAGGTGACGGTACAGGCCGGCCGGATCGTTGCTCAGATACAGCGACGGCGGGCCTGGGAGAATCCGGCACAGCCGGTCTGCCTGCTCGAGCAACGGGCGACGGTTGTTCCAATCGACCACGTTTTGGCTTTGCGCGGTGAGGGCTTCGATCGTCGGGGCGATTCGCCGCCAACGCTGCCCGATCTGGTCGCCGGCAATCGTCAGCGACTGCCACCAGTTCTGCTCGACGGAGAACACGCGCAGCCGGTGTTGGATTTCTTCATACGTTTCCACGATGCCGCTTGGCACGCTGGCAACTTGCGCGGTGATGGCCGACGGCGCGTACTGACCGCCGCCTAACCGAGTGCCTGTGCCAGGCCGCGGGGCGTTCCCCCGGCGCAAGGGGGTAGTGCCTGCCGTAGGCTTGGGTGCCGTGGCATCTTTCACATTGGCCGCAGCGGCGTTCGTCGCAGCCGGTGCCGACTGCGGAGGATTGGCGGCTGCGGCGCTGGGGGCAGTGCTACCCGGCGTGGCTTGTGGAGCGGGAGTGGCTTGGCCAGCGTTGCCTTGGCCGGCGGCTTGGGGATTGGCCGCACCGGGATTAGCACCGCCGGCATTGCCCAAACCAGCATTGGCCGCCGCGGGTGCAGCGGTCGTAGCCGTGGGTTGGCCGAGGCGGTCGAACCAGTACTGGCCTAACACGGCCAAGGCCATGGCGCCTTGCCGGCGTCCATAGGTTTGGGCGGCCAATTGTTGCCATTGCTGCGATGTTGAAGCCAGCGCCGCGCGGCGGTCGTTGCTGCCAGTGATCGCGGCTTGGGCCCATTCCATGTACAGCCGCTGTGAAGTTCGGATCAATACCGAGCGCAGCTTGTTGCGCAGCGCCGGGTCGGTTTGTGGGATTCGCAGTGCGTTGTGCGCTTCGTGCCACACGCTGGGCAAGTCCACCGGCGCGAGTTCCCACCACCAGCTTTGCGATTGGCTGAGCAAGTTATCCAGACCGCGCTGGACGATCTGCGTCTGCTCGGCCAAGAGTTGGAGTTGTTGCTTGAGCGCGGCGACATCGGTGGCCGGCGTGGCTTGCAATTGGCGATCCAGTTCGTGGGTTTGATCCAGCAGGTTCTGCATGGCAACCAGCAGCGAATCGTCGGCCGGCTCGGTGCCATCGATGAGCATGACCCGATCGGCCGCCCACTTGGCATAGTACGGCAAGGTGCTGAAGGCTTGGTTGCGAGCATCAAACGCCTGACGGAGACAGGCCGCATCGGTCCAAGCATGTTGATAGCCGGCCTGCGCCTCTTGCAGCAGTTGCGAGGCCTGCGCCTGCTGCTGGGGACCGGCAAAGATCAGGTCCTCGCCGCGGCGGCGCAGCTTGTCGGCGGCCTCCACCTGCGGAGCGATCCACGAGAAGATCAGGTTGCTGTACGCGGTAACGCCCGGCTCGGCATCGAGGGCCGTTCTGGCAGCCAAGCGGCGCACGGTTAGAGCGAGCGTCACGAGCTCGGCATTCAGGTCCAAAGTTGCCTCGCCGACGTGTGCCGCGTCGACGTTGGCATTGGCCGGAGCCGCAGCCGGGCCAGTCACGCCAGGCAGCGAAGGACCAGCGACGTTGCCACTATTCGCGGCCCCATTGGCCGGGGCATTGATAACCGAGTTAACCAGGTTGGCAATCGACCCGGCGGTGTTGGAAGGCTGACCGGTGCCCGTTGATGCCGAAGCTGCCGGAGCCGACTTCGGCAGGCCTAGCAGTAGCATCCGCAAAAAGTGAACTTCGGCCGGCCGCGGGAACAGCGGGTCTTCCACCGCCACCAGCAATTGGCTGACCTTTTGCAGGTTGGTGGCAGGATCGGCGATCGCCCGTTCGTACAAGAGCGTGGCGACCTGCCGAGGCAGGTCATCAACGTTGCCGCTCTGCGAGGCCGACTGCAGGATGGCGTTCCACCGTTTGGCCAGTTCGCCCTCGGGGCAGTTCCAAAGCTGCGAAACAGCGTCTTGGGCCGTGGTGGAAATCGGCGGGAGCGCGCCGCACGCGGCACCCATCACGAGCGAGTTCTGCCGCGAATTGAGGTCCAGGAGCCGAGTCCGCTCCAATCCGAGTTGCAACGCATGCAGTTCGCGGGCCAAGCTCGTGGCGGAGTTCATGTCGCCCGCGAGCGCCAGTTGTTCGCACCGCAGCAGGATGCTTTGGTATTGCCGCCACAGTTGCGGGGCGTACACGGCCGGCGAGGGAACCTGGCTGGCCAGCGTGGCATGGGCTTGCCACCAGTTTGAGATTTCCGGGGTACCATCGCCCGGCGCCGGCATGGGCGGATCGACCGGCTTATGATGGGTGACCGCGACGGCCAGGTCGATTTCAGACGCCCGGGCCCGGCCAACGTCGCCACGCGGCAGCAAAACCGGCGTCTGCACCACGCCCCGGTTCGCTAGCGTCCACCGCGGCACGGCTCGCGACACGTACTGATGCAGTTCCCAGGCATCGATGCGGCCGTCGTTCTCGGTGTCGCGCGCGGCGCCCCGCAGCCCTTCGATGATGAAATGGAAATAGATCGTGCGGCGCAGTTCCGGGCTGGTCCACGAGCGCTGATCAGCGTCGCACGCCGACATCACCACCAGCTTGGGAATCGCTTCAATTTGCGGCGCAAGCTCCTCCAATTGCCGGGCAAAGTCGTTGCGCAGCATGCCCAACTCCCAATTGCTGGCAATGGCGGTCGCATCGAGGATGAGGACCTTGTTCTTTTCAGCCGGCAGCGTTGCCAGCGCGTCGAGCACGTCCTTCAGCCGGATACGGTTCTCCGGCGTGTTTTCGGGCGTGGCATTGTGCGGCAGCAGGTACGGGCCTTGGCCATCGGATCCGCCATGCACGGCGAGCACGGCAACGAGCGTATGTCGGTCGCAGTTGGAAAGGAGTTCTTTCCAGTTGGTGTCGGTCCGCCATTGCTGGGGTTCCTGCCGCAGTTGCAGCAGGTGCCTGCCCCAGAAGGAGAATTGATCTTCGCGCACCACGTTGGCCAGGTCGGCCAGCGATTGCCAGCCATAGACGTTTTCATCGATGGCCAGGTTTTCCTGGTAACCGGCGCCCAGCAGCACCAGACTGCAGGGACGCGGCGGACGCAGCCAACTGCTGGCCCAAATGAAGCAGCCGGTGAGCACCAGCAGGGCCAGCCATGCAAACCCGATCTGCGACTTGCGAAAACCGCCTTTCTTGCGCGGCGGGCCAGCATGCCAGGCGGGCTGCCGCGGCGCGCGGCGGCCGGTGCCGTTGGCCTTTTCGGCCAGTTGGCTGGTTGCCACGCCGCCCTGCGAGGCGCCGCGGGCTGCATCGGATTCCGAATGCGGAGTGGCTGGATAATCGTCTGGCATGGTGCTGGGGAGGTCGCGAGGGATGCGAGGATTCCTAGGGGCGGGAGAGTTTCCGACTGACCGCAGCACGCAACGTCCGTGCAAAGCGCAACCTCAGCGGCAAGCCTTAAACTCAGCGAAAGCCTAGCCCACAACAATGAGGGGACAAGTTATCCCCCTTTAACTTCGCAATCGGTTTTCACCGCTTCCCGGCCGTAGCGCCATGAAACTACTTGCGACCATTCGTCGCCTTGCCATAATCTAGCGCCAAGCGGCAACACCACTACCATCTTCATCACCGGAACAGCCGTAAAATTCAATCAGGTTTCCTCAGATTTCACTCGTTCCCCGCCACTGTCTGAGCTAGCACGTCGCCTTAATTCCGAGAGTTTGCCGGGGATACCTGGGCGTTCGGTCTGGCGGTCGCGTTGTCGAATCGGCCCAGGTTGAATCGCGAGTGCAACGTCACGCGGCAGTGACGCTTGGTTCAGGTGTGCGCAACCACGGGGCGAGTGGTCTCTCTTCTATTGGAATCGACACGGCCCATGGCAATCTACTCGCAATTCGACCGACCGCTTCGGGTGAAAACTCCGCTGGGCGATGATGCCGTACTGCCGGTTGGATTCTCCGGCACGGAAGGATTGTCGCAGCTCTTCTCCTTCGACCTGGACCTGCTGGCCCCGCGGTACACCGACGTGGACTTCAGCAAGATCCTGGGGCAGTCGGTGACGGTGGAGCTTTACGGGCCGCTGGGCGAAACCCGGTATTTCAACGGCATCGTGCGGTCGTTCGAAGAGGGGATGCGCGACAATGAATTCACGTCGTACAAGGCGCAGATCGTGCCGCAGTTGTGGCTCACCACGCAGCGGTTCCGCAGCCGCATCTTCCAGCAGAAGTCGGTGCCGGAGATTCTCGACACCGTGTTCGAAGGGCTGACGACGTCGGTCGAATTGTCCGGCACGTATCGTCCGCGCAACTACTGCGTGCAGTACCAGGAGACCGACTTCGACTTTGCCAGCCGGCTGATGGAAGAAGAAGGCATCTTCTACTACTTCCGCCACGAGCAGGATAAGCACACGCTGGTGATTACCGATGGGCCTTACCAGCTCAAGGATCTGCCAGACATCTCCACGGTGCTCTTCGATCCCCTGGAAGGTGGTCTTCGGGAAACGGCATGCATCTTTGCCTGGCGCAAACGGCAAGAGGTATGCCCCAGCCAGGTCACGCTGTGGGACCATCACTTCGAACTGCCTCGCAAGAACCTGGAAGCGGTGGCGACGATTCAGCCGACCGTGCAAGTGGGGCAAGTAACCCATAAACTGCCCGGCACCGACAAGACGCTGGAGGTCTACGAGTTCCCCGGTCGCTATGCCCAGCGGTACGACGGGATCGATCCCGGCGGCGGCCAGCGGACGGCAGACCTCCAAAACATCTACACCGACAACATGCAGACGGCCAAGGTAGCGATCGAGGCCGAGGCTGCGCACTCGCTGCACATTTCCGGGCAAAGCAACATTGCCACGATGTGCCCCGGCTTGAAGTTCACACTCGAGCGGCATCCCAACGCCGACGGCAAGTACCTGCTCGTCCAGGTTGAGCATCGGGCTGAACTGCCCAGCAGCTACCGGTCGGATAGCAATGCCACCGGCTTCAAGTACGAGAACCGCTTTACTTGTCTGCCCGACGGGCTGCCCTACCGCCCCCGGCGCGTCACGCCCCGGCCGCGGATTGCCGGTCTGCAAACGGCCACAGTGGTTGGCCCTTCCGGCGAGCACTTGTTTCTCGATCGTTACGGCCGCGTGAAGGTGCAGTTCCACTGGGACCGCGAAGGCAAGTCCGATGGCAACAGTTCCTGCTGGCTGCGGGTTGCTCAGCCTTGGGCCGGCCAAGGTTGGGGTGCGTTCTTCTGGCCGCGCATCGGTCATGAGGTGCTGGTGAGTTTTCTGGAAGGCGATCCCGATCGGCCGGTGGTGGTGGGCAGCGTGTACAACGCGCATAACATGCCGCCATTGGAGATGCCCAAGCTGGCTTCAGCCTGCGGGTTCAAGTCGTGTTCCGTAGGCGGCGATCCCTCAAAGAATTTCAATTGCGTGGTCTTCTACGATTCCCCGGGCGATGAGCACGTGCATATTCATTCGGAAATGCATCAGTGCATCACGACCGAATCGGCGAACTTGCAGCGTACATTCGGCCCCAAGATCGAAGTGTATGGTGTGATGCCGATGGGAGGCGGTGGCGGTGGCGGCGACGATGATATCGACGTGACCGCCACGGTGCCTGGTGATGCAACATCTGAGTCGCCAAGCCTCGGCGATAACGATTGCGAAATGGCGGGAGATTCGCCGGGCGATGCTCAAGCCGAATCCAGCGGCGGTGGCGGCGGTCTCTTGGATGTGCCGGCGCTCGGGGGGGAGTATAAACCTAATACCAGTGAGTTGTGGAAACTGGTCTGCCCAGCCTCGCAGAATTATGCCTTGGGCAACATGATCACGAGCACAGTGTGCGGCGACAATACCACACGTGTGCTTGGCGGCGCCCGCAACAATTTTGTGTTCGACCCCGTAGGAGCTGCCGCGGATTTTATACCATACAGCAAATACTGGTTCAGGGCTTTGGGAGGGGTCGCTGCCGCAGGCATCGGAATACGCGGCAACAATTCGATGGTCGTTGGGCCAGGGAACAACCTGCACTATTTCAATTGCTTGAATGTCCGTCGCGGTAAAGAGTTCCGAAGCCACCATGATGGTTTCTCTACCGACATACCAAGCATTGCAGCGAAGGTTCTCGCAGCGTTGACCGTCACGTTCCACATCGCTGGTGATATTTGTGCGCTGCTTGAGGCCAAACCCAAGACGGGGGGCGGCAGTGACTTTCCGCTTTGGGCGACGGTGCCTTTTCAGATGACCGGCGACCGAGCGCAAGCCCTGCTCACGGAGCTCGAAAGACAATACGCGACAATCGTGTATTCAGATTATTCCCTGACGCAGGCACAAGCGGAGATACAGCGTTTGGATACGGATCTAACCAACGCGGAGCGTCGATTGGCCTCGGTCGAGGCACTCGTTGCTCGTAGGAGAACTCAAGCGGCCGCAGCCGCGATTGTAGCGGATGCGGACGAGTCTAATTCGGGAGATTAGTGCAACGAGACTCGAAAGAGATCAGAGCAGCGGCACCCTAAGGGGTAAGCACGAGGAGCATCAAGCGTGCAGAACGAATATAACCTGTCCGTCGAGGGATCCTATAACCGCTATGTGACGGGCGACATCAATATTGTGTCGCAGGGCCAGGAGGGGGCGTCGTCGGTGACCTCCGTCTGGGCCCTGGGCGACCCAATAGCAAACAATGGTACGGTGGATCTCTTTGGCACCCAGTCCGTGGTCATGCGGGCGGGGGCAGAGCTGCCGACCTTTGTTCAAGTTGCGAGCTCGGTTACCGGCGGTTCGATCGACGTCGTTAATGAAAACTTGGAGCCGGACAGCACGGTTTGTGTCCGCCAGGGGCTGGAGGAGGCCCCGTCGGCGGAAATCATGCTGACGCAACTCCCGCCCAGCCTGACGATGCAGGTAGCGCCTCCGGACGTGGGGCCGCAGATCAAGATGACCAGTGAGTCGCTGGTCCTAAGCATCGGTCTGGCAAAGCTCGAGATGACGCCCGAAGGCATCACCCTGTCGGTGGGTACTTCCAAGCTGGAAATGCAAGCTGCGAGCGTCACTTTGAACGGTACCAGTATCAACGTGGGCAGCGGATCCACGATGGCGTGCAGTTGCCAAGGGATGGAGCTGAATCTCAAGGGAACCGCGGAAGCCAACCTGTCCGCCGCACTGGTCAAGATTGGTTGATCGATCGGCAATGGCGTACTCGGAGTACCTTGCGAACGGCGCTTCGTCTGCGTAGAGAATGCTTCCACCTTCACGCATCTAATAGGGTTTAGGTTATGCCTCCGGCTGCTCGACTCACTGATATGCATACCTGCCCCATGCAGACGCCTGGCACGCCGCCGATCCCGCATGTTGGCGGACCAATCGTCGGTCCGGGCGCGCCGACCGTGTTGATCTGCAACTTGCCTGCGGCCTTGGTAGGTGACACCGCTACCTGCACCGGGCCCCCCGACACGATCGCGATGGGTTCGACCAAGGTCTTGATCGCGAACAAGCCTGCGGCACGGATGGGAGATACCACGGCGCACGGCGGTACAATCGTCGCGGGGGCTCCCACGGTCATCATCAATTGACGGGGCCAGTAGCCGTGTCGAAACAAACCGTCCATCATCCCTCGTTGGTTGTGCACAAGGTTCGGCAATGAGTCGTGCAGAGATGACGGAATCGCGCGTTGCCGCGGTGCTGCGGCGATACGAGCCCAGCGACACCACCTTAAAACTGTTCCGCGAGGCCGTTCGTGATATGGACGACCCGCGCATGGCCGCGGCGGTGCAGAAGCCGGCGGCGTTTGTCATTCTGCTGGCCCGCGAAGGTGATCCGGCCGACGCCGTGGAGTTTCTTGCCCGGTGGTTGCCGCCGCGGCAACGCATCTGGTGGGGCTGCCTGGTCCTGTGGTACCTGTACCGGCATGAGCCGCCAGCCGCCGTTGAGGCCACGTTGGCGGCGCTTGTGCGCTGGGTGGAAGAGCCTACAGACGAGAACCGCCGCGCCGTCCGTGCCGCGGGCGACGTGCTTGGTTCGGCGCATCCGGCGGGAGCGCTGGCATTGGCTGCCTTCTGGAGTGGCGGGAGCATGTCGGCCCCGCATCTGCCCGAGGTGTTGCCGCCGCCAGATTTGTCGCCCCAGGCGATGACGTCGACGATCCGTCTGGCCGTTCATAGCCAGCCGTTGGACCGCAGCCAGGCGTTGTATCAATACTTCGTACGGTTGGGTTTGGACGTTGCCGCCGAACCCATGCATTGGGACCTGGCTGCCCTGCGGTCGGAATAGTCTTCGCCCGTCCCAAGTTGCCGCGTTACCGCTTTGAGGAATTGCCCCGATGCCAGGTCCAAGTTTTGAGGAGTTTTGTGCCGACTTCCGGCAATACCGCGCCGTCGTTGGCAATGTGCTTGAGACTGCTGACAGTGGACCGCTCAAGCAGCAACTGGCCGACGTCGTCAAGTTCATGGACGAACAGTTTACCAAGCTCGTTGAGCTCTACCCTCAGGCGATGGCGGAGCTACAGGCTCGCAGGGAGGCGATCCTTCAGCAGGTCAAGGAAAACAACGCGACCCTCGATGCCCTGGAGGAACAGGCTGCTCAGCTTGCCGCAAAGCCCAAGGTTCCCCGGGGAGCGGTGACGTCCAAGCCGGTGACCATTGAGACCGTTCCGGGGGCCAGGCTGCGGGAGGAACTGTTGGCCAGGTTCGGTCGGCCCAAGATGGACGACGGCGACCGATCAATCCGCGAAGTGTGGGAAGACTGGGACTGGCACGACGAACATCAACGCTGGCAGAATTAGCGACGTCGGTGCCAGAGGGTTCCCTCACCTGCGGCGAACCTGCGAACTGCCGGCCTGCATAAAGGCGGGCCGCAGGCGTCTGCAACGCCGCCAGGCATGCTTTTAATGGGCAGCTTCTAACTGCCACCTGTCTTGCGCTATGAACCGGAGTGGCGAACGCATGGCTCATGCGCTACTCCGCCATATCAATCCGGTGACCACCTCCCTTCATGTCACCGCAATTTAGCGCCAGGCGGCAAGACCCCTACTATCTTCATTGCCAGAATCGTCGCGATAACCGTTCGGCTTTCGCGCGAACTTCGCCCTCGGCCGCGACGTTTTTCTGGGCTCTCAATTCTTCCTAATCCGAAAAGTTTACCAGGGCTCTGATTGCCCCCCGGGCATGCGGCCATCAGCCCCCCTGGCCGCAGCGGCCCAACTGGTGTTGCTGCCCTAGCAAAGGCATGCACCAGCAGCCTAGGTTCACGTGCGCACAACCTGGGCGGCTGGCACTCTCCCCGTAAGAAACGACACGGCCCATGCCAATCTATTCGCAGTTCAACCGACCGCTTCGGGTGAAGACTCCCCTTGGCGACGATGCCGTACTGCCGGTTGGATTCGCCGGCACCGAAGGTTTGTCGCAACTGTTCTCCTTCGACCTGGAACTGCTGGCCCCGCGGTACACCGACGTGGATTTCAGCAAGATCCTCGGCCAGTCGGTGACCGTCGAGCTTTCTGGGCCGCTGGGCGAAACACGGTACTTCAACGGCATCGTGCGGTCGTTTGAAGAAGGGATGCGCGACAACGAGTTCACGCAGTACAAGGCACAGATCGTGCCCCAGGTGTGGTTGACCACGCAGCGGTTCCGCAGCCGGATTTTCCAGCAGAAGTCGGTGCCGGAGATTCTGGCCACCGTGTTTGAAGGCGTGGCCACCGCGGTCGAGCTGTCGGGCACGTACTACCCCCGCAATTACTGCGTGCAGTACCAGGAAACCGACTTCGCCTTCGCCAGCCGGTTGATGGAAGAAGAAGGTATCTTCTACTACTTCCGTCACGAAGAAGACAAGCACACGCTGGTGCTCACCGATGGGCCTTACCAGCTTAAGGACCTGCCGGACATCTCCGCGGTGATCTTCGACCCGCTGGAAGGCGGGCTGCGTGAGACGGCGTGCATCTATGCGTGGCGTAAGCGGCAGGAGATCTGCTCCAGCCAAGTCACGCTGTGGGACTATCACTTCGAACTGCCTGGCAAGAACCTGGAAGCTCAGACGACCATCCAGCAGACGGTTCAGGTGGGGCAAGTCTCGCATCATCTGCCCGGCACCGACGAGACGCTGGAGATCTACGAGTTTCCCGGTCGCTATTCCCAGCGATACGACGGGATCGATCCCGGTGGCGCTCAGCGCCCAAGCGACTTGCAGAACATTTACACCGACAACATGCAGACGGCCAAGGTGACGATCGAGGCCCAGGCTGCGCACTCCTTGGACATCTCCGGGCAAAGCAATGTGTCGACGATGTGCCCCGGCCTGAAGTTCACCCTGGAGCGGCACCCTAACGCCGACGGCAAGTATCTGCTGGTTCAGGTTGAACATCGGGCCGAACTGCCGAGCAGTTACCGGTCGGATGTGAATGCCACCGGCTTCAAGTACGAAAACCGTTTCACGTGCCTGCCCGACGGTCTGCCCTTCCGCCCCCGGCGTGTCACGCCGCGGCCTCGGATTGCCGGTCTGCAAACGGCCACGGTGGTTGGCCCTTCTGGCGATCAACTGTTCCTCGATTGCTACGGCCGCGTGAAGGTGCAGTTCCACTGGGACCGCGAAGGCAAGTTCGACGGCAACAGTTCGTGCTGGCTGCGGGTGGCGCAGCCCTGGGCCGGCCAGGGCTGGGGAGCCTTCTTCTGGCCGCGAATCGGCCATGAAGTGCTGGTGAGTTTCCTGGAAGGCGATCCGGATCGGCCGGTCGTGGTGGGCAGCGTGTACAACGCGCACAACATGCCGCCCTTGGAGATGCCTAAGCTGGCTTCAGCCTGTGGGTTCAAGTCGTGCACGGTGGGCGGTGATCCTTCGCAGAACTTCAACTGCGTGATTTTCTACGATGCGCCCGGCGATGAGCACGT
>Ga0180216_1002129_pt1 | contig 16896 bp, 17 predicted proteins | sample eDN3rd37CBELigMG_FD_128879 | JGI IMG/M metagenome (GOLD analysis project Ga0180216, IMG submission 128879) | Enriched Miracle-Growth compost microbial communities from Emeryville, California, USA - eDNA 3rd pass 37_C BE-Lig MG (version 2)... ... | reverse complement strand
TACAGGACCTGCCGGCCATCTCCGAAGCCGCCCGCGCCCGCGATGTCTGGCACATCACCGACAACACATGGGCAAGCCCGCTCTACTTCAATGCGCTCGCCCACGGCGCCGATGTTTCAATCCAGGCGGCCACCAAATACATCGTCGGTCATGCCGATGCGATGCTGGGTTCCATCACGACCAACAGCCGGGCGAAACCCCACGTCGTGCACATGCACGGGACGCTGGGACATTGTCCGGGCTCGGAGGAAACCTACCTCGGCTTGCGGGGACTGCGCACGCTCCCTGTCCGCATGGAGCGCCATTATCAAGCCGCCCTCGAAATTGCCCGTTGGCTGGAGGAGCGCCCTGAAGTCGCCCGCGTGCTGCACCCCGGCCTGCCCAGCCATCCCGGCCATGCGATCTGGAAGCGCGATTTTACCGGCGCATCCGGTCTCTTTGCAGTCATCCTGCAACCTGCCCCGCGCGCAGCCATTGCGGCCCTCGTCGACCATCTCGAGCTGTTCGGGATGGGATATTCCTGGGGCGGTTACGAAAGCCTCGTACTCCCCTTCGATCCCCGGCCCTATCGTACCGCCACAACGTGGTCCAGCGAGGGGCAAGCGCTCCGGTTCCACATCGGCCTCGAGGACGTTGCTGACCTCAAAGCCGACCTGGAAGCGGGTTTCGAACGTTTCAACGCAGCCCGCAAATGAGCTTCTTCGAGCAGTCGCGCGCGCTGCGGTACACCGGCCAGGGATCAGGAGTTACCGCTGCCCGGCTGGCGGGATCCGGGCTCAGGCGTTCTCATCTCCTGTAAGCACACGCTCCATCCAGTCGTCTGCTGTGATCTGGCCGACCTGTTCGACTCTCTTGACTTCCTCTGGCCGGATCACATCCTGCACCCCATCGATACGCTTCCACTCGCAAAGCGGCGTCTCGATGCCCTCGCGAGGCACATATCGGGATGGCTTCACCTTCTCGTAGCGGTGAACATATCGCGGACAGTTGATCCAGACCTCTGAGACAGCCACACGTACGGCAAGATCCGCCTCCGGGTACATGTCGAGAATGGGTCCTTCCCGAACAAGCTCGCCTCGCCCCTGCATCCTCAATCGATACGGCCGGTCGAAAGCAATGAACAGGATGCCGATTTCGGGATTGAGGCTGATGTTGCCCATCGAGTAGTGCATGCCGTTCCCGTCATAGCTCGGGAACGCGATCGTCCTGTCGTCCAAGACCTTCACAAATCCCGGATCGCCTCCCTTGTAAGAAACGGTCGGCCGTCCGTTATGATCGACCGAGGACAGGAAAAACATGTCACGGCTCGCGATGAAGCTTTTCGCCACATCATCGAGTTCCGTTTTTACCGCAATCATTTCGATCCGGTCCGCCAGTGCCCGGCTATCAAACTGATCCTGAAGTTCGCGGTGCTGCGGGCCAAAGAGACGGCTCATCCTTGTTTGCTCCTGATCGCTTTCATCTGCGACAGCTTAGCGCAGCGATCGTGCGATGAACATCCGCCGCACCCCTTTTCTCTACTGCGGTGTGCCCGTTCAGATCCTCTCCTGCGTCGATCTCCACTTCAGGTCCGCCGGTTATGAGCCTGTTTATGCACAGCATGATCCGGCTTGGCACCAGCCCCATTGCTATAATCAGCGCTCACAGATTCGGCCCACAGACTGCTCTGTGGGCTCCGGCATCACACCTTTCACAAAACAAGCTCCCACGTGACACTCCGTTCGAAAAGCTGGATTATTCGTGAGGTTGACGATGAGATTTGCTTTGTCCGCCGTTGCGGCGGTCGCCGTCACTGCGCTTGCCGCGCCCGCCCAGGCTGCCACATCCTGTTACGGCGGCGCGTCGCTGGGTTTTTCAGCAGCAAGCACACCGGTTATTGCTCATGACCTGGTCTGGGGAGACCGGATTGAACTTGCCGATCTGGATGCAAGCGGTGTCTCGGGCGGTCTGACTGCAGGCTGCGATTGGCGTATCAATTCGTGGGTGATCGGAGGTTGGGGCGACATCACCTGGCACAATGCCGATCTCAAACTGGACTTTCTCGGGGTCCCCTTCGTGGATGTCGCCATACAAAATCAATGGAGCCTTGGTGCCCGCGCGGGTTATTTTGTTGCCGACAACATCCTGTTGTATGGCCTCGTCGGGTGGACACGCGTTGAAACGAGCGATCTCGACTTCTTAGGTATACCGTTCTCGCTCGGTAGTCTGAACGGTATCGTCCTGGGTGGTGGCGTTGAATTCGAGATCGCTCCAAATGTCGTTCTCGCAACCGAGTATCGCTACACCAATTTGGGCGACGAGATTGTTGCCGTGGACCCGGGCTTCACAAACTTCGAACTGGAACCGGAAATCCACACAGCCCGCGCCATAGTGAAGTATAAGTTCGACGTGGCGCGTTAGAGCGGTTCGGAGGTTTGCCTGGTGGCTACTGGATAGCGGGGAAACCGCCAGGCTCACTGCTCTCTCCCGGCTTCACCTTTTTCAGGATCGTTGGTTTGGCATCGGCTCAGGTGTGTCCGGTGAACACTTTGCCACCCCAATCTCGCGGTTAAACTCTCCGCAAGCGATTCGTCTGCATCAACTGAACCTTGTCCGGAGATTTGCTCGTGAAAATCCTGTCAGCCATTCGAATGATGCTGATTGCGTTGGTTGCCGCGGTCAGTCTGCCCGCGGCTAGCTATGCCGGTAGCGGAAGCGTAACGCTCACAATCTACAAGGCAGGCTGGATCATCGGCGGTTCCGGCGGAAGCGGTACTCTCCATTTCCGGGGCAGAACATACCCGCTGTCGGTTGGCGGACTGGACTACGGTCTGGTTTTCGGCGGGTCCAAGACCGTCCTGCGCGGCCGGGTCAGGAATATCAGACGTCCGTCGGATGTTGCCGGCGTTTACGGTGCTGCAGGCGCAGGCCTCGCAGTCGGCACTGGCGCGCGTGCCATCGTTCTGACCAATCAGAAGGGTGCCGTACTGGAACTGACCGGCAGACAGACGGGCTTGCTGCTGAACGCGGATCTGAGCGGGCTCGCCATCACCCTTCAGTAGGCTGGCGAGCCCCCCAGCTCCAGCACGTGCATACTTGACCGGACGCTTACACTAGTCAGTGATCCAGGGCGTCCGGCACCACCGGTTTCACGTGAATCCCGCGAGATTGCGACCCGTACGGCAGTCCGCTCCGCCGCTCTACCTCAACACGCTCGTCGCGCATTAATTGACTATCAACGCTATCAGGATATGCCCCTTCCGAAGGAGCCGCCCCCGGTAGAGGTAACGATCCGGCACTTCTTGTTATGGAAAGCATGGCGGGCGGTTCGCCCCTTCAGCGCGGCTGTGTGCCGTCTAGAGACCCTGTTCCATGCACACGCCGCTAAGACATTACGTATTTTTCTTTGCAGCAACATTCTTCGCGGCCCTGTTTCTGGCGCTCGAATACGATCTGCTGCGAACCTGGGACACCACTCCTTCCGAAGTAAAGAAGCTGCAGGTCGAAGAAATTTTCGTCCTCGGCTCGATACTGGTCATTGGTCCCCTTGTATTCTCATGGCGGCGGATGCGTGATCGTGAACGGGAGGCACGGCTCCGGATTGCGGCCGAACAGAGCGCCCATCACTCAGCCCGTCGCGATCTTCTGACCGGGCTTCCCAACCGCAAGCTCTTCCTGGAACACGCCGGTACGGCACTTGGCCGATGCTGGGAGCACGGCACGGAATGTGCCGTACTGTTCATCGACCTTGATGGCTTCAAGTCCGTGAACGATACGCTGGGGCACGCTGCTGGAGATGCTGTGCTTGCAGAAGCGGCCAGACGCCTGCAATTCTGCATCCCCGGATCAGGAATTGTGGCCCGCCTCGGCGGCGACGAGTTCGTGGTGCTCATCGAAGCCGACCAGGGATCTGATGCCGCTGAGTTGCTGGCGCAGGAAATTGTCCGGAAATTTGAACAGTCCATAACAATCGACGGACACGACATTGTTCTTGGCGTGACGATCGGCATTGCCATCGGTCCCGGCCAGGGCCGCCGCGCTGAGGACCTGATTCATGCTGCTGACCTTGCGATGTACGAGGGAAAGCGGGCTGGCCGAGGACAGGTGATCCACAGCAGCCTCCGCCACGATTTCAAGGTCGAGCCCGATTGATGCTCCCCTGCTCAGCCCCCGTCTTCTGTCGTTGCCGCGACACGCCTTTTGCCGAGCAGTAAGGCAAACAGTCTGGCAATATACGTCATCATTGAATACGATGCCGCGGTCTCGTAAGCCAGACACGCGCTTCCTGCAGACAAACTCGAAGGGTACGGCAGCGCTGGTCACCTTGCAGTGACTGGCCGGGGCGGTTGCTCGTCAATTCCATCCATAACAAGACACAGAAGATATCATGACCTACAACATCCTGATCTTTGGCGCGTCATACGGCTCGCTGCTGGCTTCCAAACTCCTGTTGGCAGGGCATTCCGTGACCCTCGCGTGCCCGAAGGCAGAAGCGGACCTGATCAACGCCGAAGGCTTCCGTGTGCGGATTCCCGTGCGCGGCCGCAAGGATCCTGTCGTGGTCGACTCGCGCAATCTGTCAGGCAAGGTCTCCGCAGCCGAGCCTTCACAGGTCGATCCGAAGAACTTTGATCTCGTCGTTCTCACGATGCAGGAGCCGCAAACGAAGTTGCCAGAGGTCGCCGCTTTCCTCGATGCGGTCGCAAAGTCAGGCAAGCCCTGCGTCGCGCTCATGAACATGCCGCCGCTCGCCTACATGAAGCGGCTTCCCCGCATCAACGCCGATGCCCTGAAGACAGCCTATTCCGCCCCGGAGGTCTGGGCGGGTTTTGAGACAGGCACCCTCACGCTCTGCAGCCCGGATGCGCAGGCCATCCGCCCGCCAGAGGAAAAGGCTAACGTGCTGCAGGTCACTCTGCCAACGAACCTCAAGTCGGCCGGTTTTGCCGACGCTGGCAGCACTGCGATGTTGCGTCAGCTCGAAAACGACATCACCGCCATCCGCTTCGACGCAGAAGAAGGCCCGATCGAGTTGCCTGTAAAATTAAGGGTGCACGATTCCCTCTTCGCGCCTCTCGCCAAATGGCCGATGCTGATCACCGGGAATTACCGTTGCGTGACCGAGAATGGGATACGGACAGCTCAGGAAGCCGTGCATACGGATCTTGAGGAATCCCGCTCGCTTTATGAGTTCGTCAACCGGGTATGCAGCGAGCTGGGTGCAGCACCGGAGGATCTCGTTGCATTCGAGAAGTACGCCGCAGCGGCCCAAAGCCTTGTGCGTCCTTCCGCAACGGCCCGCGCCATCGACAATGGCGACACCACGATCGAGCGCGTTGACAAGCTCGTGCAGCTGACCGCCGCACAGCTCGGCCTGAGCCATCCGGTACTCGATGCGATCGTCGCGCTCGTGGACAGGCGTATCGCTCGCAATATAGAGGCAGCCAGCACGCCGGCCTGACAGGGCCGCCTGAATGCTTCGGCCATGTGATCCGGTTCAAACCGGAGCGACGGGGCACGGGCAGCGAAGGACTGCAGAACACCGACCATTCAGCCGATTCTGCTAGAATCGGCTGAATGGTCACCCGCTCATCACCAGTGCAGCGTTCAACCCCGTCGCCTCGTTGTGAGTGACATTTCCGATATATTTCCCCGCCTTCTATCCCCTGGCATGTACGAAAAAATCTCTGACCGGCTGATTTCGACTGAGCGCTTTCTGGGGCGACTGCTGAAGCACGCACTTGTCGTGCTCGGGCTCCTGATTGTGTCGGTATTGGTTGGCGCACTCGGCTTTGTCAGCATCGAAGGCCATTCGATGAAGGATGCCATCCTCCATTCGACCCACATCCTTGCAGGCCTGGGTCTGATCGAGCTTCCCGATAGCTATGCCGGGCGTATTTTCGTTGCCCTGTACGGCCTTTACGCCAGCCTGTTCTTTCTGGCCGCATTCAGCGTCATCTTCGCCCCGGTTGTGCACCGTATCCTGCACAAGCTTCATCTGGATGATGAAGGCTAGCCGCCGCAATTGTACGGCAACTGCCGGAGCCATTATCCGGCTTTGACATAGGATTGAGCTGCTCCGGTTTCCCGGCCGTTGCATTGCGGCCGCGACGCGCGGCGATACGAGCGCATCCGAGCGCCGCGTGACCTGCCCCCCCCACTCCTGCATACCTTCAGGCGACGTCCCGTGGCTGACCTGCTCAAGGGGCAAGCTCTAGAGCTGACGGATTCATGGATCGTTCAGGCCCGGTCCGGAGTTAAGCTTGTAACGACACCTGACAAGTTAGGCCGAAGGAGTTACGCGATGCGAACGATAATCTTCGCAGGGATCTTCGCCTTATCGGCATCATCTGCAATTGCACAAACAGGAACGCCGCGGGCACCGTCGCCCCCTGCTGCGGAAACGGCAGCAGCTGGGCAGCCTGGAAGTGGCAGGCCTGCCAATCTCTGCCAGGAACTTCTCGCTTTCATGAAGGCCCCGCCGCCTGAAGCCTCGGCAGCCTCAGCGCCCGCCAAGCCTGCGGCGGAAGCAAAGAGCGCACCCGCTTCAGGTCAAGCTGTGCAGCCCAAAGCTCCGGATAAATCCGGATCCGCGCAGGAGATATCAGGCCAGAGTGGTCCTGCACACGGAGCACCTGACCCCAATCCCAAACAGTCCGCACAAGGTAACGTGCAGAACGCTCCCCAAACATCGAGCTTGAGTGCCCCGGTGCCGACTGAGCCAACGGCTCCGTCGAAGGAAAGCATTATGGCCGTGACGGAAGCCCAGGCACTCGCCGAGGCCAACGACATCGCCGCTTGCCAGGGCGCCGCAAGGAAGCTCAGGCTCGCCGGCGTAACGATGCCGCCGCCGCTGCTCGCACTGACTGCGCTGGACCTGCGATATCAGACCGGTGCGCAACAGCCGGGAGCCGGAACGCCGCAATGAGATGTTGATACCATGGTTCCAGCAGGAGCCAGCCTGCCTGAAAGGAGGATTGGTGATGGGTGTGATCTTGATGGGCATTGTGATCGCCATAGCCATCGCGATCGGCGTTGGTTACGTGCTGCCCAGGGAACAGGAGCCGGCCTGGCAGGTCTACAGCTCCTCAAGTACCCGCGTCGGCGATCCCGGCAAGAACCTTGTTGGGCCGGCCTGGACCGGGGAATCTACCGTCGCGGAAACGTCTGACAAGTCATCAACTTGAGCAGCTTGGCTGCGGTTGAACTTGCACTTTTTCTTGTCGGCGGCGCTATTCAGCTGGCGTCGCCGCAGACTTCGGCAGCGATCCGGCCTCCGCCTGCTTCTCCACCCACACGCTGTGATGCTGCTTCGCCCAGTTGAGATCGACGGTACCCGAGCCCATCGCCTCATAGGCACCTTCCATGCCGAGAGTACCGATGTAAATGTGGGCAATGATGACCGCAATCATGAGAATGCCGACGATTGCATGGACGTATTGAGCCCACTGCATTCCGGTGACATCAGCGAATTCGAACGGGAACAGCAGGAATATCCCTGATATCGAAAGCAATGCGCCACCGATCATGACCGACCAGAAGATCATCTTCTGGCCCGCGTTGAAGCGGTCTGCCGGAGGATGCGTCGTATCGGATGTGTCGAAGAGGCCACCGCCGGCCTTGATCCACTCCGCGTCATAGCGATCCGGAAGATTATCCCAGATCCACATAACCAGCATGATCAGGATGCCGAGCATGAACGCCCATGAAACAAAATCATGAGCGAATTTCGCCCACTGTGACCAGGTCGAGAATGCTTCCGGCCCAATCAACGGCATCAGGAGCCGCTTGCCGAAGATGAAGTTCAGGCCGGTGACAGCGAGGATGATGAAGGCCGTGGCTGTCATCCAGTGTACGAGCCGCTCCAGAACATTGAAGCGAAGGAGCTTGATGTTCGTTTCCCTCGCGATCATGCGAACGGGGCCCCTGATGTAGTAGAACACGGCGAGCAGGAGCAGCATGCCAAGAATGGCGATTGCACCGATCCACGGCAGAGCACCCTCTCGGAACCCCCGGTAGTCGCGACCCTGCGGTTGTTCCAGAGTTGCCGCTTTGTGGTCCGGTATGGTGATGCGGCCCTGTATCTTGTTCAACTCCTCCCGAAGTTGTTGCTCAGAGACCGCCTGTTCTGTTGGATTGGTCCCGGACGGGCTCTGCGCCATTGCGGGGGCGAGGGTCAGAAGGCCAATCGCCATAAAGACCGCTGCGGCAGCCGGTGAAATCAGTCGACAAGCTCTCATCACTCGCATTGCATCCGTCCTTCCAGCTACGTTTGTTGCAGTGGACGAGCCGGCAATCTCTCAGATGCTGACGTCCTCGCGGTAGGCCGTCTTCCAACCCCACGCACCGGAGCCGTAGCCACGCTGTGTCACCCGCTCCTTGTAGATCGCGGCAATAATCTCTCCGTCGCCGGCAAGCAGCGACTTGGTCGAGCACATTTCGGCGCAAAGTGGCAGCTTGCCTTCCGCCAGCCGGTTGGCTCCATACTTCGCGTATTCCGCCTCGGTGGAATCCGCCTCCGGCCCGCCCGAGCAGAAGGTGCATTTGTCCATCTTGCCGCGCGAACCGAAATTCGCGACGCGCGGATATTGCGGCGCGCCGAACGGACACGCGTAGAAGCAATAGCCGCAGCCGATACACAGGTCCTTGGAGTGCAACACCACCCCATCTGCGGTCGTGTAGAAACAGTCCACCGGACACACCGCAGCGCAGGGCGCGTCAGTGCAGTGCATGCAGGCCATCGAAACGGACCGTTCGCCGGGCTTTCCGTCATTGATGGTGACAACGCGCCGACGATTGATGCCCCATGGCACATCATGCTCGTTCTTGCAGGCCGTGACGCAGGCATTGCACTCGATGCAGCGGTCGGCGTCACAGAGGAATTTCATTCGGGCCATTGTCTTGTTCCTTCTGCTTACGCCGCCGAGATCTGGCAAAGGGTGACTTTCGGCTCCTGCATGGCGGTAACCGCGTCATAGCCGTAGGTAGTGATCGTGTTGGCGCTCTCGCCCAGCACGTATGGATCAGCCCCTTCCGGATAGTTCGCCCGCAGATCCTCGCCGCCAAACCAGCCGCCGAAGTGATACGGCATGAAGGCTACGCCTTTGCCCACGCGCTCTGTCACCAGGGCCTTCACCTTGGCCTTCGCGTTGTTCTCCGCACCGCTTACCCAGACCCAGGCGCCATCGCTGATGCCGCGCTCGGAGGCGTCCGCCGGATTGATCTCGACGAACATCTCCTGCTGCAGCTCGGCCAGCCATCGATTTGATCGGGTCTCCTCGCCGCCACCCTCGTATTCGACGAGCCTGCCCGATGTAAGAATGAGCGGGAAAGACTTGGCGATGCCCTTCTCCACTGCGGCCTGTTGCACGCTGAAGCCGATATTGGGCAGACGGTACTGCTGGGCATCGGGGAAGGTCGGATACTTGGCGACCAGATCCACCCTCGGCGTGTAGATCGGCTCCCTGTGCGTGGGAACCGGGTCCGGCAGATTCCACGCCACCGCCCGTGCCTTGCCGTTGCCATAGGGATGGCAGCCATGGCTCAGGACAACACGCTGGATGCCGCCGGAAAGATCGGTCGACCACGACACCTTGTCGATATCACTGCCGATCTTCTCAATGACGCCGAGTTCTTCTGGCGTCAGATCCTTGTCCCAGCCGAGCTTCTTCAGGACAGCCATCGTGAATTCCGGATAACCGTCGGTGAGCTCCGAGCCTACAGTATAGGATCCCTCCGCAAGCAGCGTCTCACCGTTCCGCTCGACGCCGAAGCGGGCGCGGAACGGGCTGCCGCCGTCCATCACGTGCAGGCCGGTGTTGTAGAGGTTGGCCGTACCCGGATGTCGAAGCTCCGGTGTTCCCCAGCACGGCCAGGGCAGACCGTAATAATCGCCGCCAACCTCGGGATCATCCTTCGGTGCACGCAACGTGACCAGATCGAACTTGTGCTGGTTCTTCATGTGCGCCTTGAGCCGCTCGGGTGACTGGCCGCAATAACCCGTCGACCAGCTGCCGCGGTTCATCTCCCGCAGCACATCTTCCGGCACCGGCCGGTCGCCTTCGACCGCAATGTTCTTGCACAGCTCATTGGCGAGCCCCAGTTTCTTCGCGATCAGATAGATGACCTGATAGTCGTCCTTCTGTTCGAAGCTGGGCTTGACGATCTGCTCGCCCCACTGGATCGAGCGGTTTGAAGCTACCCGCGATCCTGACGTTTCAAATTGGGTGCAGACCGGCAGAAGATAGGTGTTGTCCTTGCGTCCTGCCTTGACGGCGAGCGATGCCCAGGTCGTGGGATGCGGATCGGCCACGACCAGAATGTCGAGGTTGGCCAGACCTCTGATTGATTCGGGTATGCGTGTGATGCTGTTGCTCGCGTGGCCCTGCACAAACATGGCGCGCACGATGTCCCGCTGCGCGACTTGATCCTTGGGCAGCAACGCAGCATCGAACCACCTGGTAAGAGGAATACCCGGCGTCTCCATGATTTCCTTGGAATCGAACCTGGCCACAAGATCCTCATAGGGGATCTCCCAGACGCGCGACCAATGTTTCCAGGCGCTTTCGGTCAGACCGTAGTAGAAAGGCAGGGTAACGACATCGAGGCCGATGTCGGTCGCTCCCTGGACATTGTCGTGACCGCGGAAAATATTGGCCCCCGTGCCCGGCTTGCCGACATTTCCGGTGGCAAGGCAGAGGATGCAGCTCGCCCGGACATTCGCCGTGCCAACCGTATGCTGCGTCTGGCCCATGCACCAGATGAGGGTCGCAGGCTTCTGGGTGGCGAACATTTCCGCAACCCGCCTTAACTGCTCGCCCGGAACGCCGGAAATGCGCTCCACCTCATCAGGCGGATATTTCGCGACTTCCTTGCGGACCTCGTCCATGCCGTAGACGCGCTGCGCAATGAACTCCTTGTCCTCCCAGCCATTCTCGAAGATGTGCCAGAGCATTCCCCACAGCACCGGGATATCGGTACCTGACCGGATGCGCACGTATTCCGTGGCGTGGGCGGCGGTACGGGTAAAACGCGGATCGATGACGATGAAGTTCGAGTGGTTGAGTTCCTTGCCCTCGAGCAGGTGCTGCAGCGAGATCGGATGCGCTTCGGCCGGATTGCCTCCCATGATGATGAGCGTCTTGGCCTGGCGAATATCGTTGAAGGAATTGGTCATTGCACCGTAGCCCCAGGTATTTGCCACACCCGAGACCGTGGTCGAATGGCAGATCCGCGCCTGGTGATCCTGATTGTTGGTTCCCCAGAGCGCTGCAAGCTTGCGGAAGAGATAGGTGCCTTCGTTTGAAAACTTGGCGGAGCCGAGCCAATAAACGGAATCAGGCCCGGATTGCTCCCGAATTTCCATCAGCTTGTCGCCGATGTTGCCGATCGCCTCGTCCCAGGAGATGCGCTCCCACTGTCCATCGACGAGTTTCATTGGGTACTTGAGCCGGCGGTCACTGTGCACGAGCTCACGAACGCTGGCGCCCTTGGCGCAGTGCGAACCGCGATTGATCGGGCTGTCCCAGGCAGGCTCCTGGCCCGTCCAGACGCCGTTCTGGACTTCACCGATCACCGTGCAGCCGACCGCGCAGTGCGTACAGATGTTCTTCTTGCGCTCGATGGCAACCCCTGGCTGAGGTGGGCTGATGGCGTCAGCCTTCCTGACGGTGCCGAGCTGGAAGGAGCCGATCACGGCGATCTGGCCAACGGCGAGCCCGGAATGACGCAGGAACGTTCGCCGGTCGATGGGGGCTGGCCCGCCCGTTCCCATCCTCATTTGGAATCTTGTGCGGCTCGTTTGGCCACTTTTGCGTTTCGTCAGCATTGCGGCCTCACTTCCTCAACGTCTCGTAACCGTTGACGCGGTAGAATGCCTTCACATGCTCGGTTTCCCGATAGCGGCTTCCCGCTTCCTGCTCCCCGGGATCATAGGCCTGCGCCTCGCCCGGAATGAGCGTCACCGTAGCCCCCGATATGGCTGCAGCTGACACACCGCTGAAGGCCCGAAGGAAGTTGCGGCGATCGAACGTCGGCTGTCGCTTTTCCTGCATCTCCAGTCCTCCTTGTGCGTCGGCGCGGTGCAGCCGCGTGGGTGCTATCCAGGCTCACGCCTCCGCTGCGCCTCCATGGCAAAACCTTCAGCTTCGATGTCTATGAAAACTCGGCCCAGCGCGCCGACCGCCCGGTAGAACCTCGCCGCCTTCGCATGTTCCAGATCGGCAAAGCAGCGTCCTCCCCAGGGCGAGATATGCCGGATGAAGAAGTCCTGTTCGTCGCCGGCTGAGACCAGGAAACGATTATCGACAAACCCGCTCATGATCTCGCAAAGTGTCCCAAGATGATCTTCCGGGTCATTGTGTCCTTCAGCCCTCTCAAGGCCGAGGCGCATCATGTCCCCGCGCAGCTGGGCAAGCGGCCGTTCGTTAAGAAAACCGGTCAGGTAATAGGATCCGTAAGGCAGGATTTCGCCGCGCCCGACCCCGATGAAAAGTTCAAAATACTCGCGCCTGACCGCCTCCGCCGTGGCGCAGGCAGCGGCTTGCCCAAGACCCGCATGAGCCCGGCCAAGCGGCGTGTTGAGATCGCCGTGCAGGAAGGAAAGCCGTTTGAGGAGATCTGCGTCCGGAGCGGTCAGAAGCAGTGAGGCAAGGAGCGCATATTCATCGGCACGAGCACGATCGAGGTCATCGAGCTCAACGGTGGGAGACCTGTCTCCGCCCGACATTCCGGTTGTCTCTCGCAGGCTCAAGTCTGAGTTCATCTCTGACCTCGACCCCGCCCCTCGCTAGATATAGTAGCATATACTAGTAACTTGACCAACGATTTGCAACCTGAAGATGCCAAATACTGCATCATCAGCGTGGCACGGCTCCACCATGGCGCTTCGGCCTGATCGACTGTATGGGCTGTTCGGACTTTCCAGGTTCGGCCTTCCGTTCTGCGGGAATAGGCCGAGGAGGTTCAAACTCTGTTGCTTTCTCCGGCTGGACGGGCTGATTTGTAACGGTAGGGGCCCCATCCGGGAGCGCGCCTGATTGCGGCTCACCCGGACTGTCGGATGTAGCCGGAAGGCTGTTCCTGGGCGTATCCCCACTGCACACTTCGAATGGCAAATCTTCGCTCATTGTTGAGAGAAATTCAGCCACAGACTCGTTTGGGGCAAGCGGCCCGAAACCCGCCATGGAACCTGACTGGTTGAAATCCCAGGCATATTCGGAAAGCCCGATGTGATCCCGGATCGCCGGATCGAGCGACCACATTTTGCGCAATGCCGCCCGTCTCAGCGCCTCTGGCACACCCTTTCGCAGAAACACTGAAAGACCGCTCTCCGCAGTAAGGTCCTCGAGACGGGGCAGAGGCTCGCAGTTATCGGGGATTCCTGGGAGAGGTTGATCGACTGGCTCTACCTCTCCTTCCGTCGACTTGATCGTACGATCCTCGTCAGGAGACAGGACCTCCCCGGATCGCACTGCCTGCTTGCGGCGCGACCAGCGGGTGAAAACGTTCTCATCCCCGGCGCTCATTCCGCATCATCCACTGCATGAACACGAGGACCGCGCTTTGCCATGGCCTCGGGATTTGCGCGGTCGCGCTGGCGCTTGATGAAGGGTCGCTCGACATGATGCCCCTCTACGAAAGCTGCCAGTCGCTTCTGAATCTCGATCGGCATTGCGACCGCCTCGATGATGTCCGTGCCGGGCTCTGTCGCCTGTTCTCCTTCGGACGGATCGGCGGTCACCAGTTGCAACGACATACCGGGCGGTGCATCCGTTGGCCGGAGCGACACCCAGAGGCTTGGCCGCCCTGATGTTAGATTGTCTCGATACAGGCCGGTCTGGGAACTGAAGAACTCAAGTTCGAAGGCGCCAGCATAAAAGCGCGTCACCTCCCTGGTTTGCTGCAGAACCGTCCAGGGTGCAGTGACCGGCGCACCAGCCAGCACGGCCACAGGCTTCCAGGCATGGTCGACCCAGGGGTTCTCGAGAATCCGCCGCTCGACGACAACGCCAACCTGTACTGTCGCCCGTACCATGACTTGTCTCCTAAATTGCGGGCGAAACAGCGCGAACTGGCAGGCTTGCAACGAGATTCTGGGGCTTCATGCGGATCATACGGTCCGGCGTCATCGCCAGAATCAGCCAGACAGGTTTGGCTCCCACGTGTGGCGCGACCTCGTTCATGGCAGATCTCGTATCTAAAAACGTCAGGCGAAACAGAGAGATAACGCGATCCTCCTGTTCGGGTTCCAATTCTCCATCCCGCCACAATGCATTGCCGATCCGAGTTGCTTCGGCATCAAGGCCGGCGAACCACGTCCATTCCTCGTCCTCGATCCGCTCCACAGCCTCGATCTCCACCTCAAGGGACAGGAGATGGCGGACCCAGACCGCAATAGCAGTGGCAAGACCGCGACGGGCAGGACTGTCGGCACTTCCAAGGTTTAGCACCATGTCGAACGCATCGCTGCGCTTAAAGTAGGTTACGGCATTCGCCTCCTGAAGGATTTCGAGTTCCGTGACGGCCGGCCCGCCAAACATTTCGAGAAGTGGTGACGCGTGACGATTTCGTTCATACCTTTCAATTGTTTCAGCATCGGCAAGGAGCACGGCGCCATCGTGAACAGTCACCCGTTGTGGACGGTAGAACAGCTCGGCGGCACGCAGGACCCAGGGATCAGGCTCGCCATCCAGCGCATTGCGCAGAACGACCTGCGCCAGCTGGTTCATGAATAGCGGGGGAATTCCGTTTACCAGGCCGCGAGCCAATGCGAGATAAGCATCCTCGAGCGAAGGCATTGCCAGTACATGGTCACGAAAGGCGATCAGGAACTTCCAGTTCTCGCGCGCATCCGCATCCTTAATCGCAGCGATTTCCGCCTGCCCGACCGCCCGGCGTGGATGATGCATCAGAAGCTCGTGATGCAGCCGCACCTCGGCCTCGCAAGCCGTTTCCGGCGGCAGCAGTTCCGGTCGCGCCAGATACGCCTTCAGGAATGCGTCGGTCACAAGCAGCCGGCCGGTCTCGTCGCGGTCGAGAAGGTGATGACCTGACGAGATCCAGAAATCCTTCATGACTGCCACCTGCCAGACAAACCGCTTTCCCGTTGAAGCGGGCTGACAGCCTTCTCCGGACAAGACCGGATCGTTCGCGTCAGCTGGAAAGCCATGGCGTTCCACTCCCGGGATCGAGCCAGGACGGCGTGGCCAATGCCGCCTTCAGGCTTCGTCGTTCGGAGGGCTCCAGATCGGTCCTTCTGGAGATCAGCAGGTCGCCGTTATCGGCAATCTGGACATAATCATCCTCCCTTCTGGACAACCGGCTGAGCCACGGCTTGCTCACCGAGGCGAAGCCGGTCTCATTCCAGTCGTGGAACCCGCTCATGAGATGGCGCGAAAAGCTTTCGATGATCGCATCCGCATCGATGACCTCAAAGCCAAGTTCATCCAGACCGCCGAAGAGCGGCCGCAGTCCAGCTTCGCCAGCCCGCATGACACAGGTACGGACCATTCCGGAGAATACCAGCCAACGCGGGATCTCGTTCTCGCGGGCACCTTCCGGCCAGCCAAGGCGACCGCCGCCGACGAGCACCCCATCGATCAGGATGGCGTCGGGCCAGTTGAAAGAAATTGGCCGCTCCGGCGGAGCATGTATGGTGAGAGCATCGGCGAGAGCGTTCATCCCGACGTAGATCGCCCGGCGCGCTTCCGCCAGCGGTTCCTCCGGCTCAAGGATCACGGCGAATTCTGCCAGATCATACCGGCGGACCCAGACCAGCACACCCGCTCCCGCATCCTCCGCAAGGGCACAGCCATGCGCAAAGGCGTCTCCCACCTCCCGCAGGGTAACGAGCTCGTACGCCGGGGGCAGGTCGATGGCGCGGTCATTTACTGATCCCGACATGGTGCAGGGTCCACATGGTCGTGACTGATCAGTGATTGTTGTTATAATGCAACATGCGGGTTGGGGCTACCACGTGAACTTCAGATCGCGGGAGCCGTCATGAAGCCGGTAAAGCAACGAAAAGTGCTCGTCTGCTCATGCGAGCGGAGCATGCCGGACTTTGGCGACTGCGTTGCCCACGCGTGTCAGGACGTGTCCGTCATATCCGGAGATCAGTTCTGCGGCGCTGAACTGGAACGGGTGCGAGCCATCCTGAGCGGTCCTGATGCCGTGACGATCAGCTGTACCCAGCAGACTCCGCTTTTCAGCGAGCTCGCCGAAGAACTGGAGTTTGAAAGCGATCTCGTATTTGCAAACATCCGCGAGACCGCAGGCTGGGCTGAGGACGCTGTCGATGCCGGCCCCAAGGCCGCGGCGCTTCTGGCGATGGATGCCGAACCTGCTGACGCTCCCGCGCATGTCTCGTTTACGAGCAATGGGGTGATCCTGATCTATGGCTGTAACGAGACCGCCATCGAAGCGGGCCAGCAACTTGCCGGCAAGCTCGATGTCACCGTTCTCCTCACCAGACCGGGTGAAGTTACGCCGCCCCGCGTCTGGGATTTCCCCGTTATGCAGGGCACGATCCGCAATGCTCGCGGCCACTTTGGCGCGTTCGAACTGGTAGTTGACGATTTCGCGGCGGCGGCGCCCTCCTCACGCGACCATCTTCGCTTCGCCGCACCGCGAGATGGGGCCATCTCACATGCCGAGATCGTACTCGACCTCTCCGGCGGCATGCCCCTGTTTCCCGCATTTGAATTGCGCGATGGCTATGTCAGGGCGGATCCTGCAGATTTGGTGTCTGTTGTCCGGGCAATCTCGAAGGTGGCTGACCTCGTCGGCGAATTCGATAAACCGCGCTTCGTCGATTTTTCGGCGGACCTCTGCGCTCATTCGCGATCAAGAATTATCGGCTGCACACGGTGCCTTGACCTGTGTCCCACCGGGGCGATCACAGCGGCGGGCGACCAC
>Ga0180216_1002128_pt1 | contig 16896 bp, 15 predicted proteins | sample eDN3rd37CBELigMG_FD_128879 | JGI IMG/M metagenome (GOLD analysis project Ga0180216, IMG submission 128879) | Enriched Miracle-Growth compost microbial communities from Emeryville, California, USA - eDNA 3rd pass 37_C BE-Lig MG (version 2)... ... | reverse complement strand
GTAACACAGCCCGCCCGGCCGAATGCTGCGGTTACTCTGGAAAATGCTACGTCTGTTGAAACCCGTGAGGTCCCATGTGCCCGACTGACGATCGATTGTTCGATTGACGCTCTCCTGCGCTGGCGTCTGGAACGGGACGCCCCGGCCGGCGGTACATTCGTTTCACCGTTCGCAACGTCCCCGGCGGTGGTTTTTACAAAGGCCCTGGGACATGCCCTGGCCGATATTCCAGCCGCAAACGTGAGCTGGACGCCCTCCGGCCTCCACCATCATGGCTCGGCCGATGTGGCCTTTGCCGTGCTTGTTCCGGAATTGCAGGTCATGCCGGTCATCCGCAATGTCGACAGGCGTTCGCTCGACGAGATCGCACAATGCGTTATCGACCTCAACCGGCGGGCCCAGAACGGCGAGCTTGAAGCCTACGAGCTTGGAGGATGCGCCGTCAGCATTCTCGACCTCGGAGCTTACGGGATCAGCACGTTTGAACCCGTCCTTGAGCCGCCTCGCGCGATCAGCCTGAGCCTCGGCGCACGGCAATCCCGTCCGGTCTTTGCCGACGGCGAAATCCGCAGCACCTCCATTATCACCTGCTCGCTCTCATGTGACGTTCGTGCCGTTCCTGTTGCCGTAGCGGCAGAATTGCTCGCGACCATCCGCGCCCTGGTCGAGGAGCCAAGGACACTTCTCTCCCCTCGCGCCGGACACGCGGCCATCTAGTGTCGGAAACGTCACGAACCGGAACTTTCCACATCAATCGTTTCCGGGAACGCCACCAGCTTGCTGCAAGGTTGTTTTGACGCTTGTGGCGACTCACCCTGCATGTTTGAAAAAATTTGTCACGTCCGACGGGGAGCGGTGTCAGAAATTCTTATTCTAGGGGTGATCCATGTATCGAAGCCGAATTATTCCGGGCCTCCTCCTGAGTACTTCACTCGCACTGGGAGGCTGCGCTTCAGATGGAAGCAGCCTTTTGACGACAGGCTCATTGGCCGCAAATGACACCAAGGTTGCGAGCTCCGAGCGCATCAGTCCTGAGTGCATGCAACTCATGAGCACCATCCAGGAGCTGCGCCAGGAAGGTACGCCGGAACGGGTCGAGAAGATTTCTACAGGCAAGAGTGCCACCGTGAAAGTCAAGCGCACGGCCCTGGCGAAAATGACCGAACTGGACAAGGCCAACGCCGAGTTTCAGATGAAATGTTCGAAGTTGGCACCAACTTCAGCAGCCGCTGCGCCCGCGCCGGCACAGACTGCCGCAGCGGCCCCGCAACAGCCTGTCGCTGCTCAATAACACCCAGGAATACCTGTCAATGCGGATGGAGGTGACGGTCTGATATCCGCCATCTCTGTGCGCAACACTGGATTCCCTTGCCCGATTTTTCCCGTTGGCAGACTGATAAAATCGTGCGGAGCACAACCCTGAGCGCTTGCGATGATGCAAGCGAGCCACACCGTTGCCTCCGGGACTTGATAACCATCGTGTCCTATGATGAAACGCTGGAAACCATTTGTTTCGAATCGGAGGGGGCACGTGCCCAGGGCAACTGCAGGTATGCGGTTTACATCGGTAGTGATCGCAACGGCGCTGGCGGCACTTTTGGCTGGATGTGCCAGCAACAAGAAGGGCGGAGATCCAGGTGCGCAAGCTTTGCCGGCAGGTGAGACCTGCGGATCAATCCGCGCAGAATTGAACCGGATGGATGCGCGTGGCGTACCCGCGAAGGTTTCGGCTGTGAATTCCGGACGGCGCGTCTCCGACAAGGACCGCGAACTCGCCGAACGCTATAATACGCTCCTGAATCAGTATCTGGGCGCGCGCTGCCACGTCTAGGTTCTGGCTTCACGACTCTATTGTTGCCTGATTCCGGATTATTGTAATGGAAGCGAGCGGTGAGCCCTCGCTTCCATTACAATCTGGATACGACGACAAGCCCGGCAGCAGAGGCAGAGAAGCTCATGGACCAGCGGACACGTCAGATCCTCGTCATCGTTCTGATTGGCATTGCCGCCGGTTGGCTGGCTTCAATAGTCGTTGGCGGCGGTGGCCTCTTGCGATACCTGCTGACAGGTCTTATCGGCGCTTTCGTGGGCGGCTATCTGTTCGACCTTCTCGGCATCCGCGTCCCGGTCCGCAACGCCCTTCTCTCTCAGATCATCACCGCAACCATAGGTGCCATCGTGGTGGTTCTGTTAGCCCGCCTGCTCGCCTGACCCGTCCTCATCCGGAACAGTATTGTTTTCAACTGACAAGGATCGACACCTTGGAAGACGCACTTGGCTATCTGGATAACCCGTGGGTCGTGATGGTGATCAACGGCCTGGTCGCCGGCTGGATTGCCGGCCTGCTGCTCGGCGGCGGCGGCCTCATCCGCAATTTGATCGTTGGCATCCTCGGCGCGTTGCTCGGCGGTTTCCTTGTGCAGATGGGAATCATCGCTCTGCCACCGTCGATTACCGACATGACGAGCCAGGTACCATTTGGAACTCAGGTTCTGATCTCCACGATCGGCGCGATAATAGTGGTGCTGGTTGCAAGATTGATCGCGCGCTAGACGCAACTTTAAACTTGGCGGCATAAAATCACCCTCGCCGCCACAGGGCTTGATCGGATCTGTTATCTGGCCACTTATGGTGAGCACAGCACGTATAGAGGTCCAGCCGAAGAACCGATCGCGATGGTGACAGTCATCAACAATGTGCGTAAGCCGGGAGAGGTCAGACATCCCGAGAAGGCACATCGGCCCGACAGTGGACTCCTGCCGAAGCCGGACTGGATCCGCGTCAAGGCTCCAACCTCTGGCGAATACACGAGAACACGCGCCATCGTCCGCGAACATGGCCTCCATACGGTCTGTGAAGAAGCCGGATGCCCCAATATCGGCGAATGCTGGAGCAGCCGCCACGCAACCATGATGATTATGGGCGACACGTGCACGCGGGCCTGTGCCTTCTGCAACGTCAAGACCGGACTGCCCGGTCCCCTCGACGGCGAAGAGCCAAACAGGGTGGCCGATGCCGTCGCCCGGCTCGGCTTGCGGCATGTCGTCATTACCTCGGTCGACCGTGACGATCTGCCGGATGGCGGAGCACGCCACTTCGCCAATGTCATCACTGCTGTCCGGGGCGCCAATCCGGAGACGACCATAGAGGTCCTGACACCGGATTTCCTGCGCAAGGAGGGCGCTCTGGAGATTGTCGTGGCTGCGCGTCCGGACGTCTTCAATCACAATCTCGAGACCGTTCCGAGCCTCTATCTGCGCATTCGCCCGGGTGCGCGTTACTTCCACTCGCTCCGGCTATTGCAGCGTGTGAAGGAACTCGATCCTGCCATGTTCACCAAATCAGGGATCATGGTCGGCCTGGGTGAAACCCGCGAGGAAGTCCAGCAGCTCATGGACGATCTGCGATCAGCCGACGTTGACTTCCTGACCATCGGACAGTACCTGCAACCCACGCTCAAGCATGCGGAGGTCAAGCGTTTCGTCCACCCGGACGAGTTCCGCAGCTATGAGCGTATTGCACTCGCCAAGGGCTTCCTCATTGTGTCGGCAAGCCCGTTGACCCGCTCCAGTCATCATGCCGGCGAGGATTTTGCGCGGCTTCGCGAGGCACGGGCGAAAGCTCAGTCTGCTCCGGCAGCGACCAACTGACAATTGCCTGAACCTGTCACCCTGATAAGACTGGTTGCGCGGCTTCTGCTTCGCCAGACAGGCCGTATTCGTTGAACAATCGCTACGAAAGCTTCATGCCCAGTTTCTCGACTCGCCACCGCATACCGTTCACGCCCGACCAGATGTTTGATCTGGTTGCCGACGTTGAAAGCTATCCGCAATTTGTGCCCCTTTGCGAGAATCTGGTCATTACGAAGCGCGATGGTACGCCGGACCGCACAGTGCTCACGGCCAGGATGGACGTCGGCTACAAGGCGATTCGGGAAAGCCTGACGACGCGCGTCATGCTGGAGCCGGACAAGAAGCGTATACTTGTCGAGTATCTGGATGGCCCTTTCAGGCACCTTGAGAACCGCTGGTCTTTCCATGAGGCGCCCGGCGGTTGCGACGTAGATTTCTACATCACTTACGAATTCAAGTCGCTGATGCTGGCAATGCTGATGGGCGCCCTGTTCGATAGCGCGTTCCGCAAGTTCACCAGAGCCTTTGAAGAGCGTGCACGCAAGATTTACGGTCCGTCACCGGCAACAGGCCATCCCGCATCGGTTGGGGTCTGACCTAATTCTGCGTCCGCTGGCCGGAGCGATGATCGGGATCCTGCTTTGGATACTTGAGGTCCAAACCCTTGGCTGTCGTCAATCCGAGCGCTCCTTCGAGCTTTGCGGCGGAGAGGTCCGCGCCGGTCAGATCAGCGCCCGTGAGAATGGCCCCACTCAGGTTTGCGCCCGTCAGATCGGCGTCGCATAACCGCGCGCCGCTGAGATCGGCACCATTGAGATTTGCAAACGCCAGCATCGCATTGCCGAGATCGGCGTTCCTCAGGTTAGCGTGCGAAAGGTCGGCTGACCTGAGATCGGTTCGCCAGACATTCTCGATGAAACCCGTGCGCGAGAACGGCGCCAGTGACGCGCCCGAGAGGTTCGCGCCCCGGAAACTTGCTCCATAGAAGTGCCCGAACAGTTTTGCCCCTTGCAGGTTGGCTTCGGTGAAATCCGCAGCTTCGTCAGGCTCAGGACTCAAGCCTGCCGACGTCGAGGGCCTCAGGAGGCTCGCTCCGGTGAGATTGGCCCGCGTGAACCTGCTGCCGATGATGATGGTGCGGTCTAGCCGGGCACTCGCAAGGTCGACCCCGGAGAGATCGGCCCTGGAAAGATCCGCTCCGAAAAGATCCGCGCCGGTCAGCCTGGCCGACTTGAAATCAAGCCCGGCGAGATCCAGCGCCGAAAGGTCCGCCCCGATCAGGTCGAGTGGAGCGCTTGCCTGCGCCTCGAACAGCTTCGACGCCATTTGCCGCGCGCTGAAATCAGCCGCGAACGCGGTCTGGCGCAAGGGATCTAACGGCGCACCCGTGATCCCGGCCCACAGGACGCCCGCCCACACCAGCTGCTTCCAGCGTTCCGTAACCGCCATGCTCTTCAGCCTTCTTCACAGGCGGAAATGGCACCTGCACCTGTCATGTCCGGTGGCCGGCCATGATCCGCACGAGTTCGAGCGCGGCCATTACACTTAATTGCCTGATACGCGCTCGACCGACATCGCCGAAGAGGTTCTTTTCGACGATACACTCGAAATTCCTCCTCGCAGCAGCAATGAAAACCAGCCCGACCGGCTTTTCATCACTGCCGCCTGCGGGGCCCGCTATGCCGGTGACCCCAACGCAGATGTCCGCCGGCGAATGCTCAAGGCCACCCAGAGCCATGGCCTTCGCAACCTCCCCGCTCACCGCGCCATGTCGGGCAATCAATTCGGGATTGATCCCGAGAAGTTCGCATTTGGCTTCGTTAGAATAGGTCACGAAACCGCGATCGAACACGTCCGAAGAGCCTGCAACGCTCGTTAGCGCCGCCGCGATGAGGCCTCCTGTGCAGCTTTCGGCTGATGCGACGCGCAGTCCGGCTTCACGTAGCTCATCAAGCAGGCGCGCGGCGCTTTCGAAGGTTTCTGTGTCCAACACGGTTCACCATCCACATTCGGTGGCTGCCTGAAACGCGCCAGGCAACTGAGCGTAAAAAAGCGACGCACCGTTCCGGCACGTCGCTTATGCAATCACAAGATCCTGGATCCGCCAACAAACCCGTCGGGCTCAGGCCGCGATCAGTTTTTCCGCGAGCTTGAGAAGCTCGTCCAGAGTTTCCCGGCTCTCGACTCCCATGGCCTTCGTCGCCCGCCGCTGCGCATCCGTCCAGATCGGATAGGCCTCCACAAGAACCGTCTGCCCCTTGGGCGTCAGATGCAGTCCCCGACCGCGGCGACCGGCAGGAGGGTCCATGATGATGTGACCCAGCGCCAGCAGCCGCTTGAGGTTGCGCGACAGCGTGGATTTCTCAATGTCGAGTTCATGTCCGATCTCGACCGCGGTAATGCCATCGCGGGCTGCGAGCTGGGCCAGCAGAGTGTACTGACTTGCCGTAATACCCAACGGCCGCATAGCATCGTCGTAGACGCGCGTCACGATCCGGGAAAGCTGACGCACACGCGTTGCCAAACACTCCGTCGCTGTGCTTTCCGCGATTTCCTTTATCGATATGTCGGGCGCAGCAGGGCGATCGACGGTTTCGGCCATAATATTCATCGGGGCCCCCAAAAGCCGGCTTGTGTTCATACAACACCTCTTGCCGCGATTCTGCGGACAGGGTCAATGCAAACCCAGCTACATTCCTGCTGAGCGAGCCCCAGTGCGGCAACGTGGCCCCGGAAGGAACTAATACGGTAACAGAATTGTGGCGCTGGCCATTGCGGAAAGCCCCTCGCCGCGCCCAACGAACCCCAGCTTCTCCGTGGTGGTCGCCTTGACCCCGACACAACGGACATCGATCTCGAGGATTGCCGCTATAGTTTTCCGCATGGCATCCCGATGAGGCCCGATCTTGGGCTCTTCTGCCAACAGCGTGACGTCGACATTACTGATGCGGCCGCCACGTTCACGCACGCGCCGGGCAGCATCCTTCAGGAAGATATCCGATCGCGCGCCGCGCCATTGTGGATCGCTGGGCGGAAAATGCGCGCCGATGTCCCCATCGCCCAGCGCACCAAGTACTGCATCGGTCAGGGCATGCAAGCCGATGTCGGCGTCCGAATGTCCGACCAGTGTGTGCGTGTGTTCGATCCTCACACCGCAGAGCCAGACATGATCGCCGGGGCCGAAGCGATGAACGTCAAAACCGGTGCCAACGTGGGGATAGAGCGGCACGGAGTTCTGCAGATGTTGATCGGCCAGCATGATATCCTCCGCGGTCGTCAGTTTGCGATTGGCCGAAGATCCTTCGACCAGCATGACGGCAAGATTGGCCCATTCCGCTATCGCCGCATCGTCGGTGAAGTCGGTTCGGTGAGCTGCTGCAGCCCGGCGATGAGCATCCAGAATTGCTCCGTAGACAAAACCCTGTGGTGTCTGGGCACACCATAATCCGTTCCGCGGCACCGTCGTCCTGATCCGCCCGCTCTCATCCACTTGCTTCAGTGTATCCGCCAGCGCGATGCCGGCGATGGCACCCGCCGCTCCTGCCTCCAACGAGGCAAGGACACGATCAATGATTTCCTGATCGACAAACGGCCGTGCGGCGTCGTGGATCAGCACGAGATCGGGAGCATCGCTTGCCAGTGCTTCAAGCCCGGCAAGGACCGATTGCTGTCGTGTTTCGCCGCCGGCAACGGGCGCCAGCAGTTCCGCCTCGCAGCCCCGCACGGCATCGTCATACAACTTCGCATCATCCGGATGAATGACAACTAGGATGGAGCCGACGCGCGGATGGCTGCGGAAAGCCTCGATGGCACGCCGGATGACCGCGACGCCGCCCACGGGCACGTATTGCTTTGGAGTAGCGGCCAGACCGGCAGCGCGGTGGCCCCGCCCTGCGGCGACAATCAGTGCTGCAATCTTCAATGTTTAGGGGCCTCTTGCTTGGAACGGTCGCGGCTTCTCCCGCCTTCATAACCACCGCCCGGCCTTTCAGCAATTCGGGTGGACTGCACTCATGCCGCACTTGCGAGAGAATATTCCGTTCTTTAAAATGCCTAAGACTGAGGCACTTTATTCTTTTGAGCAAAATACAGGCTGTATTGGATGCCCTCGCCCTCTGCCGGTCCATTGCGCATCGGCCCGCATACGACCAAAAACGCAGTGCTGCTGGCACCCATGTCGGGGGTGACCGACTTGCCGTTTCGCCGCATGGCACACCAGCTTGGGGCGGGCTGGGTGGTATCAGAGATGATTGCGAGCTCGGAGCTGGTGGCTCGGCGGGCGGATGTGATGCGGCGCGCAACTGGAACCGAGCTTTCTCCATTTGTAGTCCAGCTTGCCGGTCGCGAAGCCCGATGGATGTCGGAAGGTGCCAGGATGGCTTGTGATCTCGGCGCCGAAATCATCGACATCAACATGGGCTGTCCGGCCCGTGAAGTGACCGGGAAGCTGTCGGGAAGCGCACTCATGCGCGATCTCGACCATGCCCTGAGCCTCATTGAAGCGGTTATCGCCGCCGTCAACGTGCCGGTGACCTTGAAGATGCGTCTCGGCTGGGACCTCGATAGCATCAATGCACCTGCCCTGGCACGGAGGGCAGAGGACGCCGGCGTGCAGCTGATCACCGTCCATGGCCGAACCCGGTGCCAGTTTTTCAAGGGCAGCGCCGACTGGGCGCGCGTGGCCGACGTCAAGGCGGCAGTCACTATTCCCGTGATCGTCAACGGCGACATCGTGACTCCGGATGATGCCGCGACGGCCATCAGGTTGTCAGGTGCCGATGGCGTCATGATTGGACGTGGCGGCTATGGAGCTCCCTGGCAGCCTGGCCGCATCGCGCGCAGCCTGGCCGCCGGTCACGATGTGGGGCCGCCTCCCCTTTCAGAGCAGAAGCAGATTGCCTGCGCCCACATAAGGGCGATGCTTGACCACTACGGAGAGTACCTGGGCCTGCGCAACGCCCGCAAGCATATCGGCTGGTATCTGGAAACCAGTGGTCGCGTGACAGGTGAGCTCAAGTCATGGCGGCGGCGGTTATGCACCGACGACAATCCCGTCCGCGTCATCGCAGGATTGGCCGAGTTTTACGACTATGCCAACGAGGTCGCTGCGTGAGCGAGAAGTCCGCCAGAATCCTTCGCGGCGCGTCAGGACGGAAAGGTCCTGCTGACAAGAACGTACATCAATCAAATCCCGGATCCGTCGCCGATACCCCAATCGGGCCAGCGCAGAGTTCTCCAAAAGGCAGCAGTATCCGGATACCGGTCAGAAGCAGACAGGCCTCGAAATCGTTGAAGGGCTGCGCCGCACCTGACTACCGGCTGAAACCGCAATCGGACTCAAATCCGGTGCTCTCCCCGGACGAGATCAATGCGCGCTACCGGATTAATCAGGAGGCCTTGCTCGCAGCCCTTCCACATCCGGTTTTCGTCGTCGCGGACAACAATCAGTTCATCTTCACCAACGCGGCCACCGAGGCGTTCTTCTCCACCTCCGATGCCATGCTGCGCCGTGTGCGTCTTGATGATCTCCTCGGCCATACAAGCCCTTTGGTATCACTTGCCGGGCAGGTCCGTGATAACGGCGTAACCCTGAACGAGTACGAGGTGGAAATCGTATCACCGCGATTTCCGGGTTCGAAGCTCGTGGACATCTATGCCGGTCCCGTTGTCGATGCCCCGGGTGCCGTCATGCTCATGCTGCAGCAACGCTCCATGGCCCAGTTGATCGAGCGGCAGCTGACCCATCGCGCCTCGGCCCGGTCCGTTTCCGGGCTGGCGTCCGTTCTCGCCCATGAGATCAAGAACCCTCTATCCGGCATTCGCGGAGCCGCGCAGCTCCTGGAACAGAACCTCTCCGACGAGGATCGCGTCCTGAGCCAGCTGATCTGCAATGAAACAGACCGGATCCGCAAACTTGTCGACCGGATGGATGTGTTCGGCGACGAGCGCCCGATCGAAAAGGAGCCGATCAACATCCACGATGTCCTCAATCATGTGCGCCGACTGTCCGAGAGCGGTTTTGCCAAGGGAATTGACTTCACCGAGGATTACGACCCCTCGCTCCCGCCGGTGCCGGGTAATCGTGACACGCTGATCCAGGCCCTGCTGAACCTTTTCAAGAATGCTGCAGAAGCGATCCGCGACCAGCATGAACATGGCCGCATCTCCCTGCGGACCGCCTATCGCCCCGGAGTGCGGTTGACGATCCCGGGGACGGGTTCGAGGGTGGCGCTGCCGCTGATGATCCAGATCGAAGACAACGGAATCGGTGTTCCCGAGCATCTGAAGCCGCATCTGTTCGATCCGTTTGTCACGACCAAACTGCACGGTACGGGGCTGGGGCTTGCTCTTGTCGCCAAGATCATCGGCGATCACGGCGGCATAATCGAGTGCGAGAGCGAACCCCAGCGCACCGTCTTCCGTATCCTGTTGCCGACCTATGAGCAGCCGCACCCGATCAGCTCCGGCTGACGCGAGAGAAAGACAAGAGCATGGCCCGAGGCACGATACTTATCGCCGATGACGACAGCGCCATCCGTACCGTCCTCAATCAGGCCCTTGCCCGAGCCGGTTACGCCCCGCGTGTCACCGGCAATGCCGCTACGCTCTGGCGCTGGGTGTCCCAGGGAGAGGGCGACGCCGTCATCACCGATGTCGTCATGCCCGACGAAAACGCTTTCGACCTCATCCCGCGCATCAAGAAGCTGCGGCCGGAACTGCCGATCATCGTCATGAGTGCCCGCAACACCCTGATGACCGCACTGACAGCCGCGGAAAAGGGCGCTTTCGAATATTTGCCCAAGCCATTCGACATAAACGAGGTCGTAGCAGTCGTCGGTCGCGCGTTGCATGAGCCGGATCGCAAACCCTCCCGGCCTGCTTTTGAGCACGACACCGATGAATTGCCGCTCATCGGACGCTCGCCGGCCATGCAGGAGATCTACCGGGTTCTGGCCCGTCTCACCCAGACCGATCTCACCGTCATCATCACTGGCGAAAGCGGCACCGGAAAGGAGCTGGTCGCCCGTGTCCTGCATGATTTCGGCAAGCGCCGTAACGGCCCCTTCGTCGCGCTGAACATGGCGGCCATCCCCCGGGACCTGATCGAAAGCGAGCTCTTCGGGCATGAGAAGGGTGCCTTCACCGGAGCCCAGATGCGCACCCCGGGGCGGTTCGAGCAGGCCGAGGGTGGCACACTGTTCCTTGACGAAATCGGCGACATGCCGCTGGAGGCCCAGACACGACTGCTGCGCGTACTCCAACAGGGCGAATACACAACTGTCGGCGGCCGCACGCCCATTCGGACCAACGTCCGTATCGTCGCCGCAACCCATCGCGATCTGCGCACCCAGATCCAGAACGGGCTGTTCCGGGAAGACCTCTATTATCGCCTGAACGTCGTGCCGTTGCGCATTCCACCGCTGCGCGAGCGCATCGAGGACATCGGCGATCTTGTACGTCACTTCCTGCGCCGGGCCGCGCAGGAAGGCCTCGGCCATCGGTCCATAGAAAGCGACGCCATTGACCGGCTGCGTACATATCACTGGCCGGGGAACGTCCGCGAACTGGAGAATTTCGTCAGGCGGCTCGTGGCCCTGCATAGCCAGGACACAATTTCCGCCGCGCTGGTTGATCAGGAGCTCGCATCCGTACCGCCCAATACAGGCTCTTCAGGAAATGCACAGACCAGCCTCGGCGAGTTGACGGAACAGTTTCTGCACGGATATTTTTCCAGCTTTCGCGGTGACTTGCCGCCTCCCGGACTTTATGACCGTATCATCCGCGAGGTCGAGCGTCCGCTGCTGACGGCGGCACTGGCCGCAACGCGCGGAAACCAGATCAGGGCAGCCGAACTTCTGGGCGTCAATCGCAACACTCTGCGAGCCCGGTTAAAAACCCTGGATATCAGGGTCGTTCGTTCGCCCCAGTCCTGAGATGCCGGGAGCCTCGCTGCCGGGATCCCTGGCACCGAACGGAGCTTTCATGTGTGCTCGCCCGCTTCCTGCCACACTTGTTGCGTGGATACTGCTATCAGCATTCAAGTCCGTCGCGAGAATGTCACAGTTCTGACCTTGTATGTGACTGGGGCGCGCCAGTGTTGCGTACCGATCCCAGACCGAATAGCGGTTCGGAGAAGTTAAGAACGCGGGACCACCATCTCCGCGCAAGAAGATGAGACGCAATGCCAACCATTCTGAAAACCCTGCCGATGCGTCTCCTCACCACCACCACGTGGCTGGGCAAGCACATCCGTCTCGGTCTGACCAGAATGAAACACTCGCTCAGCCAGGTTGGCGATGATGAGCAACCCGGCCTGGACCCGGGAAAACGCATGGTGCAGATCGGCCTGATCACGGTCGTCCTGTCGCTGATCTCGGCGCTGGTGACGTTCCTCATCCTGACCGGCCTCACCCCCATCGTTCCCAGAAACGAGGTCGTGGTCGGCGCTCTGTTCGTCAACGTCGCCCTGATCATCGCGATGATCATCATCGTCACGGCGCAGGTGATCGGCCTGGTCCGCGCGTGGCGTGAAAAGGTCGCTGGCGCCCGCCTTCACATCCGCATCGTCGGGCTGTTCTCTCTGATCGCTGCCTTGCCTGCGATCCTGCTTGCCGTCGCTGCAACGGTCAGTTTCGCGCGCTCACTCGACAACTGGTTCTCCGATCGTGTCCGCGCCATCATCGACAACTCCGTCGATGTCGCCCGCACCTATGTCGCCGAACACAGCCAGGTGATCCGCACCGACATCGTCAACATGGCCCGCGATATCAATGCATCCGCTGAAGAGGTGGCGCGCGAGCCTGATCGCTTCAGACAAATTATCCTGTCACAGGCTGCGCTGCGGGATCTGCCATCGGCCTTCGTCATCAACTCCAGCGGCAATCTGGAACTGACGGCGCTCGAGGACAGGGAGCTGCCGTTCACCACGCCGACGCCCGCAGCAATCCAGGAGGCCAACGCGGGGCAGATCCCGTTGTCGGTTTCAATGCGCGATCATCGCATTTCGGCAATCGTCAAGCTCGAGGCGTTTCCGGGCCAGTATCTCTATGTCAGTCGCGGCATAAGCCCTGCGGTTCTCCGCCATCTCGATCGCACCGAGCGCAATGCCGCCGAATACACGGCCCTGCGTCGCGCCCGGGGCGGACTGAAGTGGGCTCACGGCCTGATGTATTCGACGATCTCGATGACAGCCCTGCTGGCGGCCATCTGGACGGGGATGTGGTTTGCAGGCCGCTTTGTTGCGCCCATCCGACGGCTCATCGCCGCGGCGCAGGAAGTTTCGACCGGCAATCTGAACGTCGCACTGCCCGAGAAGCGCGGGGAAGGCGACCTCCGCCGCCTGTCACAGACCTTCAACACCATGACGCGCGAACTGAAGAACCAGCGCGACGCCCTGGTCACAGCCAACCAGCAGCTCGAAATCCGCCGACGCTTCATGGAGGCGGTGCTGGCCGGCGTATCTGCGGGTGTGATCGGTCTGGACAGCGAAAACCGTATTACCCTTGTCTCCCGCTCGGCCTGCGAGTTGCTGGGTGCAGAGCCTGAGGACCTCATCGGCAAGCCCTTTGTCGTGGCTCTGCCGGAACTTGCGCTGGTTCTCGAAAAGTCCAATGAGCCGACCCTGAAGCCACGACCCCAGGAACAGATCACCACTGTTGTCGAGGGCGAGGAGCGAACCTATGCCGTCAATATCACCCGCGAGAAGGCGGGCGATGAAGATGTCGGCTCGGTCGTCACCTTCGACGATGTCACGGAGCTGGTTGCCGCCCAGCGCAGTACGGCCTGGGCCGATGTCGCCCGGCGCATCGCCCACGAGATCAAGAATCCGCTGACGCCGATACAACTGTCAGCTGGCCGGTTGCGCCGCAAGTATGGACCGCACATCGAAGGGGATCGCGAGACCTTCGACAAACTGACGGAAACGATCGAGCGTCAGGCCGGCCACATCAAGAGCATGGTCGACGAATTTGCCGCCTTCGCCCGCATGCCCAAGCCCGAGATGAGCTGTACCGATGTGCGGGACGCAGTCCAGGAATCTGTCCTCCTGTTCCGTGAGGCAAATCAGGCGATAGATTATCCGCTTGAACTGCCACGAACCGGCGTGCCCAGCCTGCTCGACCGCCGTCTGATTTCCCAGGCCATCACCAACCTGGTGAAGAACGCCACCGAAGCCGTTGAAGCCGCCGCCCAGTCAGGCGAAAAGCCAGCCGGCTGGAAAGGCCGTGTGCTGACCCGCGTGCGCGCCGAAAGCGATCGCGTGCATATCGAGGTCATCGACAACGGCACCGGGCTGCCGCGCCAGAACCGCTCGCGTCTGCTGGAGCCGTATGTCACCACCAAGGGCCACAAGGGCACCGGCCTGGGCCTCGCGATGGTTCAGAAGATCACCGAGCAGCACGGGGGGACCCTGACCCTTGAGGATGCGGAGTGCGAACCCGGCGATACGACCGCCGGTGCCGTAGTCCGAATTACCCTGCCGCTCCACAATCATGCCAGCGGGAGCGCTGCCAGCGGCGGTCCCGCCAACTCCACCGACCAAACTGCATCCCCGGCGACGAGCTAGCGTACGGCCGCTGTCGCGTCACTTGTGATACCTGAGGAGCCTCCGATGCCTGCTGATATTCTGATCGTCGATGATGAAGCCGACATCCGCGACCTTATTGCTGGAACCCTCGAAGATGAGGGGCATTCCACCCGCGTCGCCCGCGACAGCGATGAAGCGTTGCGCGCTATCGAAGAGCGCCGGCCGCAACTGGTCATCCTCGACATCTGGCTGCAGGGAAGCCGTCTGGATGGTCTTGAAGTTCTGACGATCATCAAGCGCACCTATCCTGAGCTTCCCGTCGTGATCATCTCCGGTCACGGCAACATCGAAACCGCCGTCACCGCCATCAAACGGGGCGCCTACGACTACATCGAAAAGCCGTTCAAGGCGGATCGCCTGATCCTTGTCACCCTTCGCGCGCTGGAGGCCTATCAGCTTCGCCGCGAGGTCAAGGAACTGCGCGAGCGCTCGACCGTGTCGGCCGAGATGATCGGCAAGTCGGTCGCCATCAACCAGTTGCGCAATCAGATCGAAAAGGTCGCCCCAACCAACAGCCGCATCATGATCCGCGGCGCCTCAGGCACCGGCAAGGAGCTGGCGGCCCGGGTGATCCACATGAAGTCACATCGCTCCGAAGGGCCGTTCGTGGTTCTCAATGCCGCCGCCATGGCGCCGGAACGTGTCGAGGAGGAACTGTTTGGTACGGAGGACCGAGTCGGTGGCCCGCGCAAGGTCGGCGCCCTTGAAGAGGCGCACGGCGGTACACTCTATATCGATGAAGTCGCTGACATGCCGCTCGAGACCCAGGGCAAGGTGCTTCGCGTTCTCGTCGAGCAGAAGTTCCTGCGCCTGGGCGGCACGCAGAAGGTGGCCGTCGATGTCCGCATCATCTCCTCGACGAGCCGCGATCTGGACCTGGAAATGCGCGAAGGCCGCTTCCGCGAAGATCTTTTCCATCGCCTCAGCGTCGTGCCGTTACGCGTACCCAGTCTTGCGGAGCGCCGGGATGACATACCTGAATTGATCAACTACTTCCTCGGGCAGCTCGCCCAGGCATCTGGTCTGGCGCCCCGCCGCATCGGCGAAGACGCCATCGCAGTTCTGCAGACACACGACTGGCCCGGCAACGTCCGCGAACTCCGGAACAATATCGAGCGCCTGATGATTCTCGCCGGCGGTGACCCCAACACGATCATCACCGCGGAGATGCTGCCGGACGAAATCGGCTCCAATGTGCCCCTGCCGGTGAACGGCGGTGCCGAACATCTGATGTCGCTGCCACTGCGCGAAGCCCGCGAGATCTTCGAACGCGAGTACCTCCTCGCCCAGATCAACAGGTTCGGCGGCAACATCTCGCGCACTGCCGAGTTCGTCGGCATGGAACGCTCGGCCCTCCATCGCAAATTGCGTGCGCTGGGCGTATCCTCTGACCAGCGTAACAGCGAGGCGCGCGCCAGCTGACGCCTTTCAGGCCCGTAGACGGGAGTTGACGTGCTGCCCCACTCGGTACGATCTCTCTGACGATGCAATCCGCATGGCTCGGCGATATTGCCGGGCCATGGGCACGCTCCTGGAACAGCATGAAAGTCATCATTTGCGGCGCAGGTCAGGTCGGCTCCGGCATCGCCGAGCGGCTCTCAGCCGAAGGCAATGACGTCTCGATCATCGACGCCAATCCGGCCCTCGTGGACCGGGCCAACAACATGCTCGAAGTCAGTGCGCTGGCTGGCAACGCGGCGCATCCCGATGTTCTTGAGAGAGCCGGGGCCAATGACGCCGACATGCTGATCGCCGTCACATTGCATGACGAGGTCAACATGGTGGCCTGTCAGGTGGCACACACGCTGTTCGAGATCCCGACCAAGATCGCCCGCGTCCGCGCCCAGACGTATCTCGACAAGCAGTGGTCGCGCCTGTTCGCCCGCGAATCGATGGGAATAGACCACATCATTTCGCCGGAGATCGAAGTCGGTGATGCGATTCTACGTCGGCTGGATCTGCCCGGAGCCTTCGAGACGGCCAGCTTCGCCGACGGCAAGGTTGCGATGATCGGTGTATCCTGCAGCCAGGATTGCCCCGTCATTGATACGCCGCTGAAACAGCTCACCGAACTGTTTCCTGATCTGCCCGCCATCACGGTCGCATTATCCCGGCGCGGCAAACTGTTCATTCCCCGCGGCCATGATCAGATCGAGGCCAACGACGAGGCCTATATCATCTCGCCGGCCGGGCAGGTCTCCCGGACACTGAAGATCTTCGGGCATGAAGAACGCAAGGCCCGCCGTATCGTCATTGCTGGCGGCGGCAGCATAGGGCTCTATCTGGCCCGCTGCATAGAAGCGCGCGACCCGAACATCCGCGTCAAGGTTATCGAGAAAGACCGGGAACGCGCTCTCGAAATAGCCGAACTTCTTGATCGCGCGGTCGTTCTGAACGGAACGGCACTCAGCGAGGATATGCTGCGTGAGGCCGATATCGTGTCCGCCGATACGCTCGTCGCGGTTACGAATGACGACCAGATCAATCTGCTGACCTCGGCGCTGGCCAAGCAACTCGGCTGCAAGTCCAGCCTGTGTCTTGTCAACAACTCCGACTATTCCGGCATGATCCGCAGCCTTGGGATCGATGCGCAGATCAATCCCCGCACCACAACCGCCAGCAAGATCCTCCAGTATGTCAGGCGCGGGCGCATCCGGGGGGTCTATTCCATCCACCACG
>Ga0180216_1002127_pt1 | contig 16899 bp, 13 predicted proteins | sample eDN3rd37CBELigMG_FD_128879 | JGI IMG/M metagenome (GOLD analysis project Ga0180216, IMG submission 128879) | Enriched Miracle-Growth compost microbial communities from Emeryville, California, USA - eDNA 3rd pass 37_C BE-Lig MG (version 2)... ... | reverse complement strand
CCGTTTACGCCACGCCGTGCTGCTTGAACCAGGCCTGAAGCCGCTTCCAGCCGTCTTCGGCCTCGGCCTTGTGGTAGCTGGGGCGGTAGTCGGCGAAGAAGGCGTGCGGGGTGTTGGGATAGACGTGGAACTCGGCCGTCTTGCCCGCCGCCTTGACCGCCTCGCGCATCTGGTCGACCGTCTGGACGGGGATGCCGGTGTCGGCGGCGCCGTAGAGGCCCAGCACGGGGGCCTTCAGCTCGTTGACCAGATCAATCGGGTTCTTGGGATGCAGCTCGTCGGGTTCGCCGACCAGCCGGCCGTACCAGGCGACCGCGGCCTTGAGATTGGGGTTGTGCGCGGCGTAGAGCCAGGTGATCCGGCCCCCCCAGCAGAACCCGGTGATTCCCAGGCGCGAGACGTCGCCGCCGGTTCGCTTCGCGTGGGCGACGGCCGCGTCGAGGTCCGACATCACCTGGGCGTCGGGGACCTTCGAGACGACGTTGCCGATGATCTGGCGGAAGTCGGTGAGCTTCGAGACGTCTCCCTGGCGGGCGAACAGCTCGGGAGCGATCGCGTAATAGCCGAGGTGGGCGAACCGTCGGCAGATGTCCTTGATGTGCTCGTGAACGCCGAAGATCTCCTGGACGACCAGGACTACGGGGAACCCTTTGTCCCCCTCCGCCTTCTTCGCCGGCTTGGCGCTGTAGGCGGGGATCTCGCCGTCCTGGGTTGGGATCTTGATCTCGCCGGCCTCCAGGCCCTCCGCGCCGGTGGTGATCGTCTGGGCCGAGACCGGCCGGACCGCCATCGCGAAGCCCGTCGCCAATGAGGCGACCGCGAAGCCCCGCCGCGAGAAATCCGCCCCCGTCGCCACGCTCGTCCGCTCGCTCATCCGTCTCTCCTCTCAGTGGCCGTTCGGATGTGGAACTGAACACGAGCCCCCATCATAACGGCGTGGACCCGGACGGGCGACAAGGGCGATTCGCGAAAGCGATTCTCGCTCGCGGGCGCTGGCTGGAGCGCCGACCGATCGCCTTGCGCAAGGTGGGGGACCGCCACGCGCGGGTATTCCGAGGCGGTCGTTCGCCATTCCAACCACGGAGTCACCGAGGACACGGAGAGAAATAGTCGGACGCCGAGGAGCCGAGCGCTCGGTTCCTCAGAGTAGAGTAATGCGGATTCGAGCGGAACACGTCGAACGACTCGCCTTCGGCTGATCTAAGGTCCGCTCTTGAAGGATGGCCTTGAACGCGTGGTGCTCTAAACGCTTTTCCCGTTCTCGGTGTCCTCCGTGACTCGGTGGTTCCTTGATCCATTTGGCCTGATCATCGTCATGGCCATCGCCAAACATGTCCCCGGATGGCGCCACGGGGCTGGGCCGCCTCGCCCGCGGGCATGCAACGCAAGCGTTCGCCGCTATCGATGTTAGTTCGACTCGCCGAGCATCCGGATCTCGACGTTGCGGAACCAAAGCTCGGCGGCCTCGATCTCCAGGGCGATGCGCCCTCGGGTGATCGGCCGCTCCGGGCCCTCCGGGTTTTCGGGATCGGCGAACCGGACGTTGACGCCGTGGTTGACCACCCGCCCGTTGAGCTTGTGGACAACTTCGGTCCCGCGGACGATCAGTTCCACGTCGTTCCAGCCATCGCGCTCGATGGAGTCGGCGGCGTGGCCCTGGTACTCGATCCCCTTGGCGCCGAGGACGCGGGGAACGCCCCCCTTCTCGGGATCGAGAAAGGTGGGGTAGGTCGGCGGAGCGGCGTCGCGGGTCTTGGGATCAATCCAGGTGTCGAGCTTCATGCCGAAGAGGGCGATGAAGTCGCCGACGTTCGATTCCTCGATCTGATACTGGAGCGACCGGGGCCAAACGGCGTCGGGGCCGGTGATGTGGTAGTAAAGCCCCGCGTCGCGCTTGAGGTTGTACCGCGGCTCGAACTTCTTGGCGCCCCAGCGGTACTGGAGCCTCAGGTGGTAGTCGCCGTACTCCTTCTCCGTCCCGATGTAGCCCATCACGACCTGGCTTTTGTCCTCAAAGTTCTTGTAGAGATGGATCGCGCCGTCCTCGATGGTGATGATCCCGTCGGGGTCGGAGTCGCGGCCGTGCTTCTGGAGGAACGTGTACCAGCCGGTCAGGTCCTTGCCGTTGAACAGAGGGGTCCAGCCCTCGTCGGCGGAGGCCGGCTCGGGCGCCGAGAGAACCATTCCGGCCGCGAGGGCGATGGTCAGCGTCAACATGGGAGAAAGCCCCTCTAAGTATGCGAGTATGAAAACGTAATCCCGTCAAAACCGCTTCAGGAACGCGATCAGGTCGGCGAGCGCCTGGGGATCGATGGCGTCCTCGAAGCCCTCGGGCATCAGGGTTTGGCCGGTGGGTCGGACGGCCTCGATCTCGGAGCGGAGGATGGATTGCTCGACCCCCTCCGCGCCGCGGAGCTTGAGGCTGGAGGCGGTCTCCTCGACCAGCAGGCCGGAGAAGGTCCGTCCCGACTTGGTGAGGACGAGGAAGGCGACGTTGTCGGGCGTGACGTCGGCGTTGGGGTCGATGATGTCCTTCAGGAGCGCCGAGGGGGGCCGGCTGGCGAGGCCCGAAAGATCGGGGCCGACGCGATGCCCTTCGCCCTGATGCTGGTGGCACGTTTGGCAGTGCTGCGCGAAGAGTTCGCCGCCCCGCTTCGGGTCGCCCGTCAGGTCCAAAACCGGCTGGAGCCGCCGCAATGTCTCGGCCCGATCTCGCGGCGAGAGCTTGGCGAAGAGCGCCCCGGCGCGATTTCGGAGCGCCTCGTCCGGGGTGGCCATCAAGGCCGCTCGTTCGGTCGGCCCCAATTCGGCGGGCGAAAGTTCGCCCTCCTCAAGCGCCTCGACCAGCCGGTCGGCGAGCGGGACGGAGCTGGTCAGGGCCGCGAGCGTTTCACGTCGAACGGACGTGGAGAGCCCCTCCCACTCCTCCAGGATCCGCGAGGCCGCTTCGGTGGATCCAATCGCGGCCAGGGCGCGCGCGGCGGCCGACTGAAGCGCCTCGGGCTGGTCGGGCCGCATCAACTCGGGAAGCCGCTCGGCGACCGCCTCGGGCCGGCATCGCGCCATCGCCTCCAGCGCCCGCGTCCGGTCGGCGACGGGCGCGTCGGCCGAGGAGACCAGTTCGGCCGCTCGATCCAGCAGGGCGGCGACCTCGGCCGAGTCCGGCAACGGCCGCCCGGCGCGGCGCAGGCCGTCGGCCAGCCCGACCAGCAGCGCCAGCCGCCCGCCAATTGCCTCGCCCGGTTCGGGAGCGAGCCGAGAAGCCAGCGCCCGCGACTCCTCGGGCCGATCGCTCGCGCCAAGGATCGCCGCCGTCGACTCCAGCAATCGGCCTTGCGAGGGAATCGCGCCGGCCAGCCAGTCGGGGTGAGCCTCCAGCAGGGCGCTGAGGAACGGTTGGGCGATCGCGCGGAGCCCGCTCAGGACGGCCAGGCGAACCCATTCGTCGTCGACGTCCCGCGCGGCGATCCTCGCCAGGACCGAGGGAACCCGCGGATCCTTCAAATCCCCCAGCGCGATCGCCGCCTGGAATCGAACCCGAACCTCGGGATCATCGGCCAGGGAAACGACCGCGTCGGCCAGGCCCGCCCGGCCATCGGCCAGCTTGACCGCGGCTTCGCGGACCTCGGCGACGGGGTCGGCGAGGCTCTGGGCGAGCGTGGCGTCGTCGAGCGCGCCGAGGCCGTCGAGCGTCCAGAGGGCGTGGGCGCGACCGAGCGCCGAGGCTCCGGTCTTCGCCATCTCCTCCAGGGCGGGAGCCGCCGTCTTGTCCCGCCGCTCGACGATCAACCGCTGCGCCGTGTCGCGAACCCAGCCGTTGGGATGCCCCAGCATGGCCGCCAATTCAACCGGCGACATCCCGCCGAGCCTGGGCGCGGGCCGGCGCGGCTCGTCCTTCCGCGCGATCCTCCAGATCCGGCCGCGGTTGCTCCAGCGCCGGAACTCGATCGACTCGCGCAGCTCGGCGGGGACGAACTGGGGATGTTCGACCAGCTCGCGGTAGAAGTCGACCACGTACAGCGCGCCGTCGGGGCCGGTGGCCAGGTTGACGGGCCGGAAGTAGGGGTCGGTCGACGCCAGGAACTCGCGGTCGGGCTCGGCTCGGCGGGCCAGGAAGGTGGGGCCCTGGTCCTCCAAAACCCGGCGCTGGACCAGGTTCGTCAGCGACTCGCAGAAGAATATGTTCCCTCGATACGCTTCGCCCAGGGCGTCGGCGCGATGGACGGTCGGGCCGCAGGTCGCGTTGAAATAGGCCGTCGATTCGCGGTTGAAGGTGGTCTGCGCGGGGCTGATGGGGAAGACCCGGCCGCCGTCGGTCGGGTCGAGGATGTTCGCGACGGAGGCCGACTCGGCGAGAAACGGGTTGCGCTCCAGCGCCCGTTCCTCGATCACGACGTGACGGACGGGGATCGTGTTCCAGGAGGGGAACCGGCGCCCCCAATCGTCGCGGGGCAGCCCGAACTGGCTGAAACCGGCGACGACCTGAAACTCGCCCGTCTCGGGCCGGAACCGGAAATCGTGATGGCGGAGGGGAACCGCCTCGGACGGGGGATCGTCGGGACGCCGGATTTCGCCGTCGCTGCGGCCGTTCGCGCCGTGGACCCAGTTGTCGGCCCCCCAGGTCAGGCCGTTGACCCGAAGTTGCTCGTTCCCCTCGGCGAACCCCGTCAGCACGACCCGTCGCTGGTCGGCCACGCCGTCGCCGTCGTCATCCTTGAGAAAGAGGATGTCGGGCGCCGCCGTGACCAGGATTCCGCCGTTCCAGGGCAGGACGCCATTGGGGAAGTTCAGGTTGTCGGCGAAGGTGGAGACGGTCTCATACCGGCCGTCGCCGTCGCGGTCCTCCAGAAGTCGGATCTTCCCCGAGCGCGGACCCGTTGGGTAATCGGTCATCTCGACGACATAGAAACGGTCGTTCTCATCCCAGGCGATCGCGACCGGGCTGGAGACGTCGGGCTCGGCGGCGACCAACTCGATTCGAAGATCCGGGTCGAGCAGCCGCAAGGTCGCCCGCTCGTCCGCGGCCGAGAGCGGCCCCGGCGCGGGTTCGTCGGCCCGGCAGCAGGCCGCCGCGCAGGCGATCAAGAACCAATGGACGACGCGCGAGGTCCGACGCATGAGTTTATCCCCGGATAATTAGAATCATGCTCAACTGATTGGCGACGGGCTCCCGCCGAGCCGGCACTCCGTGTGAGGCGCCCTCGCAACGGCCGATGTGGGGGCGGCCCCCCGTGGCCGCCCTCCGGCGACCGGCGCGGGGCGAGCCATCCCGCGAGGGCGGCCACGGGGGGCCGCCCCTACGGTGGTCACCCCCGGTCATCAGGGCGCCGCTTGCTCATCATGCAGCGTCTTCAACAGCCCGAGCGCCTCGTCGACGATCATCTCGCCGGTTCCGGGGGCGACGAAGCTGTGGAGGCCGGTCCAGGTCTGGTAGCCGCCGAGCTTGTGTCCCTCGCGGTCGGGGACGTAGCCGATGTAGTCGTTGGCCAGCTCGAAGACGTAGGTGTGGCGGAACGGCGAGCGTCGTTTGATGTCCTGGCCGAGCACGGTGAAGAACTCGGCCGGGACGCCGACGACGGCGGTCTCGCCGATCCGGATCGCCTGGACCCAGGTCTTGCGCTCCTGGCCTTGAAGGGGCGCCAGCTCCTTGCGCATGTCGCGAAAGATGTCGACCACGAACTGGGCGATCTTGGGGTCCTTGACCTTGTGAGCCTCGTAGGCGACCACGGCCGCGTCGTCCTGCTCTTCGTCGAAGTCGCGCACCTTGATGGTGATCTCCTTGCGAATTCCCCGCACCTGGTCGACGGGCGTGGGCTCGGCCTTGTCCAGGGCCGCGAGGACGGCCGCCTTGACGCGGTGGATCATCTCGGGCGCGGCGAGTTCGAGGTTGTGCGTCGAGCCCGAGGCCCCCTCGAAGAAGAGGACGGTTCCCCCAAGCTCCGATTCAAGCTCCTGCGCCGCCAGGCCGTAGAAGCCCGGCGAGCGGACGCCGGGGGTCTTCGCGCCGATGGTGTGCGTGGAATGATTGAACATAAGAGCCTCCAGCGATCGCTTTTCATCCTTGCGGCGGAAGGCCCAGACGGGAAGCTCGGGATCGAAGGGGCCGGTGGGGCGGACCACGTCGTCGAGCGCGCCGACCCAGTAGATCATGCCGTTGGAGAGCAAAAGCCGGCTGTTTCGGCCGACCGACGACTCTTCGCCGAGCCGGAACTCCAGCGTCGCCGGCGCCAGGCGCTTGTTGGCCGCCAGGGCCGCCTCGACCGCCTTGTCGCCAACGTGCTTGGTGAACGCCTCTTCGCGCTCGTACCCGTGGATCGTTACGGTCGTCGGCGCGTGGTGGGTGTGGGTGGCGTTGATGAGGATGTTGTCGAAGGGGATCCCCGTCTCGCGCTCGATCCGCCGGGCGGCGTCGTCGAGCACGTCGCGGTTGAGCATCAAGACGTCGCACTCGATCAGGGCGACCTTTTCGCCCTGGGGATCTTGAATCACGACGGCCGAGGCCCGCAATTCGCCTTCCTGCCCCGTTGCCTTGCCGGGGCCGATGCCGCCGCCGATGACCAGCGAATCATCGGCCTTGAAGTTCGCCGCGGCGGCCCCGACTTGAAGCTCGCCGGCCATCGCCGATTCGAACGCCGCCGCGCCGAGGGCGCCCGCGACGAGACAAAGCTTGAACACGTCTCGAAGGATCATCCTGGGGGTCTCCGCGAGGTTGGCGACGCCCGGCCGCGCGCGGCGACCGACGCGCCGCGAGGGGCCGGCCCATGATGTTGCATCCCCCGCGGACGGGAATCAAGCGTCGCGAGCCGAATCGGGCGAAATCGGCTCGACGCCGTGCTTTTGCTTCAACTCCTCGACGAGGGCGGCGATGTCGGCCGGCATGGGGGATTCGACGTGGACCGGCTTCTTGGAAAGCGGGTGGGTGAAGCCCAGGCTGGCCGCGTGGAGGGCCGGGCGGGGGAACGTGATGGGCGACTTCGCTCGGCCGCGGCGGCCGGGGACGGGGATGGCGTCGCCGACGACGGGGTGGCCGATGGCCGCCATGTGGCCGCGGGCCTGGAGCGGCCGGCCCGGTTCGGGACGCAGGGAGACCAGGCTCGCGGCCCGCCCGTAGCTCTCGACGACCCGGTAATGGGTCATCGGCGCGGTCCGTCGGTCGCCCTCCTCGGCGTCGCCGGTCAGGGGAAGGTCGATGGTTCCCTCGGGGGTCAGAAAGATCCCCTCGACGACCGCCAATTGGGTTCGGCTGGCCGCGTGGTCTCGAAAGATCGCCTGGAAGGGGCGAAGCGCGCGCGGGGAGGTGACAACCAGGATGGCGCCGGTGGTTTGCTGGTCGAGTCGATGGACGATCCCAACGTAGGGATGCTTCACGCCCCGCTTCCGGCGCAAGTAGCGGCCCGCCCGCTCCAGGAGCGTGTCGGACTCGCGGTCCTGGGTTGGCTGGGTGAGCAGCCCGGCCGGCTTGTCGATGATCAGGACGTCGTCGTCTTCATAGAGGATCGTTAGCCGCCGCTCGAGGATCTCGGGGCGCGGTCGGTTCGGATGGTGCGCGATCTCCTCGCCGGGCTCGACCGGCCGGGCCGGGTCCAGGCACGGCTCGCCCGCCACGTCCACCCGCCCGCGCTGGATCGCCTCGCGCGCCAGCCTTCGAGAGAGCTGGAACCGCTCGGCCACCACCTTGTCGAGCCGTTCGCCAACCTTGTCGATCGCTTCCCCGACCTCCGCCGCGTCGTCCAAAAGTCACCCCGCCGTTTACCTTGTTCCAGACGTTTTGAGCCGCAGCCAGTATAGCAAGAGGCCCGGCTCGGCGATCAGTCGGTTTCGGGGCTCGACTTCAGGGACCTGGGATCTTGGGGAGACATGGATGTTCGCGATGATGAGTTCGTGGCCCCCCGGCCGGGAGGACGCGCGTCTCCTCCTCGGACGGGTGGGAGGCAAGGTTGCGCGCGGTTGGATGACGAGGCTCTCGACGGCCTCCTCAACCTTGTACTTGTTGCCCATGTGCGCGACCGACTCGTTAAGCCGGGCCCGCTCGGCGCGCTTCTTGAGCTTGGGCAGCCGTTTCTGGTCGTGGCTTGGCTTCCCGCCCATCCCCGCGCCTCCCCTTCTCCGGTCCGATTCGGCTTCAGACCTTCGCGCCCGACGGCCGACGACTAAAGCGGCCGACGTTCCTCTTATCGTGGCAATCCGGCCGGTGGTTTCGCGGGAGGAGACGCGGGGAATTCGGCGCGAGGCGATGGGTCGCGCGGGCCGCTTGCAACGAGGTCGCCGACGAGGCCGATTTCGCCCATTTCTCCGAAACCGACGGAATCATTGGGCTTGACCGGGGGATCCGGCCGATTCCTTTAGCGAGCAGGAAGCCCGACGACCGTAACGCGGGAGGGCGGAGCGGTTTTTGAGAGCAGGTCGGTTCGCCCTCCCCCGCGTTTCGCATCCGGTCGTCGGGCTTTTCAAAATAGATCCCCGCGGCGGGGCGCGTTCCGTTTGGGAAGAACGGGACCAGGAGCGCCCGCCGAGAACGCCAAGGAGGGTGTGAGTGATGGGGTTGCCCGGCAAGAGTTCGCCGCGAGGAGCCAAGCGCCGACGGGCCGCGCTCTGGTCGGCGCTGACGGTGGGGCTGATCGCGCCCTCGATCGGCTGCCAGGTGGAATACGCCGGCATGACCTTGCCTTCGGGCAAGTACATGCACGATGACGTGCAATACTTCTCCAGTGGGCCGGAGTATCCCTTCGCCCGGACGCAGGCCGCCTCGCAGCGGGCCCGGATGCGGGCGATGGGCATGGAGGTTCCGCCCGAGGCGCCGACGACGACGCAAACCCCGTTCTCGGGGGCCGTCGAGCCGATTCAGCGTCAGTTCGGCAATCCGACCGACGTGAACGCCAGCCCGCTTCAGGACGTGCCCCGTGCTCCGGCGCCGGGAATCCCCGACAACGCTCCTCCGCCGGGCGCCGTTCCTCCTCCGCCCGAGCCTCAGTAAGCCGACGCGCGAGCGAGTCGAACCAAAACGGGCGAGCCTCCGCCGATCCGAGCCATGCTCGAAGACCGGCGGAAGCCTCGCCCGTCGGCGATTCCGGGGGTTGATTGACCCGGCTCGCCCCCTGATCCACCCCACCCCCCACCGCCACCCCTTTGAGCCGGTTTGAACCTGGTGGTTTGGCGGGCCTCGCGAGCCGAAAAAATGGCGGCGCGCTCGGTGTGGCCGCGCAATTGCTGGTTTATTGCGCGCGGTCTCGTTGTTGCATGGCGACGAGGGCTTGCCCCTCTCCCTCCTGGGCGCGGGGCGTCGGATCTTGGGACGGCTTTGGCTTTTCCGAATTTGCTCGCCAAACGCCATCCGTGAAACCGTAGCCCCTCATCCGGCCCGCGGCCCGACCCCACAAGTGGGGCTCTCCCCGCTCCCAGGGGGAGAAGGATGATTGGCCGTGGGCCAGCGCTGGAGGCTGAGCGCGCGAGCCGGCGCGCCTCTCGGGACCCGGCCCAACACACTGAATCGCCCACGACGAACCACTACAATGACAAGGCATTGCGTCGAGAACCCGGCTTGAACCACGGAGCTACGGCAACCATGTTTAGCCACACGACCGCCCAGATCGTCATCTTGCTTTACGCCGTCCTCCTGGCCGTCGGCGGGGTATTCGGCTACATCAAGGCGAGAAGCCGGCCGTCGCTCATCGCCGGGGTCGGCAGCGCGGTGGTGGCGTTGGGCGCGCTTGGGATCGCCCAGTGGGTTCCCTCTTTTGGACTGGGGCTCGCCGCGGTGCTGGCGGCGGTCCTCTGCGTCTTCTTCAACTTCCGCTACGCCCAATCCGCTCCCCGCAAGTTCATGCCCTCGGGGGTCCTGGCGCTGTTGAGCCTGCTGGTGATGGGTCACCTGATCATCGCCGCGATTCGCTGAGCGGGACCGCCGCCGCTTTCCGGAATTTTCTCCACCGCGCGACACCCACGACGAGCTTCGGTGTTTAATCTTTAGTGGACGGGATTGGATTGGGGAGGGTATTGCCCTCCCGGATCACCCCGCGCCGGGCGCTGGCTCGATGGGCACGCGCGCCACCGGATTGACGAATCACGTTGGCAAACGGAGAGGAACCGCCACGATGCTCTCGGGACTCCCTGAAACGGATCGACGCGGGGCCTCCCCGCGGTTCGGCTGGATCGCCCTGTTCGCCGCGGCCGGACTGCTTTGCGTCCTCTCGGTCGGCTTCGCCGCGGAGCAACCGGCGAAGAAGGCCGCGGCGAAACCCGGCCCGAAAGCGGCGGCGAAAAAGACGGCCCGCCAGCTCCAGCGGCAAGCCGCGCGCAAGGCCGAGAAGCAAAAGGAACGGGAGGCCGAGGCCGCCGGGCTCGCCGCGGCGATGCCCAAACGGCCGGAGCGGACGGTCGCCCCGCCGACGATGACCCCCGCCGAGCTGGATTCGCTGATCGCGGCCTACCTGACCAAGTCGAGCCCGGACGTCCGCCCCGCCCCGCCCACCTCCGACGCCGAGTTCATCCGGCGGGTCTCCCTCGACGTCGCCGGCGTTCCGCCCACCGCCGAGGAGGTTGAGGCGTTCGTCGCCGACGGCCGGCCCGACAAGCGCGCCCGGCTCATCGACGCGCTTCTGGCCGACGCCGACTACGCCCAAAATTGGGCCCGATACTGGCGCGAGGTGATCCAGTTCCGCGCCACCAACCCCAACGCGGGACAGGTTCGGTACGACGAGCTTGAGGATTGGCTGGCCGGCCGATTCCGCGACAACCGCCCCTGGGACGAGATCGCCCGCGACCTGATCACCGCCACCGGCCGGGTCGACGAGAACGGCGCGGTGGGCTTCGGCATCGCCCACCAGGCCCGGCCCGTCGAGATGGCCGGCGAGGTCTCGCGCGTCTTCATGGGCGTGCAGATCCAGTGCGCCGAGTGTCACAACCACTTCACCGACTCCTGGAAGCGCGAGCAGTTCCACGAGTTCGCCGCCTTCTTCGCCGGCTCCCGGGTGCGCCGGGTCGAAAAGGCCTCGCCCGGCAAGCGGGCCGTCTTCGCGGTCGTGACCACTCCTCGGGCCAACTACGCGATGCCGCTTAAGAACGATCCGACCAAGAAGGTTCCCGTCGCGCCGAAGTTCTTCCTCGCCTCGGCCGATTCCGCCGCCGAAGTCCCGGCCAAGCTCCCCCCGGCTCAGCTTCACGAGCTGGCCGCCTCGTTCGTGACCGGGCAAGACAACCCCTGGTTCGCCCGCGCCTTCGTCAACCGGATCTGGACGGTTTTGATGGGCGAGGGCTTTTACGAGGTCGTCGACGATCTGGGGCCCGAGCGAGCCGCCAAGGGGGCCGAGATCCTTTTCCCGCTGGCCGACCAGTGGCAAAAGGGAGGCTACGACATCCAGTGGCTCTTCCGGACGATCCTCAACACCGAAGCCTACCAGCGCCGGGTCCGCCCCGCGTCGTCACCCGCCGGCGACGCGCGACTCGCCGCCAACCGGGCCCACCGGCTCCGGGCCGACCAGATCCTTGAATCGCTCGACTCGGCTCTGGGGCTCTCCTCCGTCGCGCCGACCAAAGACAAGGCCGAGGATAAGAAGGCGGCCAAAACCGACAAGCCGGGCAAGAAGGCCCCGCCCCGCCAGGCGGCGCCCCGGGCGGCGTTCAACAGCCTCTTCGGAGTCGATCCCTCGATCGCCGGCGATGAGGTTTTGGGAACGATCCCCCAGGCCCTCTTCCTGATGAACGGCCCGATCGTCCACAACCGGACCCAGGCCAAGGGGGGGACCGAGTTGGGACGCATCCTCAAGGATTCGCCCGACGACGAGGCCGCGCTCGAGGAGCTTTACCTGCTGGTCCTCGCCCGTCGGCCGACCGCCGACGAGACCAAGGTCTGCGCCGAGTACCTGACCGACGCCAAGGATCGCAAGGAGGCGTTCGAGGACATCTACTGGAGCCTGGTCAACTCAACCGAGTTCCTCTCGCGCCGTTGACGCGGCCATCATCCCCAACGACCGGGAGTCCCGATCCATGCTGCATGAATCGAGCATCGTGAACGTATCCATGAGCCGCGACGGCGTCATCGGCCGCCGCGGGTTTTTCAGGTCGATCGGCTGGGGCGCGGCGGGTCTGGCCGCCGGAGCGATCGCGCCTGTTTCCTTCACCGACCTGATGGCCTTGCGGGCCGACGAGCTGCGCAAGCGGCAAACCGCCTGCATCCTCCTCTGGATGAACGGGGGCCCGAGCCAACTGGAGACGTTCGACCCCAAGCCGGGAACCGACCACGGCGGCGAGACCAGGGCCATTGAAACGGCCGCGCCGGGGATCTCGATCGCCGAGGGATGGGAGGATCTCGCCAAGGTCATGAACGACGTGGCCTTGATTCGGTCAATGACCAACAAGGAGGGGAACCACCAGCGGGCCAATTACCATCTTCACACCGGATACATCCCCACGGCCACCATCAAGCACCCGCACATCGGCTGCTCGGCGGCGATGGAGCTGGGCGACGAACGGTTCGACCTGCCCCACATCGTCTCCATCGGCGGGCCGACCGCCGGCGCCGGCTTCCTCGGAGCGGCGTACGAGCCGTTCGTCATCCAGAACCCCCAGCGCCCGCCGGCCAACGCCCTGCCCCGAGTTCCCGCCGACCGCTTCACCCGCCGGCTTGGCCTGCTGGGCCGCCTGGAGTCGGTCGGCTTCGAACGGTCCGGCGGCGCCGACCGCGTCCGCAACCATCGCGCGCTCTACGATCAAACGGCCAGGATGGTCCTCTCCCCCCGCATGAAGGCGTTCGACCTGGAGGAGGAGAGCCCCGGCCTCCGCGAGCGCTACGGCAAGACGCCGTTCGGCCAGGGCTGCCTGCTGGCCCGCCGGCTCGTCGAGGCGGGCGTGACCTTCGTTGAGGTCCGCTCCAACGGCTGGGACACCCACATCGACAACAACAAGAGGGTCGGCAAGCTCGCCGGCCAGGTCGGTCCGGCCTTCGCCGCGTTGGTGACCGATCTGAAGGAGCGAGGAATGCTCGACCGGACGTTGATCGTCTGGATGGGCGAATTCGGCCGCACCCCGAAGATCAACGGCACCGCCGGCCGCGACCACTTCCCCCGGGCCTTCAACGTCGCCCTGGCCGGCGGCGGCGTCCGAGGAGGCCAGGTCATCGGCCAAACCAGCCCCGACGGATCGGAAGTCGTCGATCGCCCGGTCACCGTGCCCGACCTCATGGCGACCCTCTGCCGCTCGATGGGCGTCGACGGCGACCACGAAACCATGACCGCCATCGGCCGCCCCATGAAAATCGTCGACGGCGGCAAGGCGGTCGGCGAACTCTTCGCGTAGCGCGTGATGACGAGATAACACCGGATGAAGGCGGTGTTGCATCCCCGCTGGGCGAAGATGGCGTAGGCCGCGTGAGGGGCGTCGGATTTCGGCGCGAGTCCGGCGAGCGGTTTTCCCGGGAAGGCGAGGTTCCAGCCGAGCCCCACGCGCAGCGCCGGCTTGGCGGGAGGGTATTGCCCTCCCGGCCCCCATCCCGAGAATTCGCCATAAACGCGACGACCCACATCCGGTCTCTCATGGGGAAAGGGATGCTTGGCGACGCCTCCCGGCATCTCGGCGTCTCCGGCTTGTCCGGAATTCTCGAAAGACCGTCGCGCGGCGAGCCGATGATAGGGATTGTATCGGGAGGCCCGGCGGGGGGCGGAGTCCCTCGCCCGGCCGGTCCGGTTTTGACCGCTCGGGCCGCGCGCCGATGACCGTTTCGCCGGTTGTTTGGAGAGCGGGGCGCGCGTCCATTGGGAAAGGAGTTCCCACATGCATCCGATTCAACGGCTCGTTCCGGGTCTGCTCGGTCTGGCCCTCGCCGTTCCCCTGTCCGCCGCGGCGGTCGCCCACGAGCCGGCGGCCCCGGCCTCGCAACACGACCACAAGGGACTCATGGGCTGGCGGCACTGCACCGAGTGCCAGCGCGCCCGGGCCCTGGCCCGCGACGGCGTCAACGTGCCCCCCCCGCCGACGGCCCTTCCGCCGGGCGCGGTGGTCGAGCACGTCGGCCATGACGGCCACGACGGGCATTTCCACGCCGAGGGCGTCGTCATCCAGGAAGGGCCGATCGTCCTGGAGGGCGCGTATCCGCCGGGTCAGGCCGTCGTCGGCGGCGATCCGAGCTTCGCCTCGATGCCGGCCGGCCGCGCCGTGGTCGGCGGCGGCGCCGATCCCGCGCCGGTGGGGGTCTCCCGGGCCGCGGAGGGGAACTTCACCCCCGTGGGCAACGTGGCCTCCAACGCCCCGCGCGATCCGTCGGTGACGCCGACGAGCATCCCGCCGGCCCAAACCGCCGTCGGGGGCTCGGTCGGGGCTCGCCCCAGGATCATCGCGCACCTGCTCGGCCTGCCCGACCTGCGGCGGCTGCGCCGGGATCGCCAGGCGTACCTCTCCCGCGAGGGACACGCCTCGATCTCCTACGGCGACGGCATCAACCCCGTCACCGAACTGCCGGCCTCGATGGTCTACGGCGACAATCGCTGAGTTGAGTTGAGCCGAGCCGAACGGGGCGGCCACCATTTTGACGCATGACGCGGATGGTCCGATCCTCCAGCCTTTGGCGGGGGGTCGGGCCTTTCGCGCGTTCCCGGCCGGGGATTCGGTCGAGAGCGCGCGGGCTCCTTACCGATTCAGTGGGAGAAGGCCAGAGATGGCCGCTCGAGTCCGTCGGCGCAACTCCCGCGCAGGAAGCCGGGACCGCCTCGGCCGCTCGCTTGCTTCCGGACACTTCAGGAGGATCCATGCGTTTCAGGTAAGGGATTGACCATGCGTTTCGGAACATGGCGGGAAGCGCCGCTCGTGTTGGGACTGGCCGCTCTTTTGGGATTGAGCCTTTGCGCGACCACCGAGGCCGGGGGATGGCCCTCGCACACCATTCCCCGGGTGGTCCCCGCGTACGACTTCAACACCGGCGGCGAATACTTCGCCCCGCCGGTCCCCTACGGCCACTACGCCAAGGATCCGATGGGACACCTGGCCAAGTCCGTCGGCCACGTCAAGGGAAGCCTTCTGGGGCTCGGCTCGCATTTCGGCGGCCTTGGTCATGGCCACGCCGGCCACGGTCACGGCGACGGTCTGGGGTGTGGCGACGGAACGGGTTGCGGCCACGGCCTCGGCTCCGGCGGCTGTGGGTTCTGCTCCGGCCTGGGTCTTTTCAAGAAGCATCGGGGCGATGGCTCGTGCGGCGGATCGCCCTGTCTTGAGTGCGACCCCGGCGTCGGCCGCGTCAAGAACTTCGGCCCGTATCACCCGACCACGGTGGTCGCCTCGAACCAGGCCCTTCCCTCGGGGCAGGCGATCCCCTCGCCTCAGGCGGTCGTCATGCCGTCGAGCCAGGCGGTTTGCGGCGGGCCGGGGGCGTGCGGTCTGAAGGGCTGCGGCCACGGCGGGCTCTTGGGCAAGCTGCGTTGCCGGCTCTGCGGCGGCAACGGCTGCGGCGGTTGCGGCGGCCTGGGGATCGGCGATCCGTGCTCCAGTTGCCACGGCTCGGGCTGTGGGAAGTGCGGCGGCTGCGGCCTGCTGTCGAAGCTCGGCCAGTGCCAGTTCTGCCACGGCGCCGGCTGCGGCAACTGCCTGAAGGGGTTGGGAGGCAAGCTCCACGGCCTGCTCTCCTCGCCGATGGGCCTGCTGCACCGGCCGAAGTACAAGTGGTTCGTCGGCGCCGGCGGCCCCGTGCCGCTGACCCCCGGCTACTCGCCTTATATCGTTACAACCCGTTCCCCCCGCGATTTCTTCGCCTTTCCGCCGAAGAATCCCGACGCCTTCTAGTCGATATAACCGGAGGATCGGCCGCGAAGCTCGACCGACCAGGCCCGACGCGCCCCGCGCGCCGGGCCTTCGGCCGTGATCGGCGGGTCGAACCCGCGTCGCCTCGGACGAGGAGTCCGGGCCCAACCACCCCTTCGAGGAGAGGACCCCATGCCGGGACCAATTCCCAACCCGCCGCCGACCCGAACGAGGGCCAGTCGCCCGCGCGCGCTCGGCCTGGGCTTGCCTTTGCTCTTGGCCCTTTCGACCGCCGCCGCCACCGCCCGCGCCCAGGCGCCGCCGCCCAACGTGCCCGAGATCCAGGAGCGCAGCGGCCTCTTGATGCGGTTCGTCGACGTGCCGGGACATGTTCCCCCCGACCCGATCCGCGACAACTTCTACGGCACCCGCTACGCCGACTCGGGACTGGTTCGCCACCCCAACTGGTTCAAGACGCAGGGGCTCTACGGCCTGGGCTGGAAGGCCAAGGACACCGAGAGCGTCTACCCGTTCTTCCGGGGCAATCCCGGCCAGAGCACCGTCGACGCCTCGTCGCGGCCCTGGCCCCGGCCCCTCCGCTTCTTCCAGGGGCTGGCCCATCCCTTCCGGCCGGTGGGCATGTACTACTCCGAGGGAAGCCACGTGCCGATCTACGACCTCGACCCGATCGCCCCCGGCCCGGGCCCCTACCCGTACCCGTTCTACTTCAACTGGTGGAAGGGGGGCTGATCCCCGCGCCGGTCGTTGAACCAGCGTCGCGAAACCGGGCCGGCGCGAGGGAGGCCCCCCTCGTCGGCCCGGTTTCGCGTTTCCCCCAAGACCCGAACCACCCCCGTTTCGACCGCGGCCGAAGCGTTTCGCCCGATCCCAGATTCAGTCGAGGCAAGGACTTGACCGCTCCTTGACAGGTGGCCGACGATGATTTATGTTGTCGAGACTTGTTATAAGGCGCGGCCTTTTCGCGCGCTCAAAATGAACCGCGAGCCGTCTTCAATCAAGACGGCGATTTGCCGATCGGCCTGCTGGGTCCGCCTTCTCGCCGTCGCAGTCGTCACACCCACCGCAGAGTAGAGGCTCCATGGACAACCCGATTCAGGTCGACCTGGGCCGAATCGCGCAAGACTTGCAGATCCGGCGCGTTCAGGTGGAGAGCGTCGT
>Ga0180216_1002125_pt1 | contig 16900 bp, 9 predicted proteins | sample eDN3rd37CBELigMG_FD_128879 | JGI IMG/M metagenome (GOLD analysis project Ga0180216, IMG submission 128879) | Enriched Miracle-Growth compost microbial communities from Emeryville, California, USA - eDNA 3rd pass 37_C BE-Lig MG (version 2)... ... | reverse complement strand
ATCTGCCAGATCATGGCACTGCGGGCGGCGAGGAACGCCGGCATCTACGTGCCCAAGGCGACGGTCGATGCGTGCATCGATTACGTAAAACGCAGCCAGAATCCCGACGGCGGGTTTATGTACCTGCTCTCGGGCGGCCCCAGTTTGTTCCCGCGTTCGGCCGCTGGCGTGGTGGCCCTGTACAGCGCCGGCTACGACGGGCCGGAAATCAAAAAGGGACTGGAGTACCTCATCAAGGAGCGGCCGCGCGGCCGTTTCAACCGCCACGGCCATTACTTCTACGGCCACTATTACGCGGTGCAGGCCATGTGGCATGCCGGCGGCGAATACTGGTCGAACTGGTACCCGGCCATTCGCGACGAGCTGCTCACCTTGCAACGCGGCGACGGCTCGTGGACCGACGACGCCATCTGCGCCGAGTACGCTACGGCTATGGCCTGCATCATCCTGCAAATGCCCAATAACTACCTGCCCATTTTGCAGCGGTAGTGTTCGGCGTTTTGCCCGCCCTTTGCGACCGGCCCAAATTGCCGGTTATGCCGTAGCGTGGTGCCGTTTGCGCTGATCCCCAAGATGAGCGGTCCTAGTGCACGGCACGGCGCACGCCCTATGCTTACCATGAAGGGGCCGGTGCGCGCCGCAATGGGGGCGTCCGATTGTGCGGCCTGATGCCGCTTGTTCCAATAGCCACAATTTTCTGGCTTACACCCGTTCGTAGTTGAGGTGGGGTTGTGAGAATTGCGATGATCGGCACCGGCTATGTCGGGCTGGTGACCGGCACCTGTTTCGCCGAGTCGGGCAACAACGTCACGTGCATTGATATCGATGCCGACAAGATCGCCCGGCTCAAACAGAACGACCTCCCCATTTACGAGCCGGGCCTGGGTGAGCTGGTGCAGCGCAACCAGGCGCAGGGCCGGCTGCATTTCACCACCAGCCTGGCCGACGGCCTCAAGAAGGCCCACTTTGTGTTCATCGCCGTGGGCACGCCGCAAGCCGAGGACGGCTCGGCCGACTTGAGCAGCCTGTGGAAAGTGGTCGACGCGCTGGCCGAGGTGATGGAGCCGCAGACCGTGGTCGTGGTTAAAAGCACCGTCCCAGTCGGCACCAACGCGGCCGTGGCTCAGCGGCTGGCCGAGCGCACCGGCCGCACGGTCGAAGTCGTCAGCAATCCGGAGTTTCTCAAGGAAGGCGCCGCGCTCGACGACTTCATGCGGCCCGATCGCGTGGTGGTGGGCGTACGTAGCGCCGCGGTGGCCGAATCACTCCGCGAGTTGTACAAGCCGTTCTTGCGCACCGAGCGGCCGTTTCTGGTCATGTCGCCGGAAAGCGCCGAGATGACCAAGTACGTGGCCAACGCCATGCTGGCGACCAAAATCAGCTTCATCAACGAGATCGCCAACCTGTGCGAACGGATGGAAGCCGACATCAACGAGGTCCGCCGCGGCATTGGCCATGACGAGCGAATCGGCTTTGCCTTCCTGTTCCCTGGCTTAGGCTACGGCGGAAGCTGTTTTCCCAAGGACGTGCGGGCCCTGCAGGCGATGGCTCGCAATGTGGGCGTGGAACCGCGCATCCTGGCCGCGGTCGATTGCGTGAACGACCATCAGAAAGAAGTGCTGATGGCCAAGATCACGCAGGAATACGGCGAGGATCTCACTGGCAAGCGGTTCGCCGTGTGGGGCCTGGCCTTTAAGCCGCGGACCGACGATATCCGCGAAGCTCCCTCGGTGGTGATGCTCGAGCTGCTGCTCAAACGCGGGGCGGAACTGACCGTCCACGACCCGGTGGCGATGACCAACATCCAAAAGCGGTTTGGCGACCGGCTGACCTACAACGCCGTGCCCCTGGACGCGCTGCGCGATGCCGACGCGCTGGTCATCTGCACCGAGTGGAAAGAGTTTCAGAACCCCGATTTTGAAGCAATGCGCGGCCTGATGCGGCGTCCCGTGGTGTTCGACGGCCGCAACCTGTACGAACCGCGCACGATGCGCGCCGCCGGCTTCACCTACTACTCCATCGGCCGCGCTACCGTGCGGCCGGAGTAGCCCCTGGCCGGTTTGGCCGCGGGACCGGAATCTCATCGGCACTCGCGTTTCCATCGGCGCAGATCGCAATGGCTGATTGCACAGCGCAATAAAAAACGCACAGGCGAAGAGGCAGTTCTTCGCCTGCGCGTTGAATCGTCTGATCGGAGATCAGCCGCCGGGCGGCGGGATAAGGCTCGCGGAGTGTGAGTCCGGCGCGGGCAATGCCGGCGCGGAGGTAGGGCCCTGCGAGCTACTGGCTACCGCCCGGGATGGCTTACACCAAGCCCTTGCGGACAGCCCACACGGCAGCCTGGGTGCGGTCCGAAACCTGGATCTTGCGGAGCACGTTCTGGACGTGTTCCTTGACCGTTTCGACGCTGATGTCCAACGAGCGGCCGATGTCCTTGTTGCTCAGGCCCAGGGCCAGGTGACGCAGCACCTGCGATTCGCGCTGGGTGAGGGTCACCTCGTCGTCGACGATGTCCTGCGAGCGGCTCATCGTGCCGGCGATCCGCCGCGACTGGTCGATCGAGGGCAGCGAACGGCCCGAGGCAGCCGCCCGAATGCTCTCCAGCAACTCGGCCTGGGTAGCACCCTTGAGCAGATAGCCCTTCGCGCCCAGCGCCACAGCCCGCGCCACGTACGTCGGGTTGTCGAACGTCGACAGGATCAGCACAGCGGTTTCGGGCAGTTCGGCCCGAATGTTCTCCAGCGCCTCCAGGCCGTCGCCGCCCGGCATGCGGATGTCGAGCAGGATAACGTCGGGACGGTGCTCGCGCGCCAGTTGCAGCGCTTCCTTGCCGTTACGTGCCTGTGCAACCACCTCGACTTCGGTGTTCGCGAACAGGTTGGCCAGTCCGAAGCGGACGACTTCGTGGTCGTCGGCAATCAACACTCGAATGGTCATTCTAACTACCTAGCCTTCTCAGTTTTCCGAAATGCCCGCGTTCTGGGAGTGAGACTCTCGGTGGGTTACGGGGGAGGGGAAATAACGGTGCCGCTGTGCCGGTACCCGACGCATCGGGTCATGGCAATGAATTATTACCACTGCCTAGGGGGTTCAGCCGGCGGAGTAGTCGGCAATCTCGCAAAAGGCCCCCTCCCTTTCTAGGGGCCTTTTCAGGGGGCAAGCAACACAGGTGGCGTGGGAACGTGCCCCCCGGCCGCAGGCCCAACTTGCAAGCCCTTATTTATCAATAGCTTGTAACTTGTGCTCTGCGCGCATTGCCGTGCCGCCAGAATCCATTTTTGGCTGTTTATCGACCTTTGATGCACGAAACATGGCGGCTATCGCCACTATTCTTACAGACGGACCACTTGACCCCCACTTGCGCGGGAGAAAAAAGGCCCGCTGAACGAGCGGATGACGTCTACCCGGCAAGGCGGTTCTCCGTGGCTCATTTCGGCCGCTACCTGTGGCGGCAGGCAAAGCTAGCTATCACTCCGTTTTGGGGAATTTGAGATGCGTCTCACGTTGCGAACCATGTTGGCCTACCTGGACGACGTGCTCGATCCCAGCGAAGCCCAGCAGATCGGCAAGAAGATCAGCGAAGTCGAGACGGCGTCTAACTTGGTGCTGCGGATTCGCGACGCGGTGAGCCGCCCCTCGCTGGGGGCCCCAAAAATCGGTGGCCGCGCGGTCGACGCCAACACCGTGGCCGAGTACCTGGATAACACCCTGCCGGCCGATCGGGTGGTCGATTTCGAACGCATCTGCCTGATGGACGAAAACGACGTCTACCTGGCCGAGGTCGCCTCGTGCCACCAGATCCTGGCCGAAGTGCTGGGCGATGCCGCCGACGTCGATTCGAAAAGCCGCACGCGGATGTATGGCCTGCTTGCCGAATACGATGCCAAGGTGGCCGAAGCCAAGGCCCAAGCGGCCAAAAGCGAAACGGCCGAGAACGGTAACGCCTCTGGCAAGGCCGCGGCAGCCGCAGCCGCCACTGCGCCTGAGCCCGCTCCGACCAAGAAGAAACGCGAGGTTCCCGAGTATCTTCGCGAACACGATCGCGGCGGCGGAATCTGGCGGGCAGCCGCGATCCTGCTCTTAGGCCTGCTGCTGGCCGTGGTCGCCGTGATGGCCATTGGTCCGCAATGGCTGAAAGATCTCTTTGAAGAGCGCACCCAGGTCGCGGACAACAGTCCGCCCGCCGTGCCTGCTGATTCGTCTCCTGCAACCGTGACCACGCCGCAGGCCACCATGCCCGAGACGCCGGAAACTCCCGCGGACCAGGCAAGCGGTCAGGCTGATCCGGCGCCCACGGCGCCGATGCCAGCGGGCGATGCTCCGGCCACGCCGCCGACGACTCCTGCACCGGCTGCCACGACTCCCGCCGATACGCCCGCCCCGATGACGCCTCCGGCGGGCGATGCGGCAACACCGACTCCCGCGCCGGCCGCCGGCACGACTCCGCTCCCGGCGGCACCGGCGACGCCTGACCAGCCGGCTTCAGCAACGCCGCCAACCCAGCCGCCTGCCGCGCCGGCGAACAACGTGCCTCCGCCGCAGATGGCAGCCGGCGCAACGACGCCTGCGCCAGACACACCAGCCACGCCCGCACCGGGCACTCCGACTCCGCTTCCGCCGGAACCGATGCCGCCGGCCAGCACCGCTGCGTCGCCTCCGGCGGATCCGCCCAAGGTCGCCAGTGTGCCTGCCACTCCGGCCCCCGCTGGTACCTCGCCCATACCACCGGCCACGCCTGCTGAAGAACCGGCTGGCGAACGGCTCGGCATGCTCAATTCGCAGCAAACGCTGTTGTTCCGTCAGCCGCCAGGAGCCGGCGAGTGGCAGTTGGTGCCGGTGCGCGGCAGCGCTTACGTGAACGACCTGTTGTTATCGCCGCCCGCGTATCGCAACGTGCTGTTGCTGCGCGACGTGGCGTTGCACCTGCGCGGCGACACGCTGGTGCGGCTCTCTAAGGAAGACGACCTGCTCAAGGTCCTGGTCTATTACGGCCGGATCGAAATCCTGGCGCACGACGCTGATACTCAGGTGGTCATCAAGGCCGGCGATCAGCCGCCGGCTTTGGTCACGTTCTTGAATCCGGCCTCGGGCTTGGCGCTCGAATGCATGCCAACTCGCGAAGTTGGCCAGAACCCTGAGGACAATGCCCCGCGGTATCACGTGGAGCTGTTCGCTCCAGCGGGCCGGTTCACCTGGGATGCCGGCGAACCCGACAAGGTATACGAGCTGACCGCCAAGAGCCGCTACGTGCTGGGCACCGAGTACAAGCAACCGCTGCCCGACAACCTGCCTGAGTGGATCACCAGCGACGAAGGCCGCCTCATCATCCGCCAGAGCGCGGAGGATCTGAGCAACGAGTTGCAGCGGCTGCCCAATATCAGCGTGCTGCAGCGTCTGGAAGAACTGGCGTACGACGAAAGCGCCAAGGTGGAAATGCGTTCGCTGGCGCGCCGTAGCCTGGTCGCGCTCGATCGCTACCAGCCGGCGGTGGACGCGCTTCGCAAGTACGACCGCGTGGAGCGCAGCGCCCAGTTCTGGCCCGACTACATCGACTCGCTCCGTAAAGCCGTGCAGCGCAATCGGCAGTCGGCCAAGGGCGTTCGCGAAACGCTGGTCAAGCTCGAAGGCGACACCGAAGGGCTGGAACTGTACCGCATGCTGTGGGGCTACACGCCCGAGCAGTTGGCCGCCGGGGAAGGCGATCGCCTGCTGAGCTATCTCACGCACCGCGAGACCATCTTCCGCGTGCTGGCCGAGTGGAACCTGAACATGATCCTCAACGGCGATCCGCGCACAACGGTCACGTTCCACGAAAACGACCCCATGCGTCTGAAGCCGCAGGTGGACGGGTTCCGCCGGAAGCTGGCGCAGTTGATTGCCCAGTAAGTCAGGCCAACCCGGTCGGCGCCGCCTGGTATGACGCTGCGCTCTTGCGGTGCCGGCCAGCGTGCGCCATCGTGGTGCTGTGAGGTCCAGCCCTCGCTTACCGGCGGCGGGCGTGGCCGATCCTTCTCTGCCCTGGATGGCTTTGCACGATGCGAACTGCTGCGCCTGCGAACCCCGCTGAACTGAGCGACGCGATTCCTGTTCCTGCCAGGCAGGCGTGTGCGCGCGTGTGGCAGTATCGCGCACTGCTGGGGATTGTGGCTGCGGTGTGTCTATTTGCCGCCACGCCCGCCGCGGCCCAGGAAGCACGGCAGCTTGTGCCAGCCACGGGCGAGCCGCTGTTGTGCCGCTTAACGGCCGTCAGCGATTCGTGGGAGGTCCGCTACCAAACCCAGGAAGGCCCCGGCACCATGGCCGCCGCCGAATTGGCCTGGTGGGGCGCCCCGGCCAAGCTTCGCAGCCGCCGCGGCGTGCAAACCACCGATGGCGCCCTGGTCGTGCTGGCCAATGGTGGCATCGTCCCGGCCGACGTTCTTACCGTGGCCGATGGGCGGATATCGCTCGGCTCACTCGCCTTCGAGGAATTCGAATTGCGCCAGAGCCAGGTGCGCGCGATTCTCTTTCGGCCGCCGGCCGACGTGGCACGGCGAGATGCGTGGATCGCCGCCGCCTCGGAAACCGACCATTCCGCGGATCGCCTGCTGCTGGCCAATGGCGACGTGCTCCAGGGCCGGCTGCTGGCGCTTGACGACGGGGTAGTGACCTTCGACGCCGGCTCCGGGCCGCTGCCTGCCATCGATGCTCAGCGTGTGGCCGCCGTGGCTTTCAATCCAGCCACGCTACGCACCGCCGAGCCCACAGGGCTGCACGCCTGGGTGGGTTTGACCGATGGCACGCGGTTGTTGGCGTCCTCGGTGGTGCTCAACGATGAGCACCTTCAGGTTCAATCGGCCGGGCATACATTCCGGACGCATCCAGCCCGGCTGTGCTGGTTCCAGCCGCTGGGCGGCCGCGTGGTGTATCTCTCGGACCTGGAGCCGGTCGGCTACCGGCACATACCGTTTCTTTCTCTCACCTGGCCATACCAGCGTGACGCCAACGTGCTGGGCCGTCCGCTACGCGTCGATGGCCAGTGGTATGCCAAGGGCATCGGCATGCACAGCCGTTCGCGGCTGACCTATGTGCTCGATGGCAACTACACGGAGTTTGCCGCCGAAGTAGCGCTCGACGAAGCGGCCGGGCCCGAAGGCAGCGCGGTGTGTTACGTGTTCGTGGGCCGCGAGCTGAAATACCGCAGCCCTGAGCTGCTGCCCGGCGCGGCCCCGGTTGCCGTGCGAGTTCCGGTAGCCGATGCCCAGTCGTTGACGCTCGTGGTCGACTTTGCCGCCCGCGGCGACGTGCAAGACCACGTCGATTGGCTCAACGCCCGGCTCATCCGAGCCGAATGAAGTTTGTTTCTCGTGCCACGGCACATAGCCCGGGTGCTTGCATCCGGTGAATGGGTTTACGTGTGCCACGGCTCTGTGAGCGGTGCGCATTGGGAATGCAATCCTCATTGCGAGGCTCACGTGGCGGCACCTCCACATTTCGCGTGGCATCGGCTTTCGCGGCAGCTACACTCGTAGGCGCCGTGGTTCTTTCGCCGTGGCGGGTCCTCGCGTGTGAATGCGTGGCCGCCGCCGATTCCTTCCTGCCGCGAACGTGCCTGCCATGAAGTATCCCCTGCGTCCGACTCGCCCCTTCGCGTTTCAATCTCTGGTTCGCCTGGCTGCCTGTGCGGTGCTGGTGTTGGCCCTGGCCGCGCACGGTTCGGCCGGCGAATTGCAGTTCCGCATGCAGGAGATCGATACCAGCCTGAAGGTTGGCTATGCCGTGCAACTGATCGACATGAACGGTGATCAGAAGCTCGATATCGTGGTGGTCGATTCCGAGCGGCTGGTGTGGTACGAGAACCCCAGTTGGAAGTCGCACACGTTCTTGCAAGGCAAGACCAAGGCCGACAACGTGTGCTTCGCCCCGCACGATATCGACGGCGACGGCCGCCTGGATTTCGCCCTGGGGGCGGATTGGCGTCCGGCCGACACCGTCAACAGCGGCACGCTGCAATGGGTGTCGCCCGGCAAAAAGCCCGGCGAAGACTGGTCGGTTCATCCCATCGAGCAGGTGCCGACGATTCACCGCATTGCCTGGGCAGACTTCAACGCCGACGGCAAGAAAGAGCTGATCGTGGTGCCGCTGTTTGGCCGGGGTTCCACGCGGCGCGAGAACTTCATGGACGTGCCGCTAAAGATTCTGTCGTACGAGATCCCTGCCGATCCGGTGCGCGATCCTTGGAAGGCCGAGGTGATCAACGAAGATCTGCACGTGGCGCACAACTTCTACCCGGCCGACGTGGACGGCGACGGCCGCCTCGACATGCTGGCTGTGAGCTACGAAGGCGTAAGCCTGCTGAAGCGCGACGACAAGGGCCGCTGGTCGCGTGAGCTGCTGCACGAAGGCAACCAGGAAACCAACCCCAGCAAAGGTGCCAGCGAAATCAAGCTCGGCAAGCTCGCCGGCGGCCGCCAGTACATCGCCACTATTGAGCCCTGGCATGGGCATCAGGTGGTGATCTATCGCCAGGATCAGGGCCAGACCGGGCAGAACGGCAAATGGAACCGCCACGTGCTCGACGAGCAGTTGAAGTGGGGCCACGCCGTGTGGTGCGCCAATCTCGACGATGACGAGGACCAGGAACTCATCATCGGCGTGCGCGACAACCTCGACGATTCCGCCCGCTGCGGCGTCCGCATCTACGATCCCAGCGAAGGCTGGAAGCGGCAATTGCTGGACCCGGCAGGCGTGGCCGTCGAAGACCTGACCGCCGGCGATCTCGATGGCGATGGTCGCGTGGACATCGTGGCCGTCGGCCGGCAGACGCACAACGTGCGGATCTACTGGAACCAGGGACGCGGCCAGTAACGCGCCGATTCTGGCGGCAGGCCAGCGCCGTTAGTACGTGATTCCGGCAGCCGCGGCCACACCGAGCAGTTGCAGCTCCAGATCGCCAGCGGCCGAGGCCGTAGCATTGATCACCGTGTTGGGCGGCGCCGGGAAGTTCGCCACCGCCGCGGTATGCGCCCCGCCCACCGACCAGTTCTGGTATTCAAAGCCCACGCGGACGAAGGCGTTGGCCGGCAGTACCTGCAACCGGCTTTCCCACTGCACGCCGGCTTGGACCTCGGCGATGAACAGGTCGGCGCCATCCTCCTTGACCGAGAACAGCTCGCGCGGAGCCACGGGCACCACGGCAAACACGTCGCTGCGGTTGGTGCCCCACAGGTTGGAGCCGCGCAGGTTGAAGTAGATGTGCCACGCGCTGCCGCGGCCTAACGGAATCTTGCCGCCCAGCGAGTATGTCACACCGTCGCCGTGAAACTCGCGATCGACGTACGAAATCGCGGTGGGGAACGCAACCGGCCCGGTGGGCAATACGACCGAAGCAGCGGTCAGGTGACCGGCTTCCAGCTCGGCGTGGCGATAGCCGGCGCTACCGTTGAGGCCAAACCCGCTTTCCCATTCCCAGTGGAAAGTCAGCTCGGCATCGACATTCCAGGCGCTCACGCGTTCGGTCGCGAGCGTATCGGCCAGCAGCGGCACGCCTGGCGCAACTTCGCCCAGCGCAATGTCCGGATACAGATCCTGCGTGGAATCGCCCAGTTGCCAGTAGCGGCCCACGATGCCGATCCCGCGTTGGCGCTGCACGCCAATCCACACACGCGGCGCCGCGGTCCATTCGTTATCGAGCGTGCCGTCGCGCGTGATGCTGGTTCCCAGCCCGGTATTCGGGTTGAACAGCGAAACCGACGAACTGCTGCCGCGCACCTCGGGATAAAGGAACGTAGCCTCGGCACCCGCGACCGGAATCCAGTGATTGAACCCTTGCGCCAACGGCGGACATTCACAGTACGGGTCCCAGTAAGGATCCGCCGGGCTGACACCCATCGGCGGAGCCATCATCGGGCCGGCTAAACCCGGGTCGCTGATCACCGGCGCACCAACCACCGGCTCGCCGATCACCACGCCGCCGCTGGCAGGCTGCACCGCCGAGGTACGCACCACCATCGGATCGTCGTAATAGTTGCTGGTATAGGAAGCCGTTTCAACCGGCAGTAATTCATCGTCGAACAGTTCCAGCCGCCGCGGCCGGCCGGAGCTCGCCTGGTCGGCGTTGCGGCTGCCACGCTGATAGCCGGCCGGTTGCAGAATCGGGGCCGGCAAGCGGCGCGTGCCTTCCGCCGGGTCGGCGTCTTCGACCGCCGGGCCAAGATCCAAGTAATCGCGGTGAATCCAGCGGACATCGCCTTCTGGCGGCGACACTCGATACCAGGCATTGGAACCTGTGCCCACGCGATCGATCATCTCGATGCGTTCACCGCGGCGCAGCACCACCTGGTACACGTCGCGGTCGTTGCTCAGGTCGCTGCCGATCCGCAGGGCCACGTTGTCGCCCGTCACTTCGAGCATGCCGTGCTCGACCTCGCGGACGTAGCGGCCGGAGACCCAGTTGAAGCTTTCGCGAGTCGGCCGGATGGCCAGCCAACCGCGGCGGCCTTCGCGGACGACATGCACGCGGTCGCCGGCGCGGAGCTTTTCGGTGGGATAGTAATCCTCGCCCGGGCCGCTGCGGACGTACACGCTTGACGCACTGACGGTGGCCTCGAGCGGCAACTCAAGCTCAGCGGCTTGAACCGTAGCGGTCAGCAAGAGCCAGGCTGCCAGCACAGCGCGCTTCGACATCAGGCCATCTCCCACGGTAGACGAGGAGCAGGCTCACCGCATTGCAGACCGAGAGGGCGGCCGGCAGGGCGGCAAATCCACAGAAATGTTTTGAGAAAGGTTGAAGAAGTCGGAGCTAAATACCGAAAGCCGCCCCCCGCGGCAAGAGCGGATCAACCGCTCAACGCGCCGCCGTGCAGAAAATGAACGCCGTTTTCACGCGCGCAGCATGAAGCTTCATCAAACAGAGCCAAGGTGAGCGCCGCATCGAAGAACGCACATCAAAGCATGTGCATAGAACGCGGCGGCAAGAAAGATTGCCTGGCAAGCAATCGGCCGGTGGCTTAGTAGCGCATCCGGAATTCCAGGCGATACAGTTCCCGAGTCCAGTTGGGCGTATTCAGGGCAAAGTTGCCCGACATGCCCATGTCGAGATTGTCGCACACAAACATGCGGAGGCCGACGGCACCGGCGGCGTACGTGAAGTCGTTGGCCTGCTGCGGCCCCGTGTAAGGATCGGTATACGAACCGTCCTGGAACGACCAGCCGTTGAACTCGAGCGTGCCGACGACCGGCACGTCGGGCAGCAGGTGGATCAGCGTGCGGTTGTACGAGATGTGATAGTGCAGAATGCTGCCGGCAAACTTGGAACCGCCGATCGGAATCCACTCCGCAAGTTGCGCTTGCAGATAGGATTCAGGGCTGATCTTGAAGCCCAGAATGAGCGACGGTTCCAGCGATACGTGCCCCGTGCCCAAGCCTTCCAGCGTATTGCCCGACGGCATGAACGTGCGGAACTGGAACGTGATCTGAAACAGTTCGCGGTCGAAGACCAGGCTCTTGGTGCCGATGATCATGTCGGAGAAGCCGGCCTCGATGCTGCCATCGAGCGGATCAACCGAGCGGTAAGGCACCTCGAAGGTCATGGCGAAGTTGTTGACCGCCGCTTCGGTGTACATCGAGAGCTCATCGTAATCGAGCCCGCGTTCGCCCTTGTAAGGCGGGACCGGCTGGGGGCCCAGCCCGCTGCCATCGGCTTGTGCCCAGAAGTATTCTGCCCGGTCCGGGAACACCATGCTGAAGCCGGCATCCCAGCGGAAGCGCACATGAGTCGTGGGCCGAGCCCCCGGCACAAAGAAGGCCGAGTCGGCAATGTACAGGAAGGTGGGATCCCAGCAGGGGTCCGGGCAGCAGATCGTTTCATAGATCGCGCACCAGAAGCGGCCCCAGCGGGTTCGAGCCGTGCAGACCGAACAACAATGCTTGCGGCCCGGATAGCAGCCAGGCCCGCCGCACCGCGGACAATCGAAGCAGGCAGGCCCCATCATCTGGCCGGGCTCTTCGGTCAGGACGATTTCGCCCTGTTCTTCCAGCGGTTCGATCGGCCCGTCGCCGGGGAACGGCAATTCCTCCTGCCGGGCCATAAACGCCGCCGAGATCGGCATGGCCTGCGGCATCGCCACCGGCCCGCCAGCCAGGGCAGAACGCTCGTGCCCTGCAAACGGGTGCAAGTGGTGTGCTGCCGGATGCACGCCTTGGGGCACCATCACCACCGGCGCACGTACTGGCAGCAGGTGCGGTTCGCCGGGCTGGGGAACCGGCTGCACAGGCGCGGCAGGCATGGGGCCCCGCCCGCCCGGCATCACCAGCGGCGGCACGTACGGCTCGGCCGCTGGCATCGCTGGCGGCGGCTCCAGTTGGGCAGGAGCGTTGGCTAGCGGTTGCGGCTGGGGCTGACTGGCCGCGGCTGGATGCTTGTCGTCTGCGTTGAAGCCGCCCAAGCTTTGGCCCGGCTGAAACAGCAAATCCTCGTGCGAACGGGCCGCGGAAGGGAACAGTTCGATGGGTTCATCGACCGGCGCAATGTTGGCCGGCGTCGAAGCGGCCGGCTGCGCGTCGTTTTGCTGTGCCGTGGCCCGCGGCGCAATCGCCAGCATCGCCGCCAGCAGGCAACCGATGGCTGCCGGAGCGGCGCGGGAGCGGGCCACGTGATCCAAAGCGCGCAGCATTCGAAACAAATCCCCATGAGCCAGCGCACCGGCAGCATGGATGGCACCACCCGCTTGCGCCATGCGCAAGCTCAGCGATACCACCAAGCGCAACGGGTGCGCGGAACGATGGATGCAATCTGTGAGGGAAAGGTCGCAGCCTTTTAGCGGGGAATGGGCAGTGGTTCAACCCGAGTTGTGGCCTAGTTTGGCGAGACAGTTTATGTAAGCCGAGTGCTTCAGCCGGTGAATGGGCGTCGCGACGCGATTACGCCCGACCCAAGTAATCGTAACCCGAAGCGTGAGAGAGGGATCTTCAAGCCTGAAGCGCCAGCGAAGGAACACAACCCAACGCGCAGATTCGGGTACCGTTACATCTGACATCCCGCGCAGCCGCCACGTCCATTCACCGGATGCAAGCATCCGGGCTACGGCCAATCGCTAGCGCCCGCTTATTTGCTCACATCCACACACACCATCTGGCCTTGGTCATTGCGGCAGTAGATGCGGCCTTGGGCCAGCACCGGCACGGTCCAACAGGTGGCGTCCAGAACTTTTGCCCGGGCCAGTTCCTGGTAGCCGTCAGGCGTTGCGGCGGCCAGCACCAGGACGCCGTCGTCGCTGAGAATCAGCAACTTGCCGTCGGCCAGCATCAGCGAACCGCAGCCCAGCCCGCGGTGGGCCCATTGTTCCTTGCCGGTGGCGGCGTCGAGGCATACCAGCCGTACGTTGCGCGCGTTGTGTGAGTTGCCGTCAAAGCCGTAGAGATGCCCCTGCCACAGCACGCAGTTGTTCATGTGGTTGCACATATCGCGGTTGCGATAAAGCTGGCGGAGCTTGCCGTCGGCCAACTGGTACATGGCGCAGCCGGTCCGGTACCCGCTGGAAATGAAGATGCGGTCGCCGTCGACAATCGGGGTGGCGGCCGTGGTGACGAAATCCGTGGTCCAGTTCTGCCGGGCAACCAGGCTGCCATCGGCCAGCCGCAACACGAGCAGGGCGTCGTTATTGAAGACGGCCACCAGCGGCGTGCCGGCATGGTTGAACGCCACCGGCGAACCATAGCCGGCGCGGTGCCGCTCGGTCTGCCAAATGATCTGGCCGTTGTCCTTGTTGAACGCGACGATCCGGCCGGCGTCGAGCACCAGCTTTTCGCCCACCACCAGCGGCGAGCAGGCAAAGCCCCACTCAGGCACTTCGACGCCCAGCAGCTTGGTCAGGTTGTGCTGCCACAGCACCTTGCCGTCGCGCCGGTCAAGGCAGTGCAGTTGACCTTCCTTGCCGAGCGTGTAAACGCGATCGCCGTCGACGTTGGGCGTGGCGGCCGGCCCGCCGGTGTGCAAGTTGTCGTTCAGGTGGCCAGGATACGAGTGCGACCAGAGGACCTTGCCGGTGGCTGCGTCGAAGCACCAGACGGTTTCGCGGCCATCGTTGTGGCCCATCGTGTACACGCGGCCATCGCTCACGGCGAAGGAGCTGTAGCCTTTGCCGAGTTCGGCTTCCCATAGCACCTTGGGCGGCTGGTCGTTCCAGTTGTCGCGCCAGTTGGTTTCGCGCGAGATGCCGTCGGAGGTGGGGCCGCGCCAGCGGGGCCAATCGTGGGTGGCTTCGCCGGCCGTCAGCGTAACCAGCGTGGAATCGGTGCCTGCCTGGTCGCTATTGGCAGCATCGGTGGCGGCGGCAGACAGCCCGGCTGGCTCGTTCGAACCCGAGCCGCCGCAGCCAGTCAGCAATAGGGCGACCGGCAGCAGGGCGGCCAGCCAGAGGAGCAATGACGGTTTCCGCATGGCTGGTCCTTTGATGACAGGTTGAAGCAGACAGGGGGCAGGCGGAACACTTCGCCTGTTCGGCTTAATCCTTACGTTCGTTGTAGCCGATACCAGAGAAAACATCACTAGCAGCCTTGTGTCCCCTGCGGGGGGCACGCTGGCCCACGACTGCCGCGCACCGGGCGGCAGGTTGATGCCGGCACGAGCCGCCCCCAGGCCGCTGATGCGAACCGTCCACGTCCGCTCGCAACGTCACCGCCACGCCTGCCAGCAATCCGTACAGGCTGGGCGCAACACCGGCTACGCTTGCCGGGGCTAGCACCAAGGGGGCATGCATCATGCTGGTCATCATCAGCGATCTGCACCTGACCGACGGCACCAGCGGCAGCACCATCTCGCCCGGCGCCTTTGTGATCTTCGCCGAGCGACTCCGCGAACTGGCCATTCGGGCAAGCTGGCGCAGCGATGGCCGCTATCGGCCGGTTCCGCGCATTGACCTGCTGCTGCTGGGCGACGTGCTGGATATTATTCGCTCGACGCAGTGGCTCGACGGGCCGCCCCGTCCTTGGGATTCGCCGCAGGGCCCGCTGGCTCACACGGTCGCCCGCATCACCGGCGACATCCTCCACCACAACACCGCGGCGCTGCAGGTGCTGCGTGGGCTGTCGGGCGAGGGCGCGATCCGCATCCCGCCGGCCAACGCGGCCGGGCAGCCCGCTCACGGTTCGCAGTGCGAGCCGGTTGAAGTCCGCATTCATTACCTGGTAGGCAACCACGATTGGTTCTTGCATCTGCCGGGTGCCAACTACGACCGGCTGCGCCAAAGCGTGGTACAACACCTGGGGCTGGACAATCGGGCCGATCGCCCGTTTGCGCACGACCCGCTTGAAGATCCGGCGATCTACGAAGTGCTGGCCCGGCACCGCGTGTTTGCCCGGCATGGCGACGTGTTCGACCCCTTCAACTTTGAAGGCGACCGCAACGCCAGCAGCCTGGGCGACGCCATCGTGGTGGAGCTGGTGAACCGCTTTGCGGTGGAAGTGGCCAAGACGCTGGCGCACGATCTGCCGGCGGCCACGGTGGCGGGCTTGCGCGAAATCGATAACGTCCGCCCGCTGCTCTTGGTGCCGCTGTGGCTGCAAGGGCTGCTCGATCGCACCTGTCCGCTGCCGGCTCAGCAGAAGCAGGTCAAGGCGGTATGGGATCGCCTGGCCGACGAGTTTCTGGAAATGCCGTGGGTGCGGCAGCGCGATAGCTGGCGGCCGGGCGAAATCGTCGATGGCCTGCAAAAACTGCTGCGGTTCAGCCGCTTGCCGGTTTCGTGGTCGAGCGCCGTCGCGAGTTGGCTGGCCAGTCTGCGCTGCGACGAAGGCTCATACCTCGACCACGCCCTGGCCGAACGCGAGTTCCGCAACCGCTTTGCCCGGTACATCGTGTACGGACACACCCATCAGGTGGAAGCCGTGCCGCTGGACGTCAGCTACACTGAAAGCGGCACTTTCGAGCAGGTATACTTCAATACGGGCACGTGGCGACGCGTCTATCGGCAGGCGCGGTGGCGGGCCAACGAGTGTGAGTTCATCCCGCACGACGTGATGAACTATCTGGTGTTCTTCCAGGGGGACGAGCGTGACGGCCGACCGTACGAGTCGTGGTGCGGCCACCTTGGCTTGCAGTCGCACGGCGTCAATCAATACCGGGTCGACGCCGCCGGCTCCCTCTCCGGCCCTCACTTTCCAACTGCATCAGCAGTACACGAAGGACGCCCCCACTTCACCCTATCGCCTGCTGCCAGCCAAACCGCCGATAGAACGCAACAGCGTTGAAAGCCGCCGCGCGCTGGCTGGAGCCGGCGAGCTACTGCGGGCGGCCGGCGTGCAAGCCGTGTACCTGGTGCATGGCACCTTTGTGGGCGACGACTTCTTTGGAGTTGCCCGCATGCTGGAGCGACCGCTGCCCTCGGTTGCCGAGTGGTTGCGGCGTTTGTCCAAAGGCATTGCCGATCGCGTCGCCAGCGACCGCGGCAACTATCCCAAGACGTTCGCGCAGCGGCTGGAAGCAGGCATCAACGACCAGCAGCGCGAGCCCATCGCCGTGCGGCGGCTTGTCTGGAGCGGCGAGAATCATCACCTGGCCCGGTTCGATGCGGCGTTGCGGTTGATCGAACACCTGGCCCAGCAGAGGTTCCCCGCAGGCAGCCGCGTCATGCTGTGGGGGCATAGCCACTCGGGCAACGTGTTCGCGCTGGCGAGCCAGCTTCTGTACGGCAGCCCACACGTAACCGCGGCGCTCCTGGATTGCTGCGATGTGCTACTACGCAGCCAGCGATGCCGCGGCGGCGAGTTAACCAATAGTGAGCTGGTTTGCCGTGCGGAGTATGTGCGGCAACTGCTGGCCAGCGATCCACTGGCCGGTGTCACGCTCGACTTTGTGACCTTCGGCACGCCGATCCGCTACGCGTGGAACGACCAGATGCCGGGCAGGTTGTTGCACGTGGTT